>WPCK01250966.1_pt1 | contig 154892 bp, 141 predicted proteins | sample 5399851 | NCBI WGS metagenome assembly WPCK01 (sample SAMN12869471, study PRJNA574797) | sludge metagenome | isolation source: wastewater treatment of pH11 | place: China:Beijing | collected 2019-05-20
CGCCAGCTGTCGCAGTGGGCTATGCATCGCCGGCACACCGACAAAACGCAGCTGAGCGTCCGGAGATGGCAGCAGTTTACCCGCCACAAACTGCGACATGGCTGCCAACCAGGGGGCAACCACGCCTTGCTGTTGCCATTGTTGAACCTGTGCCATAAAAGACGGATGCCGGGCGGTAAAATACTGCGCACCTAAATCCAGATAACCCTCAGCGCTGCGTTTACTGGTCATACGCCCACCCGGCCCGCGGGCTTTATCAAATAGCTGAACCGGCTTGCCCAGTTGTTGCAGCCGGTTAGCACAAGCCAGGCCGGCGATACCGGCACCGACTACAGCGATCGTCATCTTTTACTGATCCCATCTAAACTAATAATGTGCTACTTACGTTAAACTTAAGGTAGATGATCAAATCACAGCGCAGGGAGTATCAAAAATGGCAAACGAAGTGGCAACCTTTGGTGCCGGCTGCTTTTGGTGTCTGGAGGCAGCACTGAATGAACTTGAGGGCGTGCACAGCGCGCTCAGTGGTTATATGGGCGGCCATACCGCAGCGCCGGATTATCAGAGTGTCTGCAGTGGCCAGACGGGTCATGCCGAAGTGGTGCAGGTTAGCTATGACCGGGAGCGCATCAGCTTTGCCGAGCTCTGTCAGGTATTTTTTGCCCTGCATGACCCGACCCAGCTAAACCGCCAGGGCAATGATATTGGCTGCCAATACCGCTCAGTCATTTTTTATCACAGCGGCAGCCAACAGCAACAGGCGGAGGCCTTTATTAGCGAGCTCAATCAGGCCGGTCTGTTCGATGCCGCTATCGTCACCGAGCTCAGTCCGGCCAGTACCTTTTATCCGGCAGAGGCCTATCATCAGGGCTATTACCGCCAGAATCCGCAACAAGGCTATTGCCACTGGATCATCACCCCGAAGCTGCAGAAGTTTCGCCAGCAGTTTTTAGCTCAGCTAAAACAAAGGCCGTCATAACGACGGCCTCTGGCGCACCATATCGCTTAGAATAAGCGGTATTGCAGGCTAAGATTCAGATTCACACCGGCGGTATTGTAACCGTCACTGGTTTGATACTGTTTATCCAGCAGGTTATCCACTTTGGCCCGTAGTGTCAGCGCAGGTTGCAGCTGATAGGCCAGGCCCAGCCCCCACAGCGTAAAGCCGCCCAGCTCGCTGCGGCTGGCAAAATCGCCCTGATAGGTATCACTCTGATAATCCGCTGTCACAAAGGCGCTCAGCGCCTGCCATTGCTGCTCTAATCGCCAGTGTAACGTATGTTTGGGCCGGCGCACCAAACGCTGACCACTTAACTGATTTTTGGTATTCAACAAGGTATAGGCCAGCTGTTGGGTCAAACTGCCCAGCTCTGCGTTCACGGCGACCTCGACACCGGACAAACGCGCCCGGCTGATATTTTCCGGCCGGAAACTGGTCATATCAAACTGGATCAGATCCTGCACCTGGGTTTCGAACCAGGCCAGTTCAAAACTACCATTGGCAACCTGATAGCTAAGCGCAATCTCATCCGCCACACTGCGCTCTGGCGCAAGCTCTGCATTGCCGCTGCCCGGATAGTATAAATCATTAAAGGTCGGCGCTTTAAAGGCCGCACCACGGCTGGTCCGTACTAACCAATGTTCGGCAAAACGATAACCAGCCGCCAGTTGCCAGGTATTATTGGCGCCATATTGGTCGGTCAGATCGCGCCTGGCCGAGCCCTCCAGTAACCAGCTATCCTGCTTCAGATGCACACCACTGAATAGCGCCCGATTGCTGCGCCGGCTTTCCAGATAACCGACACCCGAGCGCTGTACATCTTCGCTATACCAGTTAACACCCGCTAACCAATTCAGCGCCGCGCTCAATGCCAGGTTGGCCTGATAGTTAAACTCCTCGCGCTCGGTGACAAAGGGGCTGCGGGAGTCTGGACCAAAGCTGGTCTCATCATCCAGGCTACGGCTAAGCTGAGCCTGCTGTTGCAGCTGGTCGGCAGCATACTGCCAACCCAAAATATAGCTGCGATGCAATACATCGCCCTGATCTTCACTCCCCCAGGCGGTATCATACTGATAGGTGCCGGAGTTAATATCAAACTGGGCATTAAAGTCCCCCGCTGCCGTGGTCAAGGCAGCAGCAAATTTGGCAAAACGCTGTTGATAGCCATCCCGATCCGGATCCAGACCATCCCGCACATCAAAGCCGTCGGCCCGGCTGTAGCCGAAAGCGCTGTTTAACTGCAGCGCCCCCAATTGCTGGCCCAGCGCCAGATCGGCAGCGGCCTGTCCGTAACTGCCGGCATTCAGTTGCAGCTCAGCGCCCTGCCCCTGGCGGGTACTAATGACGATCACCCCCGCGAGTGCATCGGCGCCATACCAGGCCGCGCGGGGTCCACGGATCACCTCAATCCGCTCAATTAATTCCAGCGGCACCATACTCAGCGCTTTGGCACCGGTGGTGGCCGAGCCAGCGCGCACGCCGTCAATCAACACCAGGGTGTAACCGGTATTACCGCCGCGCAGATAAAGACCAGTACTTTGGCCACGGCCACCATCCCGCGACAGGTTAATGCCCGGCAACTGTGCTAATAGGGCCGGTAAGTCGGCAGCTTGCCGGGCCAGAATATCTTCACGCTCAAGCACCGAGATACTGGCCAATACATCGGCTTCTGCTAAGGCAGTGCGGCTGGCGTGAATATTAATGCGTTCAACAGACTCAGCCATAGTTGTGGCTGAACAAAGCGTAAGTAGCAGCGGTGCTGCCAGACGAAATTGCAACATAGCATCTCCCAATGTGCCCACCGCACATTGCATCAGGTTGGTCGGATTGTCAGGCCGGTCTCCGGGCTTGTTACCTGGCAGCTGTGGGCCACCACCTGCTTCACCTTCCCATCTTGCGACAGTGGCATCAGAAACAGGTACAGTCACTTACCGTTGCGGGGGCAGCTCTGGTGTTACACCAGATTCCCGTTTAACTCTCGGCAGCATCTGCCGGGGCACCTGAAAATAAAAACGGCTTCTATCCGAAGATAAAAGCCGTCGCAGTTTACGCCCTTCTCTCAGAATGTCAACAGACTTCTGGATGGCTGAACCTTAATCGCGAAAGTTGGTGAACTGAAACGCTTGCTCCAGCTCGGCGCCACGCACCAGTGCAATGACTTCCTGCAGGTCGTCGCGCTTTTTGCCGGTCACCCGTACCTGCTCGCCCTGGATCGAAGCCTGTACCTTGGCTTTGCTGTCTTTAATCAGCTTAACCAGTTTTTTCGCCATCTCGGTTTCAATACCTTGTAACAGATTCAAGGTCTTACTACAGGTTTTACCTGAGAAGGTGACACTCCCCTCTTTAAATGAACGGATATCAATACCGCGTTTCACAGCCTTAGTCAGAAAAATCTCCACCATTTGCTGCAGCTGAAACTCGGCATCAGCGGTCAGGGTCACCACTTTGTCTTTTAACGCAAATTCTGCGGTGACACCGCGAAAGTCAAAGCGGGTTTGTAATTCCCGATTGGCATTATCAACAGCATTCAACACTTCCTGCTGATCAACTTCTGAGACAATATCAAAGGACGGCATCTTATTCTCCTGTATGCGGTTTACTGGCGATTATAACCAGAAAACTGTTACAATCCGAGCGACTTTCGCGGAGGTTGTAACGTGCCCCAATCCTTTTATCGTCTGTTATGCGTGCTGGTGTTAATTGTTTCTACTGTAGGTTTTCTGGCTGAAATCAGTGGTCACCGCGTCGGTGCCGGTATTGCTAACCTGGATAAACTGGCGCACTTTCTGATTTTTGTTGTACTAAGTTGGCTGTTTTTCAAAGGCTTTCGCCTGGTATTCTGGAAATTGTTTCTTTTGCTGGCACTGTATGGCGCGCTGATTGAAGTCGTGCAGGAGCACTTCACCCGTCGCCACGGCGATATCTGGGATTGGCTGGCAGATATCGCTGGCATCCTGGCATTTTACCTTGGACGTAAGCTATGGCACTTTTGCCGTCCGCGCAGCCGCGCTGTCAGATAGTTGGCCGTGGCGCCATCGGCTTGCTCGCTGCCAGTCGGTTGCAGCTAGCCGGCTGGCAGGTCAATCTCTGGCTGCGGCAAGCAGCAAACCTTGATTGTATTTTTGTACCAGCAGAGGGAGAGCCACGGTCACTGCATTTCCCCGCGGCCGAAGCACCGTTAACGCTGTTGCTAGTGCCAGTAAAAGCCTATGCCGTGCAAAACTGCTTGCGGCAACTGGCGCCAGTACTTGCCGCCGATGCCCAGCTGATTGTCAGCCACAACGGCATGCCGGATCTGGGGGGGCTGCAACAGCAGCTGGCTCCTGGCCAGGGATTGTGGTTTCTGTCAACCAGCCATGCGGCTTTGCGCAGCTCTGATGGTGTGCAACATAGTGGTTTGGGGCAAAGCGTACTGGCGCCTTTAAACGCTAAGGCACAGCAAGCCACGACGAGCGTGGTGGCGATGTTGGATACGGCGCTGGGACCGGTGACATTGACTGACGATATCCGGCCGGCTTTGTGGCGCAAACTGGCTGTCAATGCAGCGATCAATCCACTGACGGCAATTCATCAGTGCCGCAACGGCGCTTTGGCCGCAGCAGACTATCAACCCTTATTGGCAGCTATTGTGAATGAGGTCTGTCTGGTAGCCGGGGCCGAAGGTATCAGCCTGTTGCCAGCGCCGACACTGGCGTTAGTACAACAGGTGATCGCCAATACTGCGCACAACTATTCATCGATGCAGCAAGATGTCAACGCCGGGCGTCAAACGGAAATCGCCGCCATCACCGGCTATATTGTCTCACGCGCAGCCCGTCACGGTTTGGCGGTACCAGAGAACCTGGCCTTATGGCAGGCGCTTCGTCATACAGCCTGAGCTATCAGGGCCGGTACACCGCCACATTTTGATAACCCATTTCCTGCAGCAGTAAGGCCTGTAGCCGGCTCATTACGCCGCGCTCACAATAACAGTAATATTGTTTGCTCTGATCCAGTTGCGGGAATTGCGATGCCAGACGGAAAAAGGGGATCTGTTGTACCTGGTGGCTATGCAATTGTAAAGGTTTAGTCTCAGTTTCATCCGGTGCTCGGATATCCAGCACCACCGCATCCGCGGGCAAGACCTCTTCTACCGCCACGGTACGGGCCTGTTGCTCAGCCTGATACTCGACGGTGCGAATATCCAGAATTTTCGCCTCCCGGACCACCTGCTGCAGGATGGCACTGTCAAAGGCCGCTTCCGTCGCCTCCACCTCAGACAGCACAGCATTGACAGTCGGGCTTTTTGAAATCACGCCACAGTATTCCGGCATGGTGCGGGCTAACTCCTCAGCACCAATCTGCTTGGCCAGATCGATGATTTCTTGCTTATCCTGATAAATCAGTGGTCGCAGGATCAGTGTATCGGTGACCCGGTCAATGACCGCCAGGTTGGCAATGGTCTGGCTGGCAACCTGACCGATACTCTCACCGGTCACCAGCGCTTTGATACCCAAATCTGCTGCTACCTGACTGGCGGCACGCATCATCATCCGTTTTAACACCACGCCCATCAGGCCGGATTCCACTTTCTCCAGAATTTCGGTTACTACCGGTGCAAAATCAACACTGACAAATTTCACCCGATGCGACAAACTGTATTTTTGCCACAGATAAAATGCCATTTCGCGCACACCAGTTTCATGCGCGGCACCACCTAAATTGAAGAACAGGTAGTGCGTGCGTAACCCCTTGCGGATCATCAGATAGCTGGCCACCGCTGAATCATAGCCGCCCGAAATCAAGGACAAGACATCAGATTGCGACGGTAGCGGGAAGCCGCCCATACCAGCAAAGCTTTCGCTGACCAGTAAAAACTGATCCTGTTTAATTTCCAGCTTAATTGTCAGCTCGGGCTTTTTCAGTTGTACCCTGGCACTGCCGACCCGCTGGTTCAGCCCGCCACCGATATAACGCTCGGCTTCCAGCGAGCTAAAACTGTGGCTCCCCTGCCGCCTGACCCGGACACAGAATGTCTTGCCCGGCAACTGAGCTTCATAAACCGCCGCCACCTGCAGAAAAATATCGTGCAAATCGGTAAACTGCCGGGTTTGCATCTGGGAAAAACTGACGATACCGGGAATACAGCTCAAACGTTCAATCATCTGGCTGCGCAGTGACGCCGTTGCCTGCTGGCTGCGCACGGTAAGGTGGTCAAAGTTATTCAGCACTTCTACCTGTTCATCCAGTTGTTTCAGGATAGTTCTCAGGTTGCGCTCCAACAGCATGGTCTGCCGTTTTCGCACTGATTTACTTTTGATCGAGATTTCCGGGTGCAGCTTGATAATAAATTCCAGCATGATGGCTTGTCGGTAGCAAAAAAAGGCGCGCATTATAGCGAAAAAGCCAGCAAAGTGCGAACAAGGCACATGCTGGCTGCGTAGCTGATTGTAGGTTAGCCTAAGGCGGGCTTACCGGTTGTAAACTGACCGGCTCCGACTCCTTGGCTTTACCCTGCATAATCGCAATTTCTACCCGCCGGTTCCGGCGCCGGTTTAGCTCGCTATTATTGGGTACCAGGGGCCTGGTATCGGCATGTCCTACCACGATTAAGCGATTACGGTCAAAGCCGGGCGCCCGCAGCAACTCACTGGCAACCGACACCGCGCGTTTTGCCGATAAATCCCAGTTGTTCAGATGCAGCTCATCCGCGACCTGGAAATCATCAGTGTGACCACTGACAGTAATTTCACCCGGAATATCCACCAGCATCCGGCCAATTTGCAGCACAATGGGTTTAAATCTGGGTTGTAGAAAGGAAGAGCCTGACGGGAAAGAGCCATTTTCCCGAATACGGATAATAATCTGCTGCCCCAGCGATTCCAGTTCAATGGCTCCGTCGACAATCTGCTGCTCCAGCTCCTGCGCCATCTTCTTAACCGTTTCATTAATCTGTTCCTGCGCAGCCTCAGCCATAGCTTCCGCGGTTTCGGTTTCTTCCGCATTTAACGCAGACTGGCCACCAGTCTGATCTTCTCGCTGTTCCTGGCGTCCACCGGCCGAATCTTCTTCGCCCGCCTGAAATTCAATCACCTGTTGCGTCATTTCCATTGTTTGCTGCTGGATGGTTTCAATCGGCGTCGGATCGGGCCGGCCAGGCCGGAATTCCATCGCAATAACACTGGTGCCCTTGGGAATATCATCCACTTCAATTTTATTTTGCACACCAAAGGCAAACTTCATGGAGCCGGCAATCTGCTTAAATTTCAACACATCCATTTCGGAAAAGGCCAGCAGTAGCACAAAGAAGCACATTAACAATGCCATCAGATCGGCAAAGGTGCCCATATACTGGGGTAAACCAGGGGGTGGGCATTTACACTCTTGCTCGCTATCACTCATGCGGCTTCTCCGGCGACCTCACGTTTACCCTGAGCCAGATAATTGCGCAGGATCCCTTCGATCACTTTCGGGTTCTGGCCATCCTGGATCCCCAGTACCGCATCCAAAATCAGCATATTGTTAAGCTTTTCCTGTTGATTGCGAATGGCCAGTTTATCGGCCAATGGGATGGCAATAACGTTGGCAATAAAGGCACCATAAAGCGTAGTTAACAGTGCAACCGCCATCGCCGGGCCTATCGCTTTCGGATCGTCCATATTGGATAGCATCGCCACCAAACCGATTAGAGTACCAATCATCCCCATCGCCGGCGCCACATCGCCGAGACTCTTAAATACGCCGATAGCGTTTTCATGCCGTTTCTCGGTCAGCGCAATATCTTTTTGCAAGGTCGCCCGCACCACATCAGCATCGTGGCCGTCAACCAGCATATTGATACCTTTTTGCATAAAGGCATTCGGGATCTCCGCCTCTTCCAGCGCCAGGAAGCCACCTTTGCGCGCTGAGTCACCCAGCTGCACGGCCTTTTCAATCAGCTCTTCCGGGGCTTCAATCTTAAACATAAAGGCTTTTACCGCCGCCTTACCGGCACCGAGAAACTGTGTCAGGGTAAACTTTGACAGTACAACAAAAACCGAGCCCCCGACCACAATTAACACCGAGACCAGATCGCCAAACATCCCAGGATCACCGGCACTACCGATAATCATCGCCATCACCACAAAGCCGATAGCGCCTAACATTCCGATCAGCGTCGCTAAATCCACATCTCACTCCTTAACCGACAGAAATTGTGCTGACTAACTTTTATACGTATAGCTTAATTTTACCTTAGCCAACACTCTGTTATCGACTTCAGTTGCTGAACATTAAGCAATAATTCAACGCAAAATACCAATTTAGTCGTTTCCAAGTCGTGCAGCATTGACCATAATAGCCTGCTAGGATAAGGTTGCGCACAGTTTTTGGGGAGTCGGATGAATAAAAAAAACGCAGACACCATGCCGTTTGAACAGTCGATGCAGGAACTGGAGCTTATTGTCCAGCAACTGGAGCAGGGCGAGCTGTCGTTAGAGCAGGCGCTGAGCCAATTTGAACGTGGCATAGCGCTGGTTAAACACAGTCAACTGCAACTGCAAGGTGCCGAACAGAAAGTCCAGATTTTACTGCAACAGCAGCAGCAAGAGAGTCTGGCGGCCTTTAGTCCGGAGACAGGAGACTAATTTGACCCCAGCCAGCCTGCCGCTGTTCCAGCAACGTCTGGAGCAGCAACTGACCCTTTTGTTGGACGCCAGAAAGCCGTCCAGCCCCGAACTCTGCCCGGCGATGGCATACAGCCTGTTGCTTGGTGGTAAGCGGGTGCGCCCTTATCTGGTTTATCAGTGTGGCCAGTTACTCGGTGCCAGTCTGGCGGACCTGGATGGCCCGGCGATGGCCATCGAAATGCTGCATACCTATTCGCTGATCCATGACGACCTACCCGCCATGGATAATGACGATTTACGCCGTGGCAAGCCAACCTGCCACAAGGCCTTTGATGAAGCCACAGCTATCCTGGCCGGTGATGCGTTACAGGCACTGGCGTTCGAGGTGCTAAGTTCACACCCTTATCAGCACCTCGCTGCAGAGCGGCAAGTGCAGATGATGCGGGCACTGGCAAGCGCAGCGGGTGCCGCCGGCATGTGTGGTGGGCAAGCCATTGATTTAGCGCAAACCAATCAGCAGATCAGTCTGGCCAGACTGGAGCAAATGCACCGGCTAAAAACCGGCGCCTTAATTGAGTGTAGTGTAAAGCTGGCCTATTATTGCAGTCCGCTGCAGGATGAGCAGATCCTGCATCATCTGACCACTTTCGCCGGTGCTCTGGGTCTGGCATTTCAGGTTCAGGACGATATTCTGGATATTGAGGGCGACACCCTGACACTCGGCAAGCCGCAAGGCTCAGATTTACGGGCTAACAAGGCAACCTATCCAGCACTGTTAGGTTTGGATGGCGCCAGAGCTAAAGCGGATGAACTGTATCAACAGGCGCTGCGGGCTCTCGACAGCTTACCATTCGAGACAACTGAACTGCGGGCCTTTGCCCACTATATAATCGCCAGAACGTTTTAACCAAGGTATTTGGTAACTAAGCTATGCATATTGATATGACGGATTATCCGCTACTGGACAAGGCTAACCTGCCGGAGCAACTCAGGTTGCTGCCGCAGGAGCAATTAACGCAACTGAGTCAGGAATTGCGCCAGTTTTTATTAAAAACGGTCAGTCAGAGCAGTGGTCACTTCGCCTCAGGCCTGGGTACGGTAGAGTTAACTGTCGCCCTGCATTATGTCTACAATACCCCCTTTGATCGGGTGATCTGGGATGTCGGCCATCAGGCCTATCCACACAAAATCCTGACTGGTCGTCGTGAGCGGATGCACACCATCCGGCAAAAAGATGGCCTGCATCCGTTTCCGTACCGCGAAGAAAGCGAGTATGACGTATTATCCGTCGGTCACTCCAGCACCTCGATCAGTGCGGCTCTGGGCATGGCTATTGCCGCACAGCAAGCCAAAAGCCAGCGTAAAGTCGTGGCCGTAATTGGTGATGGCGCCATTACCGCCGGTATGGCATTTGAAGCACTAAATCATGCCGGTGAGGTCAAACCCGACATGCTGGTGATCCTGAACGACAACGAAATGTCGATTTCTGAGAACGTTGGCGCGCTGAATCAGTATTTTGCCCGCATTCTGTCCGGCAGTTTTTACACCAGCCTGCGTGAAGGGGGTAAAAAGATCCTGCGTGGTATGCCGCCGTTGCATGAACTGGCCAGCAAAGCTGAAGAACATTTTAAAGGCATGGTGACACCAGGTACCTTCTTTGAGGAGCTGGGTTTTAACTATATTGGCCCGATAGACGGTCACGATGTGCTGTCGCTGGTTGACACCATTCGCAATATGCGTCAGCTAAAGGGGCCGCAACTGCTGCATATAGTCACCAAAAAAGGTAAAGGCTATGCCCCGGCCGAGGCCGACCCTATCGGCTATCACGCAGTCTCCAAGTTTGACCCCAGTGCCAGCAGCCAACCAGCCAAAAAAGCCGGTTTACCGAGCTTTTCGAATATTTTCGGCCAGTGGATTTGCGATATGGCTGAGCAGGATGAACGACTGCAGGCAATAACCCCGGCCATGCGCGAGGGGTCAGATCTGGTGGCCTACTCCAGACGTTTTCCTAAACGCTATTTCGATGTCGCCATTGCCGAACAGCATGCTGTTACCCTTGCCGCAGGGATGGCGATTGAGGGTCTGAAGCCAGTCGTCGCTATTTACTCCAGTTTCTTACAACGTGGCTATGATCAGTTAATTCACGACGTTGCTCTACAGCAACTGGATGTGTTATTTGCCATTGACCGAGCAGGCATTGTTGGCGCGGATGGCCCTACGCATCAGGGTGCCTTCGATATCAGTTTTATGCGCTGTATCCCGAATATTACCATTATGGTGCCATCGGATGAGAACGAATGCCGGCAGATGTTGTATACCGGCTATCAGCACCCCGGTGTTGCAGCAGTGCGCTATCCAAGAGGCAGTGGTACCGGTATTGCTGCAGAAGAAAAGATGGAATTACTACCTATCGGTAAAGCCCGGCTGGTGCGTCAGGGCGAACAGCTGGCGATCCTGGCCTTTGGCCCCTTATTGGCAGCCTGTCAGTTAGCGGCCGACACCCTTAACGCAACCCTGGTAGATATGCGTTTTGTAAAACCGCTGGATGAGCAGCTATTACAGCAGCTGATGCGCAGCCATGGCCAGATCCTGACCGTGGAAGACAATGCGCTGATGGGTGGTGCCGGTTCGGCGGTGAATGAATACCTGGTGCAGCATCACTATCAGGGTAAGGTGATGAACCTGGGACTGCCAGACGAGTTTATTAAACATGGCAGCCAGCAGGAAATTTATCAGGAGTTGGGTCTGGATAGCCAGGGGATCCTGACACAGGCACAAGCACTGACCGCGCTAAGCCAGGCAAAGTGAGCAAGACAACGTAAGCCAGGCGAAACCTGGCCATAATACTGCACTGCAACTAAAGGCTCCTGACGGAGCCTTTGTTATTCGGTCTTAAGCCAAATCAGGCCCTCAGCCTGCAAGCGATTGACCTGTTGCTCTAAATCTGCAGTTTCTTCAAATTCAAATGCATCCAACTGACTGGCAAACTGCAGACTGGCGACTCTGGCAACCCGGCCATGCTGCTGCAATTGTCGCAATGCCAGGCTGGCCAACTGCAATGAAAACTCCCAACTTAACAGGCTGCCACCGAGTAATGGCAAAGGATACCAGGCATAGGCGCCCGACACGGATAAGGTCAACGGACTACCATCACCCAGCGCTAAGTCGCTACCGGACAGTAAATCCAACAGCCGCCGGCTATAGGGGCCTACTTGTTGTTGCAAAATTTCCCGAAACACTACCACAAAACGCCCGTCGTCTAAGCGCACAACATAGTCTGAGCCACGGGTTTCGCGGCTTAACACCGCACTAAAGTGTTGCAACAGGCTATCCGCCAGACCTTTCCCATGAGTGGCCAGCAGCTGATCCAGCCCATCCGCTTGCAGCACCAGCAACGCAATAATCTTGCCTTGCTGTTGCAGGCTGTCGATATTGCGCTGAAAGTGCTCAATGTCTTTTGGCAGTTGCTCAGACAGAAAACGGCTATTGCGTAAACCGGTCAGACTATCACGGTGGGTTAGTTGCTGCAGTTGTTCGTTCAGCACATTCAATCGCTGATTGCTGTTCTCCAACTCCTGCGTGCGCTGTTGCACCAGACGCGCCAATTGCTCTTGTTTTAGCAGAGCGTTCTGCCGGTATAACCAGAACAAGCCGTAAAGGGTGCTGATAAATAGCAATAACCAGAGTAGACGATACAGCAGCGTCTCATCAAAACGGCGTGGGATCACCAGCTGCAGTTGCGTCTGTGCCGCATCCTGCCATTGCTGATGCCGGTACTTTACCTGCAATAAGAATTCAAAATTACCCGGCGGCAGGTTAGTATACACCGCTTCGCGGCGCAGCGGGCTGACTTGCCAATCCTGATCAAAGCCCTCTAACTTATAGCGAAATACCAGACTTTCCGGCCGGTCAAACTCCAGCGCGGTAAAGTTAAGCTGCATATTGCGCTCATATTGCTCCAGCACCACACTACGCTGCGTGGCGGAAACCGGGTAAAAATGCTGCGCATTAACCGATTTCAGGTGCGGCCTTGGCTCTGGTAACGCACTGACTGCCGGCAGCTCAGGCACACTGACGACGCCTTTTAACGTCGGGTACCAAAGCTGCTGCTGCCAGTACACGACCTTGGCTGCACCAGCGCCATTGCAGCATCGGCTTGACAGCGAGCCCATTTGCCGATCGAATGGCGATAAAATCTCTTCCAGCCGGTAGCCTTCAGTGCGGGCGGCTTCCAAACTGGCGCGTTGCAAACGAAAGATCCCCTTGTGGGTACTAACCCAAATCCAGCCGCTATGTTGATGATAGTAAAAACTCACTGCCGGACCATGCACCAGGCCATTACCACCGTGCAAATGCTGCCAGCTCTGCCCTGGTAACATAATAAAGATCCCGTCATCCAAAGTACTGACCAGCATAGTATCATCCGGTAGTAGCAGCGCCGCCAGTATATAGGCGTTGTAGAGCGCAGTACCTGATCCCTGCCGGCTTAATCTGTTATTCTGCCAGCGGTACAAACCGCGGCTGGTGCCCAGTAATAGCTGCCGCTCGTTACGATTCAGGGTGGTGATCTGACGTGATTCAAGCTGCTGATTCAGCTCTGAGAAATGGAGTTCGCCATCAATAACCTGATACAGGCCCTGCAAGGCCGCGATCCAAATCTGTCCCTGCTGATCCGGCAAAATAGCTCTCACCGTTTGTCCCTGTAACTGCGGGAATACCGGCAGCAAACGCGCCTGCTCCTCATCCAGCTGATACAGTCCGCGCTCCATGGCCAACCACAGCGTCTGACCATCCGGCCAGAACATGTCATGGACTGTTTGCGCCTGCAACGCCTCTTCCGCCAGTAATTGCCGGTAGAAGCCGGCCTTATCGAGAATACCTAACTCAGTCTGGGCCGCTATCAGCAATTGTCCCTGTGGTGTCAGCCCGAGGCTGCGGACCACAGCATCATGACCAGGCAATAATCGCCGGATCTGCGCCAGGCTGGCACGAAACACGCCGTCACTAAAACTGCTTAGCCACAGATGTTGTTGTTGATCCTGATACAGCGCACTAAACCATGGCGAACTGCCCAACTCCTCCAGCGTAACAGTTTGCCAATGTTCCTGGCCGAAACGGTAGAACAACTTGCGATAGGCTGAGATCCAGGTTGCGCCATGCGCATCCTGCATAACCTGATACACCGGTGCTACACTACCGTCCGGCAAAGACTGCGCTCTTACTCCCTGTTCAGTCAGCCGGTATAGCCCGGATTCACTGGCCAGAAATAAGCCCTCATCGGTACCACTGAGATCGTAGAGTGGGGTTTGCATTAACTCTGTTGGCAACGCATGTTGTAACCACTCGCCCTCAGGGGTCCGCTGATACAAATATTCCGCCGCGGCAACCCACAGCTGTTGCTGAAAATACGTTAGCTGGCTGACAAGGGCTTTGATATGTTCCACCCGTTTCACCTGGCCCTGACTGACACTGAACAGTTGGTCGGCAGCAACCCAGATTTCACCGTTATCCAGCTCGAGTAATGACGTGACTTCGTTGTAGAGCGGTAAACGCTGAAATTGCCATTGCTGCGGATGGAACACCGATAAACCGGCTTTGGTACCGACCCAAATCCGGCCTTCTTTATCGGTTAGTAGCTGGGTAATCGCATTACTGGCCAGCTGAGGATGAGTTTCAGTGGTGAAGATTTCAAATTGCTGGCCATCGAAGCGATGCAAGCCGTAGAGGGTGCCGAACCATAAATAACCTTGCTGGTCTTGCGTGATGGTACGTACTGAGTTACTGGCCAGACCGTTGGCACTGGTCCAGTGTTTAATATCGTAATCGAACACCGAAGAGGTGGCGGCCTGCACGGGCAACAAATAGCACAACGCCAGTAACATGCAGAGTAGTCGCATCTCCCCTCCGTAGATTAGGTGTCCTTATAACCAACCCTGCTTCAGCAAGGCGTGCATAATCAGTAAGGCCGGTATTGCTGCCAACAGGTCGTCCAGCATAATGCCAACTCCACCATGCACCCGCTGATCAAACCAACGGATCGGCCAGGGTTTGACAATATCAAAGAAGCGGAATAATACAAAGCCCACTAACAGACTGCTCACCGAAATCGGCACCAGCAGCATCGTTAGCATAAAGCCGATAATCTCATCCCAGACAATAGCACCGTGATCATGCTCGCCGGCATCAGATGCAGCCTTGCCACAAATATAGCAACCCAGTGCGGTGCCAAATAGCAAAAACAGCCCGTACCACAGCGTGCCTAACTGGCTGAATAATAAGATCAGTGGCACCGCAGCTAAGGTACCAAAGGTGCCGGGTGCTTTTGGCGCTAAACCACTGCCAAAACCCAGAGCTAAGAAATGCTGCCATTTAGACAGCTGAAATTTTGTGTTTTGCATCAGAAATGAACAAAGCCGGTATGTTGATAACTAATGGCCTGTTCCCCGGCTTTTAATTCCAGTTTGCCACTGGCGCCGGTAATACGGCCGATACAGGTAACGGGCACGCCATAAGGACTTAACAGCACATCAAGGGCACCACGGCGGCTCTCCGGCACCGTAAACAGCAGCTCATAGTCCTCACCACCGGATAAAGCTAACTGTAAGGCCTCGGCCTGATCACAGCTGTCTTTTAATGCTTGTGACATCGGAATGCGATTGACATCAATAAAGGCGCCAACGCCAGAGCGGCGCAGAATATGCGGCAAATCACCGGCCAGACCATCAGAGATATCCATCGCACTGCTCGCCAGATTGCGCAGCGCCTGCCCCAGGGCGACCCGGGCTGATGGATAATGAAAGCGTTGCAGCAGGTGGGCCTGATGCTTTTTACTGACCTGATGTTGGCCTTGCACTAACTTTAAACCAAGCGCGGCATCGCCCAAAGTGCCGGTGACATAGATATAATCACCGACCTTGGCTCCGCTACGGGTAATGGCTTTACCATGCGGCACCAAACCCTTGGCGATCATGGTCAGACTAAGTGGTCCGCGGGTGGTATCGCCACCGATCAGCTGGCAGTGATAATAATCGGCGGTTTCATGTAAACCGGCAGCAAATTCCGCCAGCCAGTCTTCGTTAACTTCCGGCAAGGTTAAGGCTAACGATAGCCAGGCGGGTTCCGCGCCCATCGCCGCCAAATCACTGACATTGACCGCCACCAACTTATGCCCCAAAGCCCGGGGATCCACATCGGCAAAGAAATGGGTGCCACACACCATAGTATCGGTGGTGATCACCAGATCAAAGCCATCCCGCACCTGCAGTACAGCACCGTCGTCACCGATCCCCACTTGGGTATCAGCGCGTTTCGCCCCGGCCTGACTAAAGTACCGGGCAATTAAATCAAATTCACCCATACAGATTAAAAAGCCGACTTACGTCGGCCTCCATAAAGCAGGTTATGCTGGTCGTAATACCCGGACGGCTTTGTCCAGGATACCATTGACGAATTTGTGGCTGTCATCCGCGGCGAAGGCTTTGGCCAGTTCGATCGCCTCATTAATGACAACCTTATAGGGCACATCCAGGCGGTACTTCAGCTCATAAGCCGATACCCGTAACACGGCTTTCTCGACCAGATCGATATCTTCAAACGGCCGTTCCAGAAAGGGTTTAATGGCTTCATCGAGCTTGCTGTGATGTAACACCACGCCACGCAGAATATCCTGGAAGTAAGGCACATCCAGATGTTTGACATTGTTTTCCAGCAACAGTTGCTGTTCAATATCGGCAATCGGATTCTGGCTGACTTGCCAGCTGTAGATGCCTTGTACCGCTAACGAGCGGGACTGACGACGCACATTTGGTTTCATGCCGGTTTCCTGTTACAGCTGCTCAAGCACATTAATCATTTCCAGTGCCGACATCGCTGCTTCACCGCCTTTATTGCCTGCCTTGGTTCCGGCACGCTCAATCGCCTGCTCGATACTGTCGACAGTCAGCACACCGAAGGCCACTGGCAGGTCAAACTGCATCGCGACCTGGGCGATACCTTTGACACATTCGCCGGACACATATTCAAAGTGCGGCGTGCCACCACGGATCACCGCGCCCAGCGCAACGATAGCGTCATATTTTTTGCTGGCGGCAACCCGCTGCACCGCTAATGGCAGTTCGAAGGCACCGGGGATCCGCACCACGGTAATATCTTCAGCGGCGATATTGCCGACACGCTGTAAGGTATCTACGGCGCCGCTAAGCAAACTTTCGACGATAAAACTGTTAAAGCGCGCGACCACGATCGCGATCTTTTTACCTGTTGCAGCATAGCCTGCTTCAATCACCTGCATTGCCAGTCCTTACTTGTTAACTGCCACTAAAATCAGCCGCGCATAATAGCATAGTTTGCGACGTTCTGGCAGAGGCTTATTCAGAAACGTAATCCACCACTTCCAGGCCAAAACCCGACAGCGCATGATACTTTTTCGGTTGGCTTAACAGCCGCATTTTCCGCACACCAAGGCTGGCCAGAATTTGCGAACCAACGCCAACATTACGGGAGGTACCTTTCCAGGGCGCAGAGCGGGGCTTTTCACCTTTATCTTCGGCCTGGAAATTCTGCACCATTTGCACCAGCTCGTCAGTCGACTCGTGCTTACCCAGTAGCACCAGCACCCCGCCCTCATCAGCAATACGCTGCATGGCGGTATGCAATGGGAAACTCAGGTTAGCGCCACGGTTGCTCAGTAATAAATCACTGAAGGTGTTGTGTAAATGTACCCGCACCAAGGTTGGTTGTTCTGGCTGGATTTCCCCTTTCACCAGCGCAAAATGCAGCTGATTATCGATAGTATCTTTAAAGGTCACCAGTTCAAACTCACCCATCTCCGTTGGCAGCTGGCAGGTTGCCACCTTTTCGATGGTAGTTTCATTCAGATTACGGTATTCAATCAGATCGGCAATGGTGCCAATCTTAATATCATGTTGCTTGGCAAAGACTTCCAGATCCGGGCGCCGCGCCATGGTACCGTCATCATTCAGGATCTCGACAATCACGGCGGCCGGTTCCAAACCAGCCAGACGCGCTAAGTCACAGCCGGCTTCGGTATGACCCGCCCGCACCAGCACACCGCCGTCCTGCGCCATTAACGGAAAAATATGGCCGGGCTGCACGATATCTGCCGGACTGGCATCACGTGCGACCGCCGCTTTCACAGTGCGGGCGCGATCGGCTGCCGAAATACCGGTGGTAACGCCTTCGGCGGCTTCAATCGATACGGTAAAATTGGTCGAAAACGGCGATTTGTTGGCATCAACCATTAACGCCAGATTAAGCTGCTTGCAGCGCTTTTTGGTCAGGGTTAAACAAATCAGACCGCGGCCATATTTGGCCATAAAGTTAATGGCTTCCGGCGTGACATATTCGGCCGCCATCACCAGATCGCCTTCATTTTCACGATCTTCATCATCCATTAGGATCACCATCTTGCCCTGACGGATATCTTCAATAATTTCAGCGGGGGTATTCAGTTGCATAACTAACCTTCTTATAAAAAGCCGCGCTGCGCCAGCAACGCCAAATCAACACCGCCCTTAGGCGCCGCAACCGGTGTGGTTAACAGCCGCTGGATATAGCGGGCTAACAGATCCACCTCTATATGCACCCGACTACCTTTTTGCAAGGTCAGTAAGGTAGTTTGTGCTGCCGTATGCGGCACTATGGTTAAGCGAAAACGGTCAGTCAGTACTTCATTTACGGTCAGACTAATGCCATCGATAGTCACCGAGCCTTTGTGGGCAATAAAGGGCGCCAGTTCTGCCGGCAGCGCAAACCACAGTTGCCAGGCACGGGCGCTTTGTTCCATAGCCAGCAAGGACGTCACCCCATCGACATGACCACTTACCAGATGCCCGCCGAGACGCCCGGTTGCCAGCAGTGCCTTCTCCAGATTCAGCAACTGCCCGACCTTATATTCACCAAAGCGGGTCAGGGCTAAGGTTTCAGCCGACAAGTCGGCACTAAATGACTGGCTACCCAGCGCAGTGACCGTCAGACAGACGCCATTCGTCGCGATACTGTCACCCAATTTGACGTCGTTAAAATCCAGACTACTGCTCTGGATGGTGACACTCAGATCGCCGCCCTTAGGGCTAAGCCGGCTAAGGGTGCCAGTGGCTTCAATAATACCGGTAAACATCTTATTCCTCGCTAAGGCGGGCGCGCAGGCGCAGGTCCGGCCCCAGACTAATGACCTCATTAAACGCCAGTTTTGGCGTCTGCGCCAGTTGCTGAAAATCACCCAGTACCGCCAGGGGCCGGCCTTGCTCGCCCAGCAGCAGCGGGGCCTGATACAGCAGTAATTCATCTACTAGGCCAGCTTTTAGCAAACTGCCCGCTAATATCGCGCCGGCTTCCGTCCACAGACTATTAATCTGTCGCGCTGCGAGTAAAGTTAGCAGCTGAGCCAGGTCCAACTGACCGTCAGCACTTAGCGCCAGTGGCAGTTGTTCCACTGTTACCCTTGTCACGGCTAACTTACGTGGCGCGGCGTCAGCGGCAAAACACAGCAGCACCGGACCACCTTCATTGAATAGCGGCTCGTTGCCGCTTAACCGCTGCTGCCGGTCCAGAATCACCCGCAGTGGCTGGCGTAAACTGCCATCGGCGAGCGGCCGGATCAAGGCTGCCGGCTCTGCAGCGGCATCGCTACTTTGCCGTACCGTTAAACGTGCCGCATCGGCGAGTACAGTACTGGCAGTGGATAGAATCGCGCTAACCTGCGCCCGCCATAGCTGCACGTCAGCGCGTGCGGCGTCACTGGTTAGCCATTGACTCTGGCCATTCGCCAGGGCAGTACGCCCATCCAGACTGGCCGCCAGTTTCAGATACAGATAAGGCCGCTGCCGCTCCATCCGGCTTAAAAAACCCGGATTAAGCGCTCTGGCTTCCTCAGTTAATAAACCGTGTGCAACGCTAATGCCAGCTTGTTGCAATATGGCGACGCCCTTACCGGCGACCAGCGGATTCGGATCCAGCATCGCAATCACCACCCGGGCGACACCGGCTTTTACCAGGGCTTCCGCACAAGGTGGTGTGCGACCATAGTGGGCACAGGGCTCCAGCGTCACATAACAGGTCGAACCCAGGGCGGCGCTACCGGCTTGTTGCAAGGCAAAGACTTCAGCATGTGGGCCGCCGGCTTGCTGATGAAAGCCTTCGCCGAGCACCTGGCCATCTTTAACCACCAGCGCCCCCACATTGGGGTTGGGATCAGTAGTAAAACGGCCCTGTGCTGCCAGCGCCAGCGCGCGGCGCATAAAATCATGATCGGCCTGACTAAAACTCACCTTATTGCTCTCCGAGACGGGCAATTTCTTCACCAAATTCGCGGATATCTTTAAAGGAGCGGTACACCGAGGCAAAGCGCACATAAGCAACTTTATCGACTTTCACCAGCTCATCCATAATCAGATTTCCCAGCAAATTACTGGCGACTTCACGTTCACCGGTAGCCCGGAGCTGGGATTTAATTTTATTAATCAGTTGCTCAATTTGTTCGGTGGCCACCGGCCGCTTTTCCAGCGAGCGTAATAAACCGCTGCGTAACTTATCTTCATTAAAGGGTTCGCGGGAGCCGTCACGTTTAATAATTCGTGGCATCACCAGCTCTGCCGCTTCAAAGGTAGTAAAGCGTTCGTGGCAAGCCAGGCACTCGCGACGACGGCGTACCTGATGACCATCGGCGACCAGACGCGAGTCAATGACCTTGGTATCATCGGCATTACAAAAGGGACAATACATACTGACCTTTTACCCCCTAGCTAACTGTTCAGGACAAGGCGCTAACAGCCTGTTTAGCCGGCGCTTTGCATAAAAGAATGGCCGCATTAGCGGCCATCACAGCATAGCACGAGTTATGCCTTAGGCATAAACCGGGAAGCGGCCACAGACTTCAGCCACCTGAGCGCGTACCGTGGCAATTACCGCCTCGTCACCACGGCTATCCAGCACATCACAAATCAGGCTGGCAACCAGACGCGCTTCGGCTTCTTTAAAACCACGGCGGGTAATAGCCGGGGTACCGATGCGCAGACCGCTGGTAACAAATGGCGAACGCGGGTCGTTCGGGACTGAGTTTTTGTTTACCGTAATATGCGCCTGCCCTAACCAGGCATCGGCATCTTTACCGGTGATATCTTTATCAATCAGATCCATCAGGAACAGATGGTTCTCGGTACCACCGGATACAATCTTATAGCCACGGCTGATCATCTCAGCACACATGGCTTTCGCATTCACCAGCACCTGCTGCTGATAAACTTTAAATTCCGGCTGCAGCGCTTCTTTAAAAGCTACCGCTTTCGCCGCGATCACATGCATTAACGGGCCACCCTGTCCGCCTGGGAACACCGCAGAGTTCAGTTTCTTCTCAATGGCCTCGTTCTTACGGGCCAGGATCAGACCGCCACGTGGGCCGGCCAGGGTTTTATGGGTGGTGGTGGTCACCACATCGGCGATAGGCACCGGGTTTGGATACAGACCTGCCGCCACCAGACCAGCAACGTGCGCCATATCCACCATCAGGTAGGCACCGACTTTATCCGCGATATCACGGAAGCGCTGCCAGTCAACAATACCTGAGTAAGCCGAGAAGCCGGCAATAATCAGCTTCGGCTTGTGCTCTAAGGCCAGGGCTTCAGCCTGATCATAATCAATCACACCGGTTTCAGGATGCAGACCGTACTGTACCGCGTGATAGAGCTTACCAGAGGCGCTTACTGTGGCACCGTGCGTCAGGTGACCGCCATGGGCCAAACTCATGCCCAGAATGGTATCGCCAGCATTTAATAAGGCCAGGAATACCGCAGAGTTCGCCTGCGAACCTGAGTGCGGTTGCACGTTGGCGTAGTCAGCACCAAATAATTCTTTTGCGCGGGCAATGGCTAAATCTTCCGCGATATCCACATATTCACAGCCGCCGTAGTAACGTTTGTGCGGATAACCTTCAGCATATTTATTGGTTAATTGTGAACCTTGCGCCTGCAGCACCCGGGGGCTGGCATAGTTTTCTGACGCGATCAGCTCAATGTGAGCCTCCTGCCGCTCAGTTTCCTGAACCATGGATTGCCATAATTCCGGATCAAAATCCGCAATATTCATATCACGCTTTAACATGCTTTCTCCTGGGCGCGGCTATCACGCTTAACGTTAACGACAGTTTGAAAAACTGGCGGCTATTCTACCCTGAAATAAAAATTGTTGCACCGAAAAAACAGCCGTCCAGACTTCTACAAAACAAAATCTGCCACCCGCGCCGTTTTTACCGTACTAAAAATGTGCGGCAAAGTTGCCAAAGCCGCGGCCATCGGCTACATTACTGGTTATTCATACAGCACACTAAGCAGTAATGACTTCGACGCGGAAAATTATTCATCTGGATATGGACTGCTTCTTCGCCGCCGTGGAGATGCGTGACAATCCGCGGCTGCGTGATATTCCACTGGCCATCGGCAGTGACGGTAAACGAGGTGTTGTCGCCACCTGTAATTATCCGGCGCGGGCCTTTGGTGTCCGCTCTGCGATGTCCAGTCATGAGGCGTTAAAGCGTTGCCCGCAGCTGACTTTTGTCCGCGGCAATATGGATAAATATCAGGCAGTCAGTAAGCAGATCCGTCAGATTTTTTTGCGCTACACGCCGTTGGTCGAGCCCTTATCTCTCGATGAAGCCTATCTTGATGTCAGTGCCAGCCCACATTTTGCCGGCAGCGCGACACTGATTGCCGAAGATATCCGCCGTAGCGTGTTGGCGGAAACCGGTCTGACCGTCTCCGCCGGGGTGGCACCAAATAAATTTCTGGCAAAAATTGCCAGTGATGAAAATAAGCCGGATGGGCTTTTTGTGTTAACGCCGGCTAAGGTAGCCGACTTTGTTGCCGCTCTGCCACTACGCAAAATTCCCGGTGTCGGCCCTAAGGCAGCAGAGAAACTGGCCAGGCTGGGACTACAATTTTGCCGCGATATCGTACCGCCGGGTGGTGAAGTGCCGCTGCCGTTGCTAAGCGCCCTACTCAAAGAGTTCGGCAGTCAAACTGCCAGTTTATTAGAGCGCTGTCAGGGTATCGATCTGCGGGAGGTGCAACCGAGCCGGGAGCGCAAATCGGTTGCAGTGGAGCGGACCCTGGCCAGCGATTTACACCAGCTAACTGACGCCCAGCAGATGCTGCAACAGTTATTGCCGGATTTACAACGCCGGCTCGAGCAAAGCGGCAAGGCGCATTTACTGGCCAAAATCGGCGTGAAATTAAAGTTTAGTGATTTTCGGCTGACCACAGTCGAGACGCAAAGCCAGCATCTGGATCCGGTTTTACTAAACGAGCTGTTAACACAGGCCTGGCAAAGACGCGCGGATCAGGGTATTCGCCTGCTGGGATTGCAATTGGGCTTTAAAACACAGTGCGAAGAGCAGTTAAGTCTGCCATTTGAGGTGGCGCTAACGCATCCTAATGAATTTAATAATAGTGCAGTCTGTCTGCCTGGTTAAGCCAGCAGGTTTAAACCCTAGCAGCAGTGCCAACTAAACCGGCAATAAAGTCGGCTGCAATAAAAAGCCGGCGCTAGGCCGGCTCTTTTACAAAAACGAGACTAATTAACCGGTAACAGTGACGTTTTCAGCCTGTGGGCCTTTTTGACCTTCAGTAACTTCGAAAGTTACTTTCTGACCTTCAACCAGCGTTTTACGACCAGTGCCGTTGATGGCGCGGAAGTGTACAAACACGTCTTTGCCGCCGTCACGGGCGATAAAACCAAAACCTTTTTCCTCGTTGAACCACTTCACTGTACCAGAAATTAACTGTGACATAACATTCTCTTACTTAAACAAAAGTTTGCCGGAGCTCCGGCGTCTTAAATATTACCGGCCAGGTAATCGAGCTGATAGATATTCAACCGCATTATCAGTGGCGCTGATGCTGTGGTCAACATAAATACCGGAGCGAGCAGAACTTTCGTTGCTGCACAGGCCGTACCGGCGACATGGCAAGTTTTGCTATGTCACCTTTTGAGTGTAGCAGCAGATGTTGAAAAAATAATCACTCCGGCTGAATTTTTTTCCGCCGCACCGGTGCACTGCCATCATCGCCGCCCTGAAAGAAACGCTTGGCCGTGTCCGCTGGGCTGGCGGCAGGTTTTGCCGCTACCCGTGCTGCCTTGCCAGCACCTGGTTTAGTCAGCTTAGTTTGCGCGGCTTTCTTCGGCGCCACCTTAACTACCGGCTGACCATTAAAGCGTGCTGCCAACCCCTCCAGGGAACTGAATTCTGCTGGCCGTCGTAAAAAGGCTTCTATTTTCTGTAGTGCTGACCAATCCTTTGGCCCCACCAGCGAGATTGCGGTCCCCTTGGCACCAGCACGACCGGTACGCCCTATGCGGTGTACATATTCTTCCGGATGTTTTGGCAAATCGAAGTTAATGACATGCGATACTTGCAACAGATCCAAGCCGCGCGAGGCCAAATCGGTCGTGACCAACACCTGATACTTGCCGCTGGCGAAATCCTGCATCACTTTATTACGCTGTGCCTGATTTAAACGCGCACTTAGCCCGATAGCGGGCAAACCGGCTTGCTGACAAAACTCGGCCAGCCGGCCGGCATCGTCGCGGGTTGCGGTAAAGATAATCAATTGCTTCAGGCTTTCCTGCTGTAACAACTTCGCTAGCAGCGCTTCTTTGTGCGTTAAATGATCGGCAAAATAAAAGCGCTGGCTGATATCACTATGTATCTCGTGCCCGCTATTTACACTAACCCGAAACGGATTCTTTAACAGCGCCAGTGATAACGCATCTAAGTCGGTATGCTCGAGCGTGGCGGAAAACAACAAGGTCTGCCGTAAGCGGTGAGCGGCGGCTTTATTAATGATGGTCAGTTGTGGCAAGAAACCCAGATCCAGCATCCGATCCGCTTCATCGAGGATCAGCATTTCCAGGCCCTGTAAAAATACCGACTTATGCTCCAGGTGATCAACAAAGCGACCAGGCGTGGCCACGATAATGTCTGGCTGGCGTTTCAGCAGCTTTTCCTGATCATTAAAATTCTCGCCTCCCACCAGCAACACGGCAGTCACCGGGGTATTGGCCACGAATAGTCGTAACTGGGCATAGACTTGTTTAGCCAGCTCACGGGTCGGCGTTAGGATCAGCGCCCGCGCATCCTGTTTCGATAATGCCCGGCTTTTTAACAACCGCTGCATCATCGGCAGCAAATAGGCCAGCGTTTTACCCGAGCCGGTTTTTGACGATACCAGCAGATCGCGCCCAACCATTACCGCCGGTATGGCTTCCTGCTGGATCTCGGTGGGCCGGGCAAAGCCTAAATGTTGTACAGACCGCAGCAAACGCGGGTCCAGCCCCATATCCTGAAATTGCAAAATATCTTTCTCCAAAAATCTGGTGCCTATTATACCCTAATTGTCTGCGCCCGCCCATCGCGCTAGTATAGCGTCACCTTACGCAACACCTGGATAAATTAACGATGAGTAATGCTCTGAAAGAACAATTGCTAAAAGCCGGCCTGGCTGATGCCAAGAAACTTAAAGCCGTGAAAAAGCAGCAACATCAGCAACGGGTGCAGGCACCGAAGAATCAAAAAGTGGTCAATGAAGCCAGCATGCTGGCTGAGCAACGTCGGCAGGAACAGGTCGCCCGGGATCAGGAGCTAAACCGGCAAAAGCAGGCTGAACTGCAGAAAAAAGCCATCGCCGCCCAGGTGAAACAGCTGATTGAAAGCAATCAGATTAAGATGAGTGGTGAAATGGCGTTTAACTTTACCGATGGCAAGCTGGTGAAACGGCTTTACGTTAATGATAAGTTGCATAGTGAATTAACCCGTGGTTTACTAGCCATTGCCCGCTTAGGTGAGCACTATGCACTGGTGCCGGCGCAGATTGCTGAAAAGATCCAGCAGCGCCAGCCGGAAAGTATAGTGTTACTAAATAGCCGGCAGGAACACCAGGTAGCGGCTGAGGACGACCCTTACGCTGCCTATCAAATCCCGGATGATCTGATGTGGTAACTTGCAGTTCATCCTTACCGCTAACAGAAGGAGCGAGAGTATGCGGTTTCTGATTCAGTTTAGCCTGCTTTTATTACTATTCGTCAGCCAGTCGCTGTCGGCCGCGTCGGTTTGGCAAGTCAGTAAAGGGGATAAAACCTTTTATCTGGCAGGTACAGTACATCTACTTAGTGAAAGTGATTTTCCGCTGCCCAAAGCCTACGATACCGCTTTTAATGCCAGCTCTAAGCTGCTGTTTGAGACCGATCTTGGCGCTATGACCCAGCCGCAAGGCATGATGCAACTGATGTCGCAGAATACCTTTGCCCCGGGGCAAAGTCTGCAACAAGTCTTATCACCAGAAATCTATGCCAAATTAAAAGCCGAAGCCGAAAAACGGCAATGGCCACTGACCTCGTTAGAGCAATTTAAACCTGCCTTTACTGCTATGACCATGACAGTACTGGAATTGCAACGGCTGGGGGCGGCCGGTACCGGCGTTGATATGCATTACTGGCAATTAGGCCAGCAACAAAATAAGACGCTTGGTGGTTTGGAAACCCTGGATGAACATCTGGCGGTGCTGGATGCCATGAACCAGTTAGATGCTGATGAAGTTATTAGCTCTGCCTTAAGAGATATCGATAAGATTGCCGCAATGTTAGATGACATGATCGCGGCCTGGCGCAGCGGTGACGTTGCCGCTCTGGACAAGCTATTTTTAACCGAAATGCAGCAATATCCGGAAATAGAAGCCATTTTATTGACCAAACGTAATCATGCCTGGATGCAAACCCTGACCACGTTGGAACAAAATCATGTGATGGTATTGGTTGGCGCCCTGCACTTGCCGGGCAAAGATGGCTTACTAAAGTTACTAGCTGATCAGGGATATCAGTTGACACAACTGACGGAATAAAATCAGCCCCCTTACATTCCAAGAACACGCCCGCTATTGCGGGCGTAGTTTTAGGCGTCGGCTAGAGTTTTTCTCTGGCGCGGATGCCCTGCTGCGCCGGGCTAAAACTACTTTGTACCCGCCACTTCGGACGGATCGGCGTCAGCGGTAATTCTCTTTTACGCGCTACTAATAAGTAACTGGAGGCAAACAGGTTTAGAAAGCGTTCGTTAAACTTCTGCCAGCTGTTCTGCCTAAACTCCTGCGCCAGCATGGCACTGCAAAAAAACCGCTGCTCGGCAATCACTTCAAAACCGATCAAATGCAGCCAATCTTTGATCCGGGCTGCGCTAAAGAAATGCCCCAGCCAGGGTAGTTGCTGCTGATACGCAGGCAAACAGCGCCACAACCCCAACCAGCTATGTGGGTTAAAGCCACTGAGTAGTAAATAGCCGTCGGCAACCAGCACCCGGTGTGCTTCGCGGATCACATGATGCGGATCATTCTGAAACTCCAGACAATGACTCAATAACACCGCATCGACACTGCTACTGGCGATCGGCAAGGCATCCGGTTCAGCCACCAAATCCGGGGTAATACTGCCGGACCCCAGCCGTAACTGATGGCGCACCCGGCATTCCGGCGTGGCCAACTGGCAGCTAAGATCGCCGACCTTTAACAAATAGTAGCCGAAAATCTGCTGCCACCAGGGTGCCAGCTGCTGTTCCAGTGCCGCAGCCAAGGCCGGGCCCTGACGAAAACTTTGCCAGTGTTTCGGCGCTTGCAGCTGATTTTCACGTAATGCCGGTTTCATGTTAAGGTGCAGCCTTGTTTGCGATGCATGGAGCCTTCAAATGCCAGAACTGATCCCGCTACCTGCCTTTAATGATAATTATATCTGGGTTCTGACCGAGCAACACAACCCCTACTGTTTAGTTGTCGATCCGGGTGACGCTGAAGTCGTGATCCAGTTTCTGCAGCAACAGCAAAAAACGCTGGCTGCGATCCTGATCACCCATCACCATGCTGATCATACCGGAGGTATCCGGCAATTAAAACAACAATACCCAGCCTGCCGGGTAATAGGACCTGCTGCAGAAAAATCGAAAATTCAAGAGCTTGAACAGCTCGTCGCGGGTGGTGATAGCGTCACTGTGCCAGAGCTGAACTGGCAATGCCGGGTGTTCGACTTACCCGGCCACACAGCTGGTCATATTGGTTTTTATTCAGCGCCCGTTCTGTTTTGTGGTGATACCTTATTCAGCGTTGGTTGTGGCCGCTTATTTGAGGGGACCGCAAAGCAGCTGTATCAGTCTTTGCAATCCCTGGCGGCACTGCCGGATGATACCCTGCTCTGCTGTACCCACGAATACACCCTTGCCAATATTGCCTTTGCCCTGAGCATAGAGCCAGAGAATACCGAGTTGCTGCTGTACCTAAAGCATTGCCAGCAAAAACGTCAGTTATCTGAGCCTACACTACCGGCGCTATTGGCGAACGAGAGAAAAGTTAATCCATTTTTACGCTGTGAAAACATAGTGTTACAGCGTAAATTTAACCAAAACTCGGCGTTGGCATTGTTTACCCTATTAAGACAAGCCAAAGACCAGTTTAAATCCTGACTTGCAATGTCTGGTCAGACAGGTAATATCGTCGTTTTACATTTGGAACCTTGTTATGACTGTAAGAATCTCTGCCGTAGTTTTGCTGGCACTGCTTAGTGGCTGTGTCAGTACGACAGGGTCTAACGCTGATAACACGGCTGATACTGCGGTTCAGCCTGCAGTAAAACCCAAAACCACTGATTTTCATAAAGATACTGCATCTGCCGAATTAATTGCTGAACGCTTGTGGAGTGCCGGCCTCAGTGAGGAGCAATTGTTGGAGGCATCCGAGCTGGAAGACCTCTGGCAACGGATCCAGGCGCAGTTATCTTTTAAAGTTCCGCAAACGCGCCCTATTATTGAGCAACGTAATTTTTATGCCGATAACCAGGGTTATCTGGATCGGATTGCCGGTCGGGCGCAACCCTTTTTGTTTTTTATCGTCGAAGAGCTGGAAAAACGGCAAATGCCACTCGAACTGGCGTTATTGCCTATCGTTGAGAGTGCCTTTGACCCTTACGCGCAATCGCCATCACGTGCTGCCGGTATGTGGCAGTTTATGCCGGCCACCGCTAAGCGTTTTGGTTTAGCGCAAAATAGTTGGTACGATGGCCGGAAAGACGTGGTGCAATCTACCCGGGCGGCGTTAGATTATTTAGAGTATCTGTATAACACCCTGGAGCATGACTGGCTCAACGCCATTGCCGCTTATAACGCCGGTGAAGGTCGTATTATGCGGGCGATCCAGGCTAACAAAAAGCGGCGCTTACCGACAGACTTCTGGTCGCTTGACTTACCCGCTGAAACTACCGCCTATATCCCAAAATTACTGGCACTGGTTGACATTCTAAAGCGACCGGAAGAGTTTGAAATTGTCTGGAAATTTATTGCTAACGAACCCAAGATTGCAATAGTCGATGCCGGCCGGCAATTGGATCTGGTCGTCGCCGCGGAGCTAGCTGGCATTAGTATTGCCGATTTACAGGCGTTAAATCCCGGCTACAGCCAGTGGGCAACCGCACCGGAAGGACCACACCAACTGGTATTACCGGTAGAAAAAGCCGAACATTTCTCTGCCCAGCTAGCCCAAACGCCGGTAGAAAAAATGATGCAGTGGCAGCCGTATCAGGTTAAAAGCGGCGATACCCTCGGTGCGATCGCCAAACGTTATGGCATCAGTGTCGCAGCGATACAGAAACTGAATAATCTGACTAGCAACAATATCCGAATTGGCCAGAATCTGTTGCTTCCAAGAGGCAACAACATTGATACTGAGCAACAGACACAGTTGGCAAATACCAGCGGTCAGACCCCGGCAACGGCAGTTAAGCATCAGATCCAACGCGGTGATACGCTGTGGGATCTGAGCCGAAAATATGACGTGACCGTAGCCCAGATCCGGGAGTGGAATAAGCTTGCCGCTGGCGCGCCCCTTCGTGAAGGTCAGCAGCTCACCATTTACAGCAAGCAGCAACCTCTGGTGCTGGCGACAACCCGCACGCTCAATTATCGGGTCAGGCCTGGCGACTCGTTATCGAAAATCGCGCAAAGATTCAGCGTATCAGTGGCAGATATTGTAAAGTGGAATAATATTAATACAGAAAACTTTCTACAGCCTGGCCAACAACTCACCTTGTTAGTCGACGCTGGTGCTGTCTAATTGTTGAGGTCAAGCCCCATGATCAGAGTTCTGTTGGCGTTAATGGCGATATTACTGAGCTTTAGCGCAGCAGCAGACTTTGTGATTGAAGGCAAACTCAAACTGGAGCAGGCTGATGGTCAGAAAATACAAAAAACCTTCCCGTTAACGCTGTTTCGGGAAGAGGGCAGTTACCTGTTTAGTATCGGCGAGCAACAAACCCGGCTGCCGGCGCCACCGCAAAAATATTCGCTCTATATTATTTTGCAAAATGATGACGATCTTTTTGTCACTGATTTCAGTCAGCAGCCATTGCGTGCCTTTACCCTGGAGATTGCTGAGCGCCGGCTTGAAGTTAGTCGGGATCCACTGGCCCGCACCGCACGTGGTCGCTATGTGTTAAAGCTGGATGGTGAGATATTTTATTTCAGCCGTGGCCCGGGACAAATTAACTTTATTTTTGACCAGAGCGGAGTAAAGGATGTGACCGTCCAGGGTATGTTTAAACCCCGCCGCTGAATTATTACGACTGCGGCTCTTGCTGTGGCTGTAATGGCGACCAGAGTCCGGACACCAGGCATAACAACGGCGCCACTAGCAACAACCAGAAATGGGGTAACGGGATCTGATGCCACCAGGCATGCAAGGCGGCAGTGAGCTGAAACAGCACCCCAAACAAGCCAACGTAACATAACAGCCGGTTTAACCAACGTTGTGGAAATCTTAGCATCGTCACTCCTCCCCTAAAGCAGCGGCCTGGTGTTTCAGCTTAACCAAAATGCGGGCAAACATCCCTAACAACAACCTCTCCTGTTCAGTATAGTAGTGATACTGACGAACAGAATCAAAACCGACAAAACCATATAACTGCTGCTCATCAGCAATAGGTATCGTCAATAAACTTTTTATCCCCTGCGGTTGCAATAGCTGCTTTAGTGCATCGTCATCGGGCAAAGAGGGTACATCTGGCAGATACATCTCGCGGCCATGTCGGTGGGTATTTAGCCACTGAGGAATGGCCGCCAGCGGTACTTGTTGTAATGTCTGAATTTCGGGCGCAATACCAGGTGCACACCATTCAAAGGTGTTGGAGCAGCTTTGCCGGATAAAATCGTAATCAAACAAATAGGCCCGGTCAGCCCGCACCACTTCGCCTAACTGCTGTAACGTCAGTTGCAGCATTGCCGGCACAGCAGCAGGCTGCAAACCGATAAAACGCTCGGTAATTTCCAATAAGGTGGAACTAAGGCGAGCCGCGTCAGGTTGAATGCTAGCCTGACGGCTGACCGGTAACTCCGGCAACTGGTGTAAGGTGACTAACTGATAGCCCGGCTCAGGCGCAAAGCTGTTTACCTGATAATAAAGATGGGTGTTTGCCGAATAAAATACTGCCCGGACATTGAAGTTTTCAGCCGGCGCCTGCGCCAGTTGCTGCTCATCCAGCCCGGTAACAATTTTAAATACTGCATTGGCAGCGATACAACGATTCTGCGTGGTACTGGCGGGCAGATCCTGAAACAGCGCACTGGCAAAGGGCGCCTGACGCCACCAGCTAAAGTGATCCATAATTGACATCCGTGACTAGTAACTCCCTGCCTGTTCAGAAATGACAACTGCAATAGACTGACTGCGGTAACCAGGTTGTGGCATACCGGGCTGAATTTTGCCACACAGCGCAGATGACAGCCACACCACAGCTTAGCGGATCCCGGTGCGGGACACAATCGGCGGCACTATGTTTGCAGTAGCTTTCAGAATAGGTCTGCAATGTGATAGATAAAAGCTGGCGCCCATACCGGGCGCCAGCAATTAAAGTTGTGCGTCAGGCTGTTGTTCGGGAGCCGCCAACGCAAAGGCAGCAAGTTGCAGACAATGCTGATAAATACGGCTGATCAGCGGATAGCGGCTCAGATCCAGGTTAAAACGCAGCGCGTTATAAACCTGAGGTACCAGACACAGATCCGCCAGACTAACGTCATCACCATAGCAATACTGACCTGCCGTTTGCTGTAGCTTTTGCTCCAGCGCATTAAAGCCCAGTGTCAGCCAATGTTGGATCCAGCGCAGCTTTTGCGCTTCATCCAACGCCAGCTCCCCGGTCAGATACTGCAGCACCCTTAGATTATTTAACGGATGCAGATCGCAAGCAATATCCAGCGCCAGTGCCCGCACTTTAGCACGGGCAAACGGCTCTTGCGGCAACAGGCGCGGCTCGGGATAGGTTTCATCCAGATACTCGATAATCGCCAGTGACTGACTCAGGCTACCTTGCTCATCGACCAGGGTTGGTACCAGCTCAGCCGGATTTAGCGCCTGATAGGCGCTGCTATGCTGCTGACCACCGTCCTTGAGCAGATGCACCGGAATGGTTTCAAAGCTCAGCTGCTTCAGATTCAGGGCGATCCGCACCCGATAAGCGGCAGATGATCGCCAGTAGCTATAGAGTTTCATTGCCCCTGATACTCCACCACTTGCTGGTCAATGGCGCCAAAAATACTCTGGCCTTGCTCATCCAGCATTTCCAAGCGGATACTATCGCCAAAGCGCATAAAGTTGGTACTGGGTTTGCCATCCCGAATGGTTTCAATCATCCGGATTTCGGCGATACAGCTATAACCCACACCACCTTCTTCAATCGAGGTACCGTAGGCAGTACCTTGCTTATTCGATACCGTACCCGAGCCAATAATAGCACCGGCGCCCAGATTGCGGGTTTTCGCCGCATGTGCTACCAACTCGCCAAAGTGGAAGGTCATATCAAGGCCGGCATTAGGTTTACCAAAAGCAATGCCGTTATAATGCGACAGCAATGGCAGATGCAAGCGACCACCCTGCCAGTATTTACCCAATTCATCCGGCGTCACGGCCACCGGGCTAAAGCTGGATGCCGGCTTGGATTGGAAAAAACCAAAGCCCTTGGCCAGTTCATTTGGGATCAGACCGCGCAGTGATACGTCGTTGACCAGCATCAGCAACCGGATCCGACTTAATGCCTGCTCGGCACTGATGCCCATAGGGACATCATCCGTCACCACCGCCACTTCACCTTCAAAGTCGATCCCGTGTTGCTCACTGACGGCAGCAATAGGATCGCGCGGGCCGATAAAATCATCCGAGCCGCCCTGATACATCAGCGGATCCGTCCAGAAGGTTTCCGGCATCTCGGCGTTACGCGCCTTACGCACCAGCTCGACGTGGTTAACATAGGCACTGCCGTCTGCCCACTGATAAGCGCGTGGCAGTGGCGACTCACAGTCGGCCTGCACAAAACGTTGCTCACCCGGTACTGTGCCGGCATTTAATGCCTGATAAATTTCAGCCGCCTTCGGCGCCAGGCTGGACCAATGATCCAATAATTGCTGCATGGTGGCGGCGATATGCGGAATAGCAATACAGCGGCTCAGATCTCGGCTTACTACCACTAACTGCCCATCACGGGTCTGATTTTTTAACGTTGCTAACTTCATCTCAATTCCTTAACTGAGCGCTCAGGCTTTAACTTTCCAGCTATTCACATATTCCGGGTTTTCGGTAGCCAAGGCCGCCTCACCGACTTCCAGCGCATCCCGGGTATCCAGCATCACTGCAACTTCATCGGTAAACTTTTTCCGGTACTCTAAACCCGCCTGAAAGGCTTTCGGATGCGGACCATGGGTAAAACCGGCCGGATGGAAGGTGACCATGCCTTTTTCGATATTATCGCGACTGAAGAAATCGCCGGCATGATAGAACAGCACTTCATCATAATCGTCGTTATTATGATAGAACGGCACTTTTAACGCGCCCGGATCGCTTTCAATTGGCCGGGGGACAAAGGTACAGACCACAAAGCGCTGCGCGACAAAGGTGGTATGCGCTGATGGCGGCAAATGATAGCGGTGACTCATTAAGGGCCGGATATCGCGCCAGTTGATACGCATTACGGCTAAATCACCATGCCAGCCTATCGCATCCAGTGGGTTATAGGGGTAAGTAATCACTGACACCTGGCCGTGGCGTTTTACCTCAACCTGCCAGCTATCTTCGCTGTACTGAGCTTTAAAAGCAGCATCGATTTTCGGGGTATCCAGCATCGCCGGATCAAAGATCGCATGATTGCCGACCAGGCCTTTTTCCGGCAACTGATAGCTGTCGTTAGTGGCTTCAATCAGCACCACATACAACGGCTCCAGCGGCTCTAACCGCCACATGGTGGAGCGCGGAATGACCACATAGTCGCCATCGCGCAGGGTCAGATGCCCATAATCGCAATACAGCTCGGCACTGCCCTCATGGATAAACAGTAACTCATCGCCGTCAGCATTGCGCACCAGCCGCGTCATCTTATCGCTCAAACGCCAGGTGCGGAATTTACAATGCGCATTATGTAGCAGCAAAGGGACCGCCCAGGGTGAGTCGGTACTCACTTCCAGGTTGTTAAAATCAAACAAGCGGGGACGCAGTGGCCCCTGCCAGTCACTCCAACCGGTTGGTGCATGGCGGTGATGGAAATGCGTAGCCGGACCGAAAAAGCCACTACGACCGGTTTCCCGCTCGTAAATCGCCTGCTCGGGGAAATCGGCATGCGCCTGACGTGATACATCACCTTCTTTTAATGGAAAGGACGCCCATTTACGCATTGCTCAGCACTCCGCGCTGGATCTGATCTTCTTCAATCGACTCAAACAAGGCTTTAAAGTTACCCTCGCCAAAGCCTTCGTTGCCTTTACGCTGGATAATCTCGAAAAACACCGGGCCAATGACCGTTTTGGTAAAGATCTGCAACAAAATACCGTCTTTCATCGGTGCGCCGTCAATCAAAATGCGCAGCGCTTTTAACTGCTCCAGATCTTCAGTATGTCCTTCAACCCGCTCATTGACCTTGGCATAGTAGGTATCCGGCGTTGGCATAAAGTCCATACCGCGTTCACGTAAGGTACGTACCGTTTGATAAATATCGTCGGTGGTCAGGGCAATATGCTGGATCCCCTCACCTTTGTATTCGCGGATAAATTCTTCAATCTGTGACTTATCGTCAGAGGATTCGTTAATTGGAATACGGATCTTGCCACAAGGTGCGGTCATCGCCCGAGATACCAGCCCAGTCAGCTTGCCTTCAATATCAAAGTAGCGGATTTCACGGAAGTTACCGATCTTCTCATAGAAACCGGCCCACAGGTTCATATTGCCGCGCATCACGTTATGCGTTAAGTGGTCCAGCACCTCCAGACCCACACCATGCTTGGCCATCTCGACCTGCCAGTTATCGTAGTATTTAAAGTCGATATCATAGACTGAGCTGGCACCATAGCGATCAACAAAGTACAGCAGACTACTGCCGATACCATACACAGCCGGAATATTCAGCTCCATCGGGCCAATCTGATTCTTATATTCTTTGGCACCGTTTGCTAAGGCATGTTTTAGCGCCGCAGCCGCATCTTTTACCCGAAATGCCATGGCACAGACTGATGGGCCATGCTTACGGGCAAACTCTTCCGCCTGTGAATTCGGCTCAGCGTTGATAATAAAATTGATATCGCCCTGCTTATACAGCCAGGCTTCTTTCGAGCGATGTTTCGCTACTTCAGTAAAACCGAGTGAGCTGAATAAATCTTTCAGCTTCTGAATGCCCTCGGCATCGGCTGCGGTATATTCCACAAACTCAAAACCATCAGTACCCAGCGGATTAATCATATCGGTCATGCGTCTACTCCTGTCTTTTTATCAATGGCGCCATGCGCTTGAGCGCTATCATGCGGTAGCGCCAGAAAAAAGGAAGAGGAAGCATTATTGTTGTGTCAGCGCGCTACTACGCGCTTAATGTAAAATTAGCGATACAGCGCATGATTTAGACGCAGTAACTTAAATGGAAAGGCCGTCGCTACGTAGCGGCGGCCAAAATGGCGTATAGAAGTCAGCACAAAGCGTAATTAAATTTTTACAGTCTTCCGGCTAATACCATAATCACGCAGTTTATTCGCCACAGCGGTATGGCTTAAACCCAGCTTTTTCGCCAGCTGCCGTGAGCTGGGGTAAGCCGGAAACAGCTTCCGTAGCAAATTGGCCTCAAAACGTTTTACCGCCTCATCCAGGGTGCCGTCAAAATCCTGCTCCAGGTAACCAAAGTCATTGGTATAGCTTGGCAGCTGCAGATGTTGCTTTTCCAGCTCGTTACCATCCAGCAGGGTAACGGCCCGATACAGCGCGTTTTCCAACTGCCGCACATTTCCCGGCCACGGATACTGCTGTAAAAACTGGCTGCAGTTATCAGTCAGTTTCGGCGCTTTGCGCCCGAGCCGTGCTGCGTAACGGGCAATAAAGAACTCCGCCAGCGGCAGTACATCCTGTTTGCGATCACGTAGCGGCGGTATGCTTAGCGTCAGCACATTCAGACGATAAAACAGATCTTCACGGAATTTGCCCTCCTGCACCATCGCCGGTAAATCTTTCTGGGTAGTACAGATCACCCGCACATCGACCCGCACTTCTTTTTCTTCTGCGACCCGGCGGAAACTGCCATCCTGCAAAAAGCGCAGTAATTTGGTTTGCAGTTGCGGCGACATCTCACCCACTTCATCCAGAAACACCGTGCCGCCATTGGCTTGTTCAAAGATCCCTTTCTTACCCTCAGCGGTGCCGGGGAAGGCATTAGGCCCATAACCAAACAGCTCTGACTCCGCCACATTATCCGGCATCGAGGCACAGGGTACCGTTAAAAAGGGTTTGCCGTTACGGCCACCAGCAGCATGACAGGCCCGGGCTAACAATTCTTTACCGGTGCCGGTTTCGCCAACGATTAAAATAGGTGCATCAAGCTGCGCCATGCGCCGGGCTTCCCGTACTACCTTGCGCATGGTATTACTGCTGGCCTGTATACTGTTAAAGCTCTCGGCATCGCCTTTTTTAAAGGCAATCATATGCTGACCGAGCCGGCTTTCCGATTTCAGGTTAATTACCGCCCCGGCTAAAATGTCCTGGCCGGTTTCATCCGGCACCAAGACCGGCAAAATATCGGCGATAAAACGTTTACTATGAATTTCCAAACGCCGGGTTTGCGCCAGCACATCCTCGCCCTCCAGCCAACGCTGGAAATTAAAACCTTTCACCATACCTTGCAATGACTGACCAATGATAGCGTCATAGCTCACCGACAAGGCTTCTAATGCCGCTTCATTGATCACGGTAACATTGGCTTTCAGGTCAATGGCAATCAAACCATCGGGCAAGGTGCGCAGCAGCGTCATCACTTCGTTATGTTCACGCTCAGATGGCATAAAGGCGGTAGTTTTCACATCCTCCACGCCCTGGATGCGGCGCATCCTGGCCATCAATTCCTGAAACTGCTCAAAATTCACGGTTGGGAAAGACACATAGATCTTATTTAACGACGGATCGACTTCGATACCGCGCAGATCCAACTGATAGCTAACCAGCACATTGAGGACATCTTGCGCCAGCCCTAATCGATTTTGACACTGTATTTCTAAACGCATAGCAGCCTTACACCTTTGGCCTGACCGATGCAGCATCATACGGTAAATTAAAGCAGACAGACCAGTTTTTTTGTAAAGAATTATGAACAAAAAAGGACGCACCGGGCGTCCTGTTACAATAAGACAGTAGGCTTATGCTGACAGCAGCGCATCCGTCTTAGCCGCACAAATAAAATCATTCTTGTGCAGGCCTTTGATCGAGTGTGACCACCAGGTTACGGTCAGCTTGCCCCACTCCAGCAGCAGCGCCGGATGATGGCCTTCCGCTTCTGCCATTTCGGCCACTTTATTGTGAAAGGCCCAGGCTTGCTTGAAGTTTTTAAATTTGTACTCGCGTTCCAGCTGTAAGATACCGTCCCGGACCACAGGCGTCCAATCCGGGATCTGGCGCATTAATTCTGGCAATTCGGCCTCTGATACTTTTGGCGCATCAGCACGGCAGGCTTCACATTTCATTGCAGTTAATTCGGTCATGCTTGGTTTCCTAGCTTGCTTGCTTTTCTTTAGGGGGAAATTTCGGGGCATGTAAACCCAGGGCGCGCGCCTGCTCAACCAGCGCCATCAGATCCAGATGAGCGATATCAAACAGATCATCGATCCGGTTAATCATAAAATAAATCGGTTGCATAATATCAATACGGTAAGGCGTACGCAGCACATCCAGCGCATCAAACGGCTTGCGCTCTGGCAGCTCGGACTCCAGCGCATAACGGGTTTCACCCGGCGATGACAGAATACCGCCACCATAAATGCGAAGCCCGTCCGGCGTTTGCAGCAAACCGAACTCAATGGTAAACCAGTACAGTCTGGCCAGATACACCCGATCCTGCTTATTCGCCGCTAAGCCAAGCTGACCATAAATATGAGTAAACTCAGCAAAGGCCGGGTTGGTTAACATTGCGCAGTGCCCAAAAATTTCATGGAAAATGTCCGGCTCTTGCAGATAGTCAAATTCTTCGCGGCTACGAATAAAGGTAGCAACCGGAAATTTCTTATTAGCCAGCAACTCAAAAAAGCGATCAAAGCTAATCAGTGCCGGCACCTCAGCACATTCCCAGCCAGTGGTTGCACGTAATACCTTACTGACCTCCTCCAACTGCGGAATGCGATCGGTGGGTAAATTCAGGCGTTGCAGCCCCGCCATATATTCATCACAGGCTTTACCTTCGATCACACCCAGCTGCCGGGTGATCAGCTCGTGCCAAATCTGATTTTCTTCATCACTCCAATGGATAATGCCGTTGGCATCCGATTGGCGCGATACGTATTTACTGGTCTTAGTCATACACTACCTGTTGTCTTGATCGTTAACAGCACAGGGCTGTTGGCTCAGTATTTTGATTTTTTTAAACGGGAGCCGATGCAGCGGATACTAGACGATAGTGGCGACGGTGTTAATCTTTGGTCCCGGAAAAAACCACGGCTAAAGTGTAACAAAAGCATTACACCCTAGGGCGTGTTGATGGGGGCAATGCTGCCCCGCAGGACTAAGCGTGCTGACTTTCTGCCAACCAGTGGTTAACGGCAGTCAGTAATTCATCCGGGTGAAACTTGGCAATAAATTGGTCAGCGCCGACTTTTTTCACCATCGCCTCATTGAACACCCCGCTTAACGAAGAGTGCAAAATAATATGGATCGGACGCAGTGCCGGCTCAGCCTTAATTTCTGCTGCCAGCGTATAACCATCCATCCGCGGCATCTCGATATCCGAGATCAGCAGCGGCACCCGCCGGGTGACGTCATCTCCCCACTCTTTGGCTTTGTTACGTAACCAATCAAGTGCTTCCTGGCCATCTTTCATCAGTTCTGATTTAACGTTGATACTATCAAGCGCCCTTTTCACCTGATTACGGGCCACTGCTGAATCATCCGCGACCAACACCAGGATTTTATCCAGCGTCAGGCCTTGCGACTGGGCTTTGGTTTCCTCACTAACATCTTCATCTACCGGCATAATCTCGGCATAGACTTTTTCAACATCAATAATCTGTACCAGCTTATTTTCAATCTCAGTAACAGCAGTCAGATAGTGCGATTTACCGGCACCTTGTGGTGGCGGTTTGATTTGCTCCCAGGTCAGGTTAACGATCTTGTCGACACTGGATACCAGAAACCCCTGCACACTGCGGTTGTACTCGGTAACAATCACAAAGGCATTCTCCGTTTTACCTATGCCCTTGCCGGTGGTGGCTTCCGCTAAATCAAGCACCATCACCGGTTCGCCACGCAAATGCGCAATACCTTTGACACAGGGATGAGATCCCGGCATCTCGGTCAGTTGCGGGCACTGGATCACCTCCCGCACCTTAAACACGTTGATCCCGAATGGCTGCGGCCCATTCAGCCGGAACAGCAACAATTCGAAACGATTCTGCCCGGCCAGGTTAGTTCTTTGATTTACCGAATTTAACAGATTACTCATGCAAGGCTTCCCGGAAATAACGTCGACTCAGTCTAGTTATAGCAGGTTTCCGGCCTCTGTTTTGGATTTAGCGCAAGCTTTGCCTTAACTTTTGCGCTTTGTTGCGTTAATGGCGCCAAGGCCTGCTGTAGATCGGCCAAAATATCATCAACATGCTCCAGGCCAACAGAGATCCGGATCAGGCCATCGCTGATCCCGGCGGCGGCCCGCTCTTCTGCAGTATAGGGACTATGGGTCATCGAGGCCGGATGCTGAATTAACGACTCGGCATCGCCCAGACTGACGGCCAGACTGAGCAAACGGCAACGGTTAATCATCTCCCGGCTTTGCTCCAGACTAGCGTTAAGCTCAAACGCCAGCACGCCACCTGCGGCCAGCATCTGCGTACCAAGAAAACGATGGCCCGGATGACCAGGCAGGCCCGGATAATGCACCACGGCCACTGCCGGGTGCGCCGCCAGATATTCGGCGACTTTTTGCGCATTACTGCAATGCCGCTCTAACCGTACCGATAGGGTTTTTAAACCACGGATAATCAGCCAGGCATCGTGTGGACTGATAGTGGCGCCCATATCTTTTAGCGTGGTCAGTTTGATGGTGCGGATTTTCTCTTCGTCCGAGACAATAATGCCGGCCACCACATCACCATGGCCATTCAGATATTTGGTCGCGCTGTGGATAATAATATCAGCGCCAAATTTCGCCGGCTGCTGTAACAGTGGCGTCAGGAAGGTATTATCAATCACCGACAGGATATTATGTTGCCGGCACAGACCACATAAGAAAGCCAGATCCAACACCACCAGATGCGGGTTAATCGGCGTTTCGGCAAACAGCATTTTGGTATTAGGCTTAATGGCCGCAACCACAGCCGCATGGTCGGTCATATCAACAAAACTGACTTCAATACCATAGCGGGCAAACTGATGGCTAAACAGCGCAAAACTGCAGCCATAAATGGCTTTACTGGCAATCAGGTGATCGCCCTGTTGTAAAAACGCCAGTGTCGCAGCCGCCACGGCGCCCATACCGGTCGCCGTCGCTGCGGCATCTGCCATGCCTTCCAGTGCTGCCACTTTAAGCTCCAGCTCGCGGGTGGTCGGGTTACCTAAGCGGGTATAAATATAACCTTCCTGCTCACCGGCGAAACGGGCTGCGCCCTGCTCGGCGTTGTCAAACACGAAGGTCGAGGTTTGGTAAATCGGTGTACTGAGCGCGCCATAGGGCTGTTTGGTTTTGCCGGCATGGATACACAGGGTTTCAGCATGTTTATTATTATTTTTCATAAGGGTGTTCTGCTAATGACTGCAACTCTCTTCAGCATTAACAGAAAACGCTAAAATGGGAAGCAAGCCAGACGGCTTGCTGTCTGAAGTAATAAAAACTCTGACCAGTGGCTGCTGTCAGCTTTTGTTGGCAGACGGCGCTATCAGCTTTTGTTGGCAGTCGGCTCAGCCGGGCTAAAACGTCCAACCAGGGCTTTTGCCAGCTGTGCGGGCTGAATTTTCTGACTTTGCGCTAAGGGTAAAGGCCGTAATTGCATCATGGCGATATTGCCCAGCCGCGCCACCAATAAACCGGCAACCACGCCTTGCCCGGCCCGGGCAGAGAGTTTTGCCGTTAATTCACTGCTTAACACATCCGCCGCCATGTCGAGCGCCAATTCTGAGCTGCCGGCCCAAAGTAAGGTTGCTATCGCCTGCTTGATTAATACCAGACTACGCAACTGGCCAACAGGTGCGCCGTAGAGCCTGGCCAGCTGGCGTAACATCCGGCTGCTGCGCCACAGCACCAGTAACATATCCGCCAGCGCGAACGGGCTGATCGCGACAGCCAGACTGCTGTCGGTGGCACCGCGCCAGATCAGCTGTTGCGCCTGCCGATCCAAGGGTTGCAGCAGTTGCTGCTCAAATAAGGTCAGGATCTCGGTATCGCTGTGTTCAGGCTTGATCGCCGCACGCCAGTCAGCTATTGCAGTTTGCGTCAGCGCATCCGGCGGCAAAGCGCGCAAAATGGCATCGCAAAGCGGTAAGGCCTCGCCAAATTGCACATTCGCCGCAATGCGCTGCGCCTGTTGCTGCCACTGCTGATTACGTTGCAGCTGCCGCCACAAGCGCCACTCGCGGTAACACAGCACCAGCAGGATGGTCAGCACAGCGCCAGTAAACAGGCTAACCAGAGTACCGGCCAGCAGGCTTTGCTGCCATTGCTGTGTCAGCCAGGCTGTCCACTGCCAAAGCCCCAGTGAGATTAACGCCAGCAACGCGCACAGTGCCGCCAGCCATAACGCACTGAACCGGCTGGAGGCGGAAGGCTCTGGCGGCGCCATGTCATCCAGCGGTAACAGCGGCTGAGGTTCTAACTGCTGACGGGCTTTCGGGATTTCCACTGCTGCTATCTGCTCCTGGCTAAAATGCTGGGCCGACTTTAAGGGTTTCATCGTAGTTTGTCTCCGAGCAAAAACTCCAGCACATGATCCATCCGGACATGGGGTAAAGGTAAGGCGGCGGCCTGCGTTGTCGGCAATAAGGCTGGAAATTGAAACTGATGTTGCTGATACAAACCGGCCGGCGGGATTTGCGCCGGCACTTCGCCCGGATACAGGGTCACCGGCTCGCCAGTGGCCAGATCACGGCCGCTGATACAAGGCTGGCGTTGTCCCTGCTGCAGCACAAAGCCGGCCTGACTGGCGCGCACAGCAGCAATCGCCATCGCTTCAGTGGCTGCACTGGCATAGACACTTTGTTTGATCGGTTGCTGCAATAACTGCTGCAGCAATAACGTCAGGGCTTTATGCTGATCCGGCGTTACATGATCCGCCTTACTGGCGGCAAACAGTACCTTGCTGATCTGCGGCTGAAATAACCGGCTTAGCAAGCTGGCCGGGCCATAGCGAAAGCTTTGCATTATCAAGCCGAGCGCCTGCTGTAACTCCTGTACCGCACTATAACCGGCGTTTAATGCAGCCAGACAGTCCACCAGCACCACCTGACGATCGAGCCTTGAAAAATGCTGCCGGTAAAAAGGTTTGATCACATAATCACAGTAGCTTTGATAATGCTCGGTCAGGCGGCGCAGCAGCGGCGAATCTGTTTCCAGTTGCTCCGGCAATAACGGAAACAGTTGTAGCATCGGCGCGCCGGCCAATTCGCCGGGGATCAGTAACCGACCAGGTTGCTGCAGATAACAACCGCTCTGCTGACTGTATTGCAGCAGCAGGCTGCGGTAACTCTCAGTCAGCTCTTGCAGTTGCACCTCAGACAAGCTCTGTAAATCACACTGCTGCAAAAGTGCTTTAAACGCCACACTGCTGGCCTGACGGTGTGGCTGTTGAAACAGTTGCCAGCAAAATGTTGACCATTGCCGGTAATCCTGCTGTAGCAGCGGCAAATCGAGCAGCCATTCTCCCGGGTAATCAATAATTTCCAGCTGCAGCTCGCTATGTTGCTGCAACCGTGACCGAATAGCACCCTGCGGGCGGTAGCGCAAGCTCAGGTTAAGCTGGCTCCAGCCGGTGGTTGATGGTGGCCATTGCGCTGGCTCAGCGCTCAGATAGTGTAAATTCTGTTCATACGGAAAGCGGGGGATCGCCAGTGGCTGGTTTTGTGCCAGCCGGCCACCGAGATAACGCCCCTGCTGTAGCACGCTAAAAAAAGGCAGATGCGCTATTTGGTCGCCGACGGTCAACTGATGCACCAGTGAACTGATAAAGGCGGTTTTGCCGGCACCGCTCAGCCCGGTAACACCAAGCCGCAGGTGCCGGTCCAGGGTGCGATGGCCAAGTTGCCGGCCGTGATACTGAATACTTTCCAACCAACTCATGCGCAGTCCGACAGTCAGTGGTTACAGGTTATTAAATTCACGGTTTAGCTGAAAGCGGCTGGATGTGACATGCCGCTCCATATCCCGTAATTTCAGCTCCATGCTGTTAAACTGATGATTCAGGTGTTGCAACGCCTGACGTGGCGATTCACCACGCTGCCAAACCCGGGTTTTTAACTCCACCGGCTTATTGGCATAATCCTGGCTAGCCTCAGTCGAGCCGGCGGCGAAAGCCGCTTTCGACTTTTTTTCCAGCACCACCCAGGCCGCAATATAGAGCACCAGTACAATGCCACCACCGCCGAGGAAGAACGCCGAGACAGTAATGATCCGTACCAGCCACAATTCCCAGCCGAAGTAATCCGCAATACCGGCACAGACCCCGGCGATTTTGCCGTTCTCGTCGTCCCGTAACAGTTCACGCTTTTTACTGACCATGCTGATTCCTCCATCTTGGGCTGTCGGCATCTAAAATGGCTTCCAGGGTTTTGATCCGCTCGGCCATTTTCTCGGCTCTGACGGTCAACTCGTTCAACTGGTTCAACTCAGCGTCACTCAGGCCCTGTTTAATCTTATTTTTACTGCGGTAGTGCATAATCACCCACAGCGGTGCCACAAAGATCATAAACAGGATCAGTGGCACAAAAATAATCTCATGAATATCCATTCGTTAGTCCTTCAAAAAGGACGCCTGTACTCAGGCGTCTTTGTTCTGCATTTTGGCTTTCAGAGCAGCCAGTTCCTGGTCAATTTTGTCTTGCGCGGCCAGCTCAGCAAATTCGTCTTTTAACGATTTCTTACCTAAATCATAGGCTTCAACCTGAGCTTCCAGCGTATCAATTTTCTGCTCGTAACGCTCAAATTTGTACATCGCATCGTTAATTTTGTTGCTATCCAGTGTTTTCTTCACTTCCAGGCGGTTAGCGACGGTCTGACGGCGCATTAACATGCTCTTTTGCCGAGCCTTAGCATCGGCCAGTTTTTCCTGTAACTGCGCGACTTCGTCCTGTAACTTGCTGATATGCTCGTCCAGATTAGCAATGTCACGGGCCACTGCATCGGCTTGCTCGCTGGCTTTCTCGCGTTCAATCAGGGCAGAGCGGGCCAGATCGTCACGTTCCTTTGACAGTGCCAGTTCGGCCTTCGCCTGCCAGTCTGCAGCTTCTTCCTGCAGCCGGTTGATCAGGCGTTGTAACTCTTTTTTCTCGGCGATAGTTTTCGCTGAAGAAGAGCGGACTTCGACCAGTGTATCTTCCATTTCCTGAATAATCAGGCGGACCATTTTCTCCGGATCTTCCGCTTTATCCAGTAAAGCGTTGATATTGGAGTTCACGATATCGGAGAAGCGTGAAAAAATACCCATAATAATTACCTCTGTTTAATGATGACTGACATCGACACCTTTTGTTATTCAGGTTTCTTGCCAACTTGCAAAATCAGATTAATACATTGAAATTAAACATTATTTTTTATTTTAAAATTCAACTATCGCTTAATCACGTTATGAAATACACTATTTATTAGTAATTTTCGCTAACTTATGGCTGCTCATGAATAGGAAGTTCCAACAAGATAACCTGCTAGGCCAGGCCAACAGTTTTTTAAACGTGCTGGATCAGGTGTCACAACTGGCGCCGCTGGATAAGCCGGTGCTGATCATTGGTGAGCGCGGTACCGGTAAAGAACTGATTGCCGCCCGTCTGCACTTTCTGTCGCAGCGCTGGGATCAACAATATCTTACGCTGAACTGTGCCGCCTTAAACGAAAATTTATTAGAAAGCGAACTGTTCGGGCATGAAGCCGGTGCCTTTACCGGCGCCAGTAAACGCCATGAGGGTCGCTTTGAGCGCGCCAATGGCGGCACCTTGTTTTTGGACGAATTAGCCAACACCCCGGCCATGGTGCAGGAAAAATTGCTGCGGGTTATCGAATATGGTGAATTTGAGCGGGTTGGTGGCAGCCGGCCGGTGCGGGTGGATGTGCGTCTGGTCTGCGCCACCAATGAAGATCTGCCCTCGATGGCAGAGCAAGGCGAATTTCGGGCGGATTTACTGGACCGCCTGGCGTTTGATGTGATTACCCTGCCGCCGATGCGCGAGCGCCGGGAGGATATCCTGCTGCTGGCGGAGCACTTTGCCATCAACATGGCACGCGAGCTGGGGCTGGAGTTATTCAGCGGCTTTACCGAAAAAGCCAAGAAAACGCTACTGGATTACGACTGGCCCGGTAATGTACGGGAGTTGAAAAACGTGGTTGAACGCGCCGTATACCGCAACAATAATGGCTATGTGCCGGTACATACTATTCAGCTCGACCCCTTTGAATCAGCCTACCGGCCCCAGAAAAGGATCAAAGCACCAGTGAGCCGGGTGCTATCTGAGCCGGTACCGCAGGCAGCGCAACCCCAGCCGTCGGCAGCACAGCCCGGTACAGCGGCGGTACCTAACCTTGCCGCTGAATTTGATTTTTCCGGCAACCTGGATTTTAAAACGCTATCGCAGGACTTTGAGGTGCGCTTAATTAAGCAAGCACTGGCGGCCTGTCAGTATAATCAGAAAAAAACCGCCGATGTGCTGGGACTAACTTATCATCAGCTCAGGGGTTATATGAAAAAATATCAGTTACTGGATAGTCAGCAGTGAAATATCTGTCTTGTTTAAGCCTGCTTTGTGTTGCCCTGCTCAGCGGCTGCAGCCGGGACCAGGGCCCGCTGCGTGAGGGCGGTTTAGTCTATTGCGCAGAAGGCTCGCCGGAGCATTTTAATCCACAGCGGGTGACCTCTGGCACCACCATTGATATTATCAGCCAGCAACTGTACGACCGGCTGCTGGATATTGACCCGCAAAGCGGCGATCTGCTGCCGGCTCTGGCCAGCAGCTGGCAGCGCTCCGCCGACGGCAGAACCTATGAGTTTCAGCTAAGGCCCGATGTGCAGTTTCATCAGACACATTATTTTACCCCCGGCAGACCATTGCAGGCAGCTGATGTCGTCTTTACCTTTAATCGTATTTTACAGCCAGACCATCCTTTCCATGCCGTCGGTGGTGCTGTCTATCCCTATTTTCAAAGTGTTGACTGGACCGCTCTGGTAACCGAAGTGCGGGCAACGGGTCCGCTTACCGTGCAGTTTCAGCTTAGCCGGCCCGACAGCTCTTTCCTGTCCAATCTGGCCACGGATTTTGCCGCTATTCTGTCGGCTGAATATGCCGGGCAGTTACTGGCCAGCGGCCGGCCGGCACAAATTGATAGTCTGCCGGTTGGTACAGGGCCGTTTTTCTTTCGCGAGTATCAAAAGGATGTTCTGGTGCGCTTTTACCGGCATGCCAACTACTGGCGTGGTGAAGCAGCGATGGCACAGCTGGTATTTGATATAGTGCCGAATAACGCCCGACGAATGGCCAAGTTGTTAACCCATGAGTGCGACATTATTGCTTACCCGCGACTGGCCGAGCTGGCGCTTATCACCGAGCGGCCTGATGTCCGGGTGCAGGAAAGCACCAACATGAATGTCGGTTTCTGGGCATTTAATACCCGCAAAGCGCCCTTTGACAATGTTAAGGTGCGCCAGGCGCTATCGCTGGCGATCAATCAACGGGCGATTTTGCAAGCCGTGTATTTTAATCAGGCCACCGCTGCCCGCTCCGTATTGCCGCCGACTTCCTGGGCTTTTAACCCACAAATTCCGTTGCATGAATATAACCCACAACGGGCGCGCGAGCTGCTGGCCGAGGCCGGTTATGGCAATGGCTTTAATATGAACATCTGGGCGATGCCGGTACAACGTTTGTACAACCCCAATGCATTGAAAATGGCTGAGTTGTTGCAGGCCGATTTGGCGCAGATCGGAGTTAATGCCAGCATTGTCAGCTACGAGTGGAATGCTTTCCGCCGCCGGCTCAGCCAGGGCGAGCATGATTCAGTACTGATTGGCTGGGCCGCGGACAATGCCGATCCGGATAACTTTTTCCGGCCACTGCTTAGCTGTGCCGCCGCAGACAGCGGCTCTAACCGTGCCCTGTGGTGTGATCCGGTCTTTGACCGCATGATTAATCAGGCGCTGCTGACCAGTGATCAGCAGCAAAGACGTAGTTACTACCTGGCAGCACAACAATACCTGCATAACGAGCTTCCTCTGGTTGCTATGGCGCATTCGCAGCGGATCCAGGCGCTGAACTCGCAGGTAGAGGGCGTCAGCATTAACCCCTATGGTGGTATTGCCTTATTTCAGGCCAGACGGGTGCAACCATGACCATTTACCTGCTGCGCCGGCTGTTTTTACTTGGCACCGTATTACTGGGTTTAAGTATTTTCGCCTTTAGCCTCGGCTACCTGTTTCCCGGCGAGCCATTGCAAAACTTCTCCGGTTTACGCTATCTGGATGACAGCACACGTGAACAGCTGACCCTGGCATACCGGCTCGACGGCTCCTATTTACAGCAGTATCTGGCTTTTATTCAGCGTCTCTGGCACGGCGATTGGGGACTCTCTCTCGCCAGCCAGCAACCGCTGTTAACTGAGATCCGGCAGGTATTACCGGCAACGTTGGAGCTAACCAGCTACGCCCTGCTGGTATCCTTTTTTGTCGGCATACCACTTGGTATTCTGGCAGCAATCAAACCAGATGGTGTGATCGGTAAAGCGATCTCGGCTATCGCCATTACCGGCTATTCGCTGCCCATATTCTGGTGGGGGTTGTTGCTGATTATGGTATTTGCAGTGGGTCTGGGCTGGTTTCCATCCGGTGGCCGCCTTGGCGTGCTCTACGAGATCCCGCCGCAAACCGGTTTTATGCTGATCGATATTCTGTTGTCCGATGTCAGCTACCGCCAGGCGGCGCTGCAGGATGCCTTGCGGCATTTGCTGTTACCCACACTAGCGCTGGCGACCTTTCCAACCACTGTGATGATCCGCTTTGTGCGCGATGCGATGCTGGATGTCTGGGAGCAAAGCTATATTAAAACCGCAAAAGCCAAGGGGTTAAGCCGCTTGCAGGTGCTGTACCGGCATGGTCTGCGCAATGCCCTGTTACCGGTGATCCGGCAAATCGGCCTGCAGTTTAGCACCCTGATCACACTTGCCATGCTAACCGAAGTGATCTTCTCCTGGCCTGGTATTGGCCGCTGGCTGATCGACAGCATCTATCAGCGCAATTTCCCGGCGATCCAGGCCGGGTTAATGATTATTTCGGTACTGGTGATTACGGTTAATATGCTGACCGAAATCCTGCATACGTTCTTTAACCCGCTGGCCAGGAAGCGTTAAGATGCAGAAGTTTCGCTTGTATTTTGAAGAAAATAACCGCTCCCCTCTGGTACAGCTGTGGCGTGAATTTGCACGTCAGCACAGTGCCCTGTTTGGCCTGGCCTTGTTTGCCGGTTTTTTGTTACTGAGTATTCTGGCGCCGCTACTGACACCGCATGACCCCTATCTGCAGGCCGATCATTTATTACTGTTACCGCCGTCCTGGTCAGAACAAGGTCTGGTACAGTATCCCTTTGGTACCGATGATCTGGGGCGGGATTTGCTGTCCAGAATGCTCAAGGGCACCACCTATACCTTCGGTCTGGCACTGGTCACGGTGCTGGGAGCCTTAATCGCCGGTCTGGCGCTGGGCGCACTGGCAGGAATGAGCCGTGGCGTTAAATCGAGCTTTTTTAATCATTTACTTGATTTAATCCTGACCATCCCGTCGCTACTATTGGCGATTATTATTGTCGCGGTATTAGGCCCAGGCCTGGCGAACACTGCCTGGGCTGTTAGTCTGGCGCTACTGCCACAATTTGTGCACGGCATTCGTAATGCTATTGCTGAACAATTAAAGCAGGACTACGTTACCGCCTACCGGCTGGACGGCGCCAATAACTGGCAGGTTCTGACCCGGTTGGTGATCCCGAATATTTGGGAGAAAGTCACCATTATGTGTTCCATGGCCTTATCCACCGCCATTTTAGATATCGCGGCGCTGGGCTTTCTCAGCCTGGGTGCCCAGGCGCCAACTGCGGAATGGGGCGCGATGATCAATGACTCGCTGGATCTGATTTATCTGGCGCCGGCCAGCGTTGCGATCCCAGGCTTATTGATTTTTACTGCTGTACTCTCCGTTAATCTGGTCGGCGATGGCCTGAAAATCGCCATGCAACGCAGGCGGGAAGGCTGATGCTACTACTGGATATTAAAAACCTGACCATAGAGCTGGAAACCCCGGATGGTTTGATCCGGGCTGTTGACCGGGTCAGTTTGTCATTAAAAGAGGGCGAAACCCGTGGCCTGGTCGGTGAGTCCGGCTCGGGAAAAAGTCTGGTGGCCAAAGCCATTGTCGGCGTGTTAAACCGGCGCTGGCACGTGCATGCTGACCGTTTTAACTGGTTAGGGCAAGACTTACTCAGGATCAGCAGCGAGCAGCGGCGACAGATTATCGGCCGCGACATCGCGATGATTTACCAAGAGCCAAGCCGCAGCCTGGATCCGACCGCCGAAATCGGTGAGCAGCTGGAAGAGGCGATTCCAAGCCATCTGCTGGAGAGTCGTTGGTGGCAAAGACCCTTTGAGCGTAAGAAACGCGCTATTGCCCTGCTACACAAGGTTGGGATCCGCGATCATCAAAATGTGATGCAAAGTTATCCGTTTCAGTTATCCGAAGGGGTGTGTCAAAAAATTATGATCGCGATGGCGATTGCGAAAAACCCGAAACTATTAATTGCCGATGAACCCACCACGGCGCTGGAGAGCACCACCCAGGCACAACTATTTCGGTTACTGGCCAGTTTTAATCAGTTAAAAGGTATGGCAGTGCTGCTGATCAGTCATGAACTGGAAAGCGTTGCCCGTTATACCCAAAATTTAAGCGTCCTGTATTGCGGGCAACTGGTCGAAAGTGGTGACACTGCCAGCTTGCTGCAACAGCCTTTGCATCCCTATACCGACGCCCTGATTAAAAGCGTACCGGAGTTTCAACCCGAGCTGGCCCCCAAAAGTCCGCTCTATGCCCTACATGGCAGCATTCCAACGTTACAGCATTTGCCTATCGGTTGTCGGCTCGGCCCCCGCTGTCCGAATGCCCGCAAGGAATGTGTAAAGACACCGCAGCAGGAACGCTTACAAAATCATTTTTTTAGCTGTCATTTTCCGCTGCTGGGTAAAGGTGATAAATGAGTAACTTACTCGAAGTTGAACAGCTGTCTAAAACCTACGTCAAGCATTTAGGTTTATTCCGGCGTAAACGGATCCAGGCGTTACGCGATATCAGCTTTAGTTTGCAGTCTGGTAAAACCCTGGCGATAGTCGGCGAAACCGGCTCGGGTAAAAGTACCCTGGCGAAGTTACTGGTTGGGATCGAAAAACCGGATAGCGGGGTGATCCGCCTGGCTGGCGAGCCGGTGGAGATCAGCCACTATAAAAAGTATAACCATGTGATCCGCTTTATTTTTCAGGATGCCAGTCAATCACTGAACCCATTGCAGAAAGTCGGTCAGATGCTGGAAGATGTACTACGGTTCAGCACCATTCTCGACCCGACGCAACGCCGCACCAAGATCCGCCAGACACTACGTCAGCTTGGTTTATTAGACGAACATGCTGAGTTTTATCCACATATGTTTTCCGGCGGGCAGCTACAACGGGTCGCACTGGCCAGAGCCCTGATCCTCGATCCCAAGCTGTTAATTCTTGATCAGGCCCTGTCGGCACTGGACCCATCCCTGCGCGCCCAAATCGTTAATCTGCTGCTGGAATTACAGCAAAAAAACGATCTGGCCTATCTACTGATTACCAATAACCTGCAGCTGGTACAGCATCTGAGTGATGATATGTTGGTATTGTCAGAAGGCGAAACAACGGATTATGGCCCCACGGCCGAGGTTTTTCGCGCGCCGCGCCATGACTACACCCGTAAATTACTCAATAGCTTGCTCTAAAGTACAGCTATAATTAGGGCGTGTTGAGGGTTGCTGCAAAAACAAGCAGCAAACGTTAACACGCCCTACTACAACTCAGGGATAGTTGCGCTTGCAGGATACTTTATGTTTACAGCACTTTTCATTCTCAGCATCCAGACCATAACGCCGGCACAGATGGGCACCAATATGCCACTGGATAATCAGGATGCCAGCCGGCGGCAGATAGACTGCATTTTCCAACGATTGCAACAACCCTACCAGCTAGTAAGTTTACCCTGGCTCAGAGCGCGGCAGGAAGTCCGGCTAAATCGCCTTGACGGCTATTTTAGCGCTATTCTGCTCAGCGAAATGGAACCCTTTGGCGAACTCTCAGCGCCGCTGTATCTGGAAAACTGGTACTGGATTGAACATCTTCAGTCGGTAAAACTGGCCGGTCAGGAAAAGGCGCTGGGGGCGGTGCGCGGCAGTCACCAGCAAAAATGGTTTCAACTGATGGCAGAAACCGTTACTACCGAAGTCAATACCGATGAGGAACTGGTCCGCCTGCTGCAATTAAAGCGCGTCGATCGGATCCTGATGGATTTAGAGGCATTTCAGTTAAACGCTGAACGCCTGGGTCTGGATCAGAGCGACTACCAGCTACGCTTTTTCCGTTATGTCCCGTTGGGGGTTTATTTCTCAAATCAGTTTTTGCAACTCAGACCACAGTTTCTCAGTCGCTTTAACGCCCTGATCGCGGGCTGCAGCCAACAGAGTTTTGCGCTCTCACCGCAGGAACAGCAGTTAATACTGCAACGCTTTCTGCCGCAGGCGCAGGCACTTAGCCGCCGTCAGGATGTGCAGCAGGCATTAGGCGCTGCCAAGCAGCAGCTGTGGACCGAACAGCAGATCCTGCAACAGGATCAACAATGGATCGAAGAAGTGGAACTGGGTATCGCGACCCTGGCAAAGCAAATGTTACTAAGCCCACTTTCCTTGCAACTACAACAGTTCCAACACAGTTTTGCCGGGCAGATTGCGGAGATTATCCTGATGGATGTGCAGGGGCGTAATGTCGCCATCAGCGAGATCACCTCAGATTTCTGGCAGGGTGACGAAGCGAAATATCAGCAAGTCTTCGGCACTAAGCAAAGCTACTTTCTGGATGAGGTACAGTTTGATGCCTCAACCGCACGCTTTCTGACCCAGCTCAGTATCCCGGTAATCGCTGCTGATGGCCGTCAGCTTGGCGTCCTTACTCTGGGACTGGATGTTGAAACTAGTCTGCAGTATTGCCAACTAAACGGTGATAGTATCGGCAGCTGCGACACTCAATAGCAGAGTGTGTGATAGCAAAAAAAAGCCCCGGATATCCGGGGCTTGTACTAGCTGAGATTTAAATATCGTCAGGTTGGGTAGTATTGCGCAATTGACGGCTGATTTTCGCATCAGCCCGCAGTACTGCCAGTAACGCCTGATAATTTTGCTCCGCTTGCTGACGGGCAATAGCTTCTAACTGACCAGCATCCGGTACGCTGCTGATCTCAGCGTCCGTTACTGCCGATACCGCTACCAGAGCCACATCGCCATTGGCGAGTTGCACTGAATCCAGGCTGGTAACGCCACTCTCTGGTCTTGGCATAGCGAAAGCTTTGGCACGGATCTCAGTACCCAGAGCGCCACCAAAACGCGGTGTTGCTGGATGGTCATTAATGGTTACCGCAACCTGAGTTGCCAGACTGTCCAGATCAGTTTTCGCTGCAAGTAACTCAGCCGCATAGGCCGCGGTTAATCTGGCCAGCTCTTGCTGTTGTACCGCTGCTTCAACTTCTGCGCGTACTTCATCCAGTGGCAGGGTGCGGGCAACCTGATGCTCTTTCACCCGCACGACCAACACCTGATCCCGCGCCAGTTCAATCACATCACTGTTTAAACGCTCAGCAATAAAGGTCGGATTAAACAAGCGGCTTAATACCGCGGGCTGCGCCAATAAGGCAGGTGCAGTGTCGCGGCTAAATAAGGTCGTGTGCTGGACCTTCACGCCGATAGCTTCGGCTGCATCTTCCAGATTATCCGGCTGTTCGAAAGCGGTTTGCGCAAGTCGCTGCTGCAAGTCGTAAAACAGTGCTGTTGCCTGATCGGCCTGTAACTGATTACGGATTTCGGTTGCCACCTCAGCCAGGGACTTGGTTGTCGCAGGGGTAAATTTACTGAGTTTAATAATATGATAACCAAACTCACTACGTACCACACCCGACAGCTCACCTTCAGCCGCCAATGCCATCGCCGCCGCTTCAAAAGCTGCATCCATCTGGCCGGCAACCAGCGGACCCAATTCACCGCCGTTTTGGGCTGAGAAGGTATCAGCTGAGTGCTGCTGCGCCAGGGCAGCGAAATCTGCGCCCGCCTTCAACTCAGCTAATAAAGCCTGAGCCTGTTGCTCAAGTGCACTGTCATCCTGCTCGGATTCCAACATAATATGCGCGACTTCGCGCCGCTCGGCGCTACCAAAGCGCGCCTGATTAGCCTGATAGTAGTCAGCCACCTGCTGCTCTGTCACTTCGATATCCGCTGCCAGAGCCGCTGCTGATAACTCCACATACTCAACAGCCACTTGCTCGGGCGTCATGAAACGCGCAATTTGCTGCTGATAATAGCTTTGTATTTGTTCTTCGCTCAGGTTTAACTGGCTACGGAAACGCTCAGCCGGTATCGTCAGGTAGCGAATGTCGCGGGTTTGCTGTTGCAGAGCGAGTAATTGATTAATCTCACCGGCTAGACCAAACTCACTGCCCAGCAGACCTTGCATCAACTGACTGCCTGACAGATCTTCGCGGATCAGTTCACGGAACTCGGCTGGTTGATAGCCCGCTTGACGCAGAATTGCAATAAAACGGTCATTGTTAAAGACGCCATCGACCTGGAATTCCGGCAGATTCACCACCGCATCGCGCACCTGATCATCGCCAACCCGCAAACCCAAACGACGGGCAAACTGCTTTTGCAAGGTGTCGTCAATCAGCCGCTCTAACACTTCGCTACGAAAATTGGCCATATAACCCGGGTCAGCGGCCAGCATGTCGTACATTTCACCAAACTGCTGCTGCATCCGCGAGCGTTCACTTTGCAGTGCTTGCTCGAAGCGTGCCTGACTGATTTCTTCGCCGTTCACCACGGCGACTATCGCCTCACGGGGTGAGCTGAGGTAACCGCCGACGCCTGCCAATGCAAATGTCAGGATCACCAGGCCAAGAATGATCTTGGCGGTCATACCCTGTGAGCCTTCTCTGATTCGTTCTAACATCGTTGCGCTTTCTCTGTTATGTCGTGACACAAAAGTTGTGTTAAAAAAAAAGCGCATCTTAACAGATGCGCCTTTTTTATAGAAGCCTGAGCTAAGCTACTGGCTTGTGGAACTCCCCCGGCGCGCCGGACGGAAATTCTATTAGTTAACTGCGTCTTTTAACGCTTTACCCGGCTTGAAAGAAGGAATTTTCGCAGAAGCGATTTGGATAGTAGCGCCGGTTTGTGGGTTACGGCCAGTACGGGCTGCACGCTCACGTACGCTGTAAGTACCAAAACCAACTAAAGCTACTGAGTCGCCTTCCTTAAGAGCTTCGGTAACAGCGTCGATGAACGCGTCTAAAGCACGACCTGCTGCGGCCTTAGAGATATCTGCATTCGCAGCAATTTTGTCGATCAGTTGAGACTTGTTCACAATATCATCCCCTTCAATTGTTATTATTTTCTACAACTACAAGCTATTAGGTTTAATCCTTGCCTGCTTGTTATAACAAGCAAAGACCTTGCTTGCAAGCAGCAGAAACATTAAAACTAATCTTTTTTGGCTTAGGCTGTAGCCCTTGCAACACAAGGGCTTAGCCGAAACTGTCCATAACTTAGCACAGCCAACGGGAATGAAAAGCCCCTAAACCGGATTTTTTTCGGTTTTTTTGCTTTTTGCTGCATTTTTTGCCGTATTTGGCACTGTTACCCGTGCCAAAGGCTCTTGCAATGCGGCTTCCAGCACCTCTTCAATCCATTTTACCGGCGTGATTTGCAACGCACTTTTCACGTTTTCCGGAATTTCTTTCAGGTCGCGGACATTATCAAAAGGTATTAATACCCGCTTGATGCCGCCTCGATGTGCGGCCAGTAACTTCTCTTTTAAGCCACCAATCGGTAACACTTCACCGCGCAGCGTAATTTCACCGGTCATGGCCACATCAGCCCGTACCGGATTACCAGTTAAACTGGAGACCAGGGCGGTGACCATCGCAATACCAGCACTTGGGCCATCTTTTGGCGTTGCCCCTTCCGGCACATGCACATGGATATCGCGTTTCTCGTAAAAATCTTCGTTTATCCGCAGCCCCTCTGCGCGGCTACGCACCACCGTCATCGCCGCCTGAATGGATTCTTTCATCACATCACCGAGCGAGCCGGTATAGGTCAGTTTGCCTTTACCCACTACTGCCGCCGCTTCAATGGTCAGTAAGTCGCCGCCAACTTCAGTCCAGGCCAGGCCGGTAACCTGACCAATGCGATTACTGTCTTCCGCTTTCCCATAGTCAAAGCGATGTACACCTAAAAACTCTTCCAGGTTAGCGTCGTTAATCACCACCTGCTTTAAGCCTTTATTCAGCAGGATCTGCTTTACCGCCTTACGACACAGTTTCGAGATTTCCCGCTCTAAGCTGCGCACCCCGGCTTCACGGGTGTAGTAACGGATAATGCCGATAATGGCGCTATCCTCAATCAACACTTCGGATGGCTTCAAGCCATTGCGACTAACCTGTTTTGGTACCAAGTGCTGTTTGGCGATATTCAGCTTTTCATCCTCGGTGTAACCAGACAGCCGGATCACTTCCATCCGGTCCAGCAGGGCCGGTGGAATATTCAGGCTGTTAGAAGTGGCGAAAAACATCACATCAGACAGATCGTAGTCAACTTCCAGGTAATGATCGCTAAAGGCGCCATTCTGCTCCGGATCCAGTACCTCTAACAGCGCCGCTGCCGGATCACCGCGAAAATCCGATGCCATCTTGTCAATTTCATCCAGCAGGAACAGTGGGTTACGCACCCCGACCTTTGCCATCTTCTGGATGATCTTACCCGGCATAGAACCGATATAAGTACGGCGATGACCACGGATTTCTGCTTCATCCCGCACGCCGCCTAAGGCCATCCGCACATATTTGCGGCCGGTTGCCTTGGCAACAGATTGCCCAAGCGAGGTTTTACCGACACCCGGCGGACCAACTAAACACAGAATCGGCCCTTTTAACTTGTTCACCCGCTGCTGCACTGCCAGATATTCCATAATGCGCTCTTTGACCTTTTCCAGGCCATAGTGATCAGCATTCAGGATTTGCTCAGCGGCAGCCAGGTTTTTCTTTACCTTAGAGCGTGTCTGCCACGGTACCTGAGTTAACCAGTCAATATAGCTGCGCACCACTGTAGCCTCTGCCGACATCGGTGACATCATTTTCAGCTTTTGCAGCTCAGCCTTAGCCTTGGCTTCTGCTTCAGCCGGCATTTTCGCCTCAGCAATTTTTTTCGACAGGGTTTCAAACTCATCCGGCGCATCTTCCAGCTCACCGAGCTCGCGCTGGATTGCTTTCATTTGTTCGTTCAGATAGTACTCGCGCTGGCTTTTCTCCATCTGCTTTTTCACCCGGCTGCGGATGCGGCGCTCGACCTGCAGAATATCGATCTCGCTCTCCATCATCGCCATCAGATACTCCAGCCGTTCGGTCACGTCCGTCAGCTCCAGTACCTTTTGCTTATCTTCGACTTTCAGCGGCATATGCGCCGCCATCGTATCAGCCAGACGGGCCGCATCATCGATACCACTTAGCGCAGTGAGTACCTCAGGCGGGATCTTTTTATTTAGCTTGATATAGCCTTCAAACTGGTTAATTGCCGAACGCAGAAATACTTCCTGCTCACGGCTATCGATGTCCTGAGTTGGCACCAGCTCGACAAAGGCCGCAAAGCTGTCTTTGGTCTCAGTAAATTTACTCAGTTTAGCGCGCTTACCGCCTTCAACTAACACCTTCACGGTGCCATCCGGTAGTTTTAACAGTTGCAGAATAGTGGCAACGGTACCGATCTGATACAAATCTTTTTCGGTAGGATCATCCAGAGTGGCGTCTTTTTGTGCCACTAAAAAGATCTGCTTATCATTGTCCATCGCCGCATCTAAACACTTGATAGACTTCGCCCGGCCAACAAAAAGTGGGATCACCATATGCGGGTAAACAACGACATCCCGCAATGCCAATACCGGCATATGCAAGGTTTCTTGGTGTTCTGTGGTCATGAAATAGCTCTCGAAATTAATAACTGCAGGCGATATAAGCCAGTATATGGGGCTCTTTCCGGAAACTTCAATTCATCAGATAAAAAAGGAGCTTTGCAGCTCCCTTTTTTTAATGTGATTCGGCTACCGCCGGCTCACTGCTTTCGTAGATAAGTATGGGCTGACTCTCACCGCGGATCACTGTCTCGTCGATAACAACCTTGCTGACATCCTGCATCGACGGTAATTCGTACATGGTATCCAGCAATACGCCTTCGACGATAGAGCGTAAACCCCGGGCGCCGGTTTTGCGATCCATGGCTTTTTGCGCGATGGCTTTTAACGCATCATCGCGAAACTCCAGATCGACCTCTTCCATCGCGAATAAGGCAGCAAACTGCTTGATCAGCGCATTCTTCGGCTGACTCAGGATCTGCATCAGCGCATCCAGGTCCAGCTCGGTCAGTGTAGCAACTACCGGCAGACGGCCAATAAATTCCGGGATCAGGCCGTATTTCACTAAGTCTTCCGGTTCTACATCGCGGAAGCTTTCGGTCAGGCTGCGGCTACTTTCTTTGCTTTTCACTTCAGCGCCAAAACCAATACCAGAGCCTTTCGCCATCCGCTGTTCAATAACTTTGTCCAGACCAGCGAAGGCGCCACCACAGATAAACAGGATCTTTGAGGTATCAACCTGCAAAAACTCCTGCTGCGGATGCTTACGACCGCCTTGTGGTGGTACCGAAGCAATGGTGCCTTCAATCAGCTTTAACAGCGCCTGCTGGACACCCTCACCGGACACATCACGGGTAATCGACGGGTTATCAGACTTGCGTGAGATCTTGTCGATTTCATCGATATAGACAATACCGCGCTGCGCCTTTTCGACGTCGTAATCACATTTTTGCAGCAGTTTCTGAATAATATTTTCTACGTCTTCACCAACATAACCGGCTTCGGTTAGTGTGGTGGCGTCGGCCATGGTAAAAGGCACATCCAGTAAACGCGCCAGGGTTTCAGCCAGCAGCGTTTTACCGCTACCGGTAGGACCGATCAACAGAATATTACTCTTACCCAGTTCCACATCCTGCTTTTGCTGGATGCTACGCAGGCGTTTGTAGTGGTTATAGACCGCTACCGCCAGAACTTTCTTCGCATGCTCCTGACCGATCACATAGTCGTCAAGATGCTTGCGGATATCACGCGGCGTCGGCAACTTTTCGGTATCGCGCTTCGGCGAGATATCTTTAATCTCTTCCCGAATGATATCGTTGCATAGGTCAACGCATTCATCACAAATATAAACTTGTGGCCCTGCGATCAACTTACGCACTTCATGCTGTGATTTGCCACAAAAAGAGCAGTACAGTAATTTGCCGCTCTTATCGCCGTCAGTGCGGTGATCAGACATGTAACTACCTCTTGTTCAACCAGCCGGGCCAAAACCCGGCCTGCTTTAAATTATTTCGCATCCCGCTGCGTTAATATGGCATCGATCAGGCCATAATCCAAGGCTTGCTGCGCGCTTAAGAAGTTATCGCGCTCAGTATCCTTGCACACTTGCTCATAGCTCTTGCCTGAGTGTTCCGCCATTAAGCGGTTCAGCTTCTCTTTTATACTTAAAATCTCCCGGGCATGGATCTCAAAATCCGTCGCCTGGCCCTGGAAGCCCCCTAACGGCTGGTGAATCATCACCCGTGCATTCGGTAAACAGTAACGTTTACCCTTGGTACCACCGGATAACAGGAAAGCGCCCATACTGGCTGCCTGGCCAACACACACAGTGGCGATATCCGGCTTGATATAACGCATCGTATCATAAATCGATAAACCCGCCGTGACCGAACCGCCGGGAGAGTTAATATAAATATAGATGTCTTTTTCCGGATTTTCAGATTCAAGGAACAATAATTGGGCGACAATCAGATTCGCCATATGGTCTTCAACCTGACCTGTCAGGAAAATTACCCGTTCTTTTAGCAAGCGCGAGTAAATATCAAAAGAGCGTTCACCCTTGGCTGTTTGTTCAATGACGATGGGTACTAAGGCGTTGACAATTTCATTCATGTCACGAGACATTGGCATAATCTGGGATCCCTTCTCTAAAAGCTGTAAGGTGTCGAAATAGCGGTGCCGCAAAATAAAATGGCCCGAACAGGTGTCCGAGCCATTAAAACCGTGCCAGCCTAAGAAGTCAATCTTAGTTAGCAGCCTTCGGGTTCATAATCTCATCGAAAGCAGCTGCTTGTTCAGTCACTTTGGCAGATGCCAGCACTACGTCAATCGCCTGCTCTTCTAAAGCCACGTTACGCATGCTTTGCATCAGCTCCTTGTTGCCTTTGTAGTAAGCCACGACTTCAGCCGGATCTTCGTAGGCAGAAGCCACGTTATCGATCAGCTCTTGTACCTTAGCTTCGTCAACTTTCAGGCTATTGGTCTTGATGATTTCGCCCAGTAACAGACCGACTTTCACGCGATCTTTCGCCTGCTCTTCGAACAGAGAAGCTGGCAGCTCTGGTAATTGCTTCGGATTTACATTCTGACCAAAACGCTGCATCGCTTGCTGACGCAGTACGTCAACTTCGCTGGCGATCAGGGCTTTTGGTACGTCAACTTCGTTAGTTGCCAGTAAGCCTTTGATTACTTGCTCTTTCACTTTACCTTTAATGGTTTGCTTCAGCTCGCGTTCCATGTTTTTGCGCACTTCAGCTTTCAGTGCGTCAACAGTGGCTTCAGTTAAACCAAACAGCGCTGCGAACTCGTCATTCAGTTCAGGCAGTACTTGCTGCTCAACTTTGTTTACCGTTACAGCGAAGCTGGCGGCTTTACCTTTCAGGTTTTCAGCGTGGTACTCTGCCGGGAAAGTCACGTTAACGGTTACCGCTTCACCGGCTTTTTTGCCGATGATGTCATCTTCAAAGCCTGGAATCATCCGGCCCTGACCTAACTCCAGCACGAAGTTAGAGGCTTTACCGCCTTCAAACTCTTCGCCGTCGATAGAACCAACGAAATCAATCGTTACGCGATCACCGGCAGCAGCAGCGGCGTCAGAGGCTTCCCACTTGGCGTGTTGCTTGCGCAGCGTTTCCAGCATCTTGCTCAGATCGTCTTCAGAGATCTCAACCACTGGCTTAGTCACTTCCACTTTATCCAGTGCGGCAACGGTCACTTCCGGATACACTTCGAAAGTGGCAGTGAAAGCCAGATCTTTACCGCTTTCCAGTGCTTCTGGTGCAAAGGTCGGCGCGCCAGCTGGGGTTAATTTGTGTTCGATAATGGCTTCGTAAAAAGCGCGCTGCATTTGCTCAGACGCCACTTCCTGCAATACCGCCAGGCCAAAACGTTTCTGAATAATAGAAATAGGTGCTTTGCCAGGACGGAAACCATCGATACGCTGACGTTTTGCCACGTCACGTAAACGGTTCTTCACTTCGTTATCTAATGTAGCTGCCGGCACAGTAATGTTTACACGGCGCTCTAAACCCTGGGTGGTTTCAACAGAAACTTGCATCGTTTTACCTCAAATTCAATGTCAGGCGCCTTGGATACGCCGTACTGTCTTGGCCGGGTGTCGACAAACTTAGAATGAACCTGACCTGTTAATAATTGGACGCGGCATTATAGCGGGCTAGAAGCCGCGAGTCGAGCCCTTCAATTTACTGTATTTAAGTGTTTGTAAGAACTAATAAAAAACGGACTTTCGTTAAACGAAAAGCCCGTTTTTTCCGCATTTTTTGCGACAGAAAGTCAGATTTATTTCTGCCAGTTAACTGCGGGTTTGCCCCTCACCCTGTACCACAAATTTCTCGGTGGTTAGGGCTTCCAGTCCCATAGGGCCATAGGCATGTAATTTACTGGTAGAAATGCCAATCTCTGCGCCCAGCCCCAGCTCACCGCCATCAGAAAAACGCGACGACGCATTATGCATGACCACCGCCGTATCAACACTGGCAAGGAAGCGGTCGGCTGCCGCCTGATCGGCGGTGCAAATCACTTCAGTATGCTGACTGCCAAAGCGGTCAATATGCGCCAAAGCCGCAGCCAAATCATCGACTACCCGCACCGCAATTTCCGGTGCCAGATACTCCTGACCAAATTCGTCATCGGCAATGGGTGATGCACCATTAAAGTACGGCAAACTGCGCTGGCAGGCATGCACCTTGACCTGATGTTCGGCCAGTGCCTGCGCAGCCACTGGTAAAAAGTCGGCCGCGACCGCCTGATGCACTAACAAGCCTTCCAACGCGTTACAGACGCCGGGACGCTGTACTTTACCGTTTAGCAGTAGCTTAAGCGCCATAGCCGGATCAGCTGCCTTATCAACATACAGATGGCAGACGCCTTTAAAATGCTGGATCACCGGAATACGGCTCTGCTCGGTGACAAAGCGGATCAGGCCCTCGCCACCACGTGGGATCACTAAGTCGATATACTCTTCCTGCTTTAATAAGGCTAACAGCAGGTTACGGTCCGGATCCGGTACTATCGTCAGTACCTCAGGTGGCAACCGATGCTCGGTTAATGCCTGACGCATCGCACTGGCAATCGCCAGACTGGTTTTAATCGCCTCGCGGCCACAACGCAGGATCACCGCATTACCGGCTTTAAAGCACAAGGCCCCGGCATCGGCAGTGACATTAGGCCGGGCTTCGTAAATCATACAAATTACACCCAGCGGAATACGGCGCTTACTAATCTTAATGCCATTTGGCCGCTGCTCGATAAAGCGGCTTTGCCCGACCGGATCCGGCAATTGAATAATTTGTTCAATGGCCGCCGCCATCGCTTCAATACGCTGCTCATTGAGCGTCAGGCGATCCAACATAGCGGCACTGGTGCCATTCGCCGCCGCTTCGGCAACTTCAGCACGGTTTTCTGCAAGAATGGCAGGCGTAGCCAGGCGGATCTTGTCAGCGAAAGCTTGTAATACGGTATTTTTTTCAGCGGTGCTCAAGGTAGCAACCGCTTTGGCGGCCTGAGCAGCGCCAGCGGCTAAACTGGCCGCAACATCGGTAGTCATAGTTTCTCCAGTAACATCATTTCACTGCGGTGGATCACCGCATTACTGCCATTGAGGCAAAAACCCAGACAAGAGGCAATTTTTTCACTGTGCTGGCCTTTAATCGAAAACAACTGGCTGGCACTAAAGCGGCTGACACCTTTAGCTATCGAGCGCTTGCTAACCGAACAACGCACAATCACCGCGTCGCCTGGCGCAAAGTCACCTTTTACCTGCACTATACCACTGCTCAATAATGAGGCGCCATGACTACACAGGGCGTTAACACAGCCATCATCGACCCAAATTTCGCCTTTGGCACGCAGGGTATGTCTAACCCAATGTTTTTTAGCCGGTAAGGGTATTTTCTGACCATAGAAAATAGTGCCCGGATTGTTACCCGCTAAAAGACACTGAAAGGTTGCTGCCTGATGACCATCGACAATCAGGGTATCCACCCCCTGAGCGGTGGCCTTTTCTGCCGCTTCAATTTTGGTGCGCATACCGCCGGTACCGACCCGTGAACTGGCACCACCAGCCAGCGCATAAATCTGCGGCGTAATTTGTCTGACTTCCGGGATCAGTTTGGCGGCGGGATCTTTATTTGGATCGGCTGTATATAAACCATTCACATCTGAGCAAATAATTAAGGCATCAGCCTGAATCACACTGGCAACCATTGCCGCCAGGTTATCGTTATCACCGACCTTCAGCTCGTCAGTAGCGATAGTATCGTTTTCATTAACGATCGGTAAAACACCGTGATCTAACAGCCGCTTCAGGGTATTTTTAACATTAATGTGCCGCACCCGATCACTGAGATCGCCATGGGTCAGTAATACCTGCGCACAGGGGAAATCGAAGCAACGGCTCCAGAAATTCATCATTTCGGTTTGGCCAACAGCAGCCATAGCCCGCTTTAACGCGATTGGCACCCGCTGATGTTGAAACTGAAAATGATGACGACCGGCAGCCACGCTACCTGAAGAAACCAGGATCACTTCCCGGTTAAATTGACGACATTGTTGAATAAATTCGGCAATAGGACGCAAATATCTTTCGCTGCATCCATCTTGGTCCGGCGCAATCAGGGCACTGCCGACTTTCAGTACTACCCTGCGCCAGGATGGCTTAAGCATAACTCCTCCATTGGTTGTTCCGCCGGCTATTCTAGCAAAAACTGTAACCCGGCACCACCTTGGTTACAATTTGCATCGCGTTCACGTTTTAATATAAGCATTATTATTCATAAATTTAGCATCAAACCACAAAATCTTTGCTGTTTTAATAGACGATAGAAATAGCGAAAAACTGTAATTAAATTACAAATTTAGTAGCTATGTTGCGGGCTGAGTGCCGCCTAGGATCGGTGGGCGGCTTAGTCTGGTATTAATTTGCGAAATGTTGGGTATAGCGGTGTGGATGAACGGAATGCTTACCACCTCGTTCGATTTCTGAGAGTCGTCATGACTCACCGATATTAGTTAAGCCCTTAGCTGCGGTAGAATTTTCGTAACAGCAGCAGGGATGCTGCGGAGGCTGAAAGGGCACAGGGATGTGATCCTTGAAGCCGGTGGAGAAAATTACTACCCTGCTAAGGGCGCTGCCCCAATCTCAACGCTGCTGCTCATCGTTACGCAGGTTCTAGATCGGTGCATCCGGCGGCTAAACGCGCCGTACAACTTTGCCGGGGCACGCCGTGAACCCATCCATGGGGGCTCCTCTTTCGCATCCATGCGAAAGACGTCCCCGGTCAAAGTGTACTATGCATTTACCGCCTCGTTCACGATCGTGCCGCCAAAAGTATATTGTCGTGATGCCTAACCGATGCTCTTTAAGCCCTTAGCTGCGGTAGAATTTTCGTAACAGCAGCAGGGATGCTGCGGAGGCTGAAAGGGCACAGGGATGTGATCCTTGAAGCCGGTGGAGAAAATTACTACCCTGCTAAGGGCGCTGCCCCAATCTCAACGCTACTGTTGCTCATCGTGACGCATACCTAAATCGGTGCATCCGGACACTGGAAATACGGAATTTAAATTTTATAAACGGCAATAAAACGAATGCGACGATTCAATAATGCTCTGAGCTAACTGTAGATTTAGTAATGCTGTGGGAAGATAAAGTGGTCGGTGATGCAGGATTTGAACCTGCGACCCCTTGGACCCAAACCAAGTGCGCTACCAAGCTGCGCCAATCACCGACTTAAAGGGGGATGGGGTGGATGATGGGGCTCGAACCCACGACAACCGGAATCACAATCCGGGGCTCTACCAACTGAGCTACAACCACCACATTTTAGAAACTTTTCGCCAAATGGCGCGCCCGATAGGATTCGAACCTATGACCCACGGCTTAGAAGGCCGTTGCTCTATCCAACTGAGCTACGGGCGCATAAATGTACGCCTATCTGGGATGGAGATAGTGGTCGGTGATGCAGGATTTGAACCTGCGACCCCTTGGACCCAAACCAAGTGCGCTACCAAGCTGCGCCAATCACCGACTATGCTGCACTGCTGCAACGGGGCGGAATATTAACGCCCGCGACCTGTAGCGTCAAACTATTTTTTGCTAGTTTCAGCCGATTGGCGATTATTTGAACCTAAAGCGAGAAAAAGCGGCGGTTGCCGATCAAGGATGGCAGAAAACTGGCTGCTGTGCGAAAATACTGCTTTCAAAACTGGCGGGAATTCAGCAGGCATGACAGCACAAATTATTGATGGTAAAGCCGTTGCCCAGGCAACAAAAGATAAGGTCGCAGCACAGGTTCGGGCACGGGTTGCCGCCGGTAAGCGTGCGCCAGGTCTGGCAGTGGTGTTAGTCGGTCTGGATCCGGCATCGCAGGTTTATGTCGGCAGCAAGCGTAAAGCCTGTGAGGAAGTGGGTTTTCACTCGGTGTCCTATGACTTACCAGCAGACTCTAGCCAACAGCAATTATTCGATTTAATTGATCAGTTAAATCACGACCAAAGCGTCGATGGTATTCTGGTTCAGTTGCCCCTGCCCGCTGGTTTAGATGCCTCGGCGATTTTAGAGCGGATTGACCCCAGAAAAGATGTCGATGGTTTTCATCCTTACAATATCGGTCGCCTGGCACAGCGGATGCCGGCTCTGCGTCCCTGCACGCCGAAAGGCATTATGACCCTGTTGCACAGCACTGGAGTCAATATCAAAGGTATGGATGCCGTGGTCGTTGGCGCATCCAATATCGTGGGCCGGCCGATGGCGCTTGAGCTGTTATTGGCAGGCTGTACCACTACCGTATGCCATAAATTTACTAAAAATCTGGAGCAGCAGGTACGGCGCGCCGATTTACTGGTGGTGGCTGTCGGCCGGCCGGAGTTTATTCCGGGTGACTGGGTTAAACCTGGTGCTTTAGTGGTCGATGTCGGTATCAACCGTCTGGATAGCGGTAAACTGGTCGGCGATGTCGACTATGCCAATGCGGTTAAGCATGCCCGCTATATCACGCCAGTACCGGGTGGTGTCGGCCCAATGACCGTCGCCAGCCTGATTGAAAATACCCTGGAAGCCTGCGAACTGTATCATGACGCCAGCTAAATCTGACTCATTCGGGCTCTAAACCCAAGCAATAAAAAACCGCAATTAAGCGGTTTTTTTATTGCCTACTGTGCTTAGTATTTCGCACTTGGCATTTCGAACTTAAAACTTAGCGCTTAAGCCTTACGCCAACTGGTGACACCGTTTTTATCTTCCAGCACTATCCCCAGTGCTGTCAGTTCGGCGCGGGCCGCATCGGCTGCCGCCCAATCTTTCGCAGCACGGGCGGCATTACGTTTCGCTATTAAGGCTTCAATTTGCCCTACTTCGTCATCCGAAGCGCCGGATTTTAAGAAGGCTTCGGCATCACCCTGTAAAATCCCCAGCACACCCGCCAGAGTTTGTAACACCGCAGCTAACTCAGCGGCTTTGGCCGGCTCAGTGGTTTTAAAACGGTTTACTTCCCGCGCCAATTCAAATAACACCGGTAAGGCTTCCGGCGTATTAAAATCATCATCCATCGCCGCTTTAAAGCGCGCGACATAGTCATTATTTAAATCGACCTGAGTTGCCGGCGTAATATCCCGCAGCGCATTATATAACCGTCCCAGCGCCGCATGTGCCTGCTCTAAATTCTCTTTTGAGTAGTTAAGCTGACTACGGTACTGGCTGGATAATAAGAAGTAACGTACTGCTTCCGCATTGTACTGCGCCAGAACTTCTTTGACGGTAAAGAAATTACCCAAGGATTTGGACATCTTCTCTTTATCAACCTGCACCATACCAGTATGGATCCAGGTATTTACGTACTTATGGCCATGGGCACAGGTCGACTGGGCAATTTCATTTTCGTGATGCGGGAACTGTAAGTCTGAACCGCCGCCATGAATATCAAAATGCGCGCCTAAATGTTTGGCACTCATGGCCGAACATTCGATATGCCAGCCCGGCCGGCCATTGCCCCACGGTGATTGCCAGTAAGGCTCACCCGGCTTGGCCGTTTTCCACAGCACAAAGTCCAGTGGATCGTCTTTGCTATCCGAGACTTCTACCCGGGCACCGGCTTGCAGCATCTCCAGGTTTTGCTGGCTCAGTGCGCCATAAGCTTGATACGTGCTGACATCAAACAGCACATCACCGTCTTTAGCGATATAGGCATAGCCCTTATCCAGCAGCTGCTGCACCATCAGGATAATCTCCTGCATATGGCCAGTTACCGTCGGCTCAATATCCGCCGGCAACAAGCCCAGCGCGTTGAAATCGGCATGCATAGCCTGGGTAAAACGGGCCGTTAAGGCATCACAGCTTTCGCCATTTTCAGCCGCACGTTTAATGATTTTATCGTCAACATCAGTGATATTGCGCACATAGGTCACATCATAGCCACAAAACCGTAAATAACGGTTAATCACATCGAAAGCGACATAGGTACGGGCATGGCCAACATGACAGTAATCGTAGATGGTAATACCGCAGACATATAAGCCCACTTTGCCCGGCGTAATAGGGGTAAAGACTTCTTTTTGACGGCTTAAGGTGTTGTAAATCTGCAGCATGCTTTCCTCGTAATTGCTGGCCCGATAAAAAGGGAGCTAGTGTAACATTGCCGGACAAGGCCCGCTATCCTTGCTTTGTTTATCACGGCGGCTGCGCTAGAATAGACGCACTTTAACCTGACAGGACCCTATACTATGGTTAGCTTACATACCAATTTTGGCGTAATTAAACTGCAACTGTTCGCCGACAAGGCCCCTGCTACTGTTGAAAACTTTTTAAGCTATGTAAAAGATGGCTTTTTCGACGGTACCATTTTTCACCGCGTAATTGACGGCTTTATGATCCAAGGCGGCGGTTTTACCCCGGATATGGATCAAAAAGACACCAAGACGCCAATTAAAAACGAAGCCAATAACAAGGTTTCGAATAAAAAAGGCACCATTGCGATGGCCCGTACCAGCGATCCGCACTCGGCCACCTGCCAGTTCTTTATCAATGTTGCCGATAACAACTTCCTCGATTTCAGCTCAGAGAGCTCGCAAGGCTGGGGTTACTGTGTATTTGGTGAGGTGATCGAAGGTATGGATGTGATTGATAAAATCCGTAAAGTGCGTACCGGTCGTTTTGCCGGCCATGCCGATGTACCAGTAGAGCCGGTCGTGATCGAGCGCGCTGAGCTGCATAGCGCTTAAGCGGCATTTACGCTGATGGCGTTTACGCTTTTTATTGCCGATCTTCATCTGGCAGCAGACAGGCCTGATATTACTCAGGCCTTTTTGCACTTCCTCGCTACTGAAACGCAGCAAGCCGATGCGCTCTATATTCTGGGTGATTTATTTGAAGTCTGGATTGGTGATGACAATCCGGAGCCATTACTGGCAGAGGTCGCAGCGGCACTGCATACGGTCAGTAAGCAGATGCCGGTATTCTTTATTCACGGCAACCGTGATTTCCTGTTAAAACAGCGCTACGCAAAACAGGCCGGCATCACCCTATTGCCGCCACAGCAGGTGATTGATCTTTACGGTACCCCTACGCTGATTATGCATGGTGATAGCCTCTGCACCCTGGATTTAGCCTATCAGAAATTCCGCCGCTGGTGGAATCAGCCCTGGTGGCAGAGGCTGATGTTGTCGTTACCACTTAGCATACGACAGCGGATTGCCCGTAAAGCCCGCGAAAAAAGTGCTAAAGCGAAAGCGCAATATATGCGACAAGATGCCGCCAGTATTATGGACGTGACACCAGAAGAAGTGCCAAAAGTGATGGCGCAATTTGGTGTGCAGAAACTGATCCATGGTCATACCCATAGACCTGCAGTACATCAGCTGCAGGTAAATGGCCTGCTTGCTGAGCGTTATGTGCTGGGTGACTGGTATACGCAAAGCAGCTATCTGAAAGTCACTGCCGAACAGTGGCAACTGGTATTTGATCCGTTGCCCGCGCTCTCCTGACTAGTATCAGGCGATCGCCTGCTCGCTTGCTACCGGTACCCCACTATGAAACTTAAAATCAGCATCCGGGCTTACAATCAGCTCGGCTTCAACTTCGGCAAAAAACGCCACCCGCGCGCTGATATCGCTACCGGCAATCTGCTGTGCCAGACTCAGATAATCCTGATAATGACGCGCTTCCGAACGCAGTAGCGAAATATAAAAATCACCAATTGCACTAGGCAATAAAGGCGCTAAGCGGGCGAAACGCTCACAGGAACGCGCTTCGATAAAAGCACCACAAATCAGTTTGTCGACCAGCGCATTTGGCTCAAAAGTACTGACGTGCCTGAGCAAACCTTTGGCGTAACGGCTGGAGGTGATCTTGTCGTAGGGTACGCCAAACTGCTGCATTATTTCCAATACCTGATAAAAATGGTGCAGCTCTTCTTTAATTAACAGCACCATTTTATCGATCAAATCCTGCCCATAGGCCGAGCTGGCTTTGGGTAGCATCGACTTTTTCAGCTTATGCTCGGCCAGTTGCTGCCAGTCGCCAAGCTGGCGGTAGGTGAAATCCTCGTAAGGCTTTAGCCATTGCAACAAAGCTTCAGCGCTTTGTTCATCTACCGCATAGCGACGAATTAAAAACATCGCTGATTGCGCCGCCTTTAACTCACAGATCAGATGATCCGTCAGCAATACCGGCAGAGACTCGGGCTTCGCCGCTTGCGCTAGCCAGGCATCAGGAGTAACACAGCCAAGAAACTGCTGGATCGGTGCCAACAGCTGTTGATATTCGCAACTTTGCATCAGATAACCGCTCTAAAAATCAGCGGCAAAGTATACCGAATCGGCTACAGCGCCGCCAGCAGCTTCCGCTAGCTTGCTTTGCTGGTGTTTAAAAATTCAACGCCAGGCTTGACGAAGTTCTGGCCATCAGTCATAACTTAACTACGGGCAACTGCGTTATTGCCCGGACAAGGGTGCAGTTTTGCAGTAATAAGGATAATAATTATGATACTAAACCATTTATGGGGCTTGTATGCCCACCCGAAAGAAGAGTGGCATACTATTGATGCCAGACACGAAAGTTTCCGCTACAGCATGATCCACATTTTATTGATCGCGCTGATCCCCTCTTTGTGTGCCTATTATTCAGCGGTGCATCTGGGTTGGAGCATCGGTGTGGGTGAAAGAATCTTTTTAACCGCCGAAAGCGCACGCTTGATGGCGGTGGCAATGTATATCGCCCTGATTGCCGGTGTCTTTGCACTGGGCTTATTAGCACATTGGATGGCCCATACCTTTGGCGCTGAACCCACTTATACCCAAACGCTGGAGCTGGCATCCTATACCTCAACGCCACTGTTTATGGTGGGTTTAGCCGCGCTGTATCCTGAGCTGTGGTTTGTAATGATGGTTGGTCTGGCCGGGCTAGCCTATTCGGTGTATTTGCTCTATGTCGGGGTACCGATCCTGATGCACATCCCGGAAGAACGTGGTTTTATTTATGCCAGTTCAGTGGTGACCTGCGGTCTGGTGCTGTTAGTGGTGGTACTGGCTGCCACAGCGATTCTATGGAGCTCGGGTTTTGGCCCTGCCTTTACACACTGATATTAATGAATCTAACGCAATAAACTAAGACAAGGTATTAAGTAAAACGGCTGCCATTGGCAGCCGTTTTTATTTTTTTAGCGCAGACTGCTGATTGCAGTGCTGAGCATCGAAACCATCACTTAGTTTAACCCTCGTTATAGGTTTCCAGATGTGAGGCCATTGACATAACTGAAGCCACTTTAGCGTCGTCACTACGCATCTGGTCCAGCCGGTTCAGGTAATCCTGGTCGATATCGTTGGTAACGTAATGGCCGTCAAACACTGAGGTTTCAAAACGTTTGATATCCGGATTTTCGCTACGTACTGCGGCGATCAGATCCGGCAGTGATTGGAAAATCAGGCCATCGGCACCGATAATCTGACAGATGCTTTCGACGTCATGGCCATGCGCAATCAACTCATTAGCCGATGGCATATCAATACCATAGACGTTCGGAAAACGAATTTCCGGCGCGGCAGAGGCAAAGTATACTTTTTTGGCACCGGCTTCCCGCGCCATTTCGATGATCTGGCCGGAAGTCGTACCGCGGACGATCGAATCGTCAACCAATAATACATTCTTACCTTTAAACTCCTGCCAGATCGCATTCAGCTTGCGCTTTACCGATTTCTTGCGCTGCGTTTGTCCCGGCATAATAAAGGTACGGCCGATATAGCGGTTTTTCACAAAGCCCTGACGGTAAGGTAAACCGAGGACACTGGCAATTTCCAGCGCTGCGTCATTACTGGTTTCAGGGATAGGGATCACCACATCGATATCCAGATGCGACCACTCGCGTTTAATTTTCTCGCCCAGATATTTCCCCATCGCCACGCGGGAGGCATACACCGAGATATTATCCATCGTCGAGTCTGGCCGCGCGAAATACACATATTCAAAGATACAGGGGGTATAGCTTGGGTTTTCTGAACATTGCTGGCTGTGCAGCTCGCCCTGCTCGGTAATATACACCGCTTCACCCGGCGAAATATCACGCAGCACGGAGAAGCCATCCGCATCCAGCGCCACACTCTCTGATGCCACCATATATTCAGTGCCCGCCGGTGTTTCCCGCTTACCCATTACCAGTGGCCGGATGCCGTTCGGGTCGCGAAAGGCAATAAGGCCATGACCGATCACCAAGGCGACTGCCGCATAGCCACCGCGTACCTTGCGGTGCACATTGGCAATAGCTTTAAAAATTTGCTCTGGCTCCAGCTGCATACTGCTTTGCACTGCCAGTTCATGCGCCAGCACATTCAATAACACCTCGGAGTCGGAAGTGGTATTTACATGGCGACGCGCCAGCCGGAAGATCTCGTCTTTCAGTTCATGGGCGTTGGTCAGGTTGCCATTGTGCGCCAGAGCGATACCAAAAGGGCTATTGACGTAAAATGGCTGTGCTTCTGCGGTGCTGGAAGAGCCCGCGGTAGGATAGCGAACATGGCCAATACCAATTTTACCGGCCAGCCGCTGCATATGGCGGGTTTCAAAAACATCTTTAACCAGGCCATTCGCCTTGCGTAAGCGCAAGGTATTATTATCCACCGTAACAATACCGGCCGCATCCTGCCCACGGTGCTGTAACACTGTCAGACCATCATATAAGGCCTGATTGACCGGATACTTACCTACGATACCAACAATACCACACATTGAAATTTCCTCGCCGGCTAGGGCTTTTGCATAAAACTGGAATGGCTTTGCAAATACTCGAAAAACCATTCAATGATAAAACCAAATTCGGGGATCAATACCGATTGTCGCCACCAGTCACTGCTGGCAGCCGGGGTAAAGGCATCAGCAAAAAACAACACCGCACTAACTACCAGCACGCCACGTAGGGCGCCGAAAATCAGCCCGAGCAGTCGATCGGTGCCAGACAGTCCCGTCGATTGCACCAGCTTACTAATCAGATAGTTAATTAAAGCACCAACAATCAGTGCGCTGATAAACAAAATGGCGATCGCCACAGCGTTTCTGATGGTGTCGTCGGTAAGGTTAGTGAAAAAGCTGGCAAGATGCGGATAGTAAGAGCTGGCAATAAAGAAGGCGGCGATCCAGACGGTCAACGAGATAGCTTCTTTTACGAAGCCCCGGACCAGACTTATCACAGCGGATAAGGCAATGATCGCCAGAATGGTGAAATCAATCCAACTCATTTGCTACCAAAGGATGCTTATTGACGGCGCGCATTCTACCAAATTGCGCCGTGCAATAGCTAATTATTTTCCGCTGGCTGGTAATTGCTAATCACCAACCGCTCTACGCCGGTAAGCTGGCGTAGCTTAGGTAATCCCTGCTCCAGCTTTTCACGGCGAATTTCCGGGCCAACGAAGACACTGGTTAGCTGCTGGCCACTGGCGTTAGTAATATCGCGGGTAAAGGTAGCAAAACCTTCCTGGCGCAACTTGGTCACCAGAGCATTGGCATTTTGACGGTTACTAAAGCTGCCCACTCTGACAACCCAGGCAGCCTGATTCAGCGCTGGCATGGAAGCTGATGGCGGGTTAGCCGCCGCCGGCTGACTTACCGTAGTAGGTGCCGGAGTTGTTGCAGTCTGGGTTTGCGCTTGCCCTGCCGCATCAACAGTCACAGTAGCAAATTGCTGTGATGGCAACTCCGGCCGACTGGTCGTTTGTTCGTCCAGCGGCACCTCCCCCTGCTCTGGCTGTTGCTCGGAGACGACTTGCGCTTGCGTCAAGGCACTGTCATCAAAGGGTGCAACCTGCTGCACGCCTGCAAACTCCGGGCGCTCCGGAATGACCTGGAAATCGTCCTTCACCACCTGCTTTTGACCGTCCAGCAAGTCCGGCAAAAATATAATCGCCAGCATCAGTAAAATACTGGTACCGAGCAAGCGATGTTTAAATTTTGCACTCATTCTTCCTCCCGCGACAGCGCCAATACGCCGGCAACAGTAACAAAAGATCCAAAAACAACCAGCAAGTCCGTCGCAGCCATGGCATCACGAAGCTGGGTAAAGGCCTGGGCCACATCCTGATGTTGCGTTGCCTGCACGGTCGGTAATACCGTGTTTAGCGCCGCTGCCAGTTGCTCACTACTGGCTCCCCGATTACCGGGCAGGCTGACAAGATGCCACTCATCGATACAGGTCGTCAAGGGCAGTAGTGCCTGTGGCAAATCCTTATCTTTCAGCATACCCACCAGGCCAATCAGCCGCGGATAGCGTTGGCGCAGTTGTTGGAGTTGGCTCGCCAAATAAGCCACCGACTGCGGATTATGCGCCACATCAAGCAGTATTGCCGGTTGTCGTTGCAGCCACTGCATACGTCCGGGCAGGCTAAGCCTGGGTAACGCCTTTGCTAATAGTGCTGAATCAGGTAATACGCCCAGTTGCTCCAGTACCGTTAGCGCCGTCGCAACATTTTGTAGCGGCACCGCCGGTATCGGTAAACCGCTGCGCTGCTGCTGTCCCTGCCAGCTCCAGCTATCAGCCTGTTGTTGAAAATAATAATCGCGATTGATCAGCAGCAACTTTGCCTGCGTCTGCAGCGCAACGGCACTGACGCTTTGCGGTAGCTGCAGATCACCGCAAACCGCGACTTTATCAGCGCGGAAGACACCGGCCTTTTCACGCCCGATACTTTCCCGATCCGGCCCGAGGAATGCCTGATGATCCAAATCGATGGTGGTAATAACACTGATATCAGGAGCAACAATATTGGTGGCATCCAGGCGGCCGCCTAAGCCGACTTCAATCAAACAAAAATCCGGCTGCGCCGCACGTAGGATGGCAAAAGCCACCAGGGTGGTAAATTCAAAGTAAGTTAGCGGAATCTCCTGGCGTAAGCTTTCAACCTGCTGAAAAGCACTCAGCCAGGCATCATCTGCCACATCCTGGCCATCGATCCGCAAACGCTCATTGAAGCGCAGTAAATGCGGTGAACTATATACGCCTACCCGATAGCCCTGCGCCAGCAGCAATTGCTCCAGGGTGCGCGCTGTGGTGCCTTTGCCGTTGGTGCCGGCAATCAGGATAACCTTGCCAGGCAAAGCAGCTAAGTTACCGCGGCTGGCAACTTCGGTTACCCGCTGCAGACCCAGTTCAATTTTATCAATAGGATGGCTTTGTTCAATATAACAAAGCCAATCGGCCAGGGTATGGCACGATTGGCTGGTCAACGGCTGGACAGACATAACTCTCCGGAATGCATTACTCCGACTGTGGAGCAGGTAATTGCATAAACTTCGCTAAAAGTCGGGCAATTGTATCGCGCATTTTCCGCCGGTCAACGATCATATCAATAGCACCGTGCTCCAACAGGAATTCGCTGCGCTGGAAACCTTCCGGTAGTTTCTCGCGTACGGTTTGTTCGATCACGCGCGGACCGGCGAAGCCAATTAGTGCCTTGGGCTCACCGATATTGATATCACCCAGCATCGCCAGACTGGCCGAAACACCACCCATAGTCGGGTCAGTTAATACCGAAATATAAGGCAGCCCCTGCTCACTCATCCGGGCCAGCGCAGCACTGGTCTTCGCCATTTGCATCAGCGAGAACAAGGCCTCCTGCATCCGGGCACCACCACTGGCAGAAAAGCAGACAAAGGGGATCTTATGTTTTAGCGCATATTCAACGCCTGCGACAAACTTAGCACCGACGACAGAAGCCATCGAACCGCCCATAAATTCAAATTCAAAAGACGCAGCCACCACAGGCATACCGTGCAGGGTGCCGTGCATCACTACCATCGCATCTTTTTCATTAGTTTCTTTTTGGGCAGCGACAATCCGATCTTTATACTTCTTACTGTCTTTAAACTTTAATAAGTCTTGCGGCTCTAACTCAGCCGCCAGCTCGGTAGTTGAGTGCGTATCAAAAAAATGCTGTAAACGGCTGCGGGCAGAGATCCGCATATGATGATCGCACTTTGGGCAAACCCCAAGATTACGATCCAGATCGGCTTTATACAGTACCGCATCACAAGAGGTACACTTGGTCCACACCCCTTCTGGAATATTACGGCGATCTGACGATGACGTTCTGGGCAGAATTTTTTCTAACCAACTCATAACCTTTTCCTAATTTGGTGATTGCCGGCTTATGCGGGCAAAAAATACGCTAAAACCATCGAAATGGCGAAAATGCGGCTATTAAAACACAAATCAAGCAGGGCAGAATACAGAAAACTGGTCTTAGTAGTGCGCGACGCTACCCTGCCCTCAGGTCGGTGGCAAAAATAACGGCCCCAGCTCAACCTGCGGTATCGCATAGTGCGCGGGATAATCGACCTCAACCAGATACAAGCCCCCCGCTTTCGCCGTTGCTGCCGCCTGGGTACGATCCCGACTGGCCAGCAGTTGTGCCAACCACACAGGTGGCTGCCGCCGCATACCGATTTCTAATAAGCTACCGGTAATATTCCGCACCATATGATGTAAAAAAGCATTGGCCTTGATATCAAGGACAATATAGTCACCAAAGCGTTCAATGCGCAGATGATGCACATTGCGAAACGGCGTTTTCGATTGACACTGGATGGCACGAAAGGCGCTGAAGTCTTGCTCACCTAACAAAGCCGGCGCAGCTTGTTGCATCAGCGCAATATCCAGCTGCTGATGATAATGACTGAGCCCGGCTCGCAGAATAGCCGGCCGATGTTTATGATTGTAAATTACATAACGGTAACGGCGCGCCGTGGCGCTGAAGCGGGCGTGAAAGTCATCCGGTACAACCTTGGCCCAACGCACGGCAATTTGATCCGGCAGCTGGGCATTGGTGCCCATGACCCAGGCTTTTTCATCCCGCACCGCGTCGGTATCAAAGTGCACCACCTGACCGGTGGCATGCACACCGGCATCAGTTCTGCCGGCACAAAAGAGTTCTACTGGCTGATTGGCCACTTTGGCAAGTGCCGTTTCCAGTTCCTGCTGCACGCTATTAACTTCGCGCTGACGTTGCCAGCCATAAAAGCTGCTGCCGTCATATTCAATTCCTAAGGCTATCCGCATCTTGGCCCCTACTAAAATTCGGGGCTAGTATAACCCAGCGAGCGTCAGTTACCTACTCTGGCCGCAGCTGACGTGCTTCGTCTTTAACATGCTCAGGTGCCGCTGAGGTCAGGATTTCATCAATCAGCAGGGTTGCACTTTCAGGTTCATCCATCTCGATGTACGCCCTTACCAAATCTAACTTGGCGGCGAAGCCATTATCTTCCTGATCAACATCCATCTTGGTATGTTCACCGATAATATCGGCAAATTCATCCAAGCCAACATCCACATTCAGCTGTTCAAAACGGCTTTCGTCGTTATCAGGTTGTTCCAGCGCCGATAATAAATTATCAATTTCAACAAAATCGGTATCAGACAAGACCTCATCGGATGAGGGCGTAACCTCAGTCTGCTGCTGTTCCGTCTCAGCGCTACTTAAGTCAGGTTGCGCTTCAGGCTCATCCTGCTCAGCCGCTGGCGGCGTTATGTGCTCCAGTTCATCCAATAATTGCTCAAACTGACTATCTTCCAAATCGGTCAGATTCAGCTCTTCTGGTGTTAGCTCATTTACCGCTGTATCAAGCTGCTCAGCGTCAGGATCCGTCGTCAGATTTTCCAACTGCTGCGATAACAAAGCCAGCTGTTGCTCATCTTCCGGATCAAAATCAGACAAATCCAGTTCCGGATAGGTATCCAGTACCGCGCTGGGATTCTCAACGGCCAGCATCGCTTCTGAAGGTTGTTGTACCGACAAATCTTCGGCTTCAGTCAAATCAACGCTTGGCACCTCTTCAGCGTCAGACTCGATCTCCGGCGCAGCCACAGCATCCAGTAAATCGGCTTCTGCTTCGCTGGTTGTGACGAGCGGTAATTCGTGCTCTGCTTCCTGTTCCGCCAGCCATTCCTCATCTAAGATGGCGGCGTCTGACAACTCGGTGCTGTCATCTTCCTCATCTGATGCACTATGCTGCCCGGCCATGGCAGTTTGCTCTGCAGCCTGAATCAATATATCGTCCAGCTCGCTCTGCAACCGCTCTTCGTCTTCGGTTAACAACTCATCCAGACTTGTCGTGTCCTGTTGTGCACCTTCGGCGGCGAGTTGCTCGGCAAAGGCTTCTAACTCTGAGCTATCAAAGCGGGGCTCAGCACCGGCAATTTCCTCAATACTCTCCGACGCTAGGAGGTCAGCTTGCTGCAGACTGTCTTCTTCCAGCCCAGCATCAAACTCGTCTGGCATGATCTCCGGTTCTGCGACAGCGGCCAGCTCTGCTGCTTGCGTATCGGGATCTTGCGGCCAGTCCAGCTCAATTTCCTCAAGCAAATTATCTATATCATCCTGATCTGTGAACTCAGTTTGCTCTCGCTCCACCTGAGCCGGGGTAAGTTCCGGTGCGGCGGCCGCTTCCGGTTCGGCAAACTCGATGATTTCCTCTGCCTCTGGTTCGTCCTCGGCCGCTAACAGCGAGGCCAGGTCAGTATCAGATAAGATATTGTTGGCATCAAAATTAAAATCTGCGCTCTCCGGTAAAGTTAAATCATCACTGCTTGGCGTGACTTCGGCATCGGAGACATCGTCCAGTGAAAAATCTAATTGATCGTCCTGCGGCACATCTAAGACATCTGTCGATAACACATCGACATCCAAATCGTCCAGCAAGATATCGTCGCTAAAATCACTCAGTCCATCCTCTACGGCGGCACTGGTGCTGGCTTTTGCTACCGGGGTAGGCTCAAAGGCGTCGTCCAGTAAACTATCGTCTAGTGTAAAGAGGCTATCGTCAAAGTCCTGACTGCTATCCAGTGGCGGTACCGGTGATTGATAACCGGCTGGCGCAACCGGCTCTTTCGTCGCAGCACTGATCACTTCTTCGGTCTTCTGACTACGACGTTTAAACCAGAACAACAAACCGACTAATGCCAGAATTGCCGGGAAAGAGGCCGCCAAAGCCCAAATCAGCGGGTTATTCAGCCAGGAACCACTGGCTGCCTGTTGCTGCGCCTGGGCTGCTGCCAGCTCTGCCAGACGACGGGCTTCCTGTTCAGCCAGTATTGCCTGCTGTTGCTCCAGTAACTGGTTCAGTTGCTGCTGTAACAGGCTATCTTCCGCTAACTGCGCTTTTAACCCCTCTAACTCTTGCTGCACCCGCCCCAGAGAACTGCGTAATTGTTCGTTTTCGCGGGCAATGCCTTCAATCAATAGCATTGAGCTTTGATAGTTATCTTTTAGCGCATTTAATTCGGTCAGTGCTTGTTGTTGCACCTGATTAGGTTTAGCGGCTTGCTCGCGCGCCCGTGCTCTGGCCTCTGCTTCACGGCGGGTACGCTCCGCCCAAGCCTGATCATCCAGTTCGGCTTTACGTCTGGCTTGCTCGGCATCGACACTGCGAATTTCCCGCAAATCTGGCAGCATTAAGATCGCGCCCGGCCGCAAATGATTAAAGTTAGCGTCATTAAAGGCACCAGGGTTTTTCAGAAACAGCGCGTACATCACCTGATAGGTGGTCACGCTATCGTTGGGCTTAACCTGCTCGGCAATCCGCCATAGGGTATCGCTGGCCGTCAGCGGGCCAAACTGTTGCTGGATAAAGGCATTATCGCTGCTTTTCGGGCCACGGATCTGCGTTGGCGTACTTTGCGAGAACGCAAACGTCGAAAAATTGACAAGCAACAATACTAATAAAATACGAACGGGCATCAGTTTTCCTTAGCCGAGCAACCAGACTCACGTCATTAAGCCAAACTTTATTTCAGAGCTATGCAAACAGCGTTCCATCATTCTCAAAGTCAGCCCGACAACTATAATGCAGATGCACGAAACTGACCAGAGGTGAGCCTCTGTTACCCTGCACCGTTGCCGTTATTACCGCCAAAACAAAAACAGGCCGCAAAAGCGGCCTGTTACAGAGAAACGCGACTCAGAGATAATCGCGAATCAGCACTTCTGCGATCTGAATACTGTTAGTCGCAGCGCCTTTACGAATGTTATCGGCCACAACCCACATATTTATACCATTTTCATGTGATAAATCCTGACGAATGCGGCCAACAAAGACGTCATCCTTACCGGTAGCACTGCAAACCTGGGTTGGGAAGTCGGCATTGTTTTCCAGTAATACCACACCCGGCGCATTGGCCAGCAGGGCTTTTACCTGCTCTGGCGAAATCGGCATCCGCGTTTCGATATGCACCGCCTCGGCGTGACCGTAGAACACCGGTACCCGCACCGCTGTGGCGTTTACCGCTATGCTACTGTCGCCCAGAATTTTCTGGGTTTCCCAGTGCATCTTCATTTCTTCTTTGGTGTAACCATTTTCCAGAAACACATCAATCTGCGGAATAGCATTAAAGGCAATTTGCCGGGCAAACTGCCCCTTCTCATCCAATGGCCGGCCGTTCATCAGCTGCGCGGTTTCGCTGGCCAGGGCTTCTACTGCCGATTGTCCGGCACCACTGACCGACTGATAAGTCGCTACATTGACCCGGCTAATGCCAACGGCATCATGAATTGGCTTTAACGCCACCAACATCTGAATCGTCGAACAGTTGGGGTTGGCAATAATATTACGGTTACGGTAATCGGCAATGGCCTCTGGGTTAACTTCCGGCACCACTAATGGAATATCCGCCTCGTAACGAAAATGCGAGGTGTTATCAATCACCACACAGCCAGCTTCCGCGGCTTTCGGGGCATAAATCGCCGAGACACTGCCGCCGGCCGAGAATAAACCAATCTGAGCCTGGCTCCAGTCAAAGGTTTCAGCATCCAGCACCGTCAGCTTTTTACCCTTAAAGGTCACAGTACCACCGGCCGAGCGGCTGCTGGCCAGCGGGAACAGTTGCGCAACCGGAAAATCACGCTGCTCCAGAATTTCGATTAAATGTTGGCCGACCAGACCGGTCGCGCCCAAAACTGCGACATTGTATTGCGACGCCATGCGGTGCATCCTCTTATTACTGACGACTAAAGCCTAAGGAGTCAAGCCAAACCGGTAAGGCCGGGCCACTCAGTTGTAGCGCACTGTACTCGCGCCTCGCAGGATAAGACTTTCTGAGCCAGTCAAACCCGTTACCTGTTATATGATACCGGAACAAGGCATCATCCCGCCGCACATCATATAACATCCTGGCGAGATTTTGGACATCTGGAAGCCCAAAATTAGCGGAAAGTTGTAGTTTTTCCATTGCTGGCACCGGCAAGAGCGCAGCCAGACTCACCCGGGGCTGCTGTTGCAGCAGTTCACAGCAGCGCTGATACAGCGTTTCAGTGCCCCGCGCCTTGCCTTCGACACTATGACCGGCAATATGAGCTGTAGCCAGATCGCAATAAGGCAGCAACGGTAACAAGATATCCGGCTCCTGTTCCCACACATCCAGCACCAGCGGCCGACGCTGCTGCTGTTGTGACGTTAGCAGCGCCTGATTATCGATCACGGCGCCACGCGAGGCGTTGATAAGGGCACAGTCGGGCTTTAACAGCGCCAGGTGTTCGGCATCCAATAAATGGTAGCTGGGATAAGGCCCGTTTTTTTCAAGCGGGGTATGAAAACTAATGATATCGGCCTGCTGACACAAGGTCGCAAAATCGGTATGTGGAAAATCCGCTTCGCGCTCAGCTCGCACCGGATCGCAGAGCAGCAGCGGGATCCCCAGCGCCTTTGCCGCGGTTGCTAAACGCTTGCCGATGCTACCGACCCCGACAATACCCAGCACTTTATGCTGCAATGACCACTGATAACGCTCAGCCAAAAACCATAAACTGCTCAGCACATATTCCAGCACCGACTGGGCATTGCAGCCGGGCGCCGAACTAAAGCTAATCTGCCGGCAGGCTAAATAGTCAGTATCAACATGTTCAGTACCGATAGTGGCCGTGCCGACAAAACGTAAGCGGTTATTCTGTGACAGCAAACTGGCATTGACTGGCGTCACCGAACGCACCAGCAGGATATCGGCCTCGCGTAATGCCTCAGCCTGTGCGTTACGGCCATCAAAGGTCGTTACCTCGCCAAGGTCGGCGAAAAACTCGCGCACCAGCGGCATATTTTCATCAGCGTAAATTTTCATTATCGGCCCCGTTGTTCGGATGCGTGCATTCTAGCAAGAAAAGTTGTGTCGCAAGAACTGAACTTGAACAAGAAAAAAGGCGCTGATGTCAGCGCCTTAAGTTATAACAGCTGCAGTTAGCCGTTGTAGAATTGCATTATGCTTTGTAGCGCTGCATTACCCTTTGTAACGTTGCATAACCAGGGTGGCATTGGTGCCACCAAAGCCAAAGCTGTTTGACATTACGGTATTTAAGACCGCATCGCGGGTTTGGGTCACGATATCCAGACCTTTAGCCGCTTCATCCAGCTCACCGATATTGATCGACGGCGCAATAAAGTTATGCTTTAGCATCAGCAGCGAATAAATAGCCTCATGCACACCGGCCGCACCCAGCGCATGACCGGTCATCGCCTTAGTCGCACTGATGGCCGGGGTTTTGCCGGCAAAAACTTCCTGGATCGCGCCCAGCTCCTTGACATCACCCACCGGGGTGCTGGTGCCATGGGTATTCAGATAATCAATAGGTGCATCGACGCCCTGCATCGCCATTTGCATGCAACGTACAGCGCCTTCACCGCTTGGTGCCACCATGTCATAGCCATCTGACGTCGCGCCATAACCGACAATTTCAGCATAGATGGTCGCACCACGCGCCAGCGCATGCTCTAACTCTTCGACCACGACGATACCGCCACCGCCGCTAATGACAAAACCATCGCGGTTGGCATCATAGGTACGCGAGGCCAGCTCAGGGGTGTCGTTGTAACGGCTGGATAAGGCACCCATTGCGTCAAACTCCATCGCCAGTGTCCAGTGCACTTCTTCACCACCACCGGCAAACACGATATCCTGTTTGCCCAGTTGGATCAGCTCCATCGCATGGCCGATACAGTGTGCACTGGTGGCACAGGCTGAACTTATGGAATAGTTGACGCCTTTAATTTTAAATGGCGTAGCCAGACAGGCCGAGCAGGTGCTGGACATGGTTTTCGGCACGGCATAGGGGCCGACCCGTTTTACGCCTTTTTCGCGCAGAATATCTGCCGCTTCAACCTGAGTTTTTGACGAAGCGCCGCCCGAGCCAACCACCAAGCCAACGCGCGGATGCGAAATCTGCTCATCGCTTAAACCGGCATCCTGCATCGCTTCCTGCATCGCCAGATAAGCATAGGCTGCAGCATCGCCCATAAAGCGCATAGCTTTACGATCAATCAGTTCGCTGGGGTCCAGTTTAATATTGCCCCATACCTGAGATCTTAAACCCAGCTCAGCAAATTCCTCGGCACGGCTAATACCGGACTTACCCGCTTTTAACGAGGCCAATACCTCAGCCTGATTATTACCGATACTAGATACAATGCCTAAACCGGTGATCACGGCTCTTTTCATGCTTACTCCCCATGCCTGTCGTTACAGGTGCTCAATGTTAAATATTATCTTTGTCATGCTGCCGCCCAGTAAGGCCGCAGAATTAATACCGCAATTCTACGGACTTTCGCCGCGAAACTGGTCTGCTTTCAGCGCACAGCTGTACTCTGTTTTCAATTTTGCTTCAGGCTGCGGTAAACTACAAGATGAAATTTTGCCAAAGGTTTGTTATGTCTGTCCTATCGCACGCCCGGATCCACTTTAATGCTCAGGGTACACCTATTGCTACCGATTTTGATGACATCTATTTTTCCAATGACGGCGGTCTGGCTGAAACTGACTACGTGTTTTTGCAGCAAAACGGTTTACCAGAACGCTGGTACACCCACCCTCGCCCCTGGTTTCATGTGTTGGAAACCGGCTTTGGTACCGGTGCCAATTTCTTACTTTGCTGGCAACGTTTTCGGGAATATCGTCGGCAGTATCCAGATGCCCGCTGTCAGCGGCTATATTTTAGTAGCTTTGAAAAATACCCGTTAAGCCGCGCCGATCTGACGCAGGCATTAAGTGTACACACTGAATTAGCCCCACTTTGCCAACAGCTATTGGCCGCCTATCCGCCGGCCACCGCGGGCTGTAAGCGACTATTGCTGGATGGGGGTCAGGTGATGCTGGATCTGTGGCTGGGTGATGTTAACGCGCTCTTACCCACAGTACCGGAGCAAAATCGGGTCGACGCGATCTTTCTTGATGGCTTTGCGCCAGCGAAAAACCCTGATATGTGGCAGCCGGGATTATTTCAGCAGCTATTTCGCTTAAGTTATCCCGGCACCCGTCTTGCCACCTTTACCTGTGCCGGGGTGGTAAAACGCGGCCTAAGCGCAGCCGGCTTTCAGCTTACCAAGGTAAAAGGCTTTGGTAAAAAGCGCGAAATGCTGATCGCCTGGCATCCACAGCCGGCGGAGTCGTTATCCCCCGACAGGCAGCACAGCGATCCTGTTAGTGCTCCTGTCACCATTATCGGTGGTGGTCTGGCAGCCTTAACCACCGCCTACGCCCTGCTGCGTCGGGGTATTGCTGTAACGCTACTCTGCGCCGATGCCGAAGTTGCTCAGGGTGCTTCACATAATCGCCAGGGTGCGCTTTATCCAAATCTGCCAGTTAAGCTAACGCCACAAGGGTTATTTCATTGCCAGGCCTTTTGGCAAGCGCGGCAGTTTTATCAGCACTGTCGGCAACTGGGCTTAAACTTTCCGCTGGATTACTGTGGTGTGCTGCATCTGGCCAGCACAGAGCAACTGGCTGAGCGGCAACAAAAAATGGCAGAGGCTGCGGTCTGGCCAGCTGAGTTACTACAGTTTGTCGATGCGGCAGCTGCCACTGAGCTCGCTGGTGTGAGTTTGCAGCAGGGCGGTATCTTTTTGCCGCTGGCCGGTTGGCTGGCACCGCAAGCCTTTTGCCAGGCATTGTGGCGCTACCTTAGCACCCAGCCGGGCTTTAGCAGCCGGTTTAATTGCCGCGTAGAACAGTTAAGTGCCCATGCAGATGGCTGGCGACTGCATACCGCGACAACGACACTCACCGCACAACAGCTGCTGGTCGCTAACGGTGCCGATCTAACCCGCTTAGCCCCCTTTGCCGCTCTGCCGGTAAATCGGGTACGCGGTCAGGTTAGCCATGTCGAAGCGCCGGATCTGGCGCCATTGCGCACTGTAATTTGTCATAAAGGTTATCTGACGCCTGCCTGGCAAGGACTGCACTGTATTGGCGCCACCTTTGACCGGACAGCAGATACGGCACAGTTAATGGATACAGACGATACCCAAAATATTGCCGAGCTGCGGCAACAGTTACAGGCACCTGACTGGAGTCAGCGTTTAATGGTTAACTCGGCGAAAGCCGCTTTTCGGGCGACAGTACCGGATCATCTGCCACTCTGTGGGCGCTACCACCCGAAAAACACTGGCGAGCCGGCACCACTTTGGCTAAATGTCGGTCTGGGTGCCCGCGGCTTGTTATTCGCGCCGCTTTTGGCTGAGTTCTTGGCCGCTGCCATCAGCGGTGAACCGCGGCCGCTTAGCCAGAGCACAGCGAACTTACTGAGCCCGGCACGCTTTAATAAAAAAGCTGCGACTTAACCCCAATTATTTGCTAGAGTTTTTATTACAGGAAACTAATCAAGGAATTGCTATGTCTGGTCGTAAGTTAGGTTTCGCCGTGCTGGTATTGGCAAGCAGCCTGCTCAGTATCGGGATGGCGCAAGCTGCCGAGTTTCAGCGCATCCCACTACCGGCCGATGCCCGTGAACAGCTGAGACTGGAACAAAAGCTGCCGGCCGTGCTGCACTTTTACAGCCGCTTAGGCCAGCAGGAACTGCTCAGCTTTTACCTGCAACACCTAGGACAACCAAGCCTGCAGAAAGTCGTGGCAGGTCAGCTACAGCTAAATTTTCTGCGTAATGATGAACAAATCCGGGTGATTATCGCCGAGCGCAATGGCTGGCGCGATGTATCCTTGATGGTAGAGCGACGTTAAACAGACGGTAAGGTCGAAGCCTGCATCAGGGCTTATTGACGCTTGCAGCTTAATATTGTTGCCAAGGTTAACACGCCTTAGGGCTTTGCCATTTGCAATACTAAACGGCGGTTAACTGCCCGCCCCAGAGCACTGTCGTTCGGCGCGGCATGACGACGCTCGCCAAAGCCTTCAATCTGCACTTTTTCTGGCGCGACGCCGGCAGCAACTAAGAAATCTTTAATTTTCTGCGCCCGCTGTACCGATAACTGCTCGTTCATCCAACGTCCGCCAAAGCTGTCGGTATAGCCCTGCAGATCAATCGACTCAATTTCCTGATCGTACTTCAGATACTCCGCGATCTGGCTTAAACGACGACGTGATTCTCGGGTTAGTTGATCACCACCGCTCTCATAACTTAATACCGTAAACGCAATATCTTCAAAGTTATAGGGTAACAAACCGGCGATACAGTGGCTAAAGGCCTGATACTGAGTTGGAAATTGCACCGGATTCAGTGCCGCCACCACCTTATCATAGGGGCTGTACCAATCACTATAATAAAAGGTCGGACTAAAACCCTGCTCCAGTTCGGTCAGCAAGGTCCAGGCGGTTTTCTTCGGTAAATCACCATTAAACTGCTTTAACAGTCGCATACTGGCCAGGGTTTTGGTTTTTTCGCCGGCACGCCACTGCGGGGGTACTGACAGTACCTCCGCTAAGCCATAACTATCAGGCCGGCGCAGCATTTGTAATTCAAAGTCCATATTCAGACTTTTACCGGCAGCACTGCGAAACACCGCCTTACCAAAATTCGGGATCTCATGCTCCAACTGGCATTGCAGAGGCGTATTACTACTTAGTTGCCAACGCGATTGCTCAATAGTGGCAGAATATTGACGCCACTGGCTGGGAGTTGCTGCCAGCTGGCCTGCCGTCAAAACTGCACTGATACTAAAGATTAGCGTTATCGCCCGCATGTACTGCCCCATTGTTTGCAAAAAAACTCCAGCGTCCTAACGACCATAGCAAGCATTATGCCCAAAACAAGACCTGTCGCATTTTTTTTGGCATAATGCCGGCCTCTGACTGCTACGGTGACTCTATGACCTCAACACCTTCTGCTGCGACAAAGGCTACGACTTCAGGTGCAACTAAAAGCGCTTCCCTGTTAGCCCGGCGTTTTCGCGGCTACTACCCTGTTGTTATCGACGTCGAAACGGCAGGCTTTAATCCAAAAACCGATGCCTTGCTCGAAATTGCGGTAAATCTGCTGGAAATGGACGCCGAGGGCCAGTTAAAGCCCGGCAAAACCCTGCATTTTCATGTTGACCCTTTTGCCGGCGCCAATCTGGACGCCAGCTCACTGGCATTTAACGGCATCGATCCCTTTAACCCGCTGCGCGGTGCCGTGCCTGAGCGTGAAGCCATTACTGAAATTTGTAAGGCCGTGCGCAAAGCGCAAAAAGACGCCGGCTGTCAGCGCTCTGTCCTGGTGGCGCATAATTCGGCTTTTGACCAAGGCTTTTTTAATGCCGCCATCAGCCGCTTAAATTATAAACGCTCGCCGTTTCATGCTTTTGTTTCGTTTGATACCACCAGCCTGGCGGCGCTGGCGCTGGGGCAAACGGTCCTGGCCAAAGCCTGCCAACAGGCGGGAATTGCCTTTAATGCCAAAGAAGCCCATAGCGCCCTGTATGACACCGAGCGTACCGCGGAGCTGTTCTGTTACATCGTGAATAAATGGCAACAACTGGGTGGCTGGCCACTAAGCAATGCGCTACCGGCCGATGAGGAACAGGACGAAGAGACTGAAGACACGGCATAAAGGATCTGCCGTGTCTTACTGAAGGTTTATTCCGCCGCAGGCTGTTCGGCTTTAAACTTTTCAGCCGTGGCTTTGATCAGCGGTTGTAACTCGCCGCGCTGAAACATTTCCAGCACGATATCACAACCACCAATCAGCTCGCCTTCTACCCACAGCTGCGGGAAAGTCGGCCAATTGGCGTATTTTGGCAGCTCGGCCCGGATATCCGGATGCTGCAGAATGTCGACAAAGGCAAACTGCTCACCACAGGCAATCAGCGCTTGTGACGCCTGAGCCGAAAAGCCACAACTGGGGAATTTTGGCGAACCCTTCATATACAACAGGATCGGGTTGTCGGCGATTTGTTGTTTGATTTTGTCTAACGTTTCCATTACTACCTCTCGGATTAAGATGAAAGTTGGCCTATTTTACTCCTTCTGCCCCTCGCCCGCACTTGAGATTTGCAGAAAGTGCCCAATATTGTCTGAACCAACAACAGCGCCTGCGGCTATAATGATTGCAGGCAAACGCAGGCCGGCAGGTATAAAACTTGAGTATTTTAGTCAGGTTTTGTAGTCTACGCCATGCAGACACTTTAAACAACGAACGGAGAGCTACAATGGCCTTTGAATTACCCGCCTTACCATACGCAAAAGATGCTTTAGTGCCGCATATTTCTGCTGAAACCCTGGAATATCACCACGGTAAGCACCACAACACCTACGTCGTTAAGCTGAATGGTCTGATTGAAGGCACGCCTTTTGCCAGCCAGTCATTAGAAGAAATTATCCGTAACAGCGAAGGTGGCGTATTTAACAACGCAGCTCAGGTGTGGAACCATACGTTCTATTGGCACTGCTTATCACCAAATGGTGGCGGACAACCAACTGGCGCCCTGGCCGATGCCATCAACGCTAAGTGGGGCTCTTTCGATGCCTTTAAAGCTGCCTTTAATGACAAAGCGGTCAATAACTTCGGTTCCAGCTGGACCTGGTTAGTGAAAAAGGCTGATGGCAGCCTGGATATTGTCAATACCAGCAACGCCGGCACACCAATTCAGGACGCTGCAGTAACGCCAATTATCACAGTTGACCTGTGGGAACACGCTTACTACATCGACTACCGCAATGCCCGCCCAACTTACCTGGATGCATTCTGGGCCCTGGCGAACTGGGAATTTGCTGCAGCGAACTTCGCTAAGTAACGCTGCAATTCCTGCCTCTGATACCCGGCCACTGCCGGGTATTTTTTTATCTGCGCTCCTGCCCCGTTCGGGCTGAACCTTTTACCAACACTTTAGCTCAAAAAAGCAACTGAACCCTTTATCGAGACAAAGCGTACCATTACCCAGTAACGATTTTTTACTGAAACATTGGGCAAAACAGCGCTTTAGTGTCTACCCTTAAAGTGAGTAGTTTGGGCGTTAGCTGCCAATACGGGTAACTAATACGGCTGCCCAACTAGCGTAAAAGTTGTCATGCCGGACGATGGGCTGGAGGTATTTATGGGGATCTTTGAGCATTTCAGAACCAGGTACGAAACCACCAAAGAAGAGGAAATGAGCCTGCAGGAGTTTCTGCAGCTGTGTAAAAAAGACAAAAGCTGCTACAGCAGTGCCGCTGAACGTCTGCTGCAGGCGATTGGCGAACCCGAGCTGATTGATACTTCGCAGGACTCTAAGCTCAGCCGCCTGTTTTCAAACCGTCTGATCGCCCGCTACCCCGCCTTCCATGAATTTTACGGTATGGAAGAGGCCATCGAACAAATCGTTTCCTATCTCAAGCATGCGGCGCAAGGGCTGGAAGAGCGCAAACAAATCCTCTATTTACTGGGGCCTGTGGGTGGCGGTAAATCCTCGCTGGCCGAAAAGCTAAAAGCCCTGATGCAGCAAGTCCCGATTTATTACCTGAAGGGCTCGCCGGTACAAGACCACCCGCTGTGTCTGTTCGATGCAGCGGAGGATGGCGCCCTGCTGGAGCAGGAATATGGCATCCCCAAACGCTATCTGCGCGCCATTATGTCACCCTGGGCCAGTAAAAGATTGCATGAATTCAATGGCGATATCAGTCAATTCCGGGTGGTGAAACGCAACCCCTCTATTCTGGATCAACTGGCCATCGCCAAAACTGAACCGGGAGATGAAAACAATCAGGATATTGCCGCCCTGGTCGGTAAGGTCGATATCCGTAAGCTGGAGCACTTTGCCCAAAACGATCCCGATGCCTACAGCTATTCCGGTGCGCTTTGCCGTGCCAATCAGGGCCTGATGGAATTTGTGGAGATGTTCAAAGCGCCAATTAAGGTGCTGCATCCACTGCTGACCGCGACCCAGGAAGGTAACTACAATGGCACCGAAGGGCTGGCGGCCCTGCCGTTTGATGGCATTATTCTGGCACACAGTAACGAGTCCGAATGGCAAACCTTCCGCAACAATAAGAATAACGAAGCCTTCCTGGACCGGGTTTATATTGTCAAAGTACCTTATTGTTTGCGCGCCAGTGAAGAAATGAAAATTTACCAGAAACTGCTGGAGCACAGTGAGCTCAGTCAGGCGCCTTGCGCCCCCGGCACTCTGAGCTCGCTGGCGCAGTTTGCGGTATTATCCCGACTGAAAACGCCGGAAAACTCCAGTATCTACTCCAAAATGCGGGTGTATGACGGCGAAAGCTTGAAAGATACCGATCCTAAAGCCAAGTCCTATCAGGAGTATCGCGATTTTGCCGGTGTCGATGAGGGTATGACCGGTTTATCGACCCGCTTCGCCTTTAAGATCCTGTCACGGGTTTTTAATTTTGACTCAACCGAAGTTGCCGCCAACCCGGTACACCTGTTTTATGTGTTGGAACAGCAAATTGAACGGGAGCAATTTCCGGCAGACACCGCAGAACGCTATCTGGAGCACCTGAAAGGCTATCTGATCCCGAAATATGTTGAGTTTATTGGTAAAGAAATTCAAACCGCTTATCTGGAATCCTATTCGGAGTATGGGCAAAACATCTTTGATCGCTATGTTATCTATGCCGATTTCTGGATCCAGGATCAGGAATACCGGGACCCGGAAACCGGTCAACTGTTTGATCGGGCGGCGCTGAATGCCGAGCTGGAGAAAATTGAAAAGCCAGCCGGCATCAGTAATCCAAAAGATTTCCGCAACGAAATAGTCAATTTTGTGCTGCGGGCCAAGGCCAAAAACAATGGCAAGAATCCGCTGTGGACCAGTTACGAAAAACTACGCACGGTGATAGAGAAAAAAATGTTTTCCAGCACCGAAGAACTGTTACCCGTCATTTCCTTTAATGCCAAAACCAGTACCGAGGATCAGAAAAAACACGACGACTTTGTTAACCGGATGATGGAGAAAGGCTATACCCGTAAACAGGTCCGGCTGCTGTCGGAATGGTATTTACGGGTACGTAAATCACAGTAGCTCCGGAGGGTGTATGGCGCATTTTATCGATCGCCGTTTAAATGGTAAGAATAAAAGCGCGGTAAATCGCCAGCGCTTTATCCGGCGCTATAAACAGCAGATTAAACAGGCCGTATCGGACGCCATCAGTAAACGCAGCGTAACGGACCTGAGCAGTGGTGAGAGTATCAGTATTCCGGCACGCGACATCACTGAGCCGTTTTTTCATCAGGGCCAGGGCGGCGTAAAGCAACGGGTGCATCCGGGCAACGACCAGTTTAGCCCCGGCGATCGCATTCCCAGACCACAAGGCGGTGCGGGTGGCAGTGGCAAAGGTGATGCCAGCGCCGATGGTGAAGGTAGCGATGACTTTGTGTTTGCCATTTCCAAGGACGAATATCTGGACCTGTTGTTTGAAGATCTGGCGCTACCGGATTTAAAACATAATCAACTGGATAAACTGGTGCAGTATAAAACGGTCCGCGCTGGTTACCGGGCCGAGGGGGTACCCGCCAATATTGATATCGTGCGCTCGTTACGTGGTTCGCTGGCACGCCGCATCGCCATGTCAGCGGATAAAAAGCAACAGCTAAGGCAAGCCGAGGCTGAATTGGCCGAGCTGGAACAGGCCGCGGTGCCGGATGAACTGGCACGACGTGGGCTACTGGAGCGGATCAGTGAACTGAAACAGCGACTTGCGGCAGTGCCCTTTATTGATAGCTTTGACCTGCGCTTTCGTAACTACCAGAAGAAACCGGAGCCAACCAGCAAGGCGGTGATGTTTTGCCTGATGGATGTCTCTGGCTCAATGGACCAGGCTACCAAAGAGATGGCTAAACGCTTTTATATTCTGCTGTATCTGTTCTTAAGCCGCAGCTATAAAAATGTTGAAGTGGTCTATATCCGTCACCATACGCAAGCTAAGGAAGTGGATGAGCAGGAGTTTTTTTACTCCCAGGAAACCGGCGGTACCATTGTTTCCTCGGCCTTAAAATTGATGCAGGAAATCATTGCCAAGCGCTTTAATCCGCAAGAGTGGAATATCTACGCCGCCCAGGCTTCAGATGGCGATAACTGGGCAGAAGACAGTCCGCTTTGTGCCGAACTGCTAAGTAAACAGATCCTGCCTGCGGTACGTTATTACGCCTATATCGAAATTACCCCGCGGGCGCACCAGTCGCTGTGGGAGCAATATGAACGCCTGCGGGCAAGTCAGCCGAAGCTGGCGCTGCAGCATATCCGTGAGGTGAGTGATATCTATCCGGTATTCCGGGAGCTATTTAAAAAACAGGCAGCCTGATCGATGGAGGCAAAATGCGTAGTATCGCCTTAAGCAAAGGGCCTTGTCTGCCAGACGGGCCAGACTGGAGTTTCGAACTGTTAACCCAGTATCAGCAGGAAATTGCCCGGGTCGCGGCCTATTATCAGCTGGACACCTACCCCAATCAAATCGAGGTAATCAGCGCCGAGCAGATGCTGGATGCCTATTCCAGTATCGGCATGCCGATTGGTTATCATCACTGGTCTTTTGGTAAGAAATTTATCCAAAGTGAGCAACAGTACAAAAGAGGCTATATGGGGCTGGCCTATGAAATCGTTATTAACTCCGACCCCTGCATTGCCTATCTGATGGAAGAAAACACCTTGCCAATGCAGGCACTGGTGATGGCCCATGCCTGTTATGGTCATAATTCGTTTTTCAAAAACAACTATTTATTCCGCACCTGGACCGATGCCAGCTCCATTATCGATTATCTGGTATTTGCGAAAAACTATGTCAGCCAGTGTGAGGAAAAATATGGTATTGGCGAGGTGGAGGATTTTCTCGATTCCTGCCATGCGCTGATGAACTATGGTGTGGATCGCTACAAAAGACCACAGAAGATCTCAATGGCCGAAGAGCAGCGCCGGCAGCAGGAGCGGGAAGCCTTTTTGCAATCCCAGGTCAATGAACTCTGGCGCACGCTACCGGCAAAGGCCAACAGCAATCCGGCCGAGGCGCGTTTTCCAGCCGAACCACAGGAAAATATCCTGTACTTTATCGAGAAAAATGCACCACTGTTAAAACCCTGGCAGCGTGAACTGGTGCGTATCGTACGCAAGATCTCGCAATACTTTTACCCGCAAAAACAAACCCAGGTAATGAACGAGGGCTGGGCGACGTTTTGGCACTATACCTTGCTGCAGCATTTGTATGATGAAGGCCGGGTCAGTGATCGCTTTATGCTGGAAGTGTTACACAGCCACACCAGCGTAGTATTGCAACCGCCTTACAACAGTAAATACTATTCCGGCATTAACCCCTATGCGCTGGGTTTTGCCATCTTTACCGATCTGCGGCGCATCTGTGAACAGCCCACTGCCGAGGATCGTGAATGGTTTCCGCAACTGGCCGGCAGCGACTGGCTGGAAAGCCTGCATTTTGCAATGCAAAACTTTAAAGATGAGAGCTTTATCAGCCAGTATCTGTCACCTAAGGTGATCCGGGATTTTCATCTGTTTGCCATTACTGACGATAGCCAGGACAGCAGCCTGGAAGTCAGTGCGATCCATAATGCCGAAGGTTATCAACAGATCCGGCAAATGCTGTCGGCGCAATATAATCTGAGCCAGCTGGAGCCAAATATTCAGGTGCAGCAAGTGAATATCAGCAGTGATCGGGCTTTAACGCTGCGCTATACCCCGCATAACGAAATCCCATTGGGCGGTGCTATCGACCAGTTGATGCGGCATTTACACCGCTTATGGGGCTTTGACGTGAAACTGGAGCAACTACAACAGGATGGTAGCTGTAAACTGCTGGCCAGTTGCCTGGCACAGCAGTAGTTTAAGACGTTTACACATTACCCTGATAACGGCTGACCTTATTACGGCCCTCTGCCTTAGAGGTATAGAGCGCTTTGTCAGCGGCATCCAGCCATTGCAGGTAGTCCTGCAACTCGACCTGCCGCTCAGCCAGGCCAAAACTCATGGTTAAACGGATAGACTGGCCCTGATAATTCAGCTCCAATTGTTCGATTTTACGCCGGATCCGCTCCGCCAGATAGTTCGCCTGATCGGCGCTGGTATCCAGTAACAGAATGGCAAATTCTTCGCCACCATAGCGGCCAGGGATGTCTGTGCTACGCAAACTCTTACGGATCACTTCTGCCACACTTTTGATCACCAGATCGCCAGCAGCATGACCATAGCTGTCATTAATGCGTTTAAAATGATCGATATCGCACATGATCAGGGTGCCGCTATGCTGTGGATAGCGTTGTAAGCGGTTAAATTCCTGCTTCAGGCTTTCTTCCCAGTTACCGCGAGTGCGCATCTGTGTCAGGTAATCGGTGGTCGATAGCTGACGCAACTGCCCATTCATTGATTGCAACTCCAGCTTACTGACTGCGGCATCTGTGACATCATAAATAATAAAACACAGATGGCTAACCTCGCCCCTGGTATTGGTCAAAGGAAAGATGGTGCTATCCTGATACATATAGTCAGCATGGCCGGTAATGGAGCGGTAATTTTTAAAGCGGAAAATATAAGGTTTCTGCTCCCAGATGGTAAAGGCACGGTTTTTTAGCAAAAAAACCGGATCGCATTTTCGCCGCAGCCACTCTTCATCAATTTCCGGAAACAAGTCAAATAAGCTGCGCTCCCGCACCTGCCTTGGCATCAGCCCGCTGTGATTTTCCATAAAACCATTCCACAACTGGATCTGATAGTTATTATTGACTACAACCAGCCCGACATCGACGGTCTGCAGCATATCCATCAACCAGTGCAGCTCAGAGGCACCAAAATCTTGTTGTGTCATTCTGCATCATCCAATAAAAAAGCCAACTTGTAGCGGAAGATTTTCAGGCTGTCTTCGGTAAATAACAATAGCAAATCACAATGAATATCAAAGCCTTCGATACCATAACTCAGCTCAATCGTCAGGGTTTTGCGCCAGCGTTTGGCGTTAGCTTTAATTAATTCGCTGACAGGCGCATGCTGCCCTAATACCACAGGGTGGCCCTGACTAAAGCTGATATCCAGCTGCTGGGCGATACCTTTTAACACTGCACCAATCAGGATATTGGCAATATCCATCAACAGCTCCAGTTCAACCGCTGTGGTGAGTTCGCCCTGATAATTTAATAAACGGGCAATATCACTAAAACTGGAATCTGTCAGGATCAATAAGGCTTCACCGGCGATACCACTGCCAATAAAACCCTGACAAATGCCTGAGGTTTGACTATCCGGTGCTATGGAAGCCAGCGCCATTGTCAGCTCGCTAACTTCAATTAAATTCACATTCGGGATCGGCAGCTTAACAAATACTTGCAGCAGCCGTGCCAGCAAATCACCAGCCTGCCCCATCGCGACGTTGGTAATCTCCTGAAACACATCCCGTAATTGCGGATCTAACTGTTGTAAATCAGAGGCCCAGGGAGGAGTGACCACCTTACTGCGTTCAGAGGCTGGCGCAACTTCACTTTGTAACAGAGTGGCAAGTTGCTGCGGATCAACTGGTTTTTTCAGGAAAGCCCGGGCTCCCATTGCCATTACCCGCTGGTGTGCTTCGGGTTGAATATCGCCCGACACCACCACAATTTGCAGCGGCAATTGTAGTTTCTGTAATTCTGCTAACACCTGATAACCATCCATAACAGGCATATTCAGGTCCAGGAATAACCAATCAATAGGCTGCTTTTTTAAGGTCGCAAGCGCATCTGCACCATGGCCGGCAAATTGAATGGCAGCTTGCCACTGCTGTGGTAAGATCCTGGCCAACTGTTTTCTGGCCAAATTTGAGTCATCACAAATTAACACGGCTGGTGTCATAACTTTCTCGCATCTGGGCGGTCTGAAACTATCATAGCCTTGATTGATCCATGGAGCAGCAAAATGTTTAAAAAAAATCTGATTAATACCAAGCTACTAGTAACACTGTGTTTTTTCATTAGCCAGCCGGCCGCGCTGGCTGTGGATCTGACTGCTAAGTTACCGGCGCGGATCAGTAATGTCACGGCTGGCGGCCAACAAGTGGTGCTATTAGGAGACGAACTTAAAACCGGGCAAACGGCACCGGACTTCCGGGTAGTTGACAATAATTTCAAAGCAGTATCGCTGGCGGACTATCGCGGCAAGCCGGTGCTGATTAGCGTAGTGCCCAGTATTGATACCGGTATCTGCTCGTTGCAAACCAAACGCTTTAATGACGAAGTCGCCAAGTTACCGGACTCAGTGCGGCTGTTAACGATTAGTACCGATCTGCCCTTTGCCCAAAAGCGTTTTTGTCAGCAGGAACAGGTAGAAAGTATGGCGGTGCTGTCGGACTCAGTGTGGCGTGATTTCGGCAGTAGCTATGGCTTACTGATTAAAGATATGGGGTTGCTGACCCGGGCGATTATTATCATTGATCAGCAGGGTAAAGTCGCTTATCAGCAACTCGTGCCGGAGCTGGCACAAGAGCCAGACTATGACGCGGCACTACAGGCCTTACGTAAAGTACTACCTAACTAACAACAAAAAACCCGGCGTCAGCCGGGTTTCTGCTCAAGCGCAAGGCGCCTAGCCCAACAGACTAATCAGTTGCTGACTAACCTGTTCAACCGGTTGGGTGCCATCCAGGTGATGGTAACGGGTTTCACCCCGCTCAGCCGCTTTACGATAGTAACCGACCAATAATTCGGTTTGCTCATGGTAAATGGCCAGCCGTTTGCGTACCGTTTCTTCTACATCGTCCGCCCGGATCACTAAGTCTTCACCGGTTTCGTCGTCTTTACCGGCTACCTTTGGCGGGTTATAAACCAGATGATACACCCGACCCGATGCCGGATGCACCCGACGACCACTCATCCGCTCTACAATCACATCATCCGGTACATCAAACTCAATAACATGATCAACCTTGATACCGGCTTCCTGCATCGCATCAGCCTGCGGAATAGTACGGGGAAAACCGTCTAACAAGAAACCCTTGGCGCAATCGGCTTTGGCTACACGTTCTTTTACCAGCCCAATAATCAGATCATCCGATACTAACTGGCCGGCATCCATAATTTTTTTCGCCGCTAATCCCAGTTCCGAACCTTCTTTAATCGCGGCCCGTAACATATCGCCAGTCGAAATTTGTGGGATACCGTATTTACTCATCAGAAACTGTGCCTGAGTTCCTTTACCGGCACCCGGGGCGCCCAACAAAATTATGCGCATAGCCTTTACCCTCTTATCCTGGGATTAATCTGTAATTTTTACCGGGTCTAATCTTTGCATAATGCGCCGGGTGAAACAAGAAATTTGTCAACTGGTGCTACCTGACACTGCGCCAATCCTCGCCTTTAGTCGATAGCTTGAGCAGAGCAGCCAATTCAGCAGTGAATCGCTGGCAAAGGGCAAAAAATGGCTATTTTGTTGCCTTCGCCAGCCTGGTTCTGCGACTAAAGTCTGAAGCGTTTTACCAGCTCCTGCAGTTGTTCTGCCAGCGTCGACAGCGCAGTACTGGCCTGCGCCGATTGACTGACATTGTCATTGGTTTGATAGGCTACATCACTGATTTTATGGAAATTTTGATTAATGTCCCGTGAGACGATGGTTTGTTGTTCGGTTGCCGTGGCGATCTGATGGGTGGTACTGCTAATCAGCTCAACCGCTTCATAAATTGCCGCTAACGCCTGATCAGCCGCAGTGGCACGTTCTGCGGTGTTTTTCGCCGCTTTCTCGCTATTCTCTGTTGCTTTCACGGCATTTTCAGTACCTTGCTGCAACTTATCAATCATTTGTTTAATTTCAGTCGTAGAATCCTTAGTCCGGCTGGCAAGAGTGCGGACCTCATCGGCCACTACCGCAAAACCGCGACCACTTTCACCAGCGCGCGCCGCTTCAATGGCTGCATTAAGCGCCAACAGATTCGTCTGCTCAGCGATACTTTCAATTACCTGCAAAATATTGCCGATCTGATCACTGTCTTGCTTTAACAAACGAATAATAGCTGCAGCACTGCTGACATTACCCGATAATTCAGCCAGATCCCGAAGCGTGGTACTCACCACCTGACGGCCGGTGTTACTTTGTTGCTCGGCCATCGCAGCCGCATCCGCCGCTTGCTGGGTATTACGCGACACCTCTTCCAGAGTACTGGTCATTTCGTTCATTGCAACGGCAGCACTGCTGATCTCTGTATTTTGCTGCTGCATACCGGCGCTAGTTTGCTGATTAATTTGTGACAGCTCAGTCGCCGCTGCAGCGACCTGATCCGAATAATTGCTAACATCTGCAAGCATTTGTTTTAAGCGTTGCTGCATCTGACTAATTGCCGCCAGTAAGCTCTGCTGATCGCCAGACCACAGGTTAATACTGCCACTTAGGTCTCCCTCTGCGACCCGCTGTACCACAGCAGCAGCATACTCCGGCTCGCCACCCAGGGTGCGGGTTACTTTTTTCACTAACCAGAGACAGACGATAGTTGCTACCCCTAATACCAACATGGCGGCAATCACCAGTGTCCAAAACATCGCCCGCACCTCTGCCAGTGCTTCCTGCTGCCGGCTTTCCAGCACCAGACTCCAACCCAGCATCGGCATAAACTGGTAACTGCCAATCACCGCTGTGCCAGCGGCATTTTGATATAAGCCGACCCCACTTTGCTGCTGTTTAGTCGCCGCCGCAGCCTGAGTCGTTAACTCGGTATCTTTCGGTACTGAGGGTGCGGTGATAATCGCCTTACCCGCTGTATCCAGCAGGTAAATCTCGGTGTAATTGTTGCGGCTAAGCTCATTGACTTTGGCGAAGATAGTATCCAGCTTTACCGCGCCGCGCATGACGGCGACAATCTGGTTTTGCTGGCGGATAGGGATAGCCACGGTACTGACTGTCTGACCGGTCGCACGTGATACGACCGGCTGCGAAAAGGTATTCTGACCGGCAATCGCCTGTTTAAACCAGGCGCGATCTGCCACATTAAAATTGTTGGCTTCGGTTTCTGTCAGGGCTTTTGCCTGACCGTTGGCAAAGCTGACGCCGGCCATGCCGATACCATCGGGGCCGACGACAAAGATGGTGTCATAAAAGCCGCTGTTTTGTGCCAATTGCTGCATCAACTCAGTTGCCAGCGGCAACTCCAGTTGCTGGACGGATGGCAAAGTCGCCAGAAAGCGCATTTCTTCCTGTCGTACCAGCAGCCAATCGGTAAAAGCCTGGGCATTTAGCTCTGCCGAACTTTGCAGTGAGCTGACGACGCCCTGGGTTTGTGATTCCTGATAGCGAATAAAGAGTAAGCTGGTCAGCAACAAAATGGCTGCCAGAAATAATGAAATCATGCTAAGGGTTAAACGGCCGCCAAAGCCAAGACGTTGCCATAACTGCTGCATAGTTCACCTGTCCGTCATTATGATGTTATCGTTATAAAGTATAGACAGGACGCACAGTAATTAAATGATATAGAATAATTTTTAGTAATAGATATAAAAAAGGCTGGTCAAGCCAGCCCTTTTTAGTGATTAGCAGCGCTTATTTAGCCAAAGAAAGTAACAGGCTGTTTAAGCGGGTGACAAAGCTGGCCGGGTTTTTCAGGCTGCCACGCTCGGCCAGTAACGCCTGCTCAAACAGCACTTCCGCCCATTGCTGGAAGCGACTTTCGTCCTGCTCGTCGGCGATATGTTTCACCAGTTGATGCTCCGGATTCAGCTCAAAAATCGGTTTCACCTCTGGCACTTTCTGCCCTACCGACTCCATCAGCTTAATCATCTGGGTGCTCATATCAAACTCATCGGTCACCACACAGGCCGGGCTGTCGGTTAGACGGTGACTAACCTTAACGTCTTTCACCTGCTCACCCAGCGCCTTTTTAAAGCGCTCTAACACTGAGGCAAAGGCTTCTTCGGTTTTCTTCTGCTCTTCTTTGGTTTGCTCGTCATCCAGTTTCGACAAGTCCAGGCCACCTTTGGCAACAGAGCGGAACTTCTTACCGTCGAATTCCGGCAGATGCTGCATCAGCCACTCGTCGATGCGATCGGATAACAGTAACACTTCCAGCCCCTTCTTGCGGAACACCTCCAGATGCGGGCTGTGTTTCGCCGCTTCATGGCTATCCGCCACCAGGAAATAAATCTCGTCCTGGCCTTCTTTCATCCGGCTGACATAGTCGGCTAGTGCTACGTTTTGCACACTGCTGTCGTTATGGGTAGAGGCAAAACGCAGCAAGGCGGCAATTTGCTCTTTGTTGGCAAAATCCTCTGCCGGGCCCTCTTTTAGCACCTGACCAAACTCATTCCAGAACAGCTGATACTGTTCGCTGTCTTTAGCCAGCTTCTCCAGCATTTTCAGCGCGCGACTACTGCAACCTTTGCGCAGGCTCTGACTGACCTTGGTGTCCTGCAGAATTTCACGCGATACGTTCAGCGGCAGATCGCTGGAATCCAGCACACCCTTGATAAAGCGCAGATAGCTTGGCATAAACTGCTCGGCATCATCCATAATAAAGACGCGCTGAACATAGAGCTTCAAACCATGCTTGGCTTCGCGGTTCCACATATCAAAGGGCGCTTTCTTCGGCACATACAACAGGCTGGTGTAGTTGTTGTTCCCCTCAACCTTGTTATGGCTCCAGCTTAACGGCTCGCTCCAGTCGTGGGAAATATGCTTATAGAACTCTTTGTATTCGTCATCAGTGATTTCTGACTTATCACGGGTCCACAGTGCTGTGGCCTTATTCACTGCCTGCCAGTGACCTTCGGTCGCCGGGATTGTTTCGCCGTCTTCTTCACGCTCCGGCGTGCCTTCCTGCCACATTTCCACCGGAATCGAGATATGATCTGAATACTTAGTAACGATACTTTCAACTTTCCAGCGACTTAGGAACTCATCCTCGCCATCACGCAGGTGCAGCACGATCTCGGTACCGCGACTGGCTTTATTGATCTTGCTAATGGTGTAGTCACCCTCACCGGCCGACTCCCACTCTACGGCGCTATCTGCCGGCAGACCAGCTTTACGGGTACGCACTGTAACCTTATCTGCTACGATAAAAGCAGAATAGAAACCGACACCAAACTGACCGATTAACTTGGAGTCTTTACTCTGATCACCTGACAGCTGGGAGAAAAACTCTTTGGTGCCGGATTTAGCGATTGTACCCAAATGGGCAATGACGTCGGCCTCATCCATACCGATACCGTTATCGCTGATAGTCAGGGTACGCGCCTGCTCATCCAGGCTGATCCTTACCCGCAACTCGCCATCATCACCGTATAAGCTACTGTCTGATAAAGCTAAAAAGCGCAGTTTGTCGGCAGCATCCGAGGCATTGGATACCAATTCACGCAGGAAGATTTCTTTGTTGGAATACAGCGAATGGATCATCAGCTGCAAAAGTTGTTTTACTTCTGCCTGAAAGCCATGAGTTTGCTTCTGGCCAGCAGCGTTGGCAGTGGTCTCACTCATCTTGGGGTCCTCTATAGGTATAACGAGACAAAAAGACGGCGCGGCGCGCCGATAACAGCACCAGATATGGGGGTATTCAGGATGATTTCAAGAGTGGATTAAAAGCGCTGATTAAAAACGTTTACGCCCGGATAAGGCATGCGCCAGAGTTGAACCATCGATATATTCCAGCTCACCGCCGACCGGCAACCCTTGCGCCAGGCGTGTGACGGTACACTGATATTGCTGACACAGCTCAGCAATATAAAACGCCGTGGCTTCCCCTTCGACCGTCGGATTGGTAGCTAGAATCACCTCAGTGATGCCGCCACTGGCCAGTTGCTTGGCCAGTAAGTCAAGGCCGAGTTGCTCCGGGCCTATGCCATCGAGCGGCGATAAATAGCCCATTAGCACAAAGTAGCGCCCCTGAAACTGGCCGGTTTGCTCGATGGCCAATTGATCAGCGGCCGAGCCAACAATACACAGCGTTTCTGCATTAGCCCGTCGCGGATCACTACAAATACTGCACAGTGCCTGTTCGCTAAAGGTTCGGCATTGTTGACACTGCCCAATCCCGGTCATGGCTGCGCTCAGGGCGGCGCCAAGCCGGGCACCACCACTGCGGTTACGCTCCAGCAGCTGCAACGCCATGCGTTGGGCTGATTTGGGCCCAACACCCGGCAGCACACGCAGTGCGTCAATCAGCTGCTGTAGCAGCGGCGGGAGCTTAGCCATAATGCTTAGAACGGCAGCTTCATGCCCGGTGGCAATTGTAAGCCGCCGGTGATCTTGGCCATTTGTTCTTTATTATTTTCTTCAACCCGACGCACAGCATCGTTTAACGCAGCCGCGATCAGATCTTCCAACATTTCTTTATCATCGCTCATCAGGCTATCATCAATACTGACGCGACGTACGTTATGGTTACCGGTCATAGTGACCTTCACCAGACCGGCACCCGATTCACCGGTCACTTCCATATTGGCCACTTCAGCCTGCATCTTTTGCATCTTTTCCTGCATGGCCTGTGCTTGTTTGAGCATATTGCCCATACCGCCTTTAAACATAATCAGCTCTCTCTTGTTAATTTGCTAAAGTTAATCTGCCAAAGTTGGCGACAAGATAATGACTCAGCGTCCAAATTACAAGGTTAATTCACCTCTAGGGTGTCCAGTTGCAGCTCAGCGGCAAAACGCAGTTGGATCGCCTGAATATGCGGATCCTGCTGTAATAAACGGCTGACATAGTCCTTGCGCTCCTGCTCAATCCGCTGCTGGATCGCCAGCGGTGACGTCGGCACCTCTTCCTGATACTGAATATCAAGTTGAAAACCCGGCGCAAATACCGGCGCTATCGCCTGATACACTTTACTACGAAACGTCGGGTTATCCAGATGTTGCTGATGCCGGGCCACCGTCAGCAACACCTGTTGCTCCTGCTGACTAAGTGCACTATTCAGCAAATAAAGCCGCAGCAGTCCTCCCAGCTCCAGCTGTTCAATCAGCCGCGCCCAGGCGTCGACCTGGGCCGCAAAACGGATAGAAAAACGTTGCTCATCCAGCACATCACTATCGGCTGCTGGCAAGCTGTCAAAATGCTGTGCCTGCCACCAGCCCTCGCTAAGTGCGGCTTGTGTATCGGCATCGTCGGCAAATTGTGCATCCGCTTGCTCATCTTGCTGTGCGTAATAAGCTGCCTGCTGCGACTCACTGCCGTCAGCAAAACGCAAGTCAGCACCTGCATTAACCTCAACCGGTGCCGCATACTCAACATCAGATGGTAGCCAATTATCGGGTTCAGGCTGTGCGTGCTGCTGTGGCTGTGGTTGTTGTGGCTTTAGCACAGCTGCCAGCTGGCCGATGGCCTGAGTTGTGGCACTGCCAGCAGCGGTATCCGTGATTGGGTTGGACTCTGGCGCCGCCTGGCGCTCAGACTTTTTTGCCGCAGTCTCCTGTACTGCCAGAGTACCAGGCACCACTACACCACGTCTGGCCATTATGCGGGCAGTGACCGGATCAATTGCGGAGGTCGCTGCTGTAGGGGCTTCATCTGTACTGGCAACCTCAGCGGTATCAGCAATCACTGCAGCAGGCTGCGGCTGAAGTGGTGTTGCTGGGTTGGTATCAGGCGGCATCACACTGGTTAGGGGCTCAGCGGCTGTGGGCGGTGCCGGCTGAACCGGCGTTGGCGCGACCGTTGTCACCACAGACGACTCAGTAGCGGGGCGCTGTGGGCTCAATGCCTTATTTTCGGTTAGCACTGGCGGCTGACCGCCTTGCGCCGCCGGCACAAAAGCCAGGGTGCGTAACAGCGCCATTTCCAGGCCTATTGCCGGCTCAGGCGCATAAGGCAGATCTTTTTTGCCACTTAACAGCAATTGATAATACAGTTGGATGGCTTCCGGGCTTTGGCTGGCGGCAAACTGGCGCACCGCATCCGGATAATCACTGTGCTCAGCCAAGGCCGGCTGTAACTGACTCAGAGCGGTCAGATGCAACAGGCTTAACACATCGTCCAACACTTGCAGATAATCCGCCTGCTGGCTTAACAGCTGCTGTAAACTGTGTTGCAGTGCCGCTAAATCAGCCGTGAGCAGGCTTTGCAGTAGCTGCACTGCCCAGCTGGTATCTAACAGCCCCAACATCTCCCGCACCGGCTGCAGCCTAACTTCACCATTACCCAGTGCAATAGCCTGATCGGTCAGGCTTAACGAATCACGCAGGCTGCCTTTAGCCGCCTTAGCTAACAGTTGCAGCGCAGTGTCATCAAAGGGTAAATGCTCGGCACTCAGTACCGCCGCCAGATGCTGCTGAATTTGCGCGACGGTGAGCGCCTTTAAACTAAACTGCAAACAGCGTGACAGTACCGTCACCGGCAGCTTTTGTGGATCCGTCGTGGCAAGTAAAAACTTAACGTGTGGTGGCGGCTCTTCCAGCGTTTTTAATAAGGCATTAAAGCTGTGACGTGACAGCATATGCACTTCGTCAATCAGATAAACTTTATAACGGCCGCGGCTGGGCGCATATTGCACATTATCCAGCAGGTCGCGGGTATCCTCGACCTTGGTACGGGATGCGGCATCAATTTCCATCAAATCAACATAGTTGCCAGCATCAATCTCTAAACAGGTACTACACTGGCCACAAGGGGTGGCGGTAATACCGGTTTCACAGTTCAGACTTTTGGCAAAGATACGGGCAATGGTGGTTTTACCGACACCCCGGGTGCCGGTAAATAAGTAGGCATGGTGCAAACGTGCACTGCTAAGGGCATTCGCCAGCGCGGTTTTTACATGCTGCTGGCCAACCAGCTCACTAAACTGGCGCGGCCGCCATTTTCTGGCCAGAACCTGATAACTCATGCCGGCATCCTGTATCGCTATTATGTAGCGCTAGCCTACCGCTATTCGCCGTGATACTCAACCAAACTACACAGGCTTAAGCCCAGCTTTTCTAAGCGGGCTACGCCGCCGAGCTCAGGCAAGGCAATAACAAAGGCGGCATCAGTCACAGTACCACCCAGGCGCCGTACCAGCTGCACAGTAGCATCAATGGTCCCACCGGTAGCCAGCAAGTCATCGACCAGCAATACCTTGTCGCCAGCGACGATAGCATCAGCATGCAGTTCCAGCGCATCTTCGCCGTACTCCAGCGAATACGCCTGAGAAATACGCTCCCGCGGTAACTTACCAGGCTTGCGTACCGGCACAAAGGCCACACCCAGCGCATACGCCAGCGGAGCACCAAAAATAAAGCCGCGCGACTCAGTACCGATGATTTTCGTGATACCGGCAGCCTGATAACGGGCTATGAAAGCATCAATGACCTTTTTAAAGCTGGGGCCATCCTGCATCAGGCTGGTGACATCACGAAAGGTAATGCCCGGTTTCGGATAATTTTCTACCGTTTTAATCACGGCCTTTAGTTCGGTTGCAAGCTGTTGGTAGTCCATGCATAAACCCTTAAATCAATACAGACAAAAAAGCCGCCTCGGTGGCGGCTGATACCCGGCGTAGCGTTACTTTTAAGATAGTAACTGAAACCAGCGGACAATTGGGGCCAGACATAACAGGCCAGCGAAACAAATAACAAATAATATTAACTGCTTCAGGTTGAAGCTGTCTTTAAAGTTTTCATCAGCCATACTGCTTTACCGCCTACAAGTTGATCTACATCAAAACCGGCGCCTATGGTAATGAATTTTGCCTGCTTTGAAAAGCTCAGCAGCATATTTGCCAGACGAGCCCTTAGTCACTTCCTCGTAGCGAACTCTGTATACAGCAGGCAAGTACAGTTTACGGCAGGTTCCGTCATCGCGGGTCGTGAGCACGTCTCCATGCCTGGCGCACCATAAAAAAGCCCGCAACAGCGGGCTTTTTCATTGAGGCTATTCGAGAATTTTAGAACTGATAACCAAAATTCAAGAAGACTTGCCGTCCCAGCTGATCGTACTGTGAATACAACATGGCGTTACCAACAGTGGTACTGGCTGATGGACTACCAATCGGTGGCTTCTTATCAAAGACGTTAGCCACACCCACTGTTACATCATAGCCTGCTTCAAACATATAGTTTACTGAAGCGGTGTGGTACAGCGTGGTTGGCGCTTCGGCGATAAAGTACGCTGCATTACCACGGTAGGTTGTTCTGTTGCCATTTAGGAAACGACTGTAATCGTTAACGCTGCTGTAGTAACGCACGTTCCAGTTGGCGCGCCAGGCATCTTTACTCCATTCGGTATTAAAAGTACCAGACTGTTTTGGATTACCTAAACGACCAGCAAAACGCGTTGGGTCGCTATCCGGGAATTGCTTAAAGTTACGCTCGATTTGCGCCGTATGATTCAGGCGGAAACGCCATAAACCATATTCCGTTTCCATCCGGTAATTGACCACAAAGTCAACACCACGCACTTTCTGCTCAGCAACGTTCACATAACCGCCGCGAACCACATCAATACCCCAGTCACCACCAGCACCACTGCGACGGGTCACCTGATTACAGAACGGCTCAGTTGCAAAGTTTTCAGAGATATAGCACAGCCGCGCCACATCAACACCGCCGACGTTGCTCACCTGGTTACTAATCACTACATCGTAGTAATCCACAGACGCCGCAAAGTTTTCTTCCGGACTGGTATAAACTATACCAATACCTTTAGATACTGAGGTCTCAGCCTGCAGGATACCGGCACCACCTGAAGTAATAGCGGTACCTGAACCAAAGTTATTAGCATAATCTCTTGGCACGCCTGCGGCAGCACAGTTTTGCGCAATCAGGGGGTTAAGTGTACCTGCGTCTTGTCTTGTACCCCAATCCCAGCAAGGGTCATTCCGCTGGTCAAAGAAGCTAGACTGGCCTTCCAGGAACAGCTCAAATAAGGCGGGCGCACGGAACGAAGTACCACGCGACGCTCTCAGGCGGAAGCCTTCACCCATATCCCAGTTAGCGCTGATTTTATAGGTCATACCATTACCGTAGGTAGACACATCAGTCCAACGACCAGAGGTAGTGATGTCCAGTGACTCAACCATAGGTAAGTCTTTTAATAGCGGCACTACGAATTCACCGTATGCAGCAACGGTCGTCGAGCGACCGGCAGTGATACCAGCACTGGAGAGACCCCAGGAGTTACCAGCCCGAGTTGCTTCACCCGGCACGTCTTTGATCAAATCTGTCTGGTATGCAACACCGAAGGCCGTTGCCACTGTACCAGCTGGTAATTCAAACAAATCACCTGTCATGTACGCATCAAAGGTATCTTGTTTGTAAATGGTTTTACCGTAGTCCATACCGAACAGGAAATCTTTGGTTTGCTGGTTATGGTTACCACGGAGATATTCAGGGTCAAAGAACGGCACTTCATAACATGGCCGTTTTGAAATTGGTGATAGCTCACCAACGCAAGGGTCGCCCCAGATTGCATCAGACGCCATCACTAGCGCATCTTCTAAAATAACCTTAGTATCATAGAAGCCGCGGTTTAAACTGCGCTGATAAGAGACATCCCAGTTCCATTCACCAATAGCGCCTTCAAAACCAATAACACCACGGGTGTAGTTAATGGTTGTAACACTGCCGCTATGATCAGTCACTGTGGTTGGATCCAGATAGACCCGACCATCCCAGCCATCAACCAAGCCGATCCAGGCAGGGATAAACGGCTCCCAGAACTGCCGGTAGCTGTTAATAGTGGTTTGACGACGGCTATGCATTAACTCAGAGTAGAAGGAGACACTATCTGAAACATCATGGTTAAGCATACCGTATACCGATGCCACTTCGCTCTTCGGTGTCATAGTCTGCCGTTGCAGGAAGGGATGACTGGCATCTAACCAGCCATCAGATTCACGGTCAAAGCCTACCGGATACCAGCCCGGCGGGGTCGAAATATCGCGTGGATCAGTGGCAACATAGCCCGGACGATTTGCGGCAGCATGCTTGCCATCATAGTCATAAGAGTTAATGGTTGCACGATAGTTTGGTGCACCCGCATTCCACAGCCACATGCCGTAGGGTAAATCATTACAATGGTAGTTACCGGTGCGTGGATCAATCGGATCCAGTCGTTCATTGTTCGCAACACTGAATAACATCCGCTGACCACAAGCAAAGTGATCGCGTTGGCCACGGGCTAATTCTTTTTGCAGGTTATAGTCGGCAACTAAACGGAAAGAACCGCCATCATAGGTTTGACCAAAGGTACCGTTAGCGCGGATATTCTCACCACCAGACTCAACCGGCTGGTTGTAACTGAAGTTAATAGAAGACTCGTCGCCTTTCTTAGTAATAATGTTAATTACACCAGCAACAGCGTCTGAACCATATAAAGATGAAGCACCATCTTTGAGGATTTCAATACGCTCAACCGCGGAAATCGGGATAGCATTCATATCGAAAGCAGCAACCTGGCCACGGGTACCTGCCGGGCCAGCGCGACGACCATTTAACAGCACTAGCGTCCGGTTAGCACCCAAACCACGCATCGAAATTGATTCGTTACCGGCACCGCCCTCTGTAACAAAACCGACGCTCATGGCAGAAATCAGCTGGTTTGAGCCACTAGCCACGGTAGAGGTACGTAATAATTCGCCCAGCGTTGACAAACCCTGACTATTAGCAATTTCAACACTGATAATATCAACGGGTGCAGCCTGATCCAGACCATCAGTGCGGATACGTGAGCCTACGACCTGAATCCGCTCTGCCTTAGCTTCATTTGCTGCCGACTCGTCGTCGGACGCATCTTGAGCTGCAACCGAACCCGCAACAGCAAGCGTTGAAGCAGCGCCAAACATCATTGCCAGCCGCACGGCTTTGCTTAATTTATTATTGGTGAACATATTCTAGCTCCCTGGATAGCTTTACAAACTATCTCATTTTTGTTGGCAGACACGTTCGTGAGAGGAACGTGCTTAAAACATTCAGATAGTAACCTGAACTAAACAATTAATAATATGCAGCAAAAAAAATTCAGGTCAAGCTTAAATATTGATAAATAGCAGCAGGGATGCAACTTTTTTGCGGTGAGATAGTCAGATGACATTGGCCACTCAGAACTTGTAACAACTGAGTGGCCAGCGCAGCGATGCTGTTGTTAGTTTGCGCGGTTTTCAACCGGCAGCGGCGTCTTCTGACCAATATGTTGGTTAAAGAATGTTAGCATGGTTTCGTATAACTCGACCCGATTGGCAACCTGATAGAAACCGTGTCCATCCTCCTTTACCAACCACTGATACTGTTTACCAGCAGCGTCCAGCGCACGACGTAAATTATTAGCGTGAACAATAGGAACCCGCACATCTTTCGAGCCGTGCACGATCAGCAGTGGCACCTGAATTTTATCGACATTATGCACCGGAGAAATACTCTGTAAATACTCCTGCCCTTCGCCAACATGAGAGCGCAGGTACTGCCCTATGTTGCGACTACGACTGGCGTCCGAACCGTCACCTTTGAAAAACAGCGGCATATCATACACACCAACATAGCCAACTGCGCAGCGATATAACTCCGGATCCTTAATTACGCCCCAAATGGCCGCATAACCGCCATAGCTACCACCATAAATACAAACACGCTCAGGATCGGCAATACCCTGTGCTACAGCCCAGTGCACGGCATCAGCCAAGTCATCTTGCATGGCGCGGCCCCACTGTAACCGACCAGCCCGTTGAAAGTCTTCGCCATAACCACCCGAACCTCGGAAATTCACTTGTAAAGTGGCATAGCCATGATGTGCAAAAAATTGTGCTTCAGCGTTAAAGCCCCAGCTATCATAAGGACCATAGGGGCCACCGTGTACATTAACGATCAGCGGCAACTTGCTGCTCTGCTGCTGCGGCAAGGTTAAATAACCGTGCAAAGCCAAGCCATCACGTGCCGCGAAACTTACCGTTTGCATTGGCACCAGCTGCTTAACATCCAGATTGGGTTTTACTGACGCCAAATAGCGCGCTTGCTTCTTCTGCATGTCATATAAATAAAACTCGCCGGGGTTGCGGTCACCGCTCACATGAAATAACGCCAATTGTCCTTTGCGATCAAAGGACGTTATAGTCACTTTTTGACCTTCAAACGCATTTTTCAGACCAGCCAATAACAAGGCACCCGGATGACTGGCGGTAATAAACTCATGTTCGGCTATCCCAGCAACATAATTGACTGCCAGTAATTCGCCATCATGTGCCACGGAGCGACCATTAATATCAGAGTATTCATGCCGAGCCACCAGCTCTAGCGTCTTATTGTCAAAGTCGTAGGCGAAAACGCCTTGCCGATCACCCTCTGCTAGGTCGAAATTAGAAATAAAATAGGCGATTTTGTTATCCGCACTAAAACCCAAAGGTTGCACCAGCGGATTGACTCTGCGGGACGGTAACTCCATACGTTGCCACTGCCCTTGTTGTTTGATATGCAGTACGGCTTTATTCTGGTCAAACTCTTTGCCTTCAATAAATTCGATTCCCATCCGTAAAGTGCCGCTATTATCTGCCATCAGGCTGGCCACCACGCCTGGTGGCTGGTCATCAAGGAAACGCTCTGTGCCGCGATTTACATCCAGCGTAAAAGCGCGCATACCGTTCTTTTCTGCCCAGTGATACTTACCAATCAAGATCCGATCAGGTTGGTCTGGTAATAGATGCAAAATGGTATAGGTAGACATATTGGTTTGGAAAAGCTGAGTGCGGCGGCGACCGTCAGGATTGGCAGCATAGAGGTCAACACTGGTGCCCTGCATAGAGACCAGGTTGCCGGTTACCTCTGCCACTTCCATCAGTACGCGGTCATTGTTGGCCCAATGAAAGTTTAATACATGCTTATTCTCGCCAAAGGCAAAGCTACTCTTAATCTGCATATTACTCAGCTGCATTACCGCCAAGCGCACTTCTGAGCCCTCTTCGTAATTAAACGCCAGTTGTTTACCATCTGGCGATATTTTCATATTTTTTACTTTTGCATGATCGAAGAAATCTATGGTTTTAATCGCCGCGCCAGCAGCGAAGCTGGCTAAACACAGCAACAGGCTTAATACTAACTTTTGCATAACAGCTTCCAATCAACACAATTCCAATATTTACTGCTTTAAAACTGACAAATGCCAGCCAAACAGTTCCTTGTTAAGGTAAAGCGGCTCACAATTTACTTTGCACTTATACCTAGCAAAACAGCTTACCCAATATTCACATTTTTTAACATCCCAGGCGGCAGCAATTTGATCTGCTAGCCGTAACCGGTAATAGCCCAGCTCAGTCAGAAAGAACGCCAGTTTATCCGGCGTTGCCAGCGATAAATCGACGAAGCAAGCAGCAAATTTTGCCAATACGTCCTGAAAATCATCGGCAATCCCCAGTTGTTCTGCCTGCAAATGCAGCTGACGGGCAGTTTCCAGCAGCTTGCGGTTAACAACTTCAAATTGCTGATAAGCCGGTTCAGAGTTATCACTAGCCAGTTGCAGCACGCTTTCTTTGAATTTAGCAAGCAGAGACAGAAAATCTGGCGTAGTAAAAGCGGTTAACAACTGTAGTAACTGACGGGACTGCTGCAGCAATGGCGTCTCAGCATGATGAATTACCGCCTCTAAACGTCCTGCCGGCTTCAGTACACGCATACAGCTTTGTACCGCCTGACTTGGCTGCGCATACTCTAACGCAAACTGGCTGGTAATCAGACTCAGAGATCCATCAGCAAAGGGCAGGCTTTCAATTTTGGTTTCCGGGTAGAAATCAATTCGTGAAATATCCGCCCGTAAAGCAGGAAATTTTCTCATAATCAGTTCTTTGTCTATCTCAGCCGCATCAGATGCCCTGACTGTAAACTGAGAACCCGAGGCATCGGCGTACTGCAGCAGCATTAATGCCAGTGCACCATTTCCAGTTCCGACATCCAGAACCTCTGCCGCAGCGGGTAAGCAAGAAAAAATCTGATACCAAAAGTCTTTTAATTCTCCCTGATAGCCGGCTGCCATTTCACCTTCGCTAAAACTGTTCAGGCTTAACGCACTTTGCCAATAGGTAGACCAATGTTGTGCCATAACAACTCCAATAAAAAAGGGCAGTTAAACACTGCCCTTTTCGGATTTTACTTAATCAGCTATCAGAAACGCTGAGTGTAACGTACGTAAGAAATACGGCCGTAAGCATCATACAGAGAGTAGTCTAAGTTACGACCTTCAGCTGACGATACACCGATTTGCGGTTCTTTCGCAAATACGTTCTGGAAGCCAACAGTAATCTGTGAATTCCAGGCAGTATTGTAGTTGAACTGCACATCATGAGTGGTGTAAGACGCGATGTTACCACTACGACGGGTTACGCCCTGAGTTGTAGTAACGTTGTTGAACTGCTTACCGATAAAGTTAGTTGCAAACACTACGTCGAAATCGTTGAAGCTGTAAGCGTGAGACAGTGAAGCACGCTGACGTGGTACACTTGGATCGCGCACTAAGTTACGGCCACCGTCGTTCGCATACTCCAGAACATGGCTGATTTGCAGGTTCTGTCTTAAGCGACCGTAAGCACCGAAATCAAAGTTAGTTCTGAAGTTAAAGTCTAAACCTGAAGTATCAATGGTACCGTCGTTCGCGAAACCAGTGGTTGAATCCAGGATTTCACGGGTAACAGGGTCACGCAGGATACCTAAACCAGCAGGGATAGCATCACCAGCACGCTCACGGTTGATTAAGGTCTGTAAACCGATAGAACGGATAGTATCCTCAATCTTGGTGTTGTAGTAATCCACAGCAAAGTTCAGCCAATCAGTCGGCTGGTAAGCGATACCCAGTGAGTATTGCGTTGATTGCTCAGATTGCAGCTCAGGGTTAGAAACTACCTGAGTTCTGATCTGGCGAGCCAGACAGTTTGCGGTTGGAATGTTCTGCAGGTCACACAGTACAAAGTCCTGAACCGTTGGGTTGCTTGAAGCTGGTTTTTGCGTCAGAACGTCTAAGCTTGGTGCACGGAAGCCCTGGCCCCAGGAAGCACGCAGTACCAGACCGTCCAGCGGCTCATAACGGAATGACACTTTTGGTGCGAAGTCATTACCGTAGTCTGAGTATTTCTCGTAACGGCCAGCAATGTTCATTTCCAGCTTATCGATGATTGGGATCAGTGTTTCGAAGTAAGCCGACTTCACTGAACGGTCACCACCAGCAGAGTTACCCGCTGAACCACCTACTACACCTGCTTCTGACAGTGAGTCGTACTGGTCAGTGTACATTTCTTTGCGGTACTCACCACCAACAACTAATTGTACAGTGCCGGCATCCATTTCGAACAGGTCGAAGGCTGCAGACGCATAGGCTTCTTCCTGGTCATACTGGCTGATCCGTGAAATTGTAACAGTCAGTGAGTTTAACAGTGCTTGATACGCATTACGCTCAGCAACAGTAGTGAAACGGTTACCAAACGGGTCATTCAGCATGTATGAACCGTTTTCCATTGCCAGGTTGGCAGCTGAACGCAGCAGGTAGCCATTACCGATGTTATATACTTTGGTCTTGCTCTTACGGGCACCAAAATCAACAACCACTTCGTTGATATTACCTTCCATACCAACCATGACGTCTGTATTGTAGCCGTCTACTTGCGTATCACGAGTACCCAGGGCAGCAAAACGGTGGAATACACCTACTGCACGTGGACTACCGCCAATCGCCGGATCAAACAGCGGGCTGTTCGGGTTAGTTGGGTTGTTCGGGCTGGTTGCAGAAATGATACTGCCTGGATCGTTTAACGATGCAGCATAACGACCGAAAGACTTGCTCTTAGACGCCGTAGCATTTGCATATAACTTCCAATCATCGTTGAAGTTATGGTTAGCACGGAAGAACGCTGACTGGTTACCGGTAGAGGAATCGTTAGCGTTAGTTTTCAGGAAGTCATAGCTACACCATGGTGTAGTACCATTTACCGGGTTGGTCGTGGTGTAATACAGTTCGAAATCACACGCTTTGGTCAGTGAGAACTGAGAACCAGTCGCAGTGTTCGGACGGCCAGTAGTGGCGTTGATTTCTGACCAGTTATTACCATAACCAGATAAACCACGGTTTGGCGCGTTCCATGGGAAAGCACGTTCAAACACGATGTCACGGTTGTTCCAGGAGAAACCGGCAACCATATTGCTGGTAGCGTTGGCAGAACCTACTAAGAAGCTACCTTCTTCACGGTCACCGCCCTCTGACGGCAAGCCAACACGGGCAGCACCCAGTTTCAACTCAGCGCCGTTGTAATCTTTACGAGTGATAATGTTGATTACACCACCGATAGCGTCAGAACCATATACCGCAGAAGCACCGTCTTGCAGGATCTCAACGCGCTCAACAGCAGCCAGAGGGATCTGGTTCAGGTCTTGGGCGCTACCTAACAGTGGCGACTTCGGTAAACGACGGCCGTCGATCAGGATTAAGGTACGGTTTGAACCCAGACCACGTAAGCTAACCTGAGTGGTACCCTGAGCAGTGTTACCAGAAGTAGTACGGTAAGAACCGAAAGAGTTAAAAGTAGTGTTACGTAACAGATCAGATACTGACATCTGGCCTGACATATCAATTGACTCACGATCAATAACGGTAATAGGTAAAGCGCCTTCTAAGTCAGTACGCTTTAAACGAGAACCTGTTACTTCGATCCGCTCAACTTTAGCGGCTTCTTCGTCTTGCTGATTAGCTTGCTGAGCGACTGCAGTACCAGCAAAAGCTGAGGCTGCACCAAAAGCGATGGCTAAGCGCACGGCCTTGGTTAATTTATTATTTGAGTACATGTATATCTCCCTGGACCACATTAATAAGTGATTCTGTTTTTTCAGTTACTAGCTTTTAAGCGAAGCGATTGCCGACTACAACAACACCCCGAGTAACGCGCCCTGATAATAAACGTAATTTTTCTCAAGGGTCAACCGCTTTTACGGAACAATTTTATAAATTCACTGTCTGCTGTCAGTAAACAGCAAAAAGCATCTGCCGCATAAAGCACATATTGCTTACAAACCATGATCATCCGCAGCGCGGAATTTCCCTGAAAAAGGTATTTTGCCACAACCATGGCGATTAAGTGTACAAAAATGCGCCGACACAGTATGGGGGGGCGCTCGACTTGTAAACTTTATATTACCCAAAACCACTGCTCTTACCAGATCTGATTGTTGCTAAATTCGGCAATCCAGATCGAACTTAGCGGCTGCAGCAAAGTAGCTAGGGCACCAATCTCAGCAGTACGGCCTAAAAATGTGAGAAAGCGGACCGAGCAAAGCGGCAACATCACAACGCTGGGCACGCAAGGTAACTCAGGCTAGAATAAGCAAAACGATAATATATCGATGCCATGCTCTCAGACCGCTTAAAGCAACAAATCCGTGATATTCACTCCCAGCTGCGGCAAAAGCTGCCAGGCTACCGCCCCAGACCCGGCCAGAATAAGTTAATTGCCGAAATCAGCAAAATTATTGCCGGTGACTACCACAGGCAACAACGTTTAGGCTTAATTGAAGCCGGTACCGGCACAGGTAAATCTCTGGCCTATATTTTGGGGAGCCTGCCCTATGCACTGGCCAATAATAAGAAGCTGGTCATCGCCACCGCGACAGTGGCATTGCAGGAACAACTGGTGAATAAGGATTTGCCGTTTTTTCTGACACACAGTGGCCTGCAGTTTAACTTTACCCTGGTCAAAGGCCGCCAGCGCTATGCCTGTATTGAACGCTTACGGCAATTAATTGAGCAACCCACCTTATTTGCCGGTGCCGATTTTAGCCCGGATGCGGCCCAGCAGGCCTTGTTACAACGGCTGCTCAGTGACTGGCAACACCGTCGCTGGTTGGGCGATCGCGATACACTAACCGAAGCGGTGCCGGATTCACTGTGGCAACAGCTGCAGGCCGATGCCCATATCTGTCATAAGCAACAACGGCAACATCTGCATTGCCCCTTTCATCTGGCACGCGCAGAAATTGCCGATTCAGAGGTGCTGGTGGTAAATCATAGCCTGCTGTTGTCCGATCTGCTGGCAGGTAATGCGGTGTTACCGGCACCGGAAGACTGCATCTATGTGATAGACGAAGTCCATCATCTGGCTGATTGCGGCCGGGACTTACTCAGCGCCAGCGCGCAGTTAAACCAGCAACAAGCCTGGCTGGAGAAGGCCCGCAAGCAACTGCAGGTACTGCAAGGGCTGTTGACCGAGCGTAGCTTAAAAGACCTGTTAAAGTTAGATGACTTACTCAGTGACTTTGCCGCTGCGCTTAAACCTGTTGAGCGCAGTTTAAAAGACTTTTTACCACAGTGGTTTAAGCAAGCTGAGCAAACAGAGTACCGCTTTCCGCATGCGGCCCTGCCCCGACTTTGGCAACAACAGGCCGAACCTTTAGCAGAAACCAGCAATAAAGCCTTAACGACCACAGAGCGGCTACTTAACGAATTACAACAACAACTGACCGAGCAACCGAAATTGCTACGCAGCCAACCGCAGCTGATCCATGAACTGGCCAGCCTGCGCTTAAGGCTCGAGCAGCAACAACAACTGTGGCAACTGCTGGCGCAACCACAAAAAGACATTGCCAGCCAGGCACGCTGGCTAAGCCGCACCAGTGCGCAGAGCCCGCTGTATTTACATGCCTGCCCGCTGAGTGTCAGTTACAAGCTACAACAGTTATTATTTCAGCCGGCCTTTGCCGTTGTGCTCTGCTCAGCCACACTCAGGCTACTGAACAGCTTTGAACATGCCAAACGCGAGCTGGGCTTACTGGACTTCGACGCACTGCAGTGTTTACAGGTCGACTCGCCCTTTGCCTATGCCGAGCAAGCGGAAATTATTTTACCTCCTACCCGCTGTGAGCCGACCGATCCAACCTTTAGCCAGGAGCTAATCCGTTTATTACCAGGTTATCTGGATCACCCCGCTGGCACACTGGTGCTGTTTGCCTCTTACTGGCAGATGCAGGAGGTTGCTATTGCGCTGCGTAGCAGCGGTTTTTCGATACTGGTACAGGGGGAAGCCTCACGACAGGCCCTGTTGCAGCTGCATCAGGAAAAGGTACAGGCCGGTGGCAGCAGTATTTTATTCGGCACCCAAAGCTTTGCCGAAGGTCTGGATCTGCCGGGCAAGTTGCTGACTAACCTGATTATCACCAAGCTGCCGTTTGCGGTGCCGACCTCGCCGCTGGAGGCTGCACAAAGCGAGGCGATTAGCGCCCGCGGCGGCAATGCGTTTTTACAACAGAGTTTACCGGCGACTGCGAAGAAACTGATACAAGCTTGTGGTAGACTGCTGCGACAAGAGCAGGATCACGGTCGTATCGTGATCCTGGACCGGCGGCTGGTGACTAAAAGCTATGGCAAGGCTATGCTGGATACGCTGCCGCCGTTTCGCCGAACCATTCAATACTGACTGTTGCAGCAGTAAACCTAACAGGACCTGGCCTTGCTTGTGGATCTGAATCTGACCTTCGAACTCTTATTACTGCTCTGTGGTGTCGCCTTTATCGCCGGCTATATCGATGCCATTGCCGGTGGCGGCGGCTTATTGACGGTGCCTGCCCTGCTGACGGCCGGTTTACCGCCGCATGTGGTACTGGGCACCAATAAACTGGCGGCAACCTTTGGCTCCTTTACCGCCTCCTTAACCTACTATCGTAAGCAGCTATTTAACCCACATTACTGGCGCAACAGTTTAGTCTTTACCGCCATCGGTGCCCTGCTCGGCACACTGGTGGTCGATCAGCTCAGTACCGCCCTGTTAGAAAAGATCCTGCCGTTACTGATCCTGTTTGCCGCCATCTATACCCTATTTAACCGGATGCAGCCGGATGACCGCCTGACACTACCCAAACCCGGGCCAAAACTGTACTGGCAACAACGGGCCCAGGGCCTGACGCTGGGTTTTTATGACGGCGTCGCCGGCCCTGGCGCCGGCGCGTTCTGGATGGTGTCAACCATGGCGCTGTATAAAATTAATCTGCTGCTAACCAGTGGCGTTGCCCGAACCATGAACTTTGTCAGCAACGGTTTTTCGCTGGCAGCCTTTATCGTGCTGGGACACGTGCACTTTACCCTCGGTATTGCCATGGGGCTGTGCCTGATGCTGGGGGCTTATCTGGGCGCGCACTCGGCGATCCGCTTTGGCAGCAAGTTTATCCGGCCGGTATTTATCTGCGTGGTGATCGCCATAGCGGTGCGTCTGGCCTGGCAAGCCTGGAGTAACGGCGGATGAGCACCTTATCAAAGGCGCAACTGGCACGGCTGGCGCAGCAGCTACAGCAGCTGTGGCAACAGGCCAGTGAGTTAGATCGGCAACCAGCAGCTGGTAAACCGCAACACTGGTTTGACTCCGCCTTATTTAGCGTGCACTCGCCTTACCTGGCTGATTATGTGGCACAAAGCCAGCGTCATCTGGTGCATTTAACTGAACAAGGGCAGCAGTTATCGGCCGCAGCCAGGCAGCGGCTAACGGAACGCTTGCAACAACAAGTTGAGGCGCTGCTACGCGCCTTTGTGAATAGTCCGGTGCGGCAAAAGCATGCTAAATCCCTAAAGCAGCGCAGTAAAGCCGTAGTACAGCAACTAAGCGCCAGCAGCCAACAACTGTATCAGCAATTATCCGACTATCAGCAATTTGAAAGCCGGTTACAGGATATGCTGCGCCTGGCAACACAAGATCAGAGTCATGAAGGCACCACCAAGCAATTACAGCTACAGGCCCGCCTCGGCCGCTGCCGGCGCGCCATCGATGAAGTGGAGCAGCAGATCCAGCAACTGGAAAGCGGGAAAAGCTAATGTCTGCCGTGCTACCGCCATTGGTCTATCACCCTTGCTATAGTGAACTGACACTACCAGCAAACCATCGTTATCCGATTGGCAAATACCGCACCCTATATCAGCGACTGCTCGCGCTGGGCGTGCCGGATAGCGCGTTTTATCTGCCACAAGCTATTAAAGCGCAAGCGCTAGAGCTTTTACACGAGCCGGCTTATGTCAACGCCCTGTGTCACGGCACCCTTGATGCCAGGGCAATGCGCCGCATTGGCTTTCCGTGGTCGCCACAGCTGATTGCACGTTCACTGACCTCGCTGGGTGGCACCTTACTTTGCGCTGAGCTGGCATTGGAGCAGGGTTTGGCACTGCATTTAAGCGGCGGCTATCACCATGCCTTTTATGCTGAGGGCAGTGGCTTTTGCTTATTTAATGATTTGGCCTTTGCTGCCCTTAGCTTACAACAGCGCGGCGTCGGACCGATTCTGATATTTGATTGTGATGTACATCAGGGCGATGGCAGCGCAGCACTGTTTGCCGATAACAGCGGCATTATTACCGCGTCACTGCACTGTGAAAAGAATTTCCCGGCGCGCAAACAACGCTCAGACTGGGATATCGGCCTGGAGCGGGACTGCACCGATCAGACTTATCTGGAAGCCGTAAGCCAGAGCCTGGATACCTTATTGCGTTGGTATCAACCGGAGCTGGTGCTCTATGATGCCGGCGTCGATATTCACCGCCAGGATGACCTGGGTCTGCTAAATATCAGCACCGCCGGAGTATTGGCACGCGATACGTTGGTATTGCAACGTTGTCATGACGCCGGTATCCCGGTCGCAGCAGTGATAGGTGGCGGTTATCAACGCGATCTGCAGGCGCTGACTCAGGTGCACCTGCAGTTGTTTAAAGCCGCCTTTGCCGTTCAGGGCTCAGCGCTGTGGCGCGAAATAGAAACCTAGCTGGCGTTTAATACTCAGCGGTAATTCCGGCAACGCCGACTTCGGCAATAAAAAGGTAGCCATGGTAAAGAGATCGGTAAAGATCCGGTTTTTCTCCGTGGTACGCTTCAGGTAGTCATGGCCGGAAGAACCACCGGTGCCAATTTTACTGCCCAGCATCCGCTGCACCATCATCGCATGCTTATAACGCCAGATGGTCAGCTGTTCATCTATTTCCGTTAAGCAGGTCAACAGCTGAAACGGCAGGTTAAACAACGGCTCTTCCTGATAGAGTTTAATAAATAGTGCCGACAGCATGGCCTTTTGGCTGAGCCGGAAACTGCCCTCTTGCTGTAACTGCTGATATTTACCGGCATCCAGTAAGGCGGCAAACTTTTCCCGGGTGCGGCCGATCTCGGCCAGTTGCAGTTGCCGTTCAGATTCTGCAATCTGCTCAATCTGCTCAACGATAGCCTGGTCCTGCTGCAGCATCTGCTCAGTAGCCTGTTGATACATCTGCCAGAAGCTAAAATCATCAAACTGCAAAAACGGCATCCGCTCCAGCCATTTTTCAATCCGCTCAAACAGACTTGGCGCTTGTTCCAGCTGCTGTAAAAACTCCCGGTCTGCCTGTTTTAGGCGGCTATAGAAGGAGTTCTTATCAAAATCGATGCGATACTCGCTTTTTAAACCCAGGCCAATTTCCAGCATCTTAAACTGAATGCTCTGGAAGCCCGAGGCCGGCACCAAATAATCGCGAAACGCCATAAAATCCTGCGGTGTCATGGTTTCCAGTACCGCAATTTGTTGATTCAGTAATTGTTGAATACTGATAATACGCTTTAGTTTATGCACTATGCCGGTCAGTTGCTGATCTTTGACTTCTGCCTCAGCAAATACTGCCATCACAGCCTTTAACTCATGCAGAATCTGCTTAAACCAGAGTTCATACACCTGATGCACAATAATAAACAGCGTTTCGTCATGTGCTTCCTGGCCATAACGGGCACTTTCCGGCGCCTGAGCAGTCAGGATTTTATCCAGCTGCAGATAATCGCCGTAATAACAGGGGGTGGTATTTTTTTGCATTTTTATGTTACCTGATGACCTTGACCGCGGCATTGTAACAAGGCCCTGACCTAACACAATCTTTCTGTGGCGTTTTGCCGGCAAGCTGATTATGCTTAAACAACATTATGACCGGAGTTAGCTATGAAACTCGATGATGATATTCACAACTATTATGAAAAACTGGTGCTGGACCATATTGTGGAATTAGGCCTGGAGCAAGACAAGGACGCCGAATATCTGGCCGATCTTTGTTGTATCAGTTTAAATCTGCTGCCACCGCGTTATATTCGCTTTGAAGTGGATATGGCGTTTTATCTGCCGCAAAGTGAACGCTTTGAAATGATGATGCGGGTAAAAGAAGCGGTAAAGCGGGCCAGAGAATTTTTAGATCATCAACCCTAGAAGTGACAACCTGGTATACAGTGGGCTGTTTGGGTGGCAGCCCCACCAGCCACATCCCGGCACATACATCATAAACTATGGCTGCTTCCTTCCGGACCTGACCAGGTTCGCCTACTAGTATTGCGAGAGGACCAATGGAGCTACCATTGAACTGTCGTGATGACAGGCGCGCATTATCCGCAAATGGTCGAGGCAATGCAAGGGCTGTTACACTTAAGCTGAGGGCCTTGCTCAGAAAAGCAGCAAGGCCTACTCTGCTCACAGTATACTGCCGCAACTAATTGCCCAGCGCCTGCTGATAAGTGCGTAATAAGGCTTTAAAGCGCTGCTGTTGCTGCGGCGATAGGCGCAGCACCTGTTTTTGTGCTTCCGGTAGCTTTTCCAGTGCCGGATCAGCATAGGTAAACATCACCGAAGGCCGGCTTAACTCAGCGCCGGGTTTGACCTCAGGCGTGCTTAATAAAACGCTAATTGCCTGCCGTAAGCGCTGATCAAAGGTCAGATCAGGGTACCCTAACTCGGCGAACGCCTCGTCCAATAACGGCTGATAGCGACGTTTTAACGCCAGGATTTGCCGGGCCGGCACGCTTTCCAGCAGCTGAAGGTAGGGCTCATAGCGTAAGGTGTTATCCGCAGCCGTAACATAGCGATCATCGCCGAGTTGCTGCACCTTGTAACCATCGGCGGGTTTTGCCAATACCGGGTGGCCGGCGACCAAACGCCCCTGCGCCACATTGTCCACCGTCACCACAAAATTACGGATCATCTCTTCGCGATTAAATAGGCCTGCTAAACCGGCTTTCCAGTTCAATGCCAGTAGCGCCTGGCCAAGCTCCGTATCCGATTCGTCCAGCAGTGGTAAAGGTGCAGGCGGCGTCTGCTCCGGCTGTACACTTTCGGGTTCATCCGTAACCGCGGGTCCTGCTTCTGGCTCAGTGAGAGTAACGGGCTGCTCAGGCAGAGGAGTAGCTGCAACGATTTCAGGTAGAATCACCGGCGGCAAGGGCGCTGGCTCCGTTACCGGTGAGCTGTCGCGAAATAACAGCCAGACCGCAAGCACTATTACCAGTGCTACCGCAGCCAGACCTGCATAGTAAAAGGATTGCGCAGTCGCTTGTTTAGTCATAACGGTTACCCGCAGGTTGAGAAAATTGTTGGCAATAGCAAAGTCGCAATTGCAATATCTTGCTAAATCAGCGATATATTAAACCAAGAACACCGGAGCGTAAAAAAGTTCCTTCGCGTTTATTAATAAAGGCCTTTATGTCAGACGCCAAAGTGTCAACCGAGAGTAAAACGGCATTGTTGCTTACCGGCGGCGGAGCCAGAGCCGCTTATCAGGTAGGGGTATTAAAAGCCATTGCCAGCGCCTACCCGCGCAGTAGCCCGCTACCCTTTAAAATATTGTGTGGCACCTCAGCCGGTGCCCTTAATGTTGCGGGCCTGGGTTGTTACGCCTCCTGCTTTCATCTAGGCGTAAAGAAAATTGAGTCCGTCTGGCGTAACTTCCATACTCAGCAGGTTTATTATGCGGATTACTGGCACCTGCTGTTGCATCAGGCCCGCAATTTATACAGTGCTTTCCAGGCCGACTATGCCAATAAAAAGCCGGTTAGTTTACTGGACAACCGGCCGTTAAAGCAGTTATTGCAGCGGATCCTGGATCTGCCAAGAATTGATCGTAATATTATGCGCGGGCATTTATCGAGCCTGGCCGTAACAGCTTCCTGCTATAACAACGGCGACTCCATCACTTTTTTTCAATCCGATCGCGCCACCGAGTGGCGGCGGGCGAAAAGATGTGGCCAGCGCACGCTGTTGGGGATCCATCATCTGATGGCCTCGGCAGCGATACCGCTGATTTTTCCTTCGGTGCGGATCCATCAGCAATATTTTGGCGATGGCTCGGTAAATCAACTGGCGCCGCTCAGTGCCCCGATCCACTTAGGTGCTGACAAAATTCTGATTATCGGGGTCGATGATCCGCGCCCTACTGAACCGGCAGATCGGCACTTACACCATCCGGATCTGGCTACTATTGCCGGTCATCTGCTGGATACCGTATTTACCGATACCCTGAATTCCGATATTGAGCGGATGCAAAGGATCAATAAAACAGTTGAACTGCTGCAACAGCACCAGATTGCCACTGAGCTCAAGCCGGTGCAGAGTTTACTGCTAAACCCAAGCCAAAACTTTAATCAGCTGGCCAGTGAGTATTTCCTTTGTCTGCCGATGGCAATCCGTACCCTGTTACGGGCCTGTGGTATCAGACAGCATTCAGATTCCAGTATGGTCAGTTATCTGCTGTTTGAACAGAAATACACCAGGCGTCTGATTGAACTCGGCTATCAGGACGGCCTGCAGCAACTTGACCAAATTTTGCCGTTTTTAGCCGCGCCAGGGACTTTAGCAGCGGCAAAAACTTGACGCTCACTGCCGACGAGCCTTTAAAAAAGTTTAATATCAATAACTTAAAATAATGGTCTAAATATTGCTTTAGCTTGCCTATGATAGGTTCTCAGGCAGAAACAGCAATGTGGCAAGATACAGCAGGTTTTAACTTCAGCGGTGCCGATTTAGCATTGGATAGTCAGTTACATGAGTTAACCGATACCGGTGCCATTAGCTTGATCAGTCAGTTGCAAACTACGTTGGATCTGCAGCAACAGCTGGATATTTTTGCTATGCATGCCAGCCGGATCCTACCGATCACTGCATTAAACCTCAGAACAGCACAGGGGCATTTTGCCGCGGCCGGCTCAATGGCCGGTCAGCATCAATACCACACTGAACTGCAGCTCGAGCAACACTTGCTGGGACAGCTTAGTTATCAAAGCAATCATCCGTTTAGCTCACTGGTGCAACGGCAGTTGCTGCTGCTGGAATCTGAATGGCTCTATGCGCTACGCAATGCGCTGTTGGTCAACCGCTTACAGCAAATGGCACTGAAAGATCCCTTGACCGGGCTCGGCAACAGACGATTTTTTGACGATAGCTACAGCAAAGCCATTCAATTGGCAAAGCGTCATCAACAGCCATTTGCGCTGCTATTACTGGATCTGGATAACTTTAAGCAGGTTAATGACCTCTCTGGTCACAGTACCGGCGATCAGGTGCTGCTGGCTGTTGCCGATTGTATGCGTGAAACGCTGCGCGCTACCGATAGCTTATTCCGCTTTGGTGGTGATGAATTCGCGCTGTTGTTACAGGATCAGGACGCAGACCATGCCGAGTTGATCGCTTGCCGCTTACAACAGAAAATCAACCAGCATCCACTGCTAAACCTGCATCAGGTTGGCTGCAGCATTGGTCTGGCATGGCTTTCTGCCGAACAACAGGAACGCGACCTGTTTCATCAGGCCGACGAAGCCCTGTATCAGGCGAAAACCACAGGCAAAGGCAAGGTGGCGGCAGAAAGGCTGAGCGTGAAAGGGCTGAGCCAGCCACGCTCCGGCATCAACAAAGTGAGCGCTAGCCTGGCTGCTGCCAGTTGATCCAGCAGCTAGCTGCGCTCGCCGCAACACTACTTTGATAACCGGCTACTACTTGTAACTGTCCACCTTGCAGCAATAGCGGGATCCGCTGCCGCTGCCACGGCGGCACCTGCCACAACTTAAACCATTGTTTTAACGGCTTGCCCGGTTGGTTAACCGGCTTAAATGTCTGGCTTAAGCAGCCAAAGGTTAACTGAAAGGCAGTTCCCGCCGCCGGCAAAGCTCCTTGTTCTGGCTGTAACTGACAGCTCAGCTCACCCAGGGTCGCCGGTAACAGCAGCCGCTGTCCACAATGCAAAGACGGCGTATAGTCTTTTGGCACGACAGGCAACTCAGGCAGCAGATATAAGCGCTGCTGGAAACGTCGCAACTGCCAGTGTCCCAATATTAAACAAGGCTGAGCATCTTCCCTGGCTGCTATTACTTGCTGTTTCAGTGTGCTTAACCATTGAGTTGATGGGTTAAGGCCAGTGCGAGCCAGCCATTTTCTAAGTAACAGATCCTGCTGCAACGCTGGCTGTAACGCCAGTTGCTGTAAATCGAGGTAATCAGGGGTTGCACAGTCAGCCAAAGCCCGTTCAGTATAGTAATCGGCTAACTCAAGCGCCTGCTGCAAATGCTGACTGGTTCTGGTGCAGGTGACCGTAATCGCTGGCCAGCGCTCGCTAAGCTTGGGGATCACCTCAAGCCTTAAAAAATTCCGGTCAAATTCAGCACTTTGATTACTCTCATCTTCCACCCAACTCAACTGCAAAGTCCGGGCGACATGCTCTAGCTGCTGTCGGGAAAAGTTAAGCCAGGGTCTTAGCAGTAATCCCTTACCAAAAGGGCGGCTTTCTGCCATACCGGCCATACCAGCCAGGCCAGCACCACGCTTTAACGCCAGCAATAAGGTTTCCAGTTGATCATTGGCATGATGCGCCGTCACCAGAGCGCTATCGCGCGCAGTCACATAGTCAGTGAGGACCTGATAACGGGCATCTCTGGCCTGTTGCTCCAGAGCGCTGCGGCCTTGTAGTTGTACCCGATGCAACTTAAAGTTGACGCCGAGCTTTTGGCATTGCTGCTGGCAAAACTCAGCCCAGGCATCGGCATGGCGACTGATGCCATGATGAATATGCACCGCGGTCAGGGTAATACCCAGCGTCTGGCAGGGGGCAACCAGTAAATGCAGTAACAGTTGAGAGTCCAAACCGCCGCTGTAGGCCAGCGTCAGTTGGCGGGGAGCGTAGCGCCGCAGCAGTTGCTGCAGCGCCAGCTGCAAGTCTGAAAGGTCAGACAAGGGCCTCAGCCTTAGCAGTAACCGTAAGACATCAGTCGCTGGTAACGCTTTTCCAGCAGCTCTTTGGTGCTCAATTTTTGCAGTTTTTCCAGATCGCGCACCAGAGCTGTTTTTAACGTTGCCGCCATTTGCTCCGGCGAGCGGTGGGCGCCGCCCAGTGGCTCGGCAATGACTTCATCAATCAGTTTCAGCTCTTTCAAACGATCTGCAGTAATGCCCATCGCATCAGCAGCCAATGGCGCTTTTTCGGCACTCTTCCACAGAATAGAGGCACAGCCTTCCGGTGAAATCACCGAATAGGTGCTGAACTGCAGCATATTGACCTTATCACCAACGCCAATGGCTAAAGCGCCACCCGAGCCGCCTTCGCCGACCACGGTACAGATCACCGGCACTTTCAGGCCAGCCATCACTTTCAGGTTACGGGCGATGGCTTCGGATTGACCGCGCTCTTCAGCACCAATGCCCGGATAAGCACCCGGCGTATCGATAAAGGTAATAATCGGCAACTTAAAGCGCTCGGCCATTTCCATTAACCGTAGGGCTTTACGATAACCCTCGGGGCGGGGCATACCAAAATTGCGGCGGATCTTCTCTTTGGTATCGCGACCTTTCTGATGGCCTATCACCATCACCGCCTGCTCACCTAAGCGGGCAGTACCACCGACAATGGCATTGTCGTTAGCAAAGGCACGGTCACCGCAGAGTTCATCAAAATCGCTGAACATATGCGCGATATAATCAAAGGTGTAGGGGCGGCGTGGATGGCGCGCCAACTGGGCAATTTGCCAGGCACCTAACTCAGAGAAGATTTTTTTGGTTAGCGTCAGGCTTTTTTCTTTTAGTTTGTTAATCTCTTCTTCTAACCCAAGATCATAATCGCCATTGCGACTGACATTGCGTAATTCGTCTATTTTTGCTTCCAGTTCGGCAATCGGTTGCTCAAACTCTAAATAATTCAGCATCATCGACTATCACTACCTAAATTAGTTAAATTCCAATTCTATTGTCGCCAGCTGCTTAAGCTGATGCAACAAAGCGTCGGCGGGCGTCACCCACCAGGCTGTCCCTAACTGCAGTCTAACCTGCCCTTCCTCACGCTGGTACCAAAGATAAACCGGTACTGTACCGGCACGATACTCCGCCAGCGCGTCTTGTAACTTTTGCAGATAATTCTGGTCTATCTGCTGCGATTGTACAGTGATATTCAGAGATTTCAGCGATTTTTCGCGCATAGCGGTAATTTCGCTGACATCGCGGCCGGACATTGTAAGGCCACCATTAAAATCATCAAAGCTGACCTGTCCGGTTACCACTAAAATGCGGTCTTTTTGCAGCAGATGTTCAAAGCTTTCCAGCTGTTCCGGGAAAAAGCGCACATCCAGCCGTGCCGACTTATCATCCAGTGTCACAATAGCCCAGCGCCGGCCCTTTTTGTTAATCATCACCCGCACCGACACGACGAGGCCAGCTACCTGAATGCTTTGATCTTTCTTGGTAGGCTGCAATTCAACCAGCCGGCAGTTCACGTAATGCTTTAGCTCGTCGCGATAGCGATTGATCGGATGGCCGGTTAAATATAAGCCCAGCGTCTCCCGCTCGCCATCCAGCCAAATTTCATCCGGCCACAGCGGTACCAGCTTATAGCTACTGCTATTGCTGTCAGTATCTGCTGCCAATAAGCCAAACAGGTCGTCCTGCCCTACCGCCTGCGCCTTGGCATGTTGCTCCGCCGCCCGCATCGCCTCTTCCAGATTGGCCATCAAAATAGCGCGCTGCGGACCGGCATGCTGACCTTTAGCCAGTGGCGGGCCGAGGCGGTCCATGGCGCCGGACAGGATCAGCTTTTCCATCACTCTTTTGTTCAGCCGCTTTAAATCGACCTTGGCGCAGAAATCAAACAGGTCGCTAAAGCTGCCATGCTGATTACGCGCTTCAATAATGGCTTCAATCGGGCCTTCACCGACCCCTTTAATGGCGCCGATACCGTAAACAATATGCCCCTGCTCGTTAACGGTAAACTTGTACTGGCCGGTATTGACATCCGGCGGGATCAGCGTCAGCTGCATCCGTTCACACTCATCAACCAGCGTCACGATCTTGTCGGTATTGTCCATATCAGCCGACATTACGGCGGCCATAAACTCAGCCGGGTAATGCGCTTTCATCCACAGCGTTTGGTAGGAGACCAGTGCATAGGCGGCCGAGTGTGACTTGTTAAAGCCATAACCGGCGAACTTCTCTACCAAATCGAAGATTTTCATCGCCAGCTCGGGATCAATACCGTTTTGTACCGCCCCGTCGCGGAAGGTATCGCGCTGCTTGGCCATTTCTTCCGGCTTTTTCTTACCCATGGCACGGCGTAATAAGTCCGCACCGCCAAGCGAATAGCCGGACAAGACCTGGGCGATCTGCATCACCTGTTCCTGATACAGGATAATACCGTAAGTCGGTTCCAGGATCGGTTTTAACGACTCATGCTGCCAGGTCGCATCCGGATAGGAGATCGCTTCACGGCCGCGTTTACGGTCGATAAAGTTATCTACCATGCCCGATTGCAGCGGCCCGGGCCGGAATAATGCCACCAGTGCGATCATATCTTCGAAGCAGTCCGGCTGCAGGCGGCGGATCAGATCCTTCATACCACGCGATTCCAGCTGGAATACCGCTGTGGTATCGGCCCGCATCAGCATCTGATAGCTTTTGCTATCCTGCAGTGGAATGCTGTTGATATCGACCAGCGGCTTGCCTTCCTTGCGCAGCCGGGCATTGGCCATATTCACCGCCCACTGCAAAATGGTCAGGGTGCGCAGGCCAAGGAAGTCGAATTTGACCAGGCCGGCATATTCCACATCGTTTTTATCAAACTGGGTAACCGGGTTCTGACCATGCTCGTCGCAATATAGCGGCGAGAAATCAGTAATCTTGGTCGGGGCTATCACCACACCACCAGCATGCTTACCGGCATTACGGGTTACGCCTTCCAGCCGGCGCGCCATATCAATCAGGTCGCGAACTTCTTCATCCGAGTCATACAGCTCGGGCAGGCGAGGCTCTTCTTTAAAGGCTTGCTCCAGCGTCATGCCGGGCGTTGGTGGGATCAGTTTCGAAATGCGATCGACAAAGCCATAAGGATGGCCCAGTACCCGGCCAACATCGCGGATCACCGCCTTGGCTGCCATGGTACCGAACGTAATAATCTGTGATACCGCTTCGCGGCCATATAGCTCGGCGACGTGATCGATCACCTCATCGCGGCGATCCATACAGAAGTCGACGTCGAAGTCCGGCATCGACACCCGCTCCGGGTTTAAAAAACGTTCGAATAGCAGGTCAAACTCGAGCGGATCCAAATCTGTGATTTTTAGCGCATAAGCCACCAGCGAGCCAGCACCGGAACCCCGCCCCGGGCCTACCGGAATATCATTATCCTTACTCCACTGAATAAACTCCATTACCACCAGGAAGTAGCCGGGAAAGCCCATCTGGTTAATCACATCGAGTTCAATCTGCAGCCGCTCGTCGTATTCGCCACGCCGCGCCGCTCTGATCTGCTCATCCGGAAACAGCTGTAATAAGCGCTGCTCCAGGCCCTCACGTGATTTCAGGACCAGATAATCGGCATCCGACAAGCCGCCGGTTGGAAAGGCCGGCAGGAAGTATTCCCCGAGCCGGATGGTGACATTACAGCGTTTGGCAATTTCCACGCTGTTTTCCAGCGCTTCCGGCAGATCGGCAAACAGCTCGACCATCTCCTCGCTGCTACGCAGATATTGTTCTGCGGAGTAATTTTTTGGCCGGCGCTTATCATCCAGCGTAAAACCATCATGAATAGCCACCCGGATCTCATGGGCGGCAAAGTCTTCCGGCTTTAAAAATACGACTTCGTTGGTCGCCACCACCGGCAACTGCTCAGCCTCGGCCAGTAGCACCGCCTTTTGTAAATAACGCTCTTCATCCGGGCGATTAGTGCGTATCAGCTCCAGATAGAACCGCTCAGGAAAATACTGCTGATAAAAATCCACCAGCGCTCTGACACTGTGCGGGTTTTCTTTTAGTAAGGCTTTGCCCAGTGGGCCATCTTTGCCACCAGATAATACAATAATGCCGCTACTGTGCTCGGCCAGCCAGTCATGCTCCAGCTGTGGCTTGCCATCGACATGGCCACGCAAATAGGCTTTAGATATCAGCTGGGTTAAATTCTGATAACCAGCATTGTCCGCTGCTAATAGCAGCAACCGGCTGCTTTCACCCGGGAACAGTGGATGTAATACCCAGCAATCGACGCCGATAATCGGTTTGATGCCCGCTTCATGCGCGGTACTGTAAAAACGCACCAAGCCACAGAAGTTCATCTGATCGGTCAGCGCCAAGGCAGGCATACCCTGCGCTGCCGCAGCTTTGATAATAGGTTTCGTTTTGGCCAGGCCATCGACCATTGAAAAGTCGCTATGCACCCGTAAATGGATAAAACGCGGTTCACTCATCAGCGACTGGCCTCCAGCTGCTCGGCGATCAGCCGCACCGGTTTAAAGCTGCGCCGGTGCGCCGGCAAAATGCCGTGTTCGCTAATGGCTTGCAGGTGTGCCGCAGTTGGATAACCTTTATGGGCGGCAAAACCAAACTGTGGGTACAGCTGATCCAAGTCGGCCATTTCCTGATCGCGCGCTACCTTGGCCAGAATCGAGGCGGCACTGATTTCCGCTACCAGGCTATCACCTTTGACGACAGCACTGGCCGGCATCGCAAGCGCCGGACAACGATTACCATCAATCAGCACCCAGTCTGGCTGGATCGCCAAAGCGGCCACTGCGCGCTGCATCGCCAGCATGGTGGCATGCAGGATATTTAGCTGGTCAATTTCCGCCGGCTCGGCCCGGCCCAGCGCCCAGCATAACGCCTTGGCTTTAATTTCTTCAGCGAGCAGCAGACGCTTTTTCTCGGTCAGTTTTTTCGAGTCAGTTAACCCCAGGATCGGCTGTGTCGGATCCAGAATAACTGCTGCCGTTACCACAGCACCAATCAGAGGGCCGCGCCCTACTTCATCGACACCAGCGATTAACTTAACGTCGGGCCTTTGATAACTCATGGCGCCATCACCTCAGCGATGGTTGCGGCGGCAACCTGACTGGCATTCTGCCGCAATACCTGATGTAGGTGCTGATATTCGGCCAGCAAAGCCTCTGGTGCACCCGCGACCAGCGGTTGCATCGCCTGCAGCAAGGCCGGTACCGTTAAGGCACCCTGTAGCAGTTCAGTTACCAGCTCACGTCCAGCCAGTAAATTTGGCAGGCTAACATGCTGCAACTTCACCAGTCGCTTAGCGATCTGATAGGTTAGCCAGTTGGTGCGATACCCCACTACCATCGCGCATTTTGCTAACATGGCTTCTAAAGTCGCGGTGCCGGACGCAATAAAGGTGCTGTCTGCGGCCAGTAATACCTGCCGCGCCTGGGCGGTAAATTCGCTGATCTTAAGCTCAGGCGCCACCTGCGCTTTAATACTTTGCCAAAGCGCCGCTTTTTCGGCGGTGACCATATTGGTCACCAGCTGTAACTGTGGATTTTGTTGCTGCAGTAAAGCCGCGGCCTTGAGAAAATCCGGCGCCAGCAGTTTGATTTCATTAGTCCGGCTGCCTGGCATAATAGCCAGCACTGGCCTTAACGGATCTAGTCCTAATTCGGCTTTGGCCGCGGTTTTATCTACCGTTAGCGGCATGCTGTCAGCAAGGGTATGGCCGACAAAGGTACAAGGCACCTGATAGCGGTCGTAAAAGGCTTTTTCAAAGGGTAGTAGCGATAACACCATATTGGTGGCTTTGGCAATTTTAAAAATCCGTTTATGGCGCCAGGCCCAGACCGAGGGGCTGACATAATGCACGGTTTTAATGCCTTGTTGCTTTAATGCCAACTCGACCGGCAGATTAAAGTCCGGTGCATCGATACCAATAAATACTGCGGGTTGCTCAGCCAGAATAGCGGCTGTGATGTCTTTCTTAATTTGCAGCAAGCGTCTGAGCCGGCCCAATACTTCGACCAACCCCATCACCGCCAGCTCTTCCATTTCGAACAAGGCCCGAAAGCCGAGTGCCTGCATCCGCGGGCCGCCAATACCAAAAAACTCTGCATCCGGGTAGCGCTGTTTTAGCGCTGTAATCAAATCGGCACCGAGAATATCTCCGGAATGCTCACCGGCAATCAGCGCAATTTTTAACGGGGGTGTCTGTTGAACCATCATCCGGCGGTCTTTTCCTGAGTTCTGTGCTAAGCGTCACGCTATTATTCTTAGAAAGGTTTGCTATCTTAACGGCTAGTGACGGCGAGTTAAACCTTCAAATAAAAAACGCGCCATTAAAGCGCGCTTTCTAAGCTACATTAAGCGTTAACGCACAATACCACGGCTGGCATTAGCGATAAAATCGGTAAAGACTTTTAGCTCTGGGAACTCTGCCGCTTTATCCGCTAAGGCAGCTAAAGCTTCAGGTACCGTCTGGCCTTTACGATAGACTTCTTTATAGGCCCGGCGCAGTTCTAACAGCACTTCAGCGCTAAAACCGCGGCGCTTTAAGCCCTCAGTATTCATACCCGCCGGTACGCAGGGTGAACCATGCACCATCAGGTAAGGCGGCACATCTTTTAATACAATAGAGCCACCACCGCAGAAACTGTGGGCACCGATATGCACAAACTGATGCACGCCGGTCATGCCACCTAAGATCGCCCAATCACCAATATGCACATGACCGGCCGCCTGAGCGCCACTGGCAAAAATAACATGACTGCCAATCACACAGTCATGCGCGACATGGGTGGTATTCATAAACAGGTTATGGCTTCCGATGATGGTCTGGCCTTTATCCTGCACTGTACCGCGGTGCACCGAACAGCCCTCACGGAATACGTTATAGTCGCCAATCACTAACTCCGTTGGCTCACCCTTATATTTTTTATCCTGACAGGCTTCACCAATACTGGCAAATTGATAAAAGTGATTACCTTTACCAATCTTTGACGGTCCTTTGATGGCGACATGCGATTCTAATACACAGTCATCACCCAGTTCGACATCATGGCCGACATAACAAAAGGGCCCGATCTTTACGTTCTGACCAATTTTAGCGCTTGCTTCAATTACCGCGGTAGCATGGATCACGTTACATCTCTCTTCTGGCACACATCAGTTCAGCGCAGCACACTACCTGGCCGTCGACCTTGGCTTCGCCATAGAATTTCCACATGTTCCGCCGCTCCTTCAGGAACTTCACTTCCAGGATCATGGTATCACCTGGTACTACCGGCTTTTTAAAGCGCGCTTCATCAATGGCCGCAAACAAATACAGCTCGTTGTCGCTACGCTCTGTGACGGTTTTAAAACCCAGAATACCGGTAGCTTGCGCCAGGGCTTCCAGAATCAGTACGCCCGGGAAAATTGGCATCCCTGGGAAATGCCCGGTAAATACCGGCTCATTCATGGTGACATTTTTCACCGCGGTCAGACTTTCACCCGGCGTATAATCCAGCACTTTATCAATTAACAAAAACGGATAACGATGCGGCAACAATGCCATAATTTCCTGAATATCCAGGCTATTAAGTTGATTAGCCAAAATTAATCCTCTGTGGCAGCAGGGGTGTCTTCACCACTGGCTGCAAATTGTTTTTCTAGTTGTTTAACCCGCTGATACAGCTGATCAATCTGCCGTAATTTCGCCGTGTTACGACGCCATTCGGCATTGGTCGTGGCTGGTAAACCTGAAGTATAGACGCCTTTTTCTGTTACCGGTTTCATTAACATCGCCATACCGGAAACCTGGGCACCATCACAAATTTCAATATGACCGTTAATGACGGCAGCGCCGCCTATTATACAGTATCGGCCGATAGTAGTACTGCCGGCAACAGTGGTACAACCAGCGATAGCTGTATGGTCACCAATCTTCACGTTATGGGCAATTTGGCAGAGGTTATCGATAATCACATTATTGCCAATTAGCGTATCTTCAATAGCGCCACGGTCGATACAGGTGTTGGCGCCAATTTCACAATCATCACCGATCCGAACCGAACCGGTCTGTGGAATTTTTAGCCAGCGGCCACGTTCATTGGCAAAACCAAAGCCATCGGCACCGATCACGGCACCACTTTGGATCACGCAACGCTGGCCAATCTTAACACGATGATAGATAGCAACATTGGCCCACACTTTGGTCGCGGCACCAATCTCGGCCCCTTCACCGATAAAGCAACCGGCACCAATCTGCGCACCGGCACCAATGACCGCCTGTGCTGAGATCACGGCCTTGGCACCGATGGCGGCATCAGCAGCAATGTGGGCACTGGGGTCGATAACGGCCGTCGGGTGAATACCTGTTTGCGCGCTGGCCGGCGTGGTATCCAATAACTGCGCCGCCTTAGCAAAGGCAACGTACGGATCGGCAACCACTAACACATTAACGCCAGGCGCAACAAAGGGCACATCGTCGGCTTTTATCAAAACCGCAGTGGCATTGGTTTCGGACAGAAAAGGACGATACTTACTATTTGACAGAAAACTGAGTTCACCTGCTGCGGCATTTTCCAGGGACGCAACAGCAGAAACGCCGCAAGCGGCGTTTCCAATCAGCTCTGCGTTCAGCTTTTCAGCTAAGACAGATAATAAAATCACAGTTTAGTTCGCTCTGCCAACCTGCTGAATAACTTTTTCAGACAGGTCATATTCTGGTTTCGCATACACCGCAGCATTGGCGTTTAATACCACATCGAATTTCTCGCGCTCAGCGACAGCATCAATAGCGGTTTTGATCAGACCCAGAATACGATTGCGCTCTTCGTTCTGACGCTGACGAATTTGCTCATCCAATGGGCGGGCCAGTTCTTCATATTGCTGACGCTGCTTGTTGATAGCTTCTGCCAGTTCTTGCTGTTGCTTTTCGCTCATGGTTGGGCCGTCACGACGCGCCTTTTCCATATTGAAATTGATATCACGTTCCAGCTTGTTAACTTGTTCAATCCGCGCGGCGAATTCAGTGCGGATAGTTTCCTGTACTTGCTGTGATTGCGGGATGCTGGCGGCAACCGCCTGTACATCAACGAAACCGATTTTTACTTCTTTTGCTTGCAGGCTGCCAGCAGCTAACATTGTCGCGACTACGAAGACTGCAGACTTAAATAAATTACTGTTAAACATCTTGATTCCCGTCATGTTTTAGAATGTTGTACCGATATTGAAACTAAAGTTTTCTTGTAAATCGCCTTCGTACTTTTTGATGATCTTCGCCAGGCTGAAGGTGAGAGGGCCCATTGGCGAAATCCATTGTACCGAAACCCCCGCCGTGGCGCGGATCAGACTAGGATCAGAATAATCCACAAGCAAAGGCTCACGGCTGTTTTCACTACGCAACTGTACCAAATTGGCATAGCGATTAATATCAAATTCTGTATCCCAGACATTACCAGCGTCGATGAAAATACTGGTACGTACTGAATTGCGATTTTCCTCTTTCAAAAATGGCGTCGGCGTAATTAACTCCAGTGTTAACATCGCCATCGCATTGCCACCAATTGACCGGGTCGACACATTATAAGTGTCGTTTTGCGGATCAGTTGGGAAGCTGCTGCCACCACCAATAGGATCCGGTACCCCGGGTACAAAGGTTGCGGAGCGGAAAATAGCCCGCGGCCCGATAATCCGGCTTTCAAAGCCACGGATATTCTGACCACCACCGTAGAAATTCTCAGTAAATGGCAGCGTGAAGTCATAGCCATTCTTGCTACCATAGCCCTGACCATAACCCAGTTCTAACTTGGTACGGAAAGACCATTGATGATCACGACTTAGCGGAATATATTGCTGCGCTTCGAACATGGTTTTGTAGTACTGCAGATCCGAGTTCGGCGTAGTCGCACGCAACGTCAGATTTACCATGCGTCCTGAGGTAGGGAACAAGCCCCGGTTCAGCGTACTGTGCAGCCAGCCAGCGCTTAGCTCATAGTTAGTGAAGTTATAACCGCCATCCGGATTGCGCGCATCCAGCAATACCGCACGGAAATGCCGTAACTGATCATACTCGTTAATCGAGTTAATCTTGTTTACCGAGACATTACCGCCAAAATTTAAACGGTTATACTCATTGATCGGATAACCAATATTGGCACCAACGCCGTAACGACGCTGATTATAGGCTTCGAGGTTAGACGAGGCACGGGTGTAATCGACATCAGAGTAGAACAGTTGGCCACCCAGACTGACGCCATCCAGCGTAAAATACGGGTCGGTAAAGGATAAACTGACACCTTTCTGGTATTTGTTAGTGCTTAAGCTAATACCAGCAGCATTGCCCGAGCCAAAGAAGTTGTTTTGCTCCACGCCCACCTGGAACGACAAACCCTGGAAGCTACCGTAGGAGATACCGGCATTAAAACTACCTGATGGCTGTTCTTTAATGGTAAAGCCGATATCTACCAAGTCATCAACACCTGGTACCGGAGTGGTGGCAAAATCCACTTTCTCGATGTACATCAGGCGTTGGATCCGCTCTTTTGATAACTCCAGCGCATCATTTGATAACCAGGCACCTTCCATCTGCCGCAGTTCACGGCGAATAACTTCATCTTTAGTGCTGGCGTTACCTTTAACATCGATCCGTCTGACATAGACCCGCTTACCTGGATCGACGCTAATTGTCAGGGCGACCTCTTTAGTATCGTCGTTGATATTTGGAATAGTACGGACCCGCGAATTGGCATAACCAAAGCGCGCCAGTACCCGGGCAATATTCTCTTCAGTAAAGGTCACCAAGGCACCGTTATACAGTTGGCCTTTTTGTAACGGCACTATGGCGCGGATAATTTCTTCCTGGCCAATCAAATCACCGACAAAGTTAATATCACTGATATTGTACTGCTCGCCTTCGGTAACGTTGAGTGTGACATAGACTGAGGTTTTATCGGGGCTGACAGCGACCTGAGACGACTCGACGCCAAAGCGCAGATAACCGCGATCCAGGTAGTAGCTGTTAATTTTTTCGATATCGCCCTGCAGCGTTTGTTTTTGATAGCGGTCGGAAGTCCAGAACCGCCACCAGGGCATATCCTGCTTCGATTCAACAACGCTTAACAACTCTTCATTACTGAAAATATTGTTACCGACGATATTAATCTGGCGTACTGAGGCCGCATCACCTTCTTCAAACTCGAAAGTCAGATTTACCCGGTTCCGTGGCAGGTAATTCACCTTAACTTCAACCTTGGCCTGATACTTACCGACGCCATGGTAAAACTCGGTTAAACCATTCTCGATATTACGCAGAATCGTCTTATCCAGTGGCTCTCCCACTATGATACGGTTACCGGTTAGGCTTTCTGTTAGCTGCTCATCCTTAATATCTTTGTTACCTTTGAACTCGATATTATTGATAGTAGGCCGTTCACGCAGACGGTAAATGATGGTGTTACCATCACGAAATACCCGGATATCATCAAAATGACCCGCACTGTAAAGCGTGCGGATACTGCGGGACAGGGTATAGTCGCTAACGGTGTCACCGATGGTAAAAGGCAAATTATTTAGCGCCGCACCCAAGGCAACGCGTTGCAGACCTTCGACCTGAATGTCCTGTACCGTAAAAGATTCTTCAGCAAACACTGAGTGGCTGCCTGTAGCAAGCAAGATCGCAGCTACTAATCGCTTAATTGTCATTATTTGAACTACTTATGATTAGTTTATTACAAACGAGAAATATCGTTGAGCAGCGCAATTCCCATTAACATCAGCAGGACTAAAGCACCGAAGCGAAAACCTATTTCCTGCGCTCTCTCAGAGACAGGTTTACCGCGTATTAGTTCCACCACAAGATACATTAAATGGCCGCCATCCAAAATAGGCAGCGGCAATAAATTGATAACCGCCAGGTTGACACTAATCAGTGCCATAAAGGACAGGAAAGCAATCAAACCAATACTGGCCGTAGTACCCGCCCCCTGCGCGATTGAAATAGGACCGCTCAGATGCTTAACCGACACATCGCCGGTAAGCAGCTTGCCAATCATCGCAAAGCTTAAGCGCGTCAACTGCCAGGTTTGGGCTATACCCTCGCCAATGGCGGCCAGTATGCCATAACGTTGGGTATAGAGCAGCCCTTCCGGCCAGGGTGATACCTGAGGTACTACCCCTAACAGGCCCTGACTAAAGCCATCTGCCGCTGTGGTTAATTGCGGTACAGCCCGCAATTCCATTAACTCGCCGGCACGGCTGATCTGTAACACTAACTCGCGCTCCGCGCTATTGCGGATCCGTTGCTCAAGCTGCGACCATTCGCTAATGGTCTCACCATCAATAGCCAATACTGTATCGCCAGCCTGCAGACCGGCGCGCTCGGCGGCAGAATCAGGTGCGATCTGCGCCAGGGTCGTTGTCGCCTCCGGCAACAGCATCTTTAAGCCAAGACTTTGAAACACCGATTGTTGGTCAGGGTTAAATTGCCAGTTGCGGGTATCTAATACCAGTTCGCGCTCAGCCAGCGTCTGGCGCTGCTGCAGTTGCAAGCGGATTTGCGGCCGCCCTAACTGTTCAACCAGTAACAGATTGGCGCTGCGGATATCCCGTACTGGCCGGCCATTAATTGCCAGGATTTGTTCATCCGGTCTTACCCCGGCCTGATAAGCGATAGATTGCGGTGCTGCGCCTGCCAATACCGGTTTCACTTCCGGTACGCCAATCAGATACATCAACCACAACAAAAAGATCGCAAAAATAAAGTTAGCGCCCGGTCCGGCCGCGATAATCGCCATCCGCTGCCGCACTGTCTTATGATTAAACGCCAGATCCCGAAATTGTGGTAACACCGGATCAATCCGCTCGTCCAGCATCCGCACATAGCCGCCAAGCGGAATGGCCGCTATCACAAACTCGGTGCCCTGACGATCGCGCCAGCTAAATAACGATTTGCCAAAACCAATCGAAAAACGTTTTACCAGTACACCGTTTTTCCGAGCTACCCAAAAATGGCCGAACTCATGTACGGTAACCAATACACCGAGGGCAACGACAAAACTGAGCAGGTTCCACAACAACGCAGACATCAGAACTTTCCTATTAGCGCACGGGCAAAGGCACGGCTTTGTTGATCAACCGCCAATATAGCATCCAGACACTGCGCGTCATAGTGCGCAAATTCTGCCAGACAGCGCTGATTAACCTCACTAATGCGGTTAAAGGCCAACTGGCCCTGTAAGAAAGCCGCTACCGCTTCTTCATTGGCGGCATTCAGCGCTGTGGTCGCCCCCTGTCCGGCGGCACAGGCATCGATTGCGAGATACAGATTGGGATAACGCGCCGGCTCGGGTTCGGTAAAGGTAAAGGCCGCCAACTTACTAAAGTCCAAAGCCGGGACCGGACTACTGATCCGCTGTGGATAGGCCAGAGCATGTGCGATAGGAGTGCGCATATCCGGTTGTCCCAGCTGCGCCAGCACTGAGCCGTCACTGTACTGCACCATAGAGTGAATAATGCTTTGCGGGTGGATCACCACCTGGATATCTTGCGGCACACAGTTGAATAGCCAGCGCGCTTCAATAAACTCCAGCCCCTTGTTCATCATGGTGGCACTATCAACTGAAATTTTCTGCCCCATACTCCAGTTCGGATGCGCTACCGCTTCCGCCGGCGTAATCGCAGCAAAACTGTCCAACGGCCGGGTTAAAAAAGGGCCGCCACTGCCGGTAAGCAGCAAACGGCTAATACCATGCTCAGCTAACTGACCCTGGCTGGCCGCTTGTTGCAGTGCCGGAGGTAAGCATTGAAAAATCGCATTATGTTCGCTGTCAATTGGCAGCAAGGTGGCGCCATGCTGCGCCACCTTGGCCATAAAGAGGCCACCGCTCATCACCAGCGCTTCTTTATTGGCCAGCAAAACCTTTTTGCCGGCCTCAACGGCCGCCAGGGTTGGAAGCAAGCCGGCCGCACCGACAATAGCGGCCATCACGATATCGGCGTCCGGATGCGCCGCCAGTGCCGTTAAACCGGCAGTACCCGATAACACTTCTGTTGTCAGCCCGGCTTGTTGCAAGCGGAACTTGAGCTCAGCCGCAGCCTTACTATCTTGCATAGCTGCATAACGCGGTTTTACTGCCAGACACTGTTCGAACAGCTTATCGACTGCGGTCGATGCCGTTAGAGCCAGCACCTGAAACTTATCCGGATGCGCTGCGACCACCGATAAGGTACTGCAGCCGATAGAGCCGGTTGCGCCCAGAATCACCAACTGCTTCATAAAAATTGGTTACCCAGAAACGCCAGCAGTAACGCATACAGGGGTGCTGTGGCGGTTAAACTGTCGATACGATCCAAAATTCCACCGTGTCCCGGTAAAAAAGCACCGCTGTCCTTTTTACCCGCCACCCGTTTAAACATACTCTCACTCAGATCGCCAAATACCGACAATACCGTTAGCGCTATAGCAGCCAGATACCAGTGCCAGCTTACGCCTGGCCAGTCACGCCAGACCAGTAACGCCGTCAGCACCAAGAGTACAAAACCAAGACCGCCAAGCATACCTTCCAGCGTTTTACCGGGGCTGACTTTAGGCAACAACTTAGTTTTACCAAAGGGCTTACCGACCAGATAGCCACCGATATCGGCGGCCCATACCAGACCCAGTAACGCGAAAATCAGCCAGGCACCATAGAAAGAGGACTGCTCGTAACCAAGACCGCGGATATATAACAGTGCAGCCCAGGCCGGCAACAAGGTGCACCAGCCCATCAGTGCGCGACGCCAATCACTGCTGGCCCACAGCCGCTGACTAGCCGGAAAGGTTAATACCAGCACAATCGCCAGTAACCACCAGGCGGCGCCAAGCATTAAAATTGAAAATAACGGCAGGTTATGTAACACCTGTTGGTTGGGATCGAGTGGCGTTACGGCATAGAACAAGGCCATTAGCGCGGCGGTTAATACCACATACAGTGCCCGGCTACGTTTATTGGCCAGGCCACAAAAACCACTCCATTCCCAGGCACCGAGTAAAAAGGCTGCAGACAACACGGCAGCAAATAAATACAGGGGCAGATAAAATACCGCTGCCAGCGCCAGTGGCGCCAGGATCAGGGCTGTTATCAGACGTTGTTTAAACAATATGCTTATCCTTTATTATTATTGATAGCGGCAAGCTCACGGATCTGGGCACCGGTACAGCCAAAGCGGCGCTCCCGGTTGATATAGGCGGCAATGGCTTCAGAAAATACCTGCTGATCAAAATCCGGCCATAAGGTTTCAGTAAACCACAGCTCCGCGTAAGCGGCCTGCCACAGCAAAAAGTTACTGATGCGTAAATCGCCACCGGTACGGATCAATAGATCCAGCTCCGGTTGCTCCGCCATTTGCATCTGGCTACCCAGTAGCTGCTCATTAATCTGTGCTGGCTGCAAAGTGCCGCTTTGTACCTGCTCCGCCAATTTCCGGCTGGCTGCGACGATATCCCAGCGCCCACCATAATTAGCCGCAATATTCAGCGTCATGGCGGTATTTGCCGCCGTCAATTGCTCTGCCTTGCGGATACTTTGTACCAGCTTATCGCTAAATGCCGATAAATCACCAATTATTTTTAACCGGATATTATGCTTGTGCAGGGCTTTGACTTCTTTCTGCAGCACCATTAAAAACAGCTGCATCAGCGTGCTGACTTCATCTTCCGGCCGCCGCCAGTTTTCACTGCTAAAAGCAAACAGTGTCAGTGACTGGATGCCCAACTCGCGGCAGAAACTAACACTACGCCGTACCGCTTCCACACCTTTTTTATGACCCCAGACCCGCGGCTTACCTTGCCGCTCGGCCCAACGCCCATTGCCATCCATGATAATGGCCACATGTTGTGGCAAATTTTGCTGTTTCAGCTGGGGTACTGCCGTCATCCGTAAAACCTGTGTAAGAATAATGCCATAAAAAGCTTAGTCAGTTGCCATCTGGCAGAGTTCAGCCTGCTACTAACAAAAAGCGCCGCGGAGTAGAACTGGCACGGCGCTTCTTAGTGTACTCAATCAAACAGTAGCAACAGAAGTCTGCAATCAGACTTCCATCAGCTCCCGCTCTTTTTCCGCTAACACTTCATCGATTTTCTTTACAAAGATATCAGTCAGTTTTTGGATTTCATCTGCCGCTTTACGCTCATCATCTTCACTGATTTCTTTATCTTTCAGTAAGGCTTTAAAGTCAGCATTGGCATCACGACGAATATTACGCACTGCAACCCGGCCGCCTTCCGCTTCGCCACGTACCAGCTTGACCAGATCTTTACGACGCTCCTCGGTCAGCGGTGGTAATGGCACCCGGATCACGGTACCGGCTGACATCGGATTTAACCCCAGATTCGAGGCCATAATGGCTTTTTCTACTGCCTGGGTCAGACTTTTATCAAATACGGTGATAGCCAGCGTACGAGAGTCTTCAATCGACACGTTAGCAACCTGGCGTAACGGAGTGTCAGCGCCGTAGTACGACACTTGAATACCATCCAGCAAGCTGGGGTGGGCCCGGCCAGTGCGAACCTTAGTAAGTTGGCTTTTCAGCGCTTCTACGCTTTTATCCATCCGGACTTTTGCATCAGCAATAATGTCGTTAATCACGATCGTTATCCTTTTATTTATCCAGCTTTGATACCCTGGGTATCCTCAGGTCGGCTAGTTTACTGTAAATTTTCCTGATGGTCGATGGTTGTGCCCTCGGCCTCACCCATAATCACCCGCTTCAGCGCGCCAGGTTTGTTCATATTAAAGACGCGAATTTGCAGATTATGGTCGCGCGCCAGCGTAAAGGCCGCCAGATCCATCACCTTCAGTTCTTTATCCAATACCTCGTTATAGGTCAGTTGGCTGTATAGCGTCGCGGCAGGATCCTTTACCGGATCCGCAGAATAAACGCCGTCCACCTTGGTGGCTTTTAAAACTGCATCGGCTTCAATCTCGATACCGCGTAAACAGGCAGCTGAATCCGTAGTAAAGAACGGGTTACCGGTACCGGCGGAGAAAATGACTACCCGGCCCGATTTTAATAAACTGATGGCCTCAGCCCAGCTATAGGCATCACAGACGCCGTTTAATGGGATGGCGCTCATCATCCGCGCGTTGACATACGCCCGGTGCAGGGCATCACGCATCGCCAGGCCGTTCATTACGGTAGCCAACATGCCCATATGGTCGCCGACAACACGGTTCATACCGGCTTTGGCTAAACCTTCGCCACGAAAGATATTACCGCCACCAATGACGATACCTACCTGCACGCCCAGTTCGACTAATTCTTTGATTTCCTGAGCCATCCGATCCAACACCTTAGGATCGATACCAAAGCCCTCATCCCCCATCAGGGCCTCGCCACTGAGTTTTAACAGGATGCGCCGATACATTGGTTTTGGATTGATACTCATGGTTACCCCTAGTGCTGTTGGTGTTGTTATGCAGTTATACCCTTTTTCCTTGCAAAGGCGGGGGTGTTGGCTACCCGGATCTGCAAGGCTTTTGGGTGTATGCGAGCCGGGCAAAAAAAAACCGCGACTTAGGTCGCGGTTATTCTAGCGTTTTTACGCCATTTGCTAAAGCGCAAATTACTTCTTAGCAGCAGCGATCTGAGCCGCAACTTCAGCTGCGAAGTCTTCTTCTTTCTTCTCAATACCTTCGCCTACTTCCAGACGAATGAAAGAAATGGCTTTCGCGCCGTTTTGCTTCAGGAATTCGCCAGTGGTGATTGACGGATCTTTCACGAATGGCTGGCCAGTTAAGCTCACTTCGCCAGTGAACTTGGTCATCCGGCCGGCAACCATTTTCTCAGCGATTTCTTGTGGCTTGCCTGAGTTAACTGCGATTTCAACCTGGATTTGACGCTCACGCTCTACCACTTCGGCAGATACGTCTTCCGGGTTAACATAACCTGGGTTATTCGCTGCAACGTGCATTGCTACGTCTTTAGCGATATCTTCGTTACCACCTTCCAGCACAGCTAATACACCAATGCGGCCAGAGTGGATATACTGGCCAATCACCGCGCCTTCAACTTTGGCAATGCGACGTACGTTGATGTTTTCACCGATTTTGGCTACCAGAGTAGCACGGGTATCTTCCACAGAAGTACCGTTCAGATCAGCGGCTAACAGGGCTTCAACGTTGTCGATGTTCTGAGCCTGGGCCAGATCAGCAACGCTATTGGCAAAGGCCAGGAAGCTGGTGTCACGGGCTACGAAGTCAGTTTCGCAGTTAAATTCAATCGCCAGACCAACACCGTTAGCAACGCGGGTTAATACCACGCCTTCAGCAGCGATACGGCCGGCTTTCTTGGCAGCCTTGGCTAAGCCGCTTTTACGCATAGCGTCGATTGCCGCTTCGATATCACCTGCGGTTTCTTCCAGCGCTTTTTTACAATCCATCATGCCAGCGCCAGTGCGCTCGCGTAATTCTTTTACTAATGCGGCAGTTACAGCCATGGGAGCTTCCTCGTAATTTAGTTCAGACAAACAGGGGCGAGACGCCCCTGTTGCAAAGTGATCCTGAATCTCAGCCGAGCTTACACCCGGCTGATGACAGAATAATTATTCTGCTTCAACGAAGGCTTCGGCTTCAGCCTGGACTTCGATGGTTTTGTCACGACCTTCCTGGATCGCCTGGCCAACAGCGCCCAGATATAACTGGATAGCGCGGATAGCGTCGTCGTTACCAGGGATTACGTAGTCAACACCTTTAGGATCTGAGTTAGTATCTACAATAGCTACTACCGGAATACCCAGGTTGTTGGCTTCTTTGATCGCGATATGCTCGTGGTCAGCGTCGATAACGAACAGTACGTCCGGTAAGCCGCCCATCTCTTTGATACCGCCTAAGCTCTTTTCCAGCTTGTCCATCTCACGGGTACGGTCTAAAGCTTCTTTCTTGGTCAGCTTGTCGAAAGTACCGTCCTGGCTTTGTGCTTCCAGGTCTTTTAAACGCTTGATTGACTGACGAACAGTTTTCCAGTTAGTCAGCATACCACCTAACCAGCGGTGGTTTACGTAGAACTGGTCAACTTTAACTGCGGCTTCTTTGATCGCTTCTGAGGCAGCGCGCTTGGTACCTACGAACAGGATCTTGCCCTTTTTCGCTGATACTTGCTGAATGAAAGCCAGGGCGTCATTCATCATTGGAACAGTTTGTTCCAGGTTGATGATATGTACACGGTTACGGGCGCCGAAAATGAATGGCTTCATTTTTGGGTTCCAGTAACGGGTTTGGTGACCGAAGTGTACGCCCGCCTGGAGCATGTCGCGCATTGAAACTTTTGCCATGATAATTTTCCTGTTTAGGGGTTAGGCCTCCATGCATCCCATATGCCGACCCGGTTTTCACCAGGCACCCCGGAATACGTGTCGATGCATGTGTGTTGTTTAATTAAGTGTTTTGCAGTTTGCTAACGTCAAAAACGACTCACTTATAACCAGAAATTCTGTAAAGCTACAGCACTCCGGCGCTAAGTTAGGGTACAATGCCATTTGCGAAATTGCGGCGCGCTTTATACCATAATGCCGTATTAAATACAATCTGATGGGCAAATAAACAGCAGTTTAGCGCCAATGGATTTCAAGATGCACGGCGATATCCGCGCGATAAGTTAGAGAGAACAAGCATGACAGCACCGATTAAAACTCCGGCCGAAATAGAAAAAATGCGCATTGCAGGTCGTTTGGCCGCCGAAGTGCTGGAAATGATCGAACCCCATGTTAAAGCCGGTGTCACTACCGACGAGCTGAATACTATCTGCCATGACTATATTGTTAATGTGCAGCAGGCTGTCCCGGCACCATTAAACTACCACGGTTTTCCAAAATCGATCTGTACCTCGGTAAACCATGTGATCTGTCACGGTATCCCTGGCGACAAGGTGCTAAAAGACGGCGATATTATCAATATCGATATCACCGTGATTAAAGATGGCTATCACGGTGATACCTCTAAGATGTTTGTGGTAGGCAAACCGAGCATCCTGGCTGAGCGCTTGATCCGTATCACCCAGGAGGCGATGTACCTTGGGATTAAGAAAGTCAAAGACGGCGCCCGCTTGGGTGATATTGGCCATGTGATCCAACAACATGCCGAAAAACATAGCTACTCGATAGTACGTGAATATTGCGGCCATGGTATCGGTGCCGTGTTCCATGAAGAACCACAGGTGCTGCACTATGGCAAGCCGGGAACCGGTGAGGTGTTAAAGAGTGGCATGTGTTTAACCATTGAGCCGATGATTAATGCCGGTGCCCGTCACAGCAAGCTGTTAAAAGATGGCTGGACAGTCGTCACCAAGGACCGCAGTTTATCCGCCCAGTTTGAACATACCATTCTGGTAACCGATACCGGTTGCGAAATTTTAACGCTACGCAGCGATGACACCATCGACCGGATTGTTACCGCAGAGTAATCTAACAAAACATAGCAGAAGGAGTTCCTCTTGAGTCAGGTCTTAAGTTTTAACCGCCCCCTGCCCGAGCGGTACTCCCTGGATGCCTATAAAAAGCACTTCGCTGAGTTTCAGGAATTTCAGGCCCGCGCCTTTCACAGCCAGCCAATTAATGCGCTGGTCAAAGCCCGCGCCCGCTTTGTCGACGAAGTACTGCTGCAGCTGTGGCAATATTGCGATCTGGCAAAAGATAAAAGTATCAGCCTGCTGGCCGTTGGCGGTTATGGCCGTGGCGAGCTGCATCCCTATTCCGATATCGATTTATTACTGCTGGTCGAAAAAAGGCCCGGCAGCGCCCAGCACGAAGCCATCGGCCGCTTTATTACACTGCTGTGGGATCTGCGGCTGGAAGTCGGCCACAGTGTCCGCACCCTAAAAGAAACCCTGAGTCTGGGCAAAGAAGACATTACCATTGCCACCAATTTGCTGGAAATGCGACTGCTCACTGGCAATAAGCAACTGTTTAACGAGTTGCACGAAGCCGCGATGAGTGAGAGTTTCTGGACCAGTCAGGCGTTTTTTCAGGCGAAACGACATGAACAGCAACAGCGCCATGCCCAGTATCATGGCACCGCCTATAACCTGGAACCGAATCTGAAAGCCAACCCGGGCGGACTGCGTGATATCCAGACCATCGGTTGGGTTGCCAAGAAACACTTTAATACCCGTACCATGCGCGAGCTGGTGGCCTATCAGTACCTGACGGAAGATGAATATCAGGAATTGATGGAGTGTGAAGCTTATCTGTGGCAAATGCGTTTTGCACTGCATCTGGAAGCTGGCCGTAACGAAAACCGGATCCTGTTCGATTATCAGCCAGCTGCCGCCGAACGGCTGGGTTTTGGTGCCGATGGTAAGGCCTCAGTCGAACGGATGATGAAGCGGTTTTTCCGCACCGTACAGCGGGTTAGCGAACTGAACGAAATGCTGTTACAACACTTTGAAGGCAGCATTCTGAATTCGCAGCAAAAAGTTAAAGTCAGTCAACTGGACGATTACTTTGAATTACATGGCCATCTGATTAAAGCCAGTGATAATGCGGTCTTTGCCAAACGCGATAATTTACTGCGGCTATTCTGGCATATTGCCAATAACTCCAATATTACCGGCGTACACTCGACGACCATCCGGCTTATCCGCCAGGTGCGGCGGCGTTTGATGGGTGACCTGCAGGATTATGAAGCCTGTCGCCAGTTGTTTCTGGCACTACTGCGCCACCCGCGCGGCATGGACAAAGCCATTACCCTGATGCACCGCTACGGCATTCTGGCCGCTTATCTGCCACAGTGGCGTAATATCGAAGGCCAGATGCAGTTTGACTTGTTTCATGCCTACACCGTGGATGAACATACGCACCGGCTGTTAAAAAACCTGTATAAGTACAGCTTGCCAGAGCATGACAGCGAATTTCCGCTCTGCTCCGATATTGTCAAAAAAATGGAGAAACCGGAGCTGCTGTACCTCGCCGGCATCTTCCACGATATTGCTAAAGGCCGCGGCGGCGATCACTCCGAACTGGGCGCCATGGATGTGCGCGAGTTTGCCAAGCTGCATAAACTCAGTGACTTTGACAGCAAGCTGATTGCCTGGTTAGTCGAAAACCATCTGTTAATGTCGGTTACTGCACAGCGCCGCGATATTCATGACCCGCAGGTGGTGGCTGAGTTTGCCGAAAAGGTGCGCGATGAAACCCGGCTTAATTATCTGTATTGTCTGACGCTGGCCGATATCCGCGCCACCAATGATAATTTGTGGAACGACTGGAAAGGTTCACTGTTACGCGAACTGTTTTTAGCGACCCAGAAAGCCTTCCGCCGCGGTTTGGAAAAACCGATGGATCTGCGCGATCTGATCCGTGAAAACCAGGCCGAAGCCCTGCCGCTGCTGATCAAACAAAGCTTTATCGAAAGTGAGATCCTACAGTTGTGGAGCCGGATCAAAGCCGATTATTTTGCCCGTTACAGCCCGAAGCAAATTGTCTGGCATACCGAACATATTCTGCGGCACAAAGATCCCAATGAACCCCTGGTGCTGGTCAGTAAAGCGCCGATTAAAGGCGGCACCCAGGTGTTTGTTTATACCCGCGACCAGGCTGGCCTGTTTGCGCGGATGGTGGCGGCTTTAGACAGTAAAAAGGTAAATATTTACGACGCCCAGATTATGACCAATAAAGATGGCTTTGCCATGGATACCTTTGTGGTACTGGAGCAAAACGGTGAAGCGGTGACCTCGCCCAGCCGCCAGCAAAGTATCAAGAAGGCGCTGGAGCAGTTTATTGCCGGTAAGCCTGATCTGTCGCGGCAAAAACCGCGGCTGTCACGCCAGATGCGTCAGTTTAGTGTGCCGCCCAAGGTGGTGTTTTTACCCGGCAATACCAAACACCGCACCATGCTGGAAATCGCCGCGCTGGATACACCAGGCCTGCTTTGCGATCTTGGCCAGGTGTTTCAGCAATGTGGGGTCAATATCCATGCCGCAAAAATTACTACTATCGGCGAGCGTGCCGAAGACTTTTTCTTAATATCCAACGCAGCAGATGATGCATTAACCGCCGAGCAGCAAAGCGAGTTAAAACGCAGCCTGATTGCACAACTCTCACAGCAAACAGAAGGTTAAGTAACGAATGTCTGATTTAAAAAGCATTATTGAAACCGCATTTGAACAGCGTGCCGACATTACGCCGAAAACAGTCAGCGCCGAAGTCAAACAGGCGGTGGAGCAGGTGCTAAGCATGCTGGACAACGGCAGCGCCCGTGTCGCCGAGAAAATTGCCGGCGAGTGGGTGGTCCATCAATGGCTGAAAAAGGCAGTGTTACTGTCATTCCGGATCAACGATAACGAAGTAATGGACGGTGCCGAAAACCGCTTCTTCGACAAAGTACCAATGAAATATGCCGGCTACACCGATGCGCAGTTCCGCGCTGATGGTGTAAGAATTGTGCCGCCAGCCGCAGTGCGTCGCGGCAGCTATATCGGTAAAAATGTGGTGGTGATGCCGTCATACGTCAATATTGGCGCCTATGTCGGCGAAGGTTCCATGGTGGATACCTGGGCCACCGTCGGTAGCTGTGCACAAATTGGTAAAAATGTGCACCTCTCTGGTGGTGTCGGTATCGGTGGCGTATTAGAGCCACTGCAGGCGAATCCAACCATTATCGAAGATAACTGCTTTATCGGTGCCCGATCTGAAGTGGTTGAAGGCGTGATTGTGGAAGAAGGCGCTGTGCTGTCAATGGGTGTCTATATTAGCCAGAGCACGCGGATTTACGATCGCGAAACCGGCGAAATCAGCTATGGCCGGGTACCTGCCGGCGCCGTAGTGGTACCAGGTACTATTCCAGCTAAAGATGGCAGCCACAGCCTGTATGCCGCCATTATTGTGAAAAAAGTCGATGCCCAAACCCGCGCCAAAGTCGGCATTAATGCCCTGCTGCGCAGTATTGAAGAGTAATTAAGATGGCAAATTGGTTAGCAGTACTTTGCCCGGCGCTGTGGTTTACACTGCAGCTGCTGTTATTACTGGCGGCGCTGATTTGCGCTGTATTAATCGTCTTTCCATCAAGCAGCGAAGATCCTGAAAAGCGCTTTGAGCAGCGGCTGGAATATGTGATCTTTACCATCGGTATGACGGTGCTGTGGTTGTTAGTGACCTTTGCCCCGCGCTAAGGCAACCACTAAAACCTGTATACTGTTATCTGGGCCGGCATTAATGCCGGCCTTGTTATTTATTTTGCTGCTTTAGGCACTGAAATACCGGGGATCGCATCGGAATAGCTAAATACCAGCCGTAGGCGGCCGTCAGACTCTCCTGCCTGATAACTGCTAAAGATCGCCCGCACGCGCTGCGTTTTAATCACGGCCCGAAAGATATCCTCCAGCTGTTGCTCGCTCTCTCCGCTCAATTCCAAAAAACAGAAACCGCCACCACAGTTAAAATGTTGCAGTTCGTCACGATATTGGCTGGCAGCCAGCTGCTGATACAGCGCCTGTTCGATCTCATCTTTTAACGTAAAATCCAGCTGATGGTCTGGCACCAGCGCACTTACATAGTGCTGCCAATCCGGCTGCTGCATTAACTGCTCTGCCAACTGATAGGGGATAGCCCCGCTTTGCTGGGCCTGATTAATAAAATAGCTAACTTGATCAGCTGCTGAAACGGGTGCGGTATCAGCTTTGTTCTGTGCGGCAATGTCTTTTGTCAGACTATCTTCTGGTTCGGGTTGTGCCAGCATAGTTTGACTCAGCGTCGCCGCCGTTAATAAACCACTATTGGCACTGTTGGTACTCGGCGGCGTAACTGCCGCAACAACTTTAACTGGTGCGGCCCCGGCTGGTGGTTCTGGCTGTGCCAGCAAGTCAGATTCAGTACCACCGTACCACCACAGACCGGCTCCCAGTAGTAAGGTAATTGTAATAAACACTATTTTGCGAGACATCCTTTATCCTCAGAGCTTGTTATTCAACTACCCTATCTGCTTTAGCTTAAAGCGGCAACACCTTGTTACCTTTTGCTTAGGGGACTGGCGGGACAGCCGCGCTATACTGGCAACAAAGCAACTGACCGGGATCCAACATGGGCTATTTTTTAAAAGGCGTACTTTTATTAAAGCAAAAAGGCTTAAAGCGTTTTGTGCTGATCCCACTGTTAATTAACATCGTGCTGTTTAGCATCGCCTTTTATTGGCTGTGGCAATTGTTGCGGCAACTGATTACGGCGGTGCAAAGTGCGCTGCCGGCCTGGCTACACTGGCTGGAATATTTGCTGATCCCGCTGGGTATCATGTCACTGCTACTGAGTTTTGCCTATAGCTTTACCATGCTAGCCAATTTTATCGCCGCGCCCTTTAATGGCCTGCTGAGTGAAAAAACCGAAGCCCTGCTTACCGGCAAACCACTGCACAACAACTGGCAACAATTTCTGCAGCAGGCGGGCCGCACACTGGGCCGGGAATGGCAAAAGCTCTGTTATGTGCTGCCTCGGTTGGTGGTCCTGTTTATCCTGTGCTGGTTTATTCCGGTGGTTGGTACCCTAGTGTGGTTTTTCTGCAGTGCCTGGTTTTATAGCCTGCAGTATCTGGATTATCCCTACGATAACCATCAGGTGGCCTTTATTGAACTGCGTAAAAATATGCGTCAGCAACCCCTACTGAGCCTGTCTTTTGGCAGCGCGGTTGCGCTCTGTAGTATGGTGCCTGTGCTGAATTTGCTGGTGATGCCGGCAGCGGTCTGTGGCGCCACCGCGCTCTGGTGTGAGCGCTTAAGCGAGCTACACGACCCGGCCTTACAGGCACCGGGCGCGCGCAGCTATCGTAAGCTGGATAAGTATTGCTAGAACTGCTCAGCTAACCAAGGTAAGGCGACATCTTCAGCCTGTAGAGTTTCGCCGGCGTCGATTTCCAGCATCTCGGCTTTCGGGCTGCCTTGCAGTTCGGTCAACAACTCAAACCACTGGCGGCCAGCGGCACAGAAGGTATCACCATAGCTGCTGTCACCCAGACCAATCACCGCAAACTGCTTGCCGGTTAATAATGGAAAACGATCGCGGCAGTCGGCATAAAATGGAAACAGATTATCCGGAATATCGCCCTGCCCGGTGGTCGAAGTAATCACTAACCAGCAATCGGCAGCAAAGGCTTGCACGGCATCCAGCTCTGGAGGCTGAAACCACCTGGCCTGATAGCCTTTTTTTGACAATAACTCCACGGCCTGCTCGGCCACATACTCGGCGCCACCGTACACACTACCGACCATAATGGCGATTTTTTGCATGCTACCCTACTCCAAAAATTGCTGAAAAACCTGTTGATAATACGCGATGTTATCCGGCCAGCCAAATCGCCGGCACAAGGCAGCCAGCTCCGCCAGACTAGCCTGTAACTGCAGCGTTACGCCGCTGACCGGATGCGGCAGCTGCAACATAACAGCGCAAAGCAGTAAGCGGTCACTATCAAATTGCTGCCGGAAGAACGCGTTGTGTTTGCCATCGCCATGGCTGGTATCGCCGACAATCGGATGGCGCAAATGCGCCAGATGACGGCGCAGCTGATGCTTACGGCCGGTTAACGGCTGCAGCGCCACTAAACTATAGCGGCTGGTAGGATAACGACTCACCGCAAACGGCAACTCGACCTGCTGCAGCGGTAAATAACGGGTTACGGCACTTTGCGCCGCTTTATCGCTACGAGCCTGTTTATCAGCAATCGCATCCAGCTGCTCTTTTAACGGATAATCCAGGGTACCGGCCGTTTTCACCACACCCCGAACTATTGCCAGATACCCTTTGCGCCATTGCCCGGCTTCAATTTGTTGACTGAGTAGCCGCGCAATCTCCGGTGATAATGCAAATACCAGTACACCCGAGGTGGGACGATCCAGCCGGTGCACCGGATACACATGACACCCCAATTGATCGCGCAGGCTTTGCAGCACAAAACGGGTCTCATGTTTATCTAAAAAAGAGCGGTGTACCAGCATGCCACTGGGCTTATCCACCGCCACCAGGTACTGATCCTGATACAGAATGGTCAGTAGCGGTTCAGCAGCGGCTGGCACCGGACTCAGGCTTGATTCAGACACTGATCAATCTCCCGGATTACGCTGAGTAAAGCGCCTAGCTGCTGAGCACGCTCTGCATAAACAAGTTCTGCCAGCGGCAGGATCGCGACCTTAGTGGGTAGTGGCAGCTTGCCATCTAACAACGCATTAAGCCTTGGGATCAGGATAAACTGTAACCACTGCTCTAAAGGCAGTGTATCGCAGCAAAAAGGGGCGGTACTGGTAAGCGCGTCTGGCGCCGGCGGCTGGGCCGACCATAGCGCTGCGGCTCTGAGTTCAGTTTCCAGTTGCTGTAACAATAGCGGGAGTTGTTGCCGGGACATAGCATCCTTTTGCGGTCAGACTGCGGCTAATCAGGGCTGGCAGTGTAGCAAATAACGGCCCGGGTCGCAGCCAAAGCCTTGTAAAAAGCCAGCACCGCCAGCATTATGCTTTACCCCGGACAGAGGTATTCATGACCAGTATTATACTTTTACTTATTGTTATCACTATCGGTTACGGCTTTTGGTTGCAACGTAAACAGGACGAACGCGCCATCCTGTTAGCGCGCCAATTATGCCGTCAGCATCAGTTACAGTATCTGGAATGTGGTCGCAGTTGCTATCGCTTTCGCAAAATCGGCCAACGCCAGCGCTTTGTCACCTGCTATCAGGTCGATTTTAGCGCTGACGGCGAAAGCCGGTATCAGGCTGAATTGGTATTAAGTGGCTTGCATCTGGCAGCCTTTAACCTGCCGCCCCACCGGATCCCATCCTGATCCGGTGCCACACCCTATGCCTGCGCCAGCGCGGCCTTGAGTTTGCGCTCCAGTTGCCCGGTAAGAAAGTCTTTATACATCACCCAATCGGCGGCCAGACTATAAAACGGATACTTAAAGGTAGCCGGCCTGTTATGTTCAAAGCCAAAATGACCCAGCCAGGCAAAGCCATAGCCGATTAGCGGCAGGCTCCAAAGCCAGAGCCACTGCTGGCTTAATATCACCCACGCCAGCACCAGTAACACCAGGCTACTGCCAATATAGTGCAAGGCCCGACAGATCGGATTAGCATGCTCCCGCAGATAAAATGGGTAAAAATCCTGAAAACGTTGGAATGGTTGCTCTGACACTTTCTGCATCGCCTCCCGCTTAATGTTGTTGCCGTGACCGGAACATCAGACTGCCCTGCACGGTATTAAAGCTCAGTGTCGTGACGTGTTGATAATGGTCATCGGCAAAAAACGCCTGATATTTTTGCAAGGTCACGAAAACCCCGATGCCGGCAGACGATGGATCTTCATCTACCAGACTGTCAACCGCCTCCAGTAAGTAATGCCCCAGACCCGCATGCTGATACTTTGGCACCACGGCAATAAAGGCCAGCATATGATAGCGTTTAGCCGGCATCGCGGCATGAATTTTCTCTTCTTTATTTAGCATCTGCCTGGTAGACAGTAGGCCCGCAGTCAGCAACATCTTCAGACGCCAATGCCAAAGCCGGCTGCTGCCAATACCGGAGTCAGGGCCAACCACACAGGCGACGCCCAGCAGTTGTTCGCCCTGAAACAAACCAATAATCGGCTGCCCGGCCTGCCAAAAGGTGCTGAGCTCTTCCCGGATCGCCGAGCGCAGCCGTGCCTCATATTCCCGCTCTGCCGCGCGAAAGATTTCCATAAACAGCGGATCATCGTGATAAGACTGGTACAGCACCGAGGCGGCAAGTTTAAGATCTTCACCGCCTAATAGCGCGGCCTTTAATTGACTGGGTTCGATATGACTGACCTGGGCTAACATCGCTCACCTGTTATTGTTGTTTTTTTATTCACAATAGCAGTCGCCTCTGAGCTTGCCAAGCACGATTTCATTAGCACAAACTCAGCTATACTTTTTAAAGCGAAAGCCAAAACGGAGGAGCACCATGGATACCAGTAAACACACTCTGAGCACCCTGTTTGCCCAGCTGGGTTTAGAAAACAGCCCGGAACAGATCCAGGCGTTTGTGCGGCGGCATAAACTTAGCGCCGGGATGGAGCTGGCCGATGCGCCGTTCTGGAACCGCGCTCAGGCCAGCTTTTTACGCGAAGCCTGGCGCGCCGATTCCGATTGGTCAGACGTTATCGATGAGCTAAATAACTTACTGCATTAAGCTAAATCCACCCGGTGAGAAAGCTCGCCAGGCACTAGGGCGTGTTGACGTTTGCTGCTTAGATTTTGTTCGCACTGGCGGCGTTTTGATCGCGAAACGAGGAGCGCAGTTTAGTCATTCTAAATAAGTGACGAGTGACAAAGAGCAAAGCGCCGCCAGCGCGAACCCTCCGGG
>WPCK01174138.1_pt1 | contig 154642 bp, 146 predicted proteins | sample 5399851 | NCBI WGS metagenome assembly WPCK01 (sample SAMN12869471, study PRJNA574797) | sludge metagenome | isolation source: wastewater treatment of pH11 | place: China:Beijing | collected 2019-05-20
TTGGTCCAGCGAGGCGTCGGTGCGGATTGGTTCATGGCGTTTGGCGATATGGGCTCGGTACATGATGATTCCCCTTCCTGTTCGGAGGCGGTGACGATCCATACATACCAGTTCCCGCTTTTCGAGGTTTTAGCCCGCATCGGGGGCTTTTTCTATCGGCCGTCGAGGCCTCAGAAAAAGACGAGAGGCCACCCAAGGGCGGCCTCTCGCGTCGCTCATCCGACGGCGCCGGAGACTCCTGAGGGATCAGCGAGCGGAGGGAGACCCAGCAGCGACAACGTCGAGATGCGGCTCCCTGCTCGCCCCTAGGAAAGCGGAGGCGCCAAGAGGAGGAGCGAAAACATTCTGTTAGTCAACAATCTGAGGTCAGGGACGCTTGTCCCTGACCTTTTAACGATGTGCCTCCGTCCAAACGATGGCGGGGTAGGCTCGATTGGCGAGCTCGGGGAACGGACGCGGTGTGTCCGCACCGAGCCAGATGGCGGTGATCGTCTCATCGGTCAACCCGACGTACCACATATCTTTGTGGGCGTTCGTCGTACCGGTCTTGCCGCCGACGTACGGACGTTTGATTTGCCCTGCATAGCGTCCGGTCCCATACGACGTGACGGCAGATAACGCTTGTCGCATCGTTGCCGCCGTCTCTTCTGACCAGACGGCTTGTTTCGTCACGCCTGGCGTGAGCGTCGGGGCACCAGAACCGAACCGGATTTCCTTAATCGTCTGTCCTGATACGTACACGCCACCGTTAAGAAACGGCGTATAGGCGGCAGCTAGTTCTTTCGGCGACACCCCTTGTGTCAAACCGCCGAGAGCGCTCGCCATGCTGTTGTCGCTCTCTTTGTCCCACTGGCTGAACATCAAGTCGGCCGTGGCGTAGGCGGCATCTTGGTCGATCACGGAGAACGCTGCGAGCGCCGGGGTGTTGAACGAGTAGGCGACCGTATCACGAAGTGTCACGTCACCGAGTACACGGTTGCCGCTGTTCGTCGGGCAATACGTGCCGTAGCAGGTCGGTCTTCCATCAAGGACGGTCTCTAGTGTCGCGTTCGTCTCTTCGATGAATGGGGCGAAGACGACGATCGGCTTGATGGCCGAACCAGGTTGGCGGAACGCCTGTGTCGCCCGGTTGAACTCCCCGCTCTTTGTCATCTCCGAATCGACGAGGGCGACGATGCGCCCGTTCGGCGTCAGTTCAGCGTAACCGCCGTTCACGCCTGCAGGCAACCGGCTCAGCTCACGCTTCGCTTTCGTCTGGCGCGAGACAGATAAATACGTCTCAATCGTCGCTTGATGGCTCGCCAAATAGTTACGGGCTCCTTCTTCGTCAAGGTCGTAGCGGGTTCTGACGAGCCGAACCGCGTCCTTAATGACCGCGTCCATGTAATCCGGGTACTGAATTTCATGCTGTTTGTAGGTGGCTTTCAGCTTCACACCGTACGACGCGTCATACGCTTGTGCTGACAACACTCCGGCATCTTTCAGTTGTGTCAAAATCCGGTCTTTCCGCTCGTAAAATGCAGACGACGGTTCGAGCGGGTTGTATAAAGACGGATTGTTCGGGACTGTCAACAAGTATGCGATTTGATTCCAATTTAAATCCTCGAGTGGACGATTGAAGTACGTGTCAGCCGCTGACTGGATGCCGTAGACGTTATGACCGAAGAAAATGACGTTGCTGTATGCGGTAATAATTTCTTTCTTACTATAATTTTTCTCGAGCGCCCGGGCGATCATCAATTCTTTCACTTTTCGCTCGTACGTCCGCTCGTGCGTCAAGTAAACGTTCCGCGCCAATTGTTGTGTAATCGTGCTCCCTCCTTGCATCGATGACTCGTTGGCGTTGTTGATGAACGCCCGGGCGATGCCGCCGAGATCATAGCCGGGATGGGCGTTGAACTTCCGGTCTTCAATGACGATGATGGCGTCACGGATATGGTCCGGGAGCCCGTCGACCGAGACGTCGTCTCGCCGGCCGCTCAAGTAGAGCGCTTCCGTACCGCCTTTATAGGCAAGCGTGACGGCGTGCTTTGTCGAGAGCGGCTCTGTGTCGACGGTCTCTTCCCCCCAGGCGACAATCGTTTTTGCTTGTTCAATCTCTTCTTTTAAAGCCCCGCTCACCGTAAATCCGACAGCGGTCAGTCCGGCGAAAAATAGTGTTCCAATCCATGCGCGCATCGTTTCACCTCTCTCTTCATTCATTATATCGTCAATCTTTCAATTAAATTCAAAATGTAAACGTTATCATATAATAATTTGGGCAGGAATACATTAGGAAACAGCGAAAAAGGGTAATAGAGGTTTATATTATGAATTTAGGAGGCTGTACTATGAAGCAAGAAATGGTTGCGATGCTCCTCGCGGGCGGAGAAGGGAAGAGACTCGGGCCCCTCACGCGCAAGACAGCGAAACCGGCTGTCCACTTTGGAGGGAAGTACCGAATCATCGATTTCCCTTTATCGAACTGTACGAATTCGGGAATTACGACAGTCGGCGTGTTGACACAATATGAACCGCTTGAATTGAACCGTTATCTCGGCATCGGTTCGGCTTGGGATTTAGATCGTCGTAACGGAGGCTTGGCCATCTTGCCCCCATACCAGGCACAATCGGGGAAGAACTGGTATGAAGGTACGGCGAACGCGATTTACCGGAACTTGAGCTACATCGATGATTACAATCCGGAGTACGTCTTGATTTTGTCGGGTGATCATATTTATAAGATGGACTACGAGAAGATGCTTGATTTCCACAAAGAGAAAAATGCGGACGTCACAATCTCGGTTATGGAAGTACCATGGGACGAAGCGCCACGCTTCGGGATTTTGAACACGAGTGACGATCTTCGCATCAATGAGTTCGATGAGAAACCGGAAAAGCCGAAAAGCAACTTGGCTTCGATGGGCATCTACATCTTCAACTGGAAAGTGCTGCGGGAGCACTTGATCCAAGATGCAGAAGATGAGACGTCAAGCTTTGACTTCGGGAAGAACATCATTCCGAATACGCTCCTCGACGGTTTAAACGTCTTCGCCTACAAGTTCAAGGGCTACTGGAAAGATGTCGGTACGATTCAATCACTTTGGGAAGCGAACATGGACCTGCTCGAAGAAGATCCGCCGTTCGATTTGTACGACCCGAACTGGAAGATGTATTCGGTCAACCCGAACCAGACGCCGCAGTTCATCGGAAAAGACGCCTGTGTCGAACAGTCGGTCGTTAACGAAGGTTGTCAAATCGAAGGAGAAGTCCAACACTCCGTCTTGTTCTACGACGTCCGTGTCGGCGAAGGGTCGCTCGTTAAAGACTCTGTCATTATGCCGGGAGCACGCATCGGCAAAGATGTAACGATTCATCGTGCCATCGTCGCAAGCTGTGCCGTCATCGAGGACGGGGCAACAATCGGCGAGCCGGGTGGTGAGATCGTTGTCATTGAACCACATGAAAATATCCAGAGCGGCACAGTATTCAAACAACGTGCTTGAACTAAAAAAAGACCGACGCAAGGAGGCGTTACTGTTGACGAATGATTTGTTAGGGGTCATCAACTTAGGGACCGAAGAAGGACTGTTTCCAGAGTTTACGGGACATCGCAATTTAGCGGCCGTGCCGTTCTCAGGACGTTATCGACTCATTGACTTTACTTTGACGAACATGATCACACAAGGGATCAACCAAGTCGGGATATACACGCTCGATAAGTATCGCTCGTTAATGGACCACCTCGGATCTGGGAAAGAGTGGGACCTCGACCGTTCACAAGGCGGCCTCCACATCTTCCCACCGGCGCTGAAACCAGACGGCGAAGCTTACTTGGGTGATTTGGCCAACTTCTCGATACACCGCGAGCATTTTGTGCGCAGCAAGCAACCGTACGTCGTCATCACAGGATCGAACGTCTTGACGACGATCGATTTCCAAGACATGCTCGACCATCATAAAGAGATGGGTGCGGACATCACGCTCGCGTATACCGGTCACGAGCAAAAATGCGGCTACTGCCGTCCGATTCGTCTCGGCGAGAACGACCGCGTCGTCGGCATCTCGGAACGCGGCTTCAGCCCGGCCGACGAGTACGCATACACGGAGACGATCATCATGTCGAAAAACTTGTTCCTCCGCCTTGTCAATGAAGCGACGGCTAGAGGGGAATACGACTTGTTGGATGGCGTCATTCGTCCCCAACTCCATCGTCTCCACGTTCACGGTTATCACTATACTGGGAAAATGCAAGTGATTCATTCCGTCCTTTCATACTACAATGAAAGTATGCGCCTACTTCGTCAGGAAGGCATCATCTATGACTTCCCGCACATTTACACGAAGATCAAGCATGAACCGCCGACCCGCTATTTGAAAGGGTCGAAAGTGAATGAAGCGCTCGTCGCGAACGGATGTAAAATTAGCGGAGAAGTCCAGAACAGTATTCTCTTCCGCGGGGTCGTCGTCAGTGAGCACGCCCGCATTAAAAATTCAATCATTTTATCCAAGTCCATCATTGAAGAGGGCGCTGTCGTCGAGAACGCCATTTTAGACAAAGAAGTGGTCGTGAAACGCGGACAGGTCATTCGCGGGACGGTCGATGAGCCGATCGTCATCGGAAAACGGACAACGGTGTGAAGGAGGATATTATGAAAATATGGTATGTCGCTTCAGAAGCGGCACCGTTCATGAAGACGGGGGGGCTTGCCGATGTCATCGGCTCGCTCCCTCAAGCGGTGTCTAGCCTTGGTGAGGACGTCAGTGTCGTCATGCCGAAGTATGGTTCGATTGCACAGGAGTACGTCGACGAGATGGAATATATGTTTGATTTGATCGTCCCTGTCGGATGGCGCAAACAGTTCGGTGCGGTCCTTAAGCTCGAACGGGACGGCATCACCTACTACTTTATCGACAACGAATATTACTTTAAGCGTGAAGGCGTGCTCTACGGGCACTACGATGATGCCGAACGGTTCGCGTTCTTCTCACGTGCCGTCCTTGAGATGATCGGCAAAGTCGAAGAGGTCCCGGACGTGTTGCATTGTCACGATTGGCAGACCGGCGTCGTCCCGGCGTTCTTGCGGATCCACTATCAACATATCGAGGCGTATCAACGGATCCGTACTGTCTTCACAATCCATAACTTGCAGTATCAAGGAATCTTCCCGGAAGCTGTCCTCGGAGAGCTGTTGCAGTTCGGACCCGAACACTTCACGGCGGAAGGGATTCAACATAACGGTCTCGTCAACTATATGAAAGCGGGCATCGTCCATTCCGATCAAATCACGACGGTCAGTCCGTCATATCGTGATGAAATCATGGAGCCGTATTACGGAGAAGGGCTTGATGCGGCGCTTCGTCACCGAGCCGTCGACGTCCGGGGAATTTTGAACGGTCTCGACTTGGCGACGAACGATCCGAGTACGGACAAACGAATCGCGAAGACGTATAACTTGGACACGGTCAAAGAAGGAAAGTTGGCCAACAAGCGTATGCTGCAGGAACGGTTCGGTTTGGAAGTGCGTGACGATGTCATGTTGATCGGATTCGTCAGCCGTCTCGTCGAACAAAAAGGGCTTGATTTGATTGAAGCGGTGAGTGAGGAGCTCGGTAACTTGGACTGTCAGTTCGTCTTCCTCGGATCGGGTCAACCCGAGTATGAGGGTATCGTCCATCACATGACGGCGTCGCATCCTGGCAAGGTCGGTTCGTATATCGGCTTTGACATCGAACTCGCTCACTTGATTTACGCCGGTTCGGACGCATTCCTCATGCCGTCACGCTTTGAGCCGTGCGGCCTCAGCCAATTGATCTCGATGCGTTACGGGACGCTCCCGATCGTCCGTGAGACGGGAGGACTTCGTGACACGGTGAAGCCGTTCAACGAATATACGCAGGAAGGGACCGGTTTTGGGTTCTTGAACTACAACGCTCATGAAATGCTCGCCACGATTGAAAAATCGATTCGTGTCTTCTATGAACGCAACACGTGGAATGCCCTTGTCCATCAAACGATGACGGCGGACTTCAGCTGGAAACAATCCGCGAAGCAATACCGTGAGCTCTATCACTTATTCGCATGACTGGAAGGAGTTTTACACACATATGTTCACAGACAAACAGAGCTTCGTCACTTTGTTCAAAGACCGATTCGTCGCCTTAAACGGGAAATCGTTCAAGGAAGGGACCGAGCAGGAAGTGTATCAGACGTTGGCTACGATAGTGCGTGAGCAGGCAATCCCGAAGTGGATTAACACGCGCGACAAGCAAGAAGAGAAGCAAAGTAAGCAAGTCATCTATTTCTCGCTTGAGTTTTTGTTGGGGCGTTTTTTATACAACAACTTGCTCAGCATGGATGTGTTAGAAGTCGTCCAAGAAGGGCTCGAGGAGCTCGGATTTGATTTCACGGAAATCACCGAGTTCGAGCCGGAACCGGGCCTTGGGAACGGGGGCCTCGGTCGATTGGCCGCTTGCTTCCTTGACTCGCTCGCCGCACTCAGCTTGCCAGGGCATGGGAACGGGATTCGTTACCGCTATGGCCTCTTCAAACAAAAGATCGTCGACGGCTATCAAGTCGAACTCCCGGACAATTGGCTTCGAGACGGCAATATGTGGGAGACGCGCCGTGCCGATCGTGCGATCGACGTCAACTTCGGCGGCTGGATTGAAATGAGACAAATCGGCGACCGTCTGCGTGTCGTCCATCATCCGGACGAAGTCGTCCGGGCCGTCCCGTACGATATGCCGGTCATCGGTTACAAAAATGATGTCGTCAACACGCTCCGTCTATGGAACGCCGAATCGCCTTACGACGATGAGGAGTATATGGAACGGACGAAAGGGTCATACAAAGACTTGCTCAAATATAAGCAGTCGATTGCGACGATTTCTGAATTCCTTTATCCGGATGACACGACGTACGAAGGAAAAGTGCTGCGCCTGAAACAACAATACTTCTTCGTGTCGGCGGGCATCCAATCGATGATTGCCTCATATCTCCGTCATAACAAATCGCTTAAACATCTAGGTGACCATTACGCCGTCCACATCAACGACACGCACCCGGTCGTCGCGATTCCAGAATTAATGCGCATCTTGATGGATGAGCACGGCTATGGATGGGAAGAAGCATGGCGTGTGACGAAAAGTGTCATGTCGTTCACGAACCATACACTTCTCGCCGAAGCGCTTGAGAAGTGGCCGGTCGAGATGTATGAACGGTTATTGCCGCGCATCTATCAGATCATTGAAGAAATCAACCGCCGTTTCTGTCGCGACGTGCTCGTCAACTACCCGCACCTCGAGCCGCATATGGGGGATATCGCCATCGTCTCGAACGCGCACATCAATATGGCGAACTTGGCTGTCGTCGGTTCACACTCGACGAACGGTGTCGCCCAAATCCATACCGATATATTGAAGCAACGCGAGATGCGTCATTTGTACGAGATGTTCCCGCTTCGCTTCAACAACAAGACGAACGGGATCACGCACCGTCGTTGGTTACTCAAGTCCAACCCGCGCCTCTCGAACTTGATCACGGACGCGGTCGGCCCATCGTGGATTGAACATCCGAACGACTTAGAGAAGTTGATGGGCTTCTCGAAAGACGCGAGCTTCCAAGAACAGGTCATGGACGTGAAGCAACAGAACAAACTCGATTTGGCGTCATACATTCAAGACGAGACGGGCATCACCGTCGATCCGAACTCGATTTTTGACGTTCAAGTGAAACGGCTGCACGCCTACAAGCGTCAGCTTATGAATGCGCTTCACATTCATGCCCTCTATCAAAAAATCAAAGCGGACCCGACGTTCACGATGGTACCGCGGACGTTCATCTTCGGTGCGAAAGCGGCACCTGGATACTACTATGCGAAAGAAGTCATCCGTTACATCAACGCTCTCGCGACGATGATCAATCACGATAAACGGGCGAGCCAGTTCATTAAGATCGTCTTCCTTGAGAACTATCGCGTCTCCATGGCAGAACGAATCTTCCCAGGCTCTGATGTGAGCGAGCAAATCTCGACGGCGAGCTACGAAGCGTCAGGGACCGGCAACATGAAGTTCATGATGAACGGTGCGCTCACGATCGGGACGCTCGATGGGGCGAACATCGAGATTCGAGATGCGGTCGGAGATGACCATATCTTCATCTTCGGCTTGACGCCGCAAGAAGTCATGAACTACAAGAAGTTCGGCGGTTATCATGCGGCGGACATCTATCATGCGAACCAAGAAATACGTGATGTCGTCGACGGTCTCGTCAACGGAACGTTCGATAAGGTCGGTGAGTATCAATTCCAGGCGATCTTTGATTCGCTGCTCGTCTACAACGACGATTTCCTCGTCTTGAAAGACTTCGCCTCCTATATGCAGGCACAGCGTCGGGCCGGGGAAGTGTTCGCCGATAAGGCGCGTTGGGCCGAGAGTTCAATCGTCAACACGGCCAAATCGGGAATCTTCTCGAGCGACCGGACCATCACGGAATACGCGAACGCGGTTTGGAACATCAAACCGACGAGCGTGAAATAAAAAACGAGATCCACCCGTTATGGGTGGACCTCGTTTTCTGGATAAGAGATCCAGTCAGAATAAGAGCCGGGGTAAAGACGGACATCATCTTTGCCGAGGGCGTGTAACGCTAAGATGTTGACACAGGCGGTGACCCCGCTCCCGCAGTAAAAGATTGGGTTCGGGACATCGAGCACGTCAACGTAAAGCTCTTTCAAATCATGAAAGTCTTGCAACGTGCCGAGATCCGTGACGGCGTCAGCATATGAACAGAGGAGAGCGTTCGGAATATGTCCTGCCTTGTGGTCAATCGGTTCGTGGCTGCCGTCGAAACGGTCGGCCGTGCGGGAGTCATACAGCTCTGCCGTACGTGCAGCCTTCACGTCTTCGATCGTGGCAATCATCTCGTCTTGGAATTGAGGGACGTAGTCAGACGCCGGATAGTTCGGGATCTCTGTCGTCGTCTCGCCGCAGTATGTGATACCGGCTTGAATCCCGCCTTCGAGCACAACGACGCGCTCATGTCCAGCCCATTTGAAGAGCCACCAGGCGCGCGCGGCGTATGGGAACCCGTCGTCGTAAATGATAATCAAATCGTCTTCTTGAATCCCGATGCGACGGAGCGTCGCCGTCCATGCTTCTTTCGAAGGAAGCGGGTGGCGGCCGCCGTGCTCTTCAACGGGACCAGACAAGTCTTCCATCAAATCGAGAAAGACCGCGTTCGGGAGATGGCCTTGACGATACACGTACTTCCCGTAGGAAGCGTCGTTCAGGGAATAGCGGCAATCGATAAAGCGAATCGAATCCGTATGGACGATCTGTTTCAATTCTTGGGCACGCATAGTTGGGAACATAGAATCACCTCGAAGTTTCGTTACTTCCATCCTATACAAGATGGAACAAATTGGCGAGTACTTCGATTGAATTTTAAATGTCGAAAGGGGAACTAACCATGGCATGGCAACAAACGTATGAACGGTGGAAACAACACGAGGCGCTCGAGCCGCATCTTCGGGTCGAGCTCGAGGAGATGGCGAAAGATGATACGTCACTCGAAGACGCCTTCTATAAGACGCTCGAATTCGGGACGGGCGGAATGCGCGGCGAAATCGGGCCTGGGGCCAATCGGATGAACATCTATACGATTCGGAAAGCTTCAAAAGGGTTCGCCGATTTCATCGCCGCTTCTGGCGAAGAGGCGAAACGTCACGGTGTCGTCATCGCGCACGACTCCCGTCACTTCTCACCAGAGTTCGCGCTCGAGGCGGCACGGACGCTCGCTTCGAACGGGATTAAGACGTACTTGTTCCCGAGCCTCCGAGCGACGCCAGAGCTATCGTTCGCGGTGCGTCACTTGAACGCCTTTGGTGGGATCGTCATTACGGCGAGCCACAATCCTCCAGAATACAATGGTTTCAAAGTATACGGTGCGGACGGCGGACAGTTGCCGCCGGCAGAAGCCGACGAACTCGTCTCATACGTCAATGCGATTGAAGACGAACTGTTGATTGAAGTGAAAGAAGAGGCGAGCCTTCGTTCAGACGGCACGCTCGTGACGGTCGATTCATCCGTCGACGCGGCCTATATGGACGCGTTACAGTCGATTCGCATCCATCACGACGTCCAAGGAGATCCGCTCAAAATCGTCTTTTCACCACTCCACGGCACCGGCCGTCGTCCCGTCATGGAAGGGCTCAAGGCGTATGGCTTCGAGCACGTGACAATCGTTGAAGAACAAGCCGAGCCAGACGGCGCGTTCCCAACGGTCAGTTACCCGAACCCGGAAGAACGGGCCGCGTTCGAGCTCGCCATGCAATACGGTGACCGCGTCGAGGCTGATCTTTTAATGGCGACGGACCCGGATGCCGACCGCGTCGGCTTCACGGTCCGTGATCGGAATGGCGAATGGTTCGTCTTAACGGGCAACCAGACGGGTGCGCTCCTCATGGACTACATTTTGTCACAAAAAGTGGAGACCGGTACGCTTCCGACGAATGGGTTTGTCGCCAAGACGATCGTCACGTCTGAACTCGGGGCGGCCATCGCGAAGGCGTACGGTGTCCATCTTGAGAACACGCTCACCGGCTTCAAATTTATCGGGGAGAAAATCAAGCAGTACGAGGAGTCAGGAGAATACGAGTTCTTGTTCGGTTACGAAGAGAGCTACGGTTATTTGATCGGTGATTTCTGTCGCGATAAAGATGCCGTTCAGGCGTGTCTTCTTGGAGCGGAGATGGCAGCCTTCCATAAACAGCACGGACGCACCCTTTACGACGCGCTCCAAGCCGTCTATGAGAAGTATGGCTTCTATGAGGAGTCGCTCCAGTCGATGACGCTCAAAGGGAAAGCTGGACTTGAGCAAATCGGCCGGATGATGGAAGCGTTCCGAGCGAACCCGCCGCAAGAAGTCGGTGGTTACGAAGTCGTCCGTTTCGAAGACTATAAGAAACAAGTCGCGACCGATCTTCGCCAAAACGAGTCGGAGGCGATCGACTTGCCGTCTTCGAACGTGCTCAAATTCATCTTTGAGGATGGCTCATGGTTCTGCCTCCGCCCATCTGGGACCGAACCGAAAATCAAGTTCTATTTCAGCGTTCACGCGGATAGTGCCGAGAAGACGACCGCAAAACGTGAAGCGATTGAACGCGATGTGATGAAGCAAGCGAAAGCGATCGATTGATGGATGACCACTGCCCTGACGAGGGTGGTGGTTTTTGTTTGACAACGTATGCCCCCGTCAGTATGATGAATATATTGTTTAAAACCATGTAATCGTATATGGATTATCAGGAAGGCGGAATTTATATGAAAAAATCATTAACGGCTGTACTCGCAATCGGCGCATCATTCGGGGTGCTCGCAGCTTGCGGCTCAGAGACGAACAGCGGTTCGGAAGAGACGGTCATCACGGTCGGGACAGAAGCGACATACCCACCGTTCACGTACAAAGATAAAGGTGAACTCACAGGGTACGACATCGACGTGTTGAACGAAGCGGCAGAACGTGCCGGTTACACGCTCGAATTTGAAGCGATGGACTTTAAAGGACTCGTCCCGGCACTCGACGCGGAACGCATCGACTTGATTGCCAACCAAATGAGCATCACGCCAGAGCGTCAAGAGAAGTACGCGTTCTCTGACCCGTATGCGATCTCAGGCGCCCAAGTCATCGTCGGATCAGACAACGAAGACATCCAAGGCATCGACGACCTCGACGGCAAAGTCGTCGGCTCGACGCAAGGATCTGTGTACGCACAGATGGCTGAAGAAGCCGGCGCTGAAGTGAAGTTCTACAAAGGTGCGAACCAAGTGCTCCAAGACCTTCAAGTCGGTCGCCTCGACGCAGCCTTGAACGACCGCCTCTTCATCTTGACAGAGCTTGAGAAGACGGGCTACGACGTGAAAGCAGTCGGTGACGTCTTCAACCAGAGTCAAGCCGGCTTTATGGCTCGTCAAGACTCAGACGTGCTCGAAGGCTTGAACGAAGCGCTCGCTGAAATGAAAGAAGACGGCACGATGGAGGAAATCGGAGAGAAGTACTTCGGTGAGGACATCAGTCAATGAATGAACTGATCACGACCGTCATCGATAACCGTTCGGTCTATCTTGAAGCCGTGCAATTGACGTTGATCGCCAGTGTGCTATCGATTCTGCTTGCATTGGTACTCGGTCTGATCATTGCGTTGCTTCATAGTAGTCCCATCAAACCTGTCCGGTGGTTCACGCGGTTGTACATCTCGTTCTTCCGCGGGACCCCGCTCTTGTTACAATTGCTCATTCTTTACGTCGGGTTGACGGGCTTCGTCCAGTTGAGCGGCATGCAGGCGCTCATCTATGGACTCGGCCTCCACTTCGCGGCGTATATTTCGGAAGCGTTCCGTGCCGCCATCCATTCGGTCGACAAAGGGCAAGTCGAGGCGAGTGTCGCCCTCGGCATTCCGCGTGGGAAACGATTCAAAGACATCATCTTCCCACAAGCCTTGTCGCGTGCGATTCCACCTGTCTCGAACTCGGTGATCGACATCATCAAATCGACATCGCTCGGTTCGGTCATCGCGGTTCAAGAATTGACATACGTCTCGGACCAAATCGCCGCGACGACGTATCTCGTCATGCCGCTCCTGTTGTTCTCGGCAACGATTTATTGGATTTTGTCGACGCTCATTCAAGCGGGACAGCATCGTCTCGAACGTCGCTATGCGGTTCGTTAAGCACAAAAAGCAGTCACTTCTCATCTTACGGTTGAGAGATATGACTGCTTTTTTGTATTATGGATTGCAAAAATCACAGTATGCCGGGGAGGCGTATACGTCAGGATCAAGATATTCTGTTAGTTGATAGTGACAAGTAGAGCAGGCGTGGATGTGTCGCACAATTTGTTTAGTAGGAGAATGACACTGCTCGCATAATCGCCCAGGTACTTTTCGTACGACACGGAAACCCGGTGTTTCACATTTTGGGCATAATGAATTTGCTTGTTCAATTAGTTTTCTTGTCGCCATCTCAATATTTTTCATGCGGGTTGGATTGGCGTATGCCCGCATGTCCGTCTCTATAAAAACTTGTCGATTCGTCGATTTGTTTAAGCAATACGTAAAAGCTTCCTGCAGCGATGATTCATCCGCAATATTTTTTAATATAACGGAAGAGTGTTCATCATCTGGTCGGAGGATTACGTGATGGTCTGGAAACCCAACTTCATTCACGAACTGAAGCGCGGAAGAATAGTTTTGAACGACGGTATGATTAAAATTTGTATCGATTCCTTCGTAATAACCTTGTAATTCAATATTTCGTTCATAATCTTTTAGTAACACCAATTCAGTGTTCCATGGAATAGGGGCAAGAGGATGAAATCCGAATGTACCTTCACTGGCTATTCCAACATGTAGGTTTGACAGCTGTATGACCATATTTGCTTTTTTTCGTGCTGTTTCGAGTTGTGAGTCTTGCCGACCTATCTCTCTAGTAAATGTTCCGAACTGGTCGGTATCAAATTGATTTACATGTAAGCGGCATCCTAGCTGTTCTTCAAGAAGGGGCTTTATAACTTTTTCTTTTTGGTGCATTGTGACTAACATAACATCTCGATCTTTTAAAAAACTCATCACACGTTTCCTTTCTATTCACATACAGATTCCTTTTGAAAAATATAAAGGAGCGATTCAGTCAAAGTAAATATATTTTCAACAGTATGAAATAAAAAAGAAGTGAAACCACATTAGCGGTTCACTTCTTTTTTAGATTAGTTTTAACGGATGACGAGCTCTGTTTCAGAATCGAAGAAGTGCGCTTTTGTCATATCGAGCGCAAGTGTGACGTCATCGCCCATATGGATGTTCGAACGTCCGTCGATACGAGCCGTGAACTGGTGTCCACCGAGTTCGGCATACAAGTACGACTCGGCGCCCATGAGTTCAGCGACATCGATATGCGTTTGGAACGTATGTGTCGTCGGCGAATCGATATAGATCGGCTCATCATGGATTGATTCTGGACGAATTCCGAGGATGAGTTCTTTACCGATGTAACCGCGGTCGCGAAGACCTTTCATCTTCCCTTCAGGCACGTTGATCTCTTCGCCGCTGACGATGAACTTGCCGTCTGCGAGTGTACCGCGGAAGAAGTTCATCGAAGGTGATCCGATGAAGCCGGCAACGAAGATGTTGTCCGGGTTGTCGTACACTTCTTTCGGCGAACCGACTTGTTGGATGATCCCGTCTTTCATGATGACGATACGAGTCGCGAGTGTCATCGCTTCCGTTTGGTCATGGGTAACGTAAATCGTCGTCGTGTCGAGACGGTTGTGCAGCTGGATGATTTCTTTACGCATCTGTACGCGAAGCTTGGCATCCAAGTTTGAGAGCGGCTCATCCATCAAGAATACTTTTGCGTCACGGACGATGGCACGGCCGATGGCGACACGTTGGCGCTGACCACCTGAGAGTGCTTTCGGTTTACGTTGAAGGTACTCTTCAAGTCCGAGGATGCGGGCTGCGTCTTGGACGCGGCGATCGATTTCATCTTTCGGGAATTTGCGAAGCTTCAAACCGAACGCCATGTTGTCATACACGCTCATGTGCGGGTAGAGGGCGTAGTTTTGGAAGACCATCGCGATGTCGCGGTCTTTCGGTGCGACGTCGTTCATACGCTTGCCGTCGATGATGAAGTCACCGCTCGAGATTTCTTCGAGACCTGCGATCATACGGAGTGTCGTCGACTTCCCGCAACCAGACGGTCCGACGAAGACGATGAACTCGCGGTCTTTAATGTGCAAGTTAAAGTCGCTGACTGCCTTCGAGTCCCCACCGTCGTATATTTTATCAATGTGATTCAATTGAATTTCTGCCATGTCGTTAGCCTCCTGAGAATGTGCTCTTGTATAATAGCGCTTACAAGAACGATTATACGATGAAACCGCTTGCATTGAATATGGACACGTTGCACAAAAACGATTACTCAGATTTGTGCAACGTGACAATCAGTTGGAGCAGACTCGCATCATGGAACTGGCGCGCGTCATAACCGGTCGCCTCGTAGAGTCGGTCGAGCCGATAGTTGAGCGTGTTCCGATGCATGAAGAGTGCCTTGGCGGTATGGGAGACGTTCAGCGTATGAGTGAACAGCGCCTCGAGCAATTCCCGCGCCGTCGCATCGAGTGCTGTATACGTCGCCTCGGTCAGGCGGAGCCGGGCGGCAAAAGACTCATGGTCTTGTAACAAATAATGGTATAATAATTGACTAGCAGGGTAAGCTTTAATAGAGCGTTTCGCGAGCGGAAGCAACACTTGATGTTCCGCGTAAAGCGTGGCTAGCGTGCCGAGCGGTCGCTCGCTATAGACGACGCTCGCTTCGACATAAAAGTCACCAGCGATGGCGCGCAGGACGTCTTCGAATTCTGCCATCTCGACGAGCGCTTCCGTCTCGAGTATTTCGATGTGACGCTCTGTCATGACGATGATGATCGCAGACGGCATGAAGTCACGGAGCACGTCGACGAACGTCTCGAGCGCTTCAGGCTCTTGGTGATGAAGGGCGAGCGACGACAGCCGGAACGGACGCTCGATCCGGAACGAGTCATCGAACAATCGCCCATGCCACAACGCTTGGACCGAATCGAGCGATGTGACGAACGGGGTCGCCCACAACGAGATGAGCCGTCGCTCGCGCTCGGTCAGTTCCATTTTAGGGAGGCCGAACACCGTCCCATCATGGGCTTGGTACCAGGCATATTCACCGGATGCGTCCTCCGACCGATGGACAACGGTCGGGAAAATCGATTTAATACGTTCAAACGTAGTCAACACAATCACCTCTTCAACAATGTATCATATTTCAGATCGGAGGCAGACAGTTTGGATAGTCTACTAAAAATATTCATCATGATCGCCATCGGGGCGACAATCGGGGGAGTGACGAACTTCTTCGCCATCAAAATGTTGTTCCGGCCGCACGAGCCGAAGTATATCGGCAAGCTACGCGTGCCCTTCACACCTGGGCTCATCCCGAAGCGGCGCGACGAATTGGCGACGAGCCTCGGGAAAACCGTCGTGAAGCATTTGCTGACACCGGAAGGGATGCGCAAGCGCCTGCTAGACGAGCAAGTCAGCAGCCACATCACCCATTTCGTACAAGGGGAAGTACGAACGATGCTTCGCTCGGAAAAGACCGTTCGAATGCTCATCGAACCGCTCTATCCAGACGTCGAGACACGTGTCTTGACGGCAGCGGATGCGAAGTTGCGAGAGGAGCTCGGACACGTGCTCCAAGACGTCAAGTCGCGAAAGCTGTATGAGCTGCTCGGGGAAGAAGGGATGGACCGCGTCCGCGCCATCGTCCCGGAGATCGTCGATACGATGCTCATCAAGTCCGAAGAATACTTTTATTCGACCGAAGGAGAGGAACAACTCCGTCATATGGTCGATTCGTTCGTTCAGCGCCGGCTCGGCTTTATCGCTGGCTTCATTCAAAACGTCAATTTTGTCGAGATGATTCGCCCGGAGATCATTAACATTCTGCGCGGCAGCTCGACCCGGACCGGTATGGCGACGATGATCACACGCGAGTTCGAGCGGTTCAGCGAACGGCCGGTCGCCACGTTCCTCGACGATCGTTTAGAAGCGCGACTCATCGACGGTGTCGTCACCGAAATCGTCACACGTTTGCCGGTCGCGAGTCTGCTCGACCGGACCGTTTACTCGTATACGCGAGATGTGGAGAAGCAAGTCGTCGAAGAACTTGTCCCGAAAGGTGTGACGCTCGTCATCATCCGATTCACGGACGAGATGGAGACGATCATGGACCGATTGAAAATCGACCAAATCGTCCAAGAACAAGTTCGATCCCTCGACACGTCGTACCTCGAAGAGATCGTCTTATCGATCTCAAAACGTGAGTTCCGGGCAATAACATGGCTTGGGGCGCTATTAGGTGGTATGATTGGATTGATTCAAGGGTTGATCGCCATCATCTGAATGGCACGCCCTAATAGCTTTTAGGAGGACGTCACATGTCACAAACAAACTTGTACGATCATGCTTACCAATTGGAGAAAGCACTTCGCGATTCTGAAGAGTTCACAAACCTCTCTTCACTATACGACCGTGTCAATGCGGATGCAGAAGCGAACCAGTTGTTCGCTGACTTCCGTGAAATCCAAATGACGCTTCAACAGAAGCAAATGCAAGGCGAAGAGATCTCAGAACAAGAGATGATGGACGCCCAAACAAAAATGATGAACGTTCAACAGAACGAGTTGATCATGGAGCTCATGCAAGAAGAGCAACGGATGCACCAACTTGTCACAGAAGTGACGAAAATCATTATGAAACCACTCGAAGAGCTGTACGCTCCGATGGTGAACGAAAACGAAGTTCAATAATGTGTGATCACGGATGGCCACGGCCATCCGTTTTTTTTGTTGATGAACTTGTCAAACTCAATATGATAACGCTTACATAATAAGTGGTATAATACCTTTGTACGATATTTCACAAGAGAGGGTGGACGTCATGGTCACCTTGGCGATTCTTGCCGTTATGATTCTGTTTTTCATCGGGGGCTGGCTCCGGGCCGATCTCGTCGCGCTCATCGGTTTATTGTTCCTCGTCTTGACAAACCAACTGACGCCGGTCGAGGCGATGGCTGGTTTTTCGAATACGGTCGTCCTCATGATTGCCGGATTGTTCATCGTCGGCGCGGGTCTGTTTCATACCGGTCTCGCCGAGCGTCTTGGAGCCGCGCTCATCCCGTATGCGAAAGGGAGCGAGGTGCGTCTATTCTTCGTCCTCATGGTCACAGTGACGGTACTGTCGAGCCTCATGTCGAACACGGGGACGGTCGCGCTCTTGATCCCGGTCGTTCTCGCCATGTCGCGCCAGATGGGGACGAGTCCGGCGAAATTGCTCATGCCGCTCGCATTTTTCTCGAGTATAGGCGGCACGATGACGATTATCGGAACCCCGCCGAACCTTGTCGCCGCAGAGGCGCTCCGGAGTGCCGGGGGCGAGACGTTAGGCTTCTTCTCGCTCTTGCCGATCGGTCTCGTCGCAGCCGCGGTCGGTTTGCTTTACTTTTACGTGATAGGAAATCGGTTGTTGGATGTTGGTGACGTACCGGAATCGGTCGCACCTCATCCGATGATGCCGCCGCTGAGCGTATATGCGTTCCATGTCCGGAAAGGGCATCCGCTCATCGGTCGTGAGCTGCGCGAGACGTTATGGTCCCGCCACGGGCTGACAGTGCTCGGAGAACGGAGAAAAGGGTTGGTCCACCGCCTTCACGCCGCGCGGGCGGACACGGTGCTCCATGAGGGACGTCTGCTCGTCAGTGGGGCCGAAGAAGACGTCCATCGCATCGCGCGACAAGAAGGGTTGCGTTATGAGCACGTCTCACCGAGAGACGTCTACGGGAAAGAGGCGGGGGTCGTCATCTTTACGATACCGGCTGACAGCCCGCTCATCGGGCGCTGTTTGAAAGAGAGCCGTCTCCGCAATCGATACGGTTTGAACGTCTTGCGCGTGATTCGTCCGAACGAGGAGATCGCGATGACGAAATTGAAAGACGTTCGCCTCGAGCAAGGAGATATGCTCGTCGCCCAAGGAGAGTGGGGGGACTTGGAGAAAGTCGGAGACGAGACGCACTTGCTGCTCGCGAATGAGCGGGTGGCCGACGTGGCGAACCGAGCCGTATCGGAGCGGCATCAGCTCGCCGCCGGTATCATCATGGCCGGAATGGTCGCGCTGCTCGTTTTCGAATGGGTCGACCCGACCGTCGCCGTCTGGATGGCGGCGCTGGCGATGGTGCTCACCGGTGCGGTCCGTCATATGGACGTCGCCTATCAATCGATTCAATGGTCGTCGCTCTTATTGATCGCGGCGATGATCCCGGTCGGCAAAGCGCTCGAGAATGCGGGAGTGATGGCGTGGCTCGTCACGTGGATCAGCGAGTCGTTCGGGCGGTCTGGACCGATTTGGGTGCTCATCGCGGTGTTCGGGGCGACGATGATCCTCAGTCAGATCATCTCGAACACCGCGACGGCCGTCTTGTTCGCACCTCTGGCGTTGTCACTCGCAACGGCGCTCGAGGTCAGTCCGGTACCACTCGTCGTCGCCGTCGCTATCGCGGCGTCGCTCGCCTTTATGACCCCGTTCGGTTCGCCGACGAACGCGATGGTGTTCGGCATCGGGGGCTATCGGTTCATAGACTTTGTCAAAGTCGGCCTGCCGCTTCAAGTCGTGACGGCCGTTATCGCCATTCTTACGATATTGATCACGTTCCCATTTTAATCATGGAAAAGCGCCCGGGTGCTCGTTGAGCCCAGGGCGCTTCATGTCACGATGCGGTACCTTTTAGCTTCCCAGGAAGCTTGCAGCGCTCGAAATATATCATTTGGCCGTGCCGGACGATGCGCGCCCCTTTCCCTTCATGGTTCGCCTCTCGCAACCGTAAGAGCCCTTTCTCTTTCGCCTCGTGGTCGTCCGTCGCTTCGAGCGTCTCATTCAAGACGATGGTGCCGTCGTTTTCGAACGCGGTGATCGTATACTGTGCCATCTCCATTGCCCCCTTTGTCTTCATTGTACTGAATGGCTATTCATTCTTCAAGGGGAGGTGTCGTCAACTCTTCGAATGTGAGCTGTCGCGTCGACTCGGTGCGGGGAATCAAATCGGAGACGGTCATCCCGATCAAGCGTACCGGTTCATTGATGCCCATCTCGTCAAACAGACGACGGGCGAGCCGCTTGATCTCATCATGGTCGTGTGTCGGGTGGTTCAACTTGATCTGATGACTGCGTGCCTGAAACTCGCTCGTCTTGATTTTGATCGTCACCGTCTGGCAACTGAGCTCGCGACGGTCAAGCTGGCGCAAGACGTCCTCGATCTCCGGGACGACGCGCTCATACACTTCTTCCGGGTCGTCGAGGTCGAAGGCGAACGTCGTCTCAGACCCGATCGACTTCCGCTCACGCGTCGGGACGACCGGTCTGCTGTCGCGCCCGTGGGCGAGTTCATACAGTTGGATGCCGCGATCATGGCCGAAGATGGCTTTCAGTTGCGCGCTGTCTGCCCGTTGCAGGTCGGCGATCGTCTCGAAGCCGTGCTTGAATAAGATTTGTGCTGTCACTTTTCCGACGCCGTGCATCGCGGTGATCGACAGCGGGGCAAGGAACGTTTCAACTTCGGGCGCCGTGACGACGGTCAGCCCGTTCGGCTTGTCAAAACCGGAAGCGATTTTAGCGACGAACTTTGAGGGGGCGACGCCGGCCGAGGCGGTGAGTCCCGTCTGGCGTTTGATCTCCCCGAGAATATAGCGGGCCACATACGTGCCGGACGTGCTCATGAGTGTGTTCTCAGTGACGTCCAAGTACGCTTCGTCGAGCGACAACGGTTCGACGAGCGGTGTCACGGACTTGAAGATCCGCATCACTTGCTCGCTCACTTGACGGTACGCCTGGAAACGGGGTTTGACGAACGTCGCCTGCGGACAAAGGGCGAACGCACGCCGCGAGGACATGGCGCTATGAACCCCGTATTTTCGCGCCTCGTAGGAACACGTCGCGACGACGCCACGACTATGAGGCGCACCGCCGACGATGACCGGCTTGTCCCTTAAATGGGGACGGTCTCGCTGTTCGACAGATGCATAAAACGCATCCATATCGACGTGGATGATGAGACGATCCATGGATATCCCCTTTCTATATTAAATAGGATACGTCTATTATACCGAACTTTTGTTCGTTGTTTTATCTTTTTGTCTTCTAATGGCTTGCTTTGTGTTCACTTGGGTCGGGAACTGCAAGAGCGAGCCGATCCAATTTTTCCGTTTCAACCATACTTGAATGACGACGGTGAAGACGAGAATCATTGCCCAGGCGAAAACGTACCCGAGCGGCCAGTCGAGCTCGGGCATCTCTTTGAAGTTCATTCCCCAGATGGCACCGAACGCGACGACAGGCGTCGTGAGCGCCGTGAAGACGGTGAGCGCCTTCATGATCTCGTTCCCGCGAAAGTTTGACAGCGTCGCGGCGAGGTCGGTCATCGCGATGACATCGTCTTGATAGTGTTCAATCGATCCGAGCAGTCGTTCGACTCGATACGTCGCGAGTCGATACGGCTTCATCTGCTTCAAGTCCAAGTCGAGGAACGCCTCACGACCGGCCTGAAGAAGTTCCCGATACGGGACGACCGTATCCGACCAGCGTTCGATCTCGCTGCGGAGCCCGAAGATCTCGTTCATGAACTCGGGCGGTACTTGCCCGCTCATCTCGCGCTGTGCGATCATGAGCCGTTCCTCGTATTCGTCGATGCCGTGGAAATAGTAGTCCATCTTTTCAGCGAGCAACTCATAAAACGCCTCAAGCGGCGTCTCGTAACGTTTCGCCTTCACGACTTCACAAAACAAGTCGCCAAACCCGATCGTCCAGAGGAAATCAGGCCCAACAAAGTAATGTCCGACCTTTTGTGGTTCACGTTCGAGCTGTTCATAGTCGAGGGTGAGCGAGCCATACATATAGTTCTCGCCGACGATGATTTTCGTGACGTTCGCTGTCGTCAATTGATCGAGCCAATACGTGTACGCTTCCTCGTAACGATTGTCGATGTGCACGGATTCCTCGGGCCGTGTGTACCAGTTCCACTTCATGTTCTATTCCTCCAATTCGATTCTCTTTCAACTATTCCCGAATTGAGAAGAAAGTTGGCATCTCACGAGAAGTTTCGTTAAGATGGAGGTACTGAATTAGAGAGAGGTGCTAACATTGGCGACAAAAATCGGACAGCTCAAAGTGGGCGATACGTTAGACCAATATGTGATGATCAAACAATCTTACCGGGGACTGGCCGGCAACGGCAAACCGTACTTAACGCTCATTTTATGTGACGAGAGCGGGGAGATCGAGACGAAGCTGTGGGACAGTGCCGATACGGAGAAATATGCGATGAAAAAGATTGTTCACGCTTCGGGTGAAGTGATGGACTATCGCGGACGGACGCAATTGAAGCTGAAGCAAATTTCCATCATCGAGGGTGAGACGGATATCGCACCGTACGTCCGGTCGGCACCCGTCGCGAAATCAGAACTCGAGACGACGATCCGGTCATACATCGAGTCGATTCGTCATGATGGGATGCGACAGCTCGTCGAGGCAATCGTCGAACGCAACGAAGAGGCGTACTTCACGTACCCGGCTGCCGTGCGCCACCATCACGCCGTCTATTCGGGTCTCGCGTTCCACGTCATGTCGATGTTGAAGCTCGCCGAGACGATGTGTGACTTGTATCCGCAGTTGAACCGGGACCTGCTCGTCTCAGGGGTCGTCTTACACGACTTGGCGAAAGTCATCGAGCTGTCGGACGCAATCACACCGGAATACACGCTCGAAGGAAAGCTGCTCGGACACTTGTCATTGATGGCATCTGAAATTGAAGTCATCGCGCGAGAACTCGGCACCGACCGTGAAGTCGTGACATTGTTGCAACATCTCGTCCTCAGCCACCACGGCAAGCCGGAATGGGGATCGGCGAACGCACCGCAACTGCCGGAAGCGGAAATGTTATTCTTCATCGACAACATCGATGCGCGGATGAACATGTTCGACAAGGCGTTCGAAGGCGTCGAGCCGGGGACGTTCACCGAACGGGTCATGGCGCTCGACAACCGTGCTTTCTATAAACCGAACCTATGAAAAAACGGTCGCTCTCGTTGTGAGAGCGACCGTTTTTGGCTTATTGTTCAGTTGATTCTTCAGCTGGTGCTTCTTCTGATGCTTTCACAGCTTCCTTGACTGCGTCAAACTGTTGTGATGCTTTCGCATCTTTCACGTCGACGTTATACTTCTCGATCAACTCGGCATAGATCTTGTTCGCGTCAACCGATGCAGCTTTCTCGGCTGCGAGTTCTTCACGGATGCGATCTTTCTCGTCTTCGAGTTTGAGATCTTTCTCTTTCCGGTCGACGACTTTGATGATGTGGTAACCGAACTGCGATTGAACAGGTTCAGAAATCTCACCGACGACGTCTTCACGGAACGAATACTCTTCGAACTCAGGGACCATCGCGCCGGCTGAGAAGTAACCGAGATCGCCGCCTTGTGCGCCTGAACCGGTATCTGTCGACTTCTCTTTAGCGAGTTCAGCGAAGTCCGCTCCGTCGTTCAATTGCTTGATGATGTCTTGTGCTTCTTCTTCTGTCTCGACGAGGATATGGCTCGCTTGGACTTCAACGTTTTCTTTCGCGAATTGAGCTTCGATCTCTTCATCTGTCACATCGACAAGTTCAGATTTCGCTGCATCGACGAGCATTTGGCCGCGAAGGGCTTCTTTAAACTCGTCTGTGCCTGTCATGCCGGCTTGTTGAATCGCTTGCTCGAACTCTTCTTTCGAGTTGAACTGCTCTTCAGTTTTGCTGTACTCTTCGTCGACTTTATCTTGTTCGACTTTGTCGCCGTATTCTTTCTCAAGGAGCTCGTTCATCGTTTCTTGGAACGCGAGTTGCGGGACCATGCGGTCGTAACTCATATTCGCGATTTCACCGCGTGTGATCTCGCCGCCTTCGAATGAGACGACAGTTGAGTCATCTGATGCGCCGCCGCCGTTCGTCGCTGCGTACGTACCGCCTGCACCGATTACGAGTGCGAGAGCAGATGCGCCGACGAGGGCGCCCGTTGAAAATTTCTTATCTTGTTTTTTTGGTTCATTCGTCATTCCGTTTGACATATATTCCACCCCTAAAAATCTATAAGTTTCTTATGTCCGACTATATCACATTTTCCTAATCATGACAGCTGTTCTGTTACCTGTACCGTATCATAGCACACAAACGTATCGTATAATGATGAAAGAGAATGTGAAATGATGGGGTGGGAAACGTGTCGTTAGAAGAGAAAGTCAAACAATTGTCATACCAGATGGAGCTGTTGATGAAATCGGTCGACTGGTCGGATCGTCCGTTTGAATATGAAATCATCCGGGCGAATTTGACGAAAGAGGATGTGGAAGCCTTCCACACGTTATTGGAGGAAATCCGGCAACAACAAAACGAGCAAGGGCGGTACGGTCTCTCGTCCGTAGAGCCACTGCTCGTCAGTTTCGTCGGTATGTTACATCCGGCGCTTGATCCTGAGAAAATTTTAGCCGCGTGTGTCAAGCAACAAATCGAGCTTGATGTGACGGAGCCGCTTTATCAGCAGGTCAAGCTTCTTTCGTGACCTCGTCTTCTTCCGGACGGCGTCCGGCTTCTTCGGTGATCATTTTCGACGTCTCAGCGAAGATATCCATGAAGTTGTCGCCATAGAGACGGCGGACGATCGCGGTGATGTCGGTCAAGTCAGGATATTTCCCGTATAACTCTTGAAGCGGGAGCGAGGCACGGAAAACACCGTTCTCTTCCGGGTCGAAGGCGTGAATCGTCTCAAGCAGGAGCGCCTCGCCTTCAGGCGTCAACTGGACGTACGTATTACGTTTGTCCGTCTCTTTTTTAGAGAACGTGAGCAAACCGCGGTCTTCAAGCTTCTTTGAGAAGTTGAACGCCGTCGATACGTGCATGACGCCGTATTTCGCGATCTCAGAAATCGAGGCACCGCCTAACGCGTGGGCAATCCATAAAATATGGTGCTCGTTTATGTTCAAATCGAACGGTTTGATCCAATTCTGCCAGTCTTTCTCGACCGTCTTCCACAATGCTTTGCTGAGTTGAATGATTTTATGGCTATACAGCATGGCCTCGGGGCCAGTGAACTCTTTTTCGTGATCCATCTCGATCCATCCTTTCCGGATACAAAGTGACTAAAACGACGGACGATGACGACAGACAAATCAGTCAGTCTGTTTCGCTTTCGTTTCGGTCATATCTGACTGTACGTTCGAAAGCTCGTTAAGGTTTCCTTGGATCCGCTCGATAGAAGGCTGAATGTCTTGTTGATAGCGTTCGACTTCGGCTTTCACTTGATCCGCCAATTCTTTCCCTTGCAGCTTGCCTGCCTGTGCGACGTGCGATGTGTCAGACGCAACTTTTTTGAATTGTTCTTTCAACGTAGTGATTGTAGACGCCCGATGCTGCTTCGATGCGGCATCGTTTGCCGTTCCACGAGCGAGTTTTCGCATCGTCGCAACCCCTAAAAACGCTACGACAAAGCCGAAAGCAACCCATTCTCGACGATTGTGACTCGACAATACATTCCCCTCCTCAAGCACGATGATGCTAGAATACATTCTTTTCATATTATTTTACCAAAAAAGAGAGATTAAAAACCTATATCTCAAATAAAATTTTTCAGAACATTCAATTTTGACCGAAAAATCATTTTATTTTAGAATGTAGGTAAAGGAAGGTGACCTCCAGTGAACAAGCAAAAGCGTTGGGTCGACGACATGTTGGACTTGTATAACGCTGCGATACGACTCGGGGATGACACTTGGGCACACACAATCATGGAAGCACTCGAGGCGGGATATGAAGCATCAGAACAGAACGAACAGGAGCGCAAGCAAACGTTGCTTGAAAAGCGACTCGTCGAAATAGATGCCCGCCTACATGAATTACGAAAAGAATTTGAACAAGCCGAATCTGTCAAATCGCGTCAGCAGTTGTACGAGCAGGCAATCAAATTACAAGTCGAACGGGCACAAATCGATGAGGAACGGAAACGCCACCTCGATTCGATCAATTCAACATAAACCAACACGGACCGGGCATATGCCCGGTCCGTGTCGTTTAAACGTATTGTTTGATTTGAGTGGCCAGCTGTTTGAGCGTTTCTTGCGAATACTCGTCCATGTGTGTTTCCCATTTCGCGCCGAAGCCATCGTCGTGGCCAAAACGCGGGATCAAATGAATATGAAAATGATAGACGGTCTGACCGGCGATTTCCTCGGCGTTGGACAGAACGTTCATCCCGATGGCGCCGGTCTGACGTTGAATCGCGTTCGCGATTTTCGGGACGGTCTGGAAGACGTCCGCCGCAATGTTTTCCGGGAGCTCATAGACGTTTCGGGCGTGGTGTTTTGGAATGACGAGCGTATGTCCGTTCGTCACTTGCGAGATGTCGAGGAAAGCGACGACGTCATCGTCTTCGTACACTTTGTGAGAAGGGATCTCGTTGTTGACGATTTTACAAAAAATACAGTTGTCTTCTGTGTGCATGGCACGTCCTCCATTCTGAAATGACTGTTCCACTTCATCATAACATGGAAATTCGGGCGGAAGAACGATTGTCCTGTCGATGGATGCCGACATACAATAGAATAAAACGAGATAGAGAGGAGGGAAACGCTTGGCGTATGAACGGACGAAAAAGAGCGTACCGAAGCGCCGCCTTCGGATATGGTTGGCCGGCGGGGGCGTCCTCGCTGTTGTCGCCATCCTCGTGTACGTATACGGTTATCGGCCGGCCGCAGAAAACGAGAACATTCACGTCCGGTTCAAAGAGGCGCTGCTCACGGAAGATATCGCGTTCTTCGAACAGACGGTCGAATACGCCAACGTTCCGCTCACGCGGGCCGAGGCCATCCGTTTTGTCCGATGGTTGAACGATGAGCCGGCGCTTCGAGGCGAGGCGATCGCCGAGGTGGCACGGGATCGTCAACAGACTTCGGACGGAGAAGGACTGTTCCGCTTGACCGACACAGGGGAGGGGCGGTTCGGTTTTGCCGATTATCAGATCGAATTGTTGCCGCAACGCCTCACCGTGACAGCAGACAGACCGCTGACGAACGTGTGGGTGGACGGAACGCAAGCGGGACGGGTAGAAAAAACAGGTGATACCGTCACCATCGATCGGATGCCCGGCCGATATGACGTGAAGGCGGTCGCGGTCGTAGGTGGAGAGACGATAGTGAAGGAAGAAACCGTGACGCTCGTCGAGGCGGCCGAGCTCGCATTCGAGCTTGAGGCGGAAACCGGCGAGACAATCGCGGGGCAGTTCGATATCGAACGTCTGGAGTTGATCGCGATTGAGGTCGAGGCGCGGACGGGACATCCGCTCGAGACGATGGATGGGCTCATGAACAAACGGGAAAGCACGGTCCTCGAGCAACTAGGTGAACCGAGCGACCAAAACGGCGTCTGGCGGTATGAAGGGTTCGATGTGACGTTTGAGAACGGGCGGGTGAACCGGATCGACATCGACTTGGATAAACGTCCCGACGATATGATCGCGTTGCTTGGGGAACCGGAGAAACGGATTGATACCGAGCTTGGCACGGAGTGGCGTTATGACCGTTCGTTCATCGAATCGATTTTCACGCTGTTCGGTCTCCAGACGGATAAACGCTTCATTGAACGGGACGGCAAGCTATACGTCGTCATCAGCTGAACGTGAAACGGGACCCTCGTAGTCGAGGGTCCCGTTTTCGGTAGGCATTTGATTAGCGTTTACGCATAGATTTCATGACGAACGATACGATCAAGATTAAGATAATCGCACCGAGAAGTGCTGGTACGATTGCGATGCCGCCAACTGCAGGACCGAAGTCACCGAAGATGAGGCCACCGAGCCAAGCACCGATGATACCAGCGATGATGTTACCGATAACGCCACCTGGCACATCCTTACCTAAAATAAGACCTGCTAACCAACCGATAATACCCCCGACGATTAATGTGATAATCCAACCCATAAAACATTCTCCTTTCTGTTTTGTCCATTGTCCTGACCTACATTTTTATGGAACAATGGAAGTGATGAATAAGTTTTAAAATGCCTTACAGTTCAGATTATTCCCATGTGACAGCTTTTAAAACATATATCACAAAAAAAAGTTGAAAATGAGGGGTGGAGTTTTCATGTTGCACGTCGACAAGTTAAACGGCGGTTATATAGGTAAACAAGTGTTGCACGACGTCACGTTCGAAGTCGGAAAAGGGGAGCTTGTCGGGCTGATAGGGCTAAACGGAGCCGGGAAATCGACGACGATCAAACACATTTTGGGGTTGCTTGAACCCGTTTCTGGAACGGTCACGGTCGGTGGGGAAACTGTCCAATCGTCTGAAAAAAACTATCGCAAAAAAATAAGTTATATACCTGAGACCCCTATTTTGTACGACACGTTGACCTTGCGTGAACATTTGACGCTCATGGGGAAAGCGTATGAGATACGTGAAAAGGATTTAGAAGAACGGACAGCACAGCTCGCCAAAAATATGCGGATGGAGAAGCAACTTGACTGGTTTCCGTCGGTCTTCTCGAAAGGTATGCGGCAAAAGGCGATGATCCTTTGTGCGCTCGTGACGAAGACGCCGCTCCTCATCGTCGACGAACCGTTTGTCGGGCTCGATCCGCTCGCGATCCGTCAACTGCTCCAATTATTTGACGAGTATAAAGAAGAGAGTGCGATTTTAATGTCGACGCACATCTTAGAGACGGCAGAGCGACACTGTGATCGTTTCGTCTTTTTACATCAAGGCGCGGTCATCGCCACAGGGACAGCGAGCGAGTTACGTGAGAAATACGCGCTCGCACCGGATGCAACGCTCGACGATATTTACGTCGAGGCGATTGACGCCGAGGAGCGGACGAGATGAACGTGTTTCGCACCCGGTTCGGCGTCTGGATGGAAGAGGTCGTGAAATATAGCCGCTACGTGGCGAATGGCGGTTTGTTGTTCACGTTATACTTCACTTTGATTTATGGCGCTTTCGTGTATAACCAGTTTTTGAACGGGCTGGACACGTCGTTCCCGAGCGAGTGGGTCGTCGCGTTGGCTTTCCTTGTCTTGCCGCTCGGTCACCGGCCGAGAACGCTAATACGAGAAGCCGACCAAGTGTTTTTATTGCCTGAACTCGGAAGCATTCGCTCGTACATGAACGGCGTCCGCTTGTTCAACGTCGTCTTCGCGAGCATCCGCGCCCTCGTCCTCATGCTCGTCCTCTTGCCGCTCCTCGTCAGGACGCTTGAGCTGACGTCAGCGGAGGTGTTTGCCCTCGTCTTCGCGAGCATCTTGCTCTCGGTCGTCGGCCGCCTCGCGAAGTTGGAAGGAATCCGTTTCGTAGGGGTCGCGAGTGCCGTGGCCAGCGGCGGCTTAATGTTTCTCGGGATGCCGTTGTTGACGCCGTTACCGGCGCTTGCCGCGCTCGTCTTCCTTCATATAAGACGGTACGAACGGATCCCGCTCCTGGAGTGGCTCGCCCTCGAACAGACGAGCAAGGCACAGTTTAATCGGATCGTCAGTTGGTTCGTCGACTTGCCGGAGATGCGTGAAGAAGTGAAAGAGCGCAAGCTCGTCGTGAAGATGATTGAACGTTCGGTGCTCGCCCGTGCGGATGCGGCGCGTTATATGTACGGTTTACGCATCGCACGGTCGAAAGACTCGCTCGACTTGATCATTCGGCTGTCGCTCGTCGCGGTGCTCGTCATGTGGCTCGCTGGCGGTTGGTACGTTGGCATCGTCGTGCCCTTGTTTGTCGGCTTGACGGCGCTACAACTCGTGCCGCTCTTCAAACGGCTCGACACGGTCTCGATCGCGTCGTGGCTGCCGATCACCCGCCTCGAACGTCTCACGGCTTATAAGTGGTGGACGCTCCGCCTTCTCGTCGGACAGGCGCTCGGACTATGTGTCGTCTCACTCTTCTTTGGGGCGAGCTGGGACGCTCTCGTCGGACTGCTAGTTGCTTACGGGATTGTGCGGTACTATTTGTCGAGATTGACATGAAAACAAGGACACCCACGCGATGGGTGTCCTTGTTTGTGACGTTATTTCTTCGGTGACATGACCGAGACGCTCGAACCGAGTATTTTCGGAAGGCGTGCCGGCGTGTCCGGTTGTGCTTCGATTTCTCCGTAAGCCGAGACGCCATGCTCGGCGATGTCGAGGCCGATGTCTTCTTGTTCTTCCGTGACACGAAGCCCAATCGTCACGTCGAGAAGTTTCAAGAACGCGTAGCTTCCGCCACCAGCGATGACCATGGCGATCAAGACGCCGAGCGCCTGGACGCCGAGTTGACCGAGACCGCCGCCGTAGAAGAGGCCGGCCGATCCGATGCCGGTGATCTCGACGAGTCGTGGTGAGGCGAAGAAACCGAGGGCGAGCGTCCCGATGATTCCAGCGACGCCGTGAACGGAGAAGGCGCAGAGCGGGTCGTCGACGTATTTCGCCATGAGAATGCTCGTTCCGTATGTCGCGACCGCAGCGAGCGCCCCGATGATGACGGCGGCCCATGGCTCGACGAACGCACAAGCGGCCGTGATGGCGACGAGCGCTCCGAGGACACCGTTGACGACCGTCGGGATGTCCGCTTTCTTCCGGTGGACCATGACGATGGCGAGCGCACCGAGTGCGCCGGCAGCTGTAGCGAGCATCGTTGTCAATGCGACGTAACCGAAGAACCCGTCAGCGACTGACATCGTCGATCCGGCGTTGAATCCGAACCAGCAAAGCCAAAGGACGAGTCCACCGACGACCGTTAGGACGTGGTTGTGACCAGCGAGTGATTCGGTCTTCCGGCGTGGTTTCAAGATGATCGTCGCCATGAGCGCGGCCATCCCGCCTTGGAGGTGGACGACGGCCGAACCGGCAAAGTCTTGCATTCCCATCGAGCCGAGCAATCCACCGGCCCAGACCGAGCGAGCGACGATCGGGTAGAGGATGGCGACGAAGAAGATGCCGAACAAAACGTAAGCGGAAAGTTTGGCTCGTTCCGCGAAGCCGCCCCAAGCGATAGCGAGTGCGACCGCGACGAACGATAACTGGAACAAGAATTTGATGTCGATTGAGACGTTCGCCCAATCAAGGCTTGTGAACGAACCGTTCAAGAAGAACCCTTCTGTTCCGAACCAGCGTGTCCCGTCCCCGAAGGATAGTCCGAACCCGACAGCCCAAAAAGCAAGTGCCGCCACAGAGAGGCTGATAATTTGTTTGACGGCGACGTGCCCGGCGTTTTTCGCCCGGAGTGTCCCTGTTTCTAGCAGGCCAAAGCCAAGTTGCATCGTTAAAACGAGCAATGCCGCGATGAGTACGAACAGCGTGTCCATATAATACATAATGTCTTCCATGTTGCGATTCCTCCTTTTTTTCATTGGTGTGGGTGAAAAGTTGTTTTCAGTTTAAGTCGAAATATTCGAGGTGGATTGCATTTTGTCAGATTATCTGACATAGTTTTTTCAAAAGGGAGGAGCGGGCAGCGTGGACTATAAATCCAAGAAAGTGATTGGGATGGGCGTCATCACTGAATTGACAGGACTTTCTGAGCGTCAGGTCCGCTATTATGAAGCGAAAGGACTCATCTTTCCTGAACGTACGAAAGGCGGGTCACGTAAATATTCTTTCCATGACGTCGAACGACTGATCGATGTCGCTTCGAAACTTGAAGACGGTTGGCGCATTCAAGACATTAAAGACCGAGAGAAGCGTCTGTCGACGAAACAGCGTGACGAATTGATTCGTGGTCAGCTCAACTCGGCGTTCCGCACGTATCCGACAAAAAAATGACACAAAGTAAACACAATGAAAATGCTTCACATTAGCATTATTCTAATTCATTTCTGTATAATGTTTTTGAGTTCACATACCTATAGAAGAAGAGTGTAGGAGAAATAAAGAGGGGAATGACGCGACGTATGAACGATACTATTTTAAAGGCGTTTCGAGGAGAGGCGACAGACTATGTGCCTGTCTGGTATATGCGCCAAGCGGGACGCTATCAGCCGGAATATCGGGAGATCAAAAAGACGAGGACGCTGTTTGAGATCACGCACGATGCGGAACTGTGCGCCTATGTGACCGAGCTTCCAGTCAAGCAACTCGGTGTCGACGCGGCCATTCTGTACAAGGACATCATGACGCCACTGCCATCGATGGGTGTCGACGTCGAGATCAAGAGCGGCATCGGTCCGGTCATTGACAATCCGTACCGGACGATGGAAGACGTCGAGAGCTTGAAACCGCTCAACACGGATGATATCGCTTACGTGTTTGAGACGATCCGTTTGCTCCGGGAACGTCTCGATGTACCACTCATCGGGTTCTCAGGGGCACCGTTCACACTCGCGAGCTATATGATCGAAGGTGGCCCATCGAAGAGCTACCACCGGACGAAAGCGCTCATGTACGCGGAACCGGACGTTTGGAACGCGCTCATGGAAAAATTGGGGGATATGGTCATCACTTACGCGAAAGCGCAGGCCGAGGCTGGCATCCAAGCGTTCCAATTGTTCGACTCGTGGGTCGGGACGCTTAGCCGGAAAGACTACGCTCGTTACATCAAGCCGACGACGGAACGCATCTTTAACGAATTGCGTCCGCTCGATATCCCGCTCATCATGCACGGTGTCGGTGCGAGCCATCAAGTTGAAGAGTGGAACAGCTTGCCGATCGACGTCGTCGGTCTCGACTGGCGCTTGTCTGTCCAAGAAGCCCGCGACCGTGGTGTCACGAAAGCAGTCCAAGGAAACTTGGATCCGTCGTTCTTGCTTGCACCATGGCCGGTCATCGAGGAGAAAGTGAAAGAGATTCTTGATGAAGGCATGAAACAACCAGGGTACGTCTTCAACTTGGGACATGGGGTGTTCCCAGAAGTCGACCCGGCCGTACTCGTCAAATTGACAGCATTCATCCACGATTACTCACGTGAAAAAATGGGAGGCAAATCATCATGAAAACAGTCGGACTACTCGTAATGGCTTATGGCACACCGTACAAGCCGGAAGACATCGAACGTTATTACACGCACATCCGTTATGGCCGGAAGCCGTCACCGGAAGCGCTTCAAGATTTGACAGAGCGCTATGAGGCGATCGGCGGGGTATCCCCGCTCGCGAAGATCACGATCGATCAAGCGGAAGCGCTTCGTGACATCTTGAACGAGCGTCATGCCGGTGAGATCGAGTTCAAATTGTATATCGGTCTGAAGCACATCGAACCGTTCGTCGAAGATGCTGTCGCGCAAATGGCGAACGATGGCATCAAAGAAGCGGTGTCGGTCGTATTGGCTCCGCACTACTCGTCATATAGCGTCAAGTCATACAACGGACGCGCCCATGAGGAAGCGGCCAAATACGGCATCGAGATTCGTTCGGTTGAATCATGGTACGATGAGCCGAAATTCATCAACTGGTGGGCAGAGGCGATCAAAGAAACGTTCGCGAACTTGCCGGTACCGGCCGAGAAGGCGTGCTTGATCGTGTCGGCACACAGTCTCCCTGAGAAGATTTTGGCCGGCGGTGACCCGTACCCAGATCAATTGAAAGAGACGGCGGACAAAATCGCGCAAGCGGCCGGTGTCCCGCACTATGAGGTCGGTTGGCAGTCAGAAGGCAACACACCTGACCCTTGGATCGGGCCTGACGTCCAAGACTTGACGGCTGAACTTTATGAAAAGCATGGCTATGAGGCGTTCGTGTATACGCCGGTCGGATTCGTCGCAGACCACCTCGAAGTTCTCTTCGACAACGATGTGGAATGTAAAGTCGTCTGTGATCGTCTCGGCGTTCACTACGCGCGTCCGAACATGCCAAACGCGGAGCGGAGCTTCATCGAGGCCATCGCGGATCGGATGGAAAGCGTGATCGTGCATCATGCGTAATTTGACGATTGTCGGCGGTGGGATCACAGGTCTCACCGCCGCTTTTTATGCCGAACGCTATTTGCCGGAAGACGTATCGATCACGTTGCTTGAAGCGAGCGGTCGACTCGGCGGTAAAATCGACACGTTCGAGACGGGGGAGTTCGCGGTTGAGCGCGGTCCCGACTCTTACGTGTTTCGGAAGACGGCGATGACGGAGTTGATTCAAAATGTCGGACTCGGCGATGAGATCGTCCGCAACGGCGTCGGTCAGGCGTATGTGTTGCACCGTGACGGCCTTCATCCGATCCCGAAACAGACGGTGATGGGGATCCCGCTCGATGTCGACGCATTTAAAGACACGACGCTCTTATCGGAAGAAGAACACGCTGCGCTTCGGGAGATGTTATTGTCGCCACCGGACGTGGCCCCCCCGGAGACAGACGTCTCGCTAGGTCTCTATTTGCGTGAGCGTGTCGGAGACCCGATCGTCGACCGTTTGATCGAACCGCTCTTGTCTGGCATTTACGCCGGCGATATCGACAAGATGAGCGCGTTGTCGACGTTCCCGCAGTTCATCGAAGGGGAGAAGCGGTACGGGAACTTATACGAAGGGATGCGTCACCTGCGTCCCGAGCAACGCGTCGCCGAAGTCGGCGCGAAGAAAGTCGGTCAGTTCGCCTCGCTCAAGCGTGGATTGAAATCACTGACGGACCGGATCGCGGAACGGCTCGAACGGACAGAGATCATCTTGAACTGTTCGGTCGAGCAGGTCGAGGAAATCGACGGCGGGTATCGCCTGCTCACGAATCGCGGCGACATCGACTCCGAACGCCTCATCTTGACCGTGCCACCGCGACTCATTCGTCAGTTTTTGCCGAAAGTCGACAGCGATTTTTTGGCTGAGATGAAACCGCACGCCACGGCGACGTGTTCGCTCGTCTTTAAAGAAGGAGACATTGAACTCCCGTTCGTCGGGACCGGCTTTGTCACGAGTCAAGAAGCGGACGTCGTGATCACGGCGTGCACATTCATCGATCAAAAGTGGCCGCACGCCGTGCCGGATGGCTATCATGTCCTTCGCGTCTTCCTCGGTCGTCCGGGTGCCGATGACATCGTTGAGGCATCGGACGAAGAGATTGTCGCGACGGCGCTCCGTGATCTCGGGGGATTGATGACGATACACAGGAAGCCAAGTCAAACCGTCGTCAGCCGTTTACGTGACGGGCTACCGCCGTATGCGGTGTTCCATTCAGACCGTGTCAGAGCACTCCGGGCCGAGATGGGCCGTGTCTATCCGGGCGTGTTGTTGGCCGGGATTGCTTATGACGGGATCGGCATGCCGGACTGTATTAACAGTGTCCATGAACAAATCAAACAGATGGCCGCACAAGGTTAAGGATTTATGAAGAGAGGTGCCGGATTTTTCCGCCGGCCTCTCTTTTTGTTATAGTTAGAAGCGAAAGAGAAAAAAGGAGTGGATGTTGATGACAACGTATAAACTGTTCGTATCGGACATGGATGGCACGATCTTGCACAACCACACAAAAATTGCGCCGGAAACGGCTGAAATCGTTCGCGCCGCCGAAGAGCAAGGAATTCGCTTTGCGATTGCGACGGGACGCAATTACTTCAACGCGAAAGAGATTCTCGATGAGGTCGGCCTCACGTGCCCGATCGTCTCGTCCAACGGGGGACGGGTGTTGACGGAGACGGGAGACGTGCTTCATGAGATCGACTTGACGACGGAAGAGGCGCTTGAGGTCGTATCGGTGCTGCATCAAGAACATAAGTATTCGGACGTGTTCTATGAGATGTATTCGGAAGCCGGGCTCGTCGCGAGTCGTCTTGATTTGATTGAGGCGACGATGGAGAACTTGAAGCAAAACGGCGACGACCGTTCGCTCGAGATGTATGAGTTCTTCCGTAAACGCTACTATGTCAACGAGGACGTTCGTCTCGTCGAAGACATCGAAGACTTCATCAAAAACGAGGCCGGGCGCGTCTACAAGTTTATCGCTTTCTCAAGCCACTTTGAAAAAATGTCGTCGCTTTGGGCTGAAATCGATGAACGTGTCGAGGGCGTATACGTCACGTCTTCAGGCGATGACAACATCGAGGTGATGGCGAACGGGGCCGACAAAGGGCACGGTGTCCGGAAACTCGCCGAGTATTTCGGGGTCGACTTGTCCGAGGTCGTCGTCATCGGCGACAATTTGAACGATGTGCCGATGTTCGAGGTCGCCGGCAAGGCGATCGCGATGGCGAACAGTCATGATGAATTGATCAAAATCAGCCATCACGTCACCGAGCGTCATGACGAGTACGGCGTCGCCAACGCATTGAAGCGCGTCATGAACGGCGAATGGAAGTAATTCATTTGTCGAGGCGCTCACACGTCTCGTATAATGGACGTAACGATTAGTCACTAGGAGGACACACACAGTGAAATTCATTTTCAACCCGGATATCCGGGATCCAAAACTCAACTTGGCGGTCGAGGAATACATTCTCAAACATTTGAACGTCGAGCATGAGGATTACTTCTTGTTCTACATTAACGGGCCGTCGATCATCATCGGGAAAAACCAAAACACGTCAGAAGAAGTCAACTTGAAGTATATCGAAGAGAACGGGATCGATGTCGTCCGCCGTCTCTCGGGCGGTGGCGCCGTCTATCACGACGAAGGCAACTTGAACTTCAGCTTCATCACGAAAGATGACGGCAACTCGTTCAACAACTATAAGAAGTTCACGCAACCGATCGTCGACGCACTCAAGCAACTCGGCGTCGAGGCCGAGTTGACGGGACGAAACGACATCCAAGTCGGCGAACGGAAGATCAGTGGCAACGCCCAGTTCACGACGCGCGGCCGCATGTTCAGCCACGGGACGCTCATGTTCAACTCGAACATCGAGGAAGTCGTCAACTCGCTCAACGTCTCGGAAGAGAAGATGCGCTCTAAAGGCATCAAGTCGGTCCGGAGCCGTGTCGCCAACATCACGGAGTTCCTCGAGGAAGAGATGGCGATGGAACGGTTCGTCGAAGCGTTGCTTCACTCAATCTATGACGGTCAAGAACCGGAACGCTATGTGCTTCGTGACGAGGACTGGGAAATCGTCCAAGACATCTCGAGAGAGCGCTACGCGAACTGGGACTGGAACTTTGGGAAGTCTCCGAAGTTTGACGTCGAGTCGAAACGTCGCTTCCCGATCGGCACAATCGATGTCCGGTTGAACGTCAGCAAAGGGACGATCACCGAAGCGAAAATTTTCGGGGACTTCTTTGGGGTCGGTGACATCCATGACGTCGAGCAAGCGCTCGTCGGGACTCGCTTCGAACGCGGGGCGATTCGGGAACAATTATCACACCTTGACGTTAAACACTACTTCGGCAACGTCGAGCTCGAAGAACTCGTCGATCTCATTAGCTGAGGCGGGTCGACAGCCAGGATGGTCTCATCATGAGACCATCCTTTTTTGGCGGTTTCGTGAAACATTTCCTGTGGCGTTGCGACAGTAGTCGAGGAGGCGTATCATAATCAGTGCAAGCGCTTTCATAAACTGAATCGATGTTGAGGAGGAATTAAGATGTGCCGTTTCATCACAGAATGGATGGACACGAACTGGATGTGGGTGACCGATCAGCCGACGTTTGAGCGCGCCGTGCGAGCGATTGGTCTTGAGTTAGAGGGAAGGGGGATCGTCACGGACGCGTTCACCCGAGCCGTCCTCGAGCAAGAACGGACAATCCCGTCCGGTGTGAGCGATGTCGCGGTCCCTGTCGCCGTCATCGACGTCCCGCGGCATGCGGCCCGGCTTGACGGCATCACATTGTTGCATGTGAATCACCCGTTCGATGTGGGAACGATCGCCGGGGAGCCGGTCCGGGCCGAAATGATGTTCATCGTCACGGCGACGACAGATGATCGCAAAGAATCGTACCATAAATTGCTCGATGATTTGCTCATGGATGATGAGGCGCTACAAGCGCTCGTGCACGTACAGAGCCGGAGCGGATTATATCATTTACAGACGATGGATTTGAAAGCGTTTTCTTCCTGAGCCGTTTGATGTACAATAGAATTAACTGAAAAAGAGCGCGGTCGCCGTGCTCTTTTTTACGGCGTAAAAGTGAATCGTCATTCATTAAAAGGGGGATTACTATGGCAAACTTAGTCACGGCGTTACAAGGGGTAGTGGCCGAGCACCGCTCGAAAGCGGCCTACGTGTTCGGGGAAGACACGGTCAGCTACGAGCAGTTTTTCGGGCAAGTGCGGGCGATGGCGTCGACGCTTGAAGCGAAAGGCGTCAACAAAGGGGATCACGTCGCGCTCGTCCTCGGCAACAGCCCGGCATTTCTCATTTCGTACTTCGCGGTGCTCGCGCGAGGTGGGGTCGTCATCCCTATCAACCCTACATACACACCAGACGAGATGGCTTATATTTTGCTCGACGGGGACGTGAAAGCCATCGTCGCCTTGTCACCACTCGTCGCCCAAGCGAAAGGGGCATTGTCACAGCTGCCGCAATTGAAACTCGTCATCTCGGTACCATATGCGGACGTGCCGGCCGAAACAGAAAGTGGCGCCATCGAGTTTTTACCGTTCGCCGACTCGCTTTCGGCGTCTGAAGGGGAGCTCGTCGAAGTCGATGAGGAAGAAGTCGCCGTCATCTTGTACACGAGCGGGACGACCGGAAAACCTAAAGGGGCGCTGCTCACGCACCGCAACTTGTATTCGAACGCACAGTCGATCGGGGAATATCTCGAAATCACGCCGGACGACAAGGCGCTCGCGGCGTTGCCGATGTTCCACGTTTTTTGTTTGACCGTCATCGTCAACGCACCGCTCTTGCGGGGGGCGACGATCGTCATCTTACCGAAGTTCTCGCCGCAGGACGTCTTCGACCTCGTCCCGAAACATCGCGTCAGCATTTTCGCCGGCGTGCCGACGATGTACAATTTCTTGTTGCAGACGGCGATGAAAGTCCCGGCTTATTCGTCCGCACTCAAGCATGTCCGTGTGTTCGTATCTGGCGGAGCGAGTCTCCCGGTGCAACTGCTCGAATCGTTTGAGCAGAAGTTTGAATGTAAAATACTTGAGGGGTACGGGTTGTCAGAAGCCTCGCCGGTCACGTGCTTCAACCCGCTTCACGGGGAACGCAAAGCCGGGTCGATCGGTCCATCGATCGTGCTCGTCGAAAATAAAGTCGTCGATGAGCTCGGGGAAGAAGTGGGTGTCGGCGAGGTCGGTGAACTGATCGTCCGTGGCCCGAACGTCATGAAAGGGTATTATAAGCTCCCGGAAGAGACAGCGATGACGCTCCGGGACGGATGGTTGTATACGGGTGATTTGGCGAAGCGGGACGAGGACGGTTATTTCTACATCGTCGACCGGAAAAAAGATATGGTGATCGTCGGCGGCTACAACGTCTATCCGCGAGAAGTCGAGGAAGTGCTATACCAACACCCGGGTATCGTAGAAGCGGCCGTCATCGGGGTACCTGACGCCGAACAAGGAGAGGCGGTCAAAGCGTACGTCGTCACGCGCGACGATGTGACGACGGATGACATCCGGGCCTTCACGGCGACGAAGCTGGCGAAGTATAAACAACCGACGTACATCGAGTTGATCGATGAACTGCCACGTAACACGACCGGCAAAATTTTACGGACGGTCTTGAAGAGCGAGGCGTTCCAAAAGAGTTGAGTGAGGAGAGCGACACAAAGTTGTCGCTCTTTTTCAATTTAATCGTTTGACACCATTACGGGGTAGGAGTATATTGATGGTGAGGTGATAACCATGGAGGAATACATGCATGAACAACCGCTAGTTCCGCGTGACGATGACGAGCGCGAAGCGCTCAGTAAACGCCTGCGCCGGATTGAAGGACAAGTCCGCGGCATTCAAAAGATGGTCGAGAGTGACCGTTACTGCGTCGATATTTTGACACAGACGTCAGCGATCCAGGCGGCGCTCAAACAAGTCGAACTGCAGCTGCTCGAACGCCATATGCGCAAATGTTTGGTTCATGCGAGCGAGACGGAAGATATGGATCCGTACATTGACGAATTGATGACAATCGTCAGCCGCATTAAAAAGTAAGGAGGTCGAGCGATGAAAACCGTCGAATTGTCGATTCAAGGAATGACATGCGCCGCATGCTCGGCCCGAATCGAGAAAGTGTTGAACAAGATGGATGGTGTCGAAGCGACCGTCAACTTGCCGCTTGAAACGGCAATGATTCGCGTCGACAACGGCATCACTGAAGAAGAACTGATCGCCCGGATCGAGAAGATCGGGTACGGGGCGGAACGGAAAGTAGAATTCGCGCCGAAACACGACTTACGACCGCTTGAACGAAAAGTGCTCATCTCGTCGCTGTTGTCGGCACCGCTGTTACTCGTCATGATCACGCACATTCCAGGGTTCATGTTCCATGCGGATTGGCTTATGAACCCGTGGTGGCAATTTGCGCTCGCGACGCCGGTCCAGTTTTGGATTGGGGCCCAATTTTATCAAGGTGCGTATAAGAGCTTAAAGAGCGGCAGTGCCAACATGGACGTGCTCGTGGCGACCGGGACGTCGGCCGCTTACTTCTATTCGGTGTTCGAGATGCTCGCCCATCCGATGCATCCGGCGCTCTATTTCGAGACGAGTGCGGTCCTCATCACGCTCGTCCTCGTCGGGAAATGGCTGGAGGCACGGGCGAAAGAGAAGACGACCGATGCGCTCAAGTCATTATTGTCACTTCAGGCGAAAGAGGCAATCTTGTTCGTCGATGGTGAAGAACGTTCGGTCGCGGTCGCACTCGTCAACGTCGGCGACGTCCTCGTCGTCCGTCCGGGTGAGAAAGTGCCGGTCGATGGACGCATCATCGAAGGCGAGACGATCGTCGATGAGTCGATGTTGACGGGAGAATCGATTCCTTCTGAAAAAGGCGTCGGTGCCGAAGTCGTCGGCGGGACGATCAACCGTTCGCACCGTGTCTTGATGAAAGCCGAACGGGTCGGCAGTGAGACGATGCTCGCCCAAATCGTGCGTGTCGTCGAACAGGCACAAACGGATAAAGCGCCGATCCAACGCCAAGCCGACCGGATTTCAGGCGTGTTCGTACCGATCGTCGTCGCCATCAGTGCGGTCACGTTCGCTGTGTGGGCGTTCGGACTCGGCAACATGGATATGGCGATCCGGGCTTCGATTGCGGTACTCGTCATCGCCTGTCCATGTGCGCTCGGCTTGGCGACGCCGACCTCGATCATGGTCGGGACCGGCCGCGCCGCCGAGCAAGGTGTCCTCTTTAAAGGCGGTGGCCAACTCGAGTCGTTGAACGGGGCGGACATCATCGTCTTTGACAAGACCGGGACGCTTACAAACGGGACGCCCGAGGTCGTCACGATGTTCGGCGACGAGTCATTTTTACGTAAGGCCGTCATGGCTGAACGCCAGTCGACCCATCCGCTCGCCGAGGCAATCGGGAAGCTCGAAGGGGACGGTCACGTCGAGCAAGTCGAAGAGCTCGCCGGGCGAGGATTGAAAGCCGTCGTCGATGGGAATGAACTTCTTGTCGGGTCCGTGCGAATGATGCGTGAAGCCGGATTCGAGCTGCCGGATTGGGACATGGAAGCGATGACGCCCGTGTACGTGGCGGACGCTTCTGGCATCAAAGCCGTGTTCGGGCTGAAGGACCGCTTGAAAGAAGGCAGTCGGGACGTCGTCCGGCAACTCGCGAAAACACGCCACGTGTATGTTTTGACAGGCGACCGTCAAGAAGTGGCCTTAGACGTCGCCCGAGAGCTCGGCATCCCGGAGGCGAACGTCATCGCGGAAGTATTGCCTGTCGAGAAAGCAGACCATATCGAGGCGCTCAAACAGAAAGGGCGGGTCGCCATGGTCGGTGACGGGATGAACGACGCGCCGGCACTCGCGGTCGCTGATGTCGGCATCGCCTTCGGAAGCGGGACGGATGTGGCGCTCGAGGCGGCCGATGTGACCGTGATGGGTAGAGACGTGATCGGTGTGACGCGTGCGCTCGAGATGAGCCGTCTGACGATGAAAAACATTCGCCAAAACCTGTTCTGGGCACTCGCCTACAATAGTCTCGGTATCCCGGTCGCAGCCGCCGGATTGCTCGCACCGTGGATTGCCGGGGCGGCGATGGCGTTCAGTTCGGTGTCAGTCGTCTTGAACGCGTTGCGATTAAAAACTCAAGGAGGAACGAACTCATGAATGAGACAGTATTGAAAGTAGAAGGAATGACTTGTAATCATTGCAAGGCGGCGGTCGAAGGGGCTTTGACCGAGCTCGAAGGCGTCGAATCAGCCATCGTGTCGCTGCAAGACCATCGTGTTGATGTGATCCACAACGACAAAGTATTGTTGAAAACGCTGATTGAAGCGATTGAAGAACAAGGTTACGACGTAAACGCATAATCCGTTCTCCCGCCTAGTTGGCGGGAGTTTTTTTGCATTGGGCAAGATGAGCGAAATGTGCTATATTAAAGGTGATAATGAGAATCGGTATCAATGGGAAGGTGGATGGTGATGGAACTCGTCATGATTAGCGGTGTGGTGGCGCTCCTGAGCGGGGGCACGGCTTTCCTTGCCCAAAAGTTGCGGGAACAGACGTCCCGATAGAGAGGGGGACCCTCTTTTTTTGTGTGCTTGTCGCACATTCGACCGTCATTTTGCGGTGATATTCCCATCATTCACCCATAAATATTTGATATGATATGTAAAAACGTTGCAGGAGTGAATCGGATGTACACAATCTACTTAGTCGACGATGAAATCAACTTGAATAAAATGCTCGTCACATATTTAGAACAAGAAGGGTACCGGGTCCGCTCGTTCTCCGACGGTGTCTCGGCACAGGCCGCGATTAAGGATGAACCCGATCTATGGGTGCTCGACATCATGCTGCCGGACCTTGACGGCTTCCAACTATTGAAACAAATCAAGGCGACAAACGCCAACACGCCGACGATTTTCATTTCGGCACGCGATGAGGATATCGATAAAATCATCGGTCTCGAGATGGGGTCCGATGACTATATCGCCAAGCCGTTTTTACCGCGCGAACTCGTCATCCGGGTGAAGAAGTTGATCGACCGCGTGTACGGGTCGAAGTCGAACGAACATATCGACTACGGAGAGTATACGATTTATCCGGACAAGCGTCTCATCAAGCATGAAGACGAAGAAATCGATTTGACGTCGAAAGAGTTCGACTTGTTGCTCCTCTTTCTAGAACACCCGGGTTCGGCGTTATCGCGGGAACAGATTCTAGAAGGCGTTTGGGGACACGACTACTTCGGCTCCGACCGTGTCGTCGATGACTTGGTCCGCCGGCTCCGGAAAAAATTGCATCGCCTTGAACTCGAGACGCTCTACGGCGTCGGCTATCGCCTCGTCAAACCATGATGTTCGAGCAGCTCAAGCCGAAGCGGCTCATGTGGAAGATATGGGTGCTCATCCTGTTGATCATCGTCACGCTCGCGTTGATGATCCTGCTCACGGTCCGGTCGTCGATTGCCCAGTTCATCGATGAGCAAGTGTATGAGACGTTGCAAGACGTTGATTATTACCTTGGAAATACGAACGAGCTCGAGAACATTCCGCGTAATCCGATCGAGTATGACCGCAGGCAACAAGAGTCGCGTTCCGTCAACCAGCTCATCTTCTTGCCGAACGGACGCATCATTTACGGGTCGGCCCCGCTCGAACTGACGAACCGGATGTACCGCGAAGCGATCGAACAGACGGGGGAGATCGAGAAATACCAGACGACGATCGATGGAGAAGACGTCTATTACATCATTCGTCAAAATGAGTATGATGGGACGACCATCTACCAGGCATCGTACGCATGGGATGCTTATCGCCGAGAGCTTGTCTCGACGCTCTTTTGGCGCATCTCGATCTTGATCGGTGTGATCAGCTTGCTCTCGCTAATCCCAGCGTTGTGGATGTCACGAGAGTTGACGAAACCGATCGTCGAGATGGAACGGGCTGTTGAAAAAATCTCGAACCGTCAATGGGAGACGGTGTTGCCGCTCGCGCGCGAAGATGAACTCGGGCAGTTGGCCCGGTCGATCGATGCGATGCGACAAGAGTTGCAAGAGCAGGACTTGGCACAACAGGCGTTGCTCCAAAACATCTCGCACGACTTGAAGACTCCGATCATGGTCATCCGTGGTTATGCCCAGTCCATCGGAGACGGGATTTATCCGACCGGTGACTTGAAAGGATCGGCTGAAGTCATCGACGAAGAGGCATCCCGTCTCGAGAAAAAGGTCGTCGACTTGCTGTACGTCACAAAACTCGAGTACTTCAAAGGCCAGGAGATGCGGCTTGAGACGATCAACGTTGATAAGTTGATGGAACTGCTCGTCGCCCGCTTCAAGCTGCGCGGTGACCTGGACTGGACTATCACCGGTCACGCCGGCGAGATGTTAGGGGACGGCGAACAGATCCGTGTCGCCTTTGAGAACGTGCTCGACAACGCGCTCCGTTACGCCGAGTCGACGATCCAAATCGAACTCGCGCGGACGGGCGGGGAAATCAGCGTCACGATCAAAAACGACGGTCCGCCTGTCGACGAAAACCTTGATTTGTTCCATCAGTTCTCCCGAGGGAAACAAGGGAAGTTTGGTCTCGGACTGTTCATCGTCCAACGCATCGTGACGCTCCATCAAGGAGAGGTCACGCTAGGAAATACTTCGAACGGAGTTGCTGTCCGATTCCGCTTCCCGCAGCTGAAACCAATCCAAAATTCAAATTCAGATGCTTGATTTTTCAAAAACCAGCCGATGTCGGCTGGTTTTTTAGTTGGGCAATGTGAAAACACGATTTGCTGCTTCGATGAAGAACTTGGTATGACTAACGTGTAAGTCACATTAAACGGTATGGAGGATGAACAGATGACGCAGTTGACGAATGACACTAGAGCTTTGCTTCCGGTATTTAACGAGTATGGGGAGGCCGAGACGCTCGTCTATCAGCCAGACGGGGTCCATCGGCTGAAAGGTTCACCGATGCATTTGCTCGAGACGGCCTGTCTCTATTATGGGTCGAGCATACAAGGACGAATCGAGGCGGCGCGATACGTGCTCGGTCCGCATCGCAAGACGCCGGTCGTCATGGACTGGCACGCGGATGCCGTCTTTTTCCCGACCATCGCCAAGGAAAGTCCAGATTGTGCGTGGATCAATTTCCAGCACGTCACCGATATTAAACGTTGTCAGGACGGGACGCGCATCCAATTCTTGACCGGCGAATCCGTCGAAGTGAACGTGTCGGACCATACCGTCTCGCGTCAAAAACAGCGCTCGATTGAAATATCCTATGCGTTCCAAAAACGAATTCACAACAGCACATTCAGCCGCACGTAAAGATTGAAATCAAATGTGAATCCCTCTATGATGAAGAAGAATAGTTCATATGTGTATTTGCACATTATCTGAAAGCGAGGGGTCCATATGTTTTTTCAACAAATGATTGAGCGAGGAAAACTCGTCATCGTGTTTTTACTCGTCGCAATCATCGTCGGCGTGCTCACGTTCTTCCAATTGCCGAAGCGTGAAATCCCAGAAACGAGCATCAACATCGTGCTCGTCCAGACGCCATATCCAGGGGCGACTGCTGAGGCGGTCGAACGAAACGTCACGAGCGTGCTCGAGGACGAATTAAGGAGCATCGAAGGGGTGGAGAACGTCACATCACTTTCGGCGTCCGAGTTCTCGAACATCACGGTCGAATATGAGGACGGCGTGAACAAATCCGAACTCCGGGCGAACGTGCGCCAAGCCGTGTCGGATGCACAGTCGCGTCTGCCGGAAGAGGCACTCGCGCCGACTGTCAACGATTCCGTTGGTCAACTCCCAGTCGCGTCTTACTTGTTGACGGCGGATGACCGCGAATCGCTTGAGACGATTCGAGGAAACGTCGAACAGTTAGAAGAACGCCTGTTACGTACGACCGGTGTGACGGGCGTGACGATCAAAGGGCTTCCGGAAACAGAGTTTGTCGTCTCACTCGACTCGGAAGCGCTTGGGGAACGTCAGCTCGCCTTCCCGGACGTGTTGACGGCCATCAATGAAGAATACAAGACGACGCCACTCGGCCGTCAATCGACGGAAGATGGCATCTATCAGCTTGCGATCGATAGCCTGACGAACGTCAATGACATGGACCAAGTCGTCGTCGGATTGTTCGAAGGAGAGCCGGTGTTGCTCGCAGACGTCGGTACGGTCGAGGAAGCGCCGAAAGCGGTGACCGATCTCGTCTCGCTCGACGGAAAGCCGGCCGTCTCGTTCACGGTGACGATTGAGCCGGGCCAAGACATCCCGACGCTTCAGGAACGGGTCGACGCAGTCGTCGCCTCGGAAGTCGGGAACCTCGACAGCGTCGAGCTCGTCACCTATTCTGACCAGGCGAAAGCGGTCGATGCGATCTTCTCCTCGCTCACACGCGAATTTTTGATTGCGATGATCGCGGTCATCGTCGTGACGACGATTGGCTTGACGTTTACGGGATCCCTTATCGTCAGTTTGGCGATCCCGCTCTCGTTCTTGCTCGCTTTGATCCCGCTTCGCTTCACCGGGGTCGATTTGAACCAAATCTCAATCATCGGCGCGATCATCGCGCTCGGGATTCTTGTCGATGACGCCATCGTCGTCAACGACAATATTTTGCGCCGCTACCGGAAAGGGGACTCGGCGATGCTCGGGGCCGTTCGCGGAACGAAGGAAGTGTGGGGGTCGATCGTCACGTCGACGCTCGCCGTCGTCTTCGCTTTCTTACCACTCACCTTGCTTTCAGGAGCGAACGGGAACTTCATCCGGGCCCTTCCGACCGTGCTCGCCTTGTCGGTGCTCGCGTCGATGGTCATCAGTTTGACACTCGTCCCGATCGCGCAATATTGGTTGAACCGGAAGCAAGTCCGCGTCTCGAAACGCGAGCCGGGATGGCTCGGCGGACCGCTCAATCGGTTGAGTAACTTCTATGCGGACAAATTGCTCCCTGTCGTCGCGAAACGGCCATGGACGTTTGGCCTCGTCGGATTCGTCATCACGACGGCACTCTACGGTCTCATCTTATTGACGCCGTTCGAGTTCTTCCCGGCGGCGAACCGGCCGGAAGTCGTGACGAGCGTCACGTTCCCGGTCCAGACGAACCTTGAAGAGACGGAACGCCGCTTGCAACAGATGGAAGCCGAATTCCAAGACGTAGACGGTGTCGTCGAGACGTCCGTCTTCGCTGGTGGCGGGCTACCGAGCCTGTTCACGGGCGGGCTTGACCAGTCAGGGGAAAACACAGGACAAATCGTCGTCCGCGTCGATAATGACCGAATCGACGCGATTCAACTGATCGACCGTTACACGACCCAACTGCGTGAAAATTATCCCGATGCGGAAATTTTCTTAGAAACGCAGCAACAAGGACCGCCGGCTTCGGCTCCGGTCGAGTTCACGATGCGCGGGGAGACGATCGACCAGCTCGTTGACGCCCGGGACACGGTGAAAGCCGAGCTCGAGGCGATTGACGGTGCCCTCGTTCTCGACGACATTAAAGAGCCGTTCCAGACGCTCACGTATGAACTCGACCGTGAAGCGATGGCGTCGGCCGGTGTGACGGCGAAGACGATCAGCGATCAGATTCGTCTCGTCACGGACGGTGTCCCGATCGGTACGTTCGATGATGGAATCGAGCAACGGGACGTTAAAATCGTCATCGATGCCGAAGCCAATCGTGAGGCGCTCGCGCTAGACGACATTCTCGTTCCCGTCGAGGCAGAGGCAGGTCCTCCGGTCGCGCCGCTCAGTACGTTCGTCACGGAGACGACGACCGAGCAAATTCAACAAATCCCACGGGAGAACGGAGAGCGGACGGTCACGCTTCGCATCTATCCGACCGAAGGGATGGACGAGGAAGCGTTCAAGTCGGACGTCGACCGCGTGCTAGAAGACGCACAGGCCGGCTTGACTGACGATGGGATCTCATTCGCCCAGACCGGGTCGAGTGATACACAAAACGAGTTCTTCCTCGAACTCGCGACGCTGTTCGTCGTCGTCTTGTTCTTGATCTTCTTGATTATCGCGTTCCAGTTCAACTCGTTGTCCTTGCCGCTGCTCGTCTTGTTCACGATTTACTTGGCCATCGCCGGTGCGGTCGTCGGTCTGTTCGTGACGCAGACACCGTTTAGTTTCATGGCCTCGATGGGGATGGTCTCGCTCGCCGGGATCGTCGTTCGGAATGCGGTCGTCTTGTTTGAATTCATCGAGCAGGGCATTCGCCAAGGGATGGCGGTCACGACGGCCGTGTATGAGGCGGGCCGTGCCCGGATCCGTCCGATCTTGCTGACGGCACTCACGGCGGTCGTCGCCTTGTTGCCGGTCGCCCTCGGCAGTGACCCGCTCTTTAAGCCGCTCGCGATTGGAATCGTCTCCGGGATCATGTTCTCGACGATTCTGACACTCGTCCTCGTGCCGGCGTACTACTTGATTTTGGCGAAACGTCGCCACCGTGACAAACCGTTCACGGAATGACTTGAGACCGGCCGTCATGCCGGTCTTTTGTCTGTCTTCTTGCTTCGGTAACGGGAGAGATGTTTTTTTGAGATGCTCTATGGGTATAATAAGAGAAGGACTTCACAATATTGGAGGGAATCAACGATGAATGATTCATACACATGGTTAAATCGCCGGACGATTCGCCCGGCTTATAGTGCGACAGGGGGACGGGCATGGACGAGTGAACGTGTCGTCCGTCCGGATGCCGCTCGAGGCAAGACGGTGCGCGGTGTGAAACGGGTTCGCCGTCCATATACGGATGAGCATGGCAACCGTCGCTATACGACGGGACGAGTCGTCATCACCGATGCGGCCCGCAAAGCACGGGCACACGGTCACGGGGAGGCGGCCGTACATCTCGAACTGTCGGTGCCGACGCCGTATGAGCGGGTGAGAGAGATGATTCCGACGAAGAAAGTGCTCGTTCCGGTCATGGCCGGCATTGCGGTCGCCGGAGGCATCGCCGGTGCGATTTATGCGCTCCGTAAGAAAAAACAAAACAAGAAAAAATAAAAAATCGCCCGCGGGCGATTTTTTATTTGAGTCGGTCGGCGAGGATGCGGTTCAGTTCACGTTCACCGAGTTCGCGCATCTCGTCTTCGTTTTCTTCATCGTATGCGTCGTCCGTGAAACGGCCGACGAATTCGACTTTTCCGTTCCCGAGTTCGCGGAAGACGAGGTTTTTACGGTCGTTATAAAAGACGACCCGATACTCCCGTCCGTTCTCATGCATATAGTTGAACACACCTTTAATGTGGTCCATGTTCTTTTCTTCGGGTTGATCCTCTTCTTCGTCCTCATCGAGTGCATCGGCGAGGACAGCCGTAGGCTCTACTTCTTCCGTTTCTTCCTCAGAGGAAACGGCTTCTTTCTTCTCTTCTTCTGTCATGACAACGACCTCCTTTACTTACTTTCTTATCATACCCGCTTTTTGAAAGGCTGACTACTCAAAATGGTGCGAGCAGACACGGACGACGTTCGACGACGACATGATCAATCGATGGAACAACTGGCGTTTGACCGCTTCCGGCGCATCGACCGTCTTCAGTGCTTGCTCCATGCAACCGAGCCAGTGCCCGGCGTGTGTCTCAGAAATCGGATGGTCCCGATGGATCATCGCCAAGTTGCCGCCACCACGACGATCCGTATACAGCTTCGGTCCTCCGAGCAGCTGTGTCAAAAATTCAAACTGATGTTGTTTTACCCGCTCTTTGTCATCTGGAAACAGCGGCAATAATACTGGATCGGCATAGACGAGATCGTAAAACGCCTCCACGAGTTGCGAGACGCCGCGTTCGCCGCCGAATTGTTCGTATGCACTCATTGCTCATCCCCCTCATACGTCTAGTCTAATCGAAACAAGCGCCAAATGGGACTGAGAAGGGTTGGGTATTTTTCTTCCAAGGTCGAGAGGAGGTTTCCCTCTACAAACGGATGTGGATGCGTCATAATAAAGAAAAAAGGGAAGGGGTGTTCGCCTAAATGACGGTCACTTTTCACGTCGGACGTTCGGGCAGCGGCAAGAGCGAATGGATGATTGGGCGCATCATCGAAGAGCTGAAGCGCGACCCGAGCGGACCGACCATCTATTTGTTGGTCCCGGATCAAATGTCGTTTGAGATGGAACGAAAGATGGCGATGACCGACGGCTTGACCGGGTCGACCCGGGTGCAAGTACTGTCGATGCGTCGTCTCGCCTTTTTAATGATGCGCGATCACGGCATCTCGACCGAGCAATTTTTAGACCAGACGGGGACGCACCTGTTGTTGCGCCGTGTCGTCGAGATGAACGAGGAACGGCTGACGCTGTTCCGCCGGACGATGAACCAGTATGGCTTTTATGAAGAGTTGAATGATTTGATCACGCTGTTGAAGCGGGGGCTAGTCGACCCGGAACAGTTGCTTCGGCTGAGCGAGCAAGACAAGCACCGCGCGTTGAAGCTTCAAGACTTATCGATCCTGTACGAAGGCTTCTTGTCGATGACAGCCGGCAAGGCACTCCATGCCGAAGACTACTTCAATGTCATGCTCGGGCTGTTGCCCGAAGTCGACCTTGCGGGCACCGAGTTTTACGTCGACGGGTTCAACGAGTTTTCCGAGCAAGAGCTCGCCGTTCTCACTGCCTTGGCGGAAAAAGCGCCGCTCTCCGTGTTGTTGACGATCGACCCGGAATCCCTCTATCGCCCACATCCGCTCTTTGGACCGACGCAGCGAACGATCATGCGGTTCAAAGAGCTGCTCGCCGAACGGCAAATCCGTGCGACCGATGTGCCACACGAAGGGGTGCGACGGTTCACCCACCCGAGCCTCGCTTACCTCGAGGCGACGTTCGGTCACGTGACGGCAGCACCGTACACACGAGAAGAAAACCATGTCACACTTGAAGCGGCTGTCGATCGGTCCGTCGAAGTCGAGGCGGCGGTACGAGAAGTGATGCGGCTCGTCCGGGAAGAGAACTTCCGGTATCGGGACATCGCGTTCGTGTCGCGTTCACTCGAAGAATACGGCGACTTGGCCTCACAGGCACTCCAGAAGGCGGCGTTGCCGTTCTTCCTGGACGAACGGCAGCCGATGCTCGATCATCCTGTCGTCGAACTACTGAAAGCGGCGATCGAGGTCGCTTTGCGTGGATACCGGGAAGAACCGGTGTTTCGGGCGCTTAAAACCGAGCTCATCTTGCTCGACGCCGAGCATCGACGTACGTCCGTCGATCGGCTCGAGGCGTTCGTCATCGAACGTGGCATCAAACATTACCATTGGCATGACGAATGGCAACTGAAACGGCGCGCCGAGGACGAGGCGAAACTGACAGGGGAGGAACTCGACCTCGAGGCGTCGCTCAATCGCTATCGCCAGACCGTCGTCGAGACGTTCGACCCGCTGCTTGCCGACTTGAAAGCGGCGAAGACGATGCAAGCGTACACGCACGCGATCTATCACTTCCTAGAGCGGATCGAGGTCGCTTCCTGCTTGGCGTATTGGCGGGAAGAGGCGCTCGAGGAGGCAAGGTTGATCGAGGCGCGTGAACATACGCAAGTGTGGGATGCCGTGCTCCACCTACTCGAACAACTTGAGGCGGCAGCACCAGACGAGACGCTATCGACCGAGCTGTTCCTTCAAATGATGGACACGGGGCTCGACAGTCTTCGCTACGCGCTCGTCCCGCCTTCCCTCGATCAGTTGACGGTCACCGACTACGTGCGGGGACGCTTGATCGATAAAAAAGTCGTATTCTTGCTTGGCGCCAACGAAGACCAAATCCCGCTCGTCGCGACGCAGTCGAAGCTGTTGACTGATCACGATCTCGACTTTATGCACGAGAACGGGGTCCGGGCCGGCAAGGCGACGGAACATTTGTTTGATGATGAGACGTACTACCTATATAAAGCATTGACAGCACCGAGCCATCGGTTGTATGTGAGCTATGCCTTGGTCGACCGGAGCGGGAAGGCGATTCAGCCAGCCGGTTTCGTCGCCGACTTGAAAGCGAAGCTCTTGAACGGGAAGCCGGTCAAGACGAATTTCGCGGAAGCGGGTGAGCATCGACCGGCTGAACAGCTCCGATTCATCACGAACGTCAACCAGACGGCGGCGGTGACAGCGCTCGAGCTCCAACGGTTGAGCCGACATTATCCGATTCAAGACACATGGTTTGCCGTCTATAACGAACTGTTGCGGCATCCTGAAGGCCGTGAACGGATTCGTCTGCTGACGAGCGCCTTGTTTTATCAGAACGTGCCCGATCCGCTATCGAAAGACGTCGCGAAATCGCTCTACACGAACTCGATTCGGGCGAGCGTCTCGCGCCTGGAGACGTTCCAGGCCTGTCCGTTCCGTCACTTCGCCAGCTACGGCTTGCGCTTGAAGGAACGCCGTCTGTACCGGTTAGAGGCGCCGGATATCGGTAACTTGTATCACCGGACGATCGAACACATGTCTCAGACGGTGAAGATGGACGGAAAAGAATGGCGTGACGTCAGCCGGGACGAATGTGCATCGCTCGCTGAGTCAGCCGTCGAGCTTGTCACGCCAGAAATCCAACATGCGATCTTGATGAGTTCAAACCGTTACGGCTACTTGAAGAAAAAACTGACGGACGTCGTCAGCAAGACGGCGGAAGTGTTGATTGAACAGTCGAAGCGGGACGGGTTCGATCCCGTAGCGTTCGAGCTCGCGTTTGGCAGCGGCAATTTCCCGCCGGTCTCGTTCACCCTCAGCAACGGGGCGACGTGCGAACTCGTCGGCCGGATTGACCGGGTCGACACGGCACAGGTCCACGACCAGCTTTACGTCCGCATCGTCGATTACAAGTCGAGCAAGCGTGATATCGACTTCGCTGAAATATATTATGGGCTGGCGATGCAGATGCTCATCTATTTGAAAGTGTTGATCGAGCAGGCAGACGCTTGGACGCAAGAGAACGTCGCTCCGGCGGCGGCTCTTTATTTCCACGTCCACCGCCCGCTCGTCACCCCGGCTGAAACAGACGCGGATACGAAGCGGAAAGTGCTCGAGTCGTATCAGATGCAAGGACTGCTCGTCGATGACCCGGAAGTGCTCGACGTCATGGACCGAACGGCGAAGGGCGACACGAAAAAGTCGATCGTCATCCCGGTCAAATACAAAAAAGACGGGACAATCGATTCGAATACGGCGAAAAAAGTTGTCACCCCGCCGCAGCTCGAGCAACTGATGGACCATGCGATCGACGTCGCCGAAACGAGTGCCGAGGCGATGTACGACGGCGCGATCGGTGTCGAACCATATGAGTACAAAGAGCGCCGGCCGTGTCAAACGTGCCCGTACCAAAGTGTATGTCACTTCGACGAGGCGCTCGCCAATGCGCCGCGACAATTGAAGAAACTAGAGAAAGATGACGTCTTGTCAAGATTAGGAGGGGATGCGGATGAAGTGGACGAATGATCAACAAGCCGCCATCGATGCGAGAGGTTCACACGTGCTCGTCTCGGCGGCCGCCGGTTCAGGGAAGACGGCGGTTCTCGTCGAACGACTCGCCAGCCGTTTGCTCGACGAGAACGATGACTTGACGGCGGATCGGATGCTCGTCGTCACGTTTACGAACGCGGCGGCGGCCGAAATGAAGCGCCGTATCGCCAAAGCGCTCGACGGGGCACTTCGAGACGACCCGGATAACGACTACATCCGACGGCAACGTCAAATGCTCAACCGGGCGCTCATCACGACGATCCACTCGTTCTGTCTAGAGGTGATCCGCGAGAACTACTACTTGCTCGACCTTGACCCGGCGTTCAAAATCGCCGAGGAGCGCGATTTAGTGTTGCTTCAAGACGATGTCCTCGAAGAAGTGCTCGAAGACGAGTATGGGAAGCAAGATCGTGCCTTTTTCGCCCTCGTCGACGCGTACACGTCAGATCGGGGCGACAGTGAGATCGAAGAACTTATCCTCGGGCTGTATCATTACGCCCGGACGCTCCCGGACCCGGAAGCGTATTTAGATGAATTGACCGCCCTTTATCGTTTTGAAGGGGATCCGGACGAGGAACCGCTCTTAATCGAATTCGGTCGTATCTTGTTCACCGATATCGAGCGGGCGCTCCGGCAGTTACGCCGCGTCGGCATCGAGCTACGGCTCGCCGGGTACGAAGCGCAAGCTGAGAACGTCTTGACCGCCATCGCCCCGTTCGATCAGGTCGAGGCCGAGTCGCTCACGTGGAGCGAACTCGAGACGGCCGCCCGTGCCGTCAAATTCGGGTCGATGAAACCTGTCAAACGGCAAGACGAACATCACATTTACCATACGGTGTTGAAGCCGGCTTACGACCAAGCCAAGAAAAAATTTAGCGACGCCCTCGGACAGGCGAGCGTGAGCGGGGCCGACCATCTCGAGGCGCTCGTGTCACAGCGTCCGCTCGTCGAGACGCTCGTCCGGACGGTCCGGACGTTCGCGACTGCATACGAACAGGCGAAACGGGACCGGGCGTTCGTCGACTTCAGTGATCTGGAGCATTACGCCCTGGCCATTTTGCGGGAAGGCGAGGCACCCTCGGCGGTCGCGTCGCTTTATAAGCAACGGTTCGCCGAAGTGCTCGTCGATGAATATCAAGATACGAACGAGATTCAAGAGACGATCATCGGTCTCGTCAGCAATGAAGCCGAACATAGCGGTAACTTGTTCATGGTCGGTGACATCAAGCAATCGATCTACCGGTTCCGACACGCGGAACCGCGTCTGTTCATCGACAAAGCGACACGTTTCAAACAACCCGATTCCGGTCAGCGCATCGATTTGTCGCAGAATTTCCGGAGCCGGGCCGAGGTGCTCCACGGCATCAACGACTTGTTCGTCCAACTGATGGATGAGGAGGTCGGTGAAATCGAATACGATGAGGCGGCTCGTCTCGTCCCCGGGCGTGAATATGAAGCGCTCGAAGCGAACCCGGAACTCATCCTCGTCAACGGTCAGAGCCGTGACTTATCCAAACAAGAACTTGAAGGGCGCGCCATCGCGACGAGGATTTTAGAACTCGTTTCCGGAGAGGAGCCGTTCAAAGTGACGGATGACGAGACGGGGATGCTCCGGTCTTGCGAATACCGGGATATCGTCATTTTGGTCCGCTCGAAGAAGGAACGGGTCGAGCAACTGATGGACATCTTGACACAATACAACATCCCGGCCTATACCGATTCTGACGGCGGCTATTTCCAAGCGACTGAGATTCGGATGATGCTGGCCGTCCTCAAGCTGATCGATAATCCGCTGCAAGATATCCCGCTCGCCGGGGCGCTCCGCTCCCCGATGTTCGGCTTCACGGATGAAGACTTGGCCAAAATCCGACTCGAGTCGGAAGATTCGTTCTTTGACGCCCTTAAGATGAAAGCGGACGAAGAAGATGATCTCGGTTTAAAATGCGGCACCGTTCTCGATCAGCTGTCGGCGTGGCGTACGTTCGCCCGAAACCACAGCTTATCGGAACTGATTCAGCAAGTGTTCAACGACACCGGCTTTTATGATTTTGCCGGGGGTCTTCCGGGCGGGAAAGGACGTCAAGAAAACTTGAAGGCGCTCTACGACCGCGCCTTGTCCTATGAACGGAGCGGCTATCGCGGATTGTATCGCTTCCTGCGGGTGATGGACCGGTTACAAGACAACGGTGAGGATCTATCGGAAGCCCGTTCGCTCGGGGAAGAAGAGAACGTCGTCCGGATCATGACGGTGCATAAATCAAAAGGACTCGAGTTCCCGGTGACGATCGTCGCCCAGCTCGGGAAACAGTTCAACAAACGCGATCAAATGCAACGGGTCATCTTCCATAAACAATACGGCATCTCACTCGACGCGATTGACGTCGTCACGCGGACACGCACCGAGACGTTCGTCAAGGAGATGATTCGCCGCGACCTCGATCGGACGATGAAAGCCGAGGAGATGCGTGTCTTGTACGTCGCTTTGACGAGGGCGAAAGAAAAATTGATCTTGGTCGGCACCGTAGCCGATCCGGCGAAACAAGTAAACGATTGGCTCCATGTCGAACAGACCGGTGCGACACTTGCGGCCGACGCACGGCGTGAGGCGAAGACGTATCTTGACTGGGTCGCCCCGGCGCTCTTGAAATTAGAAGGGTCGGCGCCGTTCCTCGAACAGTTCGGATTGCCGGCCTTGTCGGGGACACCGGAAGCGGCGAGATGGACGTATCGGGTCATCGGGGAAGAGGACCTGGCCGAAGTCGCGACACTGCAAGAGATGATGGCCCAGCTCCATCACGTCAAGCATTTCGAGGCGATCGACTTCCCGGTCAAACGAGAAGCAGCAGTGACCGAGACGGTCCGCCGTGCGTTCGACTACATTTACCCGGCCCAAGTGGCGACAGAGACGGCAGCGAAGCAGACGGTCACAGAATTGAAGCGGGCGTTGCAACTTGAACAAGCGGCGTTTGAAGAGACGTTCCGGCCGACCGATACACCGTATCGGGAGCCGAAATGGAAACAGACGCGACAGACCGGTGCCGAACGCGGGACGACGTTGCACCTGTTGTTCCAATTGATCGACCCGAACGAGCCGATCGCACCGCAAATCGACCGCTTCGAGAATCACAATATGTTGAGCCCGGTCGAAGCAGAGACGGCACGACTCGCCATCCCGGATCTAGAAACGTTCTTTGACGCTCCGGTCGGGCAAGCCTTGGCAGAGGCGCTTCGGGCAGGTCGCGCATGGCGTGAGTTGCCGTTCACGTACACGGTACCGGCCGAGCGCGTCAACCCGAACGAGACGTTCACGGACGAGCGCGTGCTCATCCAAGGGATCATCGATTGTCTGTACGATAACGGAGAGATGTACGTCTTGCTTGACTACAAATCGGATTCGGTATTATCAATGAGCGCGTCCCGCGAAGCGGCGGCTCACATGCTCGTCGACCGGTATGCGGTCCAGTTGTCGCTGTACCGTGAGGCGATCGAGTCGATTTGGGGCATCACGGTCGGCCAGACGCTCATTTACTCGTTAGACTTACAAGATGTTGTTGTACTATAATGTAGACGTAGTACGTTGGAAGGTGTACGGTTATAAACCGTACGCCTTTTGTTTTGTGATTATGAAATAAATCCGTTAAAATAATGAGATGGAATGAAAATGGAGGAATCGTCATGGTAAAAATTCTACTCGCAGAAGATGAAGAAGTATTACGCATGCTCGTATTAGATACGTTAGAAGACGAAGGCTACGACATCGATGAGGCACCAGACGGCCTCGAAGCATATCGCTTGATTGAACAAAACGAATACGACCTCGTAATCGTTGATCATATGATGCCAGGGATGACCGGACTCGAAGTCATCGAGAAAGTAAGGAAGTTGCCAGGACGTCAACATACGAAAGTGATGATGTTGACGGCGAAAAGTCAACAATCTGATCGTGATTGCGCGAACGAGATTGGAGTCGATTACTTTATCTCAAAACCGTTTAGTCCACTTGAATTGGTGAAGATCATAGGAGGCATCGTGAATTGAACAGATGGTTTAAACAAAAACTCGGACGTGACATCATGGTCGTCCTCTATTCGTTTTTAGTGGTCGCTTTGGTCGGCTCAGGGATTGCCTACTGGTACGTCGAGGATCGTCTCGCAGCGAACGAGGCCCGTCTGCGCGAAGTCGACGAGCGCATCAGTCGACTGAACACGCTATGGGACGAGTGGCAAGCTGCCCAGTATGATTCACGTGGATATTTATTGTTTGGCGATACGGCAGCGCTGGAGCGAGCCCGCTCAAAAGAAAACGAGTTCCAACAAGAAATCAATTGGTTCAAGAGCGTCGTCCAGACACGGCAAGGTGAAATTTTTGCGGACGACCTGCAAAACTTCCATGACTTTTACTTCGATGTGATTTTACCGGTCACACTTGAATACGGACAATCTCGTAGCGAAGGGGATGTCAGCGAGACGTTCATCGACCCAGATACGGTCGCATCGCTCCCGACGGCACAGCGCTTAATTGAGCAAGGTGCCATTCAGTTCAGTCCGGAACGAGGTATCGACACGCTCGGACCGATTCAACAAATCGAGACGTCGCTCACCGACTACAAGACGCTCATGAACAGCGAGAAAGAAATCGTATACGCCGAATGGCGACAAAACAATAATATTTTACAGTTCTTATGGATTGCGAGCATCGTCTCGTTCGCCGTCTTGATCCTCTTGTTCGTCCAGCCGTTCTTACGCCGCCAATCGCGTTTGATTTCAAGGCTCGCGGTCGCATCTGATCGTCTGCTCAAAGGGGAAATCGTCGATTTGAGCGACCAGATGGATCGGGAAGACGAGATCGGGACGATGTCCCGCTCGTTCAATAAGATGGCGGAGACGCTTCGTGACAACGAACGTCACTTGATCGAGAAGAACCATGAGTTGCAGGCACAACAAGAAGAGTTGATCGCCCAGCAAGAAGAGCTCCAAGCTCAGCAACAAGAACTCGAAGAGATCTTGGAGCAGACGCAACAGAACGAGCAGCACTTGGCGTACCGTAACGAATTGACGGAGACGCTCGCAGCCCGAGACTCGTTGACGGCTTATCCAGAGATTATCGAGAAGCTCGTCGCCATCACCGACTCCGAAGTCGGGGCGCTCGTCTTCGTCGATGCGACGGGATCGTTCTCGGTCACGAGCCACGGCTTGAACGAGACGCTCACGCGTCAGTTGCTTGACAGTGAGAACTCGGTGCTCACGCGGGCGATGACACTTCGGACGACGGTCCATTCGTCGAAACAAGTCGCGAGCGACCACCCGCTCCCGTACCCGTACTATATGTACGAGACGGCCGTCCCGGTCCACGACCCGACGGACGACTCGATCATCGCGTTCATCTATCTCGTCCGCTACAAAGACCGCTTCACGCAGACGCAGATGGGCGACATCATGTCGTTCGCACGTCAATTGTCGCTCTCACTTCTCCGGATGCGTCTCTTCGAAGAGATGACCCGAGAGAAAGGGAAGACGGAACGGATTCTCGATTCGATTCGCGAGGCGGTCATCTATGTCGAACACTCGACCGACGACGTGTTCGTCAACCGGCCGCTCTATGAGATGTTCCCAGAGCTTGACGACATCACGTCGAGAGAACTCGCCGAACTGTCATGGAACGAATGGCGTGAGACGATCGCGACGACGGTCGACCAAGAAGATGATTTCGTGACATATACGGACCGTCTGTTCACAGACGACTTCCCGCACGACAGCGTCAGCTTCTCGATCCGCAAAGGGGAGATGAACTTGCAGATGTACGCCGAACGCATCGTCGTCGGCGGTCTGTCGAAAGGGACGCTCCTCGTCTTCCGTGACATCACGAGCGAGACCGAGGCGGAGCGCTTGAAGAGTGAGTTCATCTCGACGATCTCGCACGAGTTGCGCACACCGCTCTCTTCGATTTACGGGTTCACCGAGCTCATGGTCAAGAAGCAGTTGCCAAACGAGAAACAAGCGAAATACTTGCAGACGATCCACGCGGAGACAGAGCGGTTGACCCATCTCGTCAACGACTTCCTCGACGTGCAGCGTATGGAAGCCGGAAGCCAGATGTATGACCGGGAACAGCTCGACATCGAGCCGGTCATCCGTGACATGATGACATTCTATGAAGCGTCGTCATTGAAGCATCAGTTTGAACTCGTGACTGCTGACGACCGTCCGTACGAACTGTTCGCTGACTGTCAGAAGTTCAAGCAGTTGATGAGCAACTTGCTCTCGAACGCCGTGAAGTATTCACCGCATGGTGGCAAGATCACAATCGAATTGGCCCATCACGATCAGTCCGTGTCGATCAAAGTGAAAGACGAAGGGATCGGGATTCCGAGCGAGGCACTCGACCGCCTCTTCGATAAGTTCTATCGTGTCGATAACTCGGATAGCCGTGAGATTGGCGGTACAGGTCTTGGACTCCCGATTTGTCAGGAGATCGTCCGAGGCCACGCCGGTCAGATTCATGTCGAATCGGTGCAGCATAAAGGATCGACGTTCACCGTCGTCATCCCGAGCTATGAACATGCTGTCCGTGAAGAAGCGCAGACGACTGCTTGATTGGCAATATTGGAGAGGTATGCGGCCGCATACCTCTCTTTTTCTGTCCCGGCTTGACCGGTCACCGGTTTATTCGTGTACAATAAGGATTGTATATGACTAAAAGGGGGATTATTGGATGCCACTGACTGCATTCCTACACACACACGTGACGAGCTGGATTTTACTCCTCGTCTTGTTCGCTGTCGCCTACATCGGCTACAAAAATGGTAACAAGAGCGGTAAGATCGCGCATATGGCGTTTCGCCTCATGCTTCTCGTCGCATTCGGTACAGGACTTTACTTGTACTTGCAATTGAACGGCGGCGGCATGTTCTACCACGTGAAGATCACGGTAGGGCTCTTGACGCTCATCTTCGGTGAGATGGCGCTCATTCGCATGAAGAAACAAAAACCTGCGAGTGCGATGCTCGGCGGTTTTGCGGTCCTGTCGCTCGTGACAATCTTCATCGGTTACGCGCTGCCGTACGGCCAATCGTTTTTCAGTAACTTTATTTAAAGTACGTCCCACTTCGCACATCGAAGTGGGATTTTTTTGTTTGTCCGCAAATTATTAGGGGAAAATAAAAAAATCAGTGATAACGATGATGAGGTGAAACGATGGATCAACAGATGAATGAATGGTCGCGCGTGCTCCACGCGCGGAGATGGATGAAACAGACTGAGTCGTTCCTGCCGCTATGGCACGGTTATATCGGATACAAGTACGGTTTATTTGATGCGCTCCAAGGGGGGGCGAGTTACGCGGAAATGACGCTCCGTTTGAAACAGCCGCTGACAAAACTCGCACTCGAGCGCTGGCTCGACGTCGGCGTCGCCGTCCGTCATCTGAAGAAGAAAGGCTGGCGTTACTACCCGACCCGCAGTTTGAAGTACCAGCTGTCGCACGAGGACGAGCGCAGCATCGGGTTCATGCTCCAAGAGATGATGGAGCTTCATATCCCTGCCTTGATCGCCTACCCGGACTTTTTGGAGTCAGGCAAACAAAAAACGTTCGATGGGGCGACGCACGGACAAGTCGTCGCACAGACGTCGACGCTCGTCGAGACGGTCGCCTTCCCGATCGTGCAGCAATTGCTGCGTCAAGCCGACGTCAAGACGATGCTCGATATCGGTTGCGGGCATGGCGGCTATTTGCGCAAGCTCCACGGGCTCGAGCCGGATTGGAAGTTGACCGGCATCGATCTAGAAGAAGACGTCATCGAAGAAGCGCGGGAACAAGACGATACGGGCGAGATTCGATATGAAGTGGCCGATTTTATGGAATGGGACCACGACGAGCGATTCGATGCCGTCATGATGAACAACATGCTCTATTACTTTTCGCCTGAACAACGGATCGAGCTGCTCGGACGCATGCTCGAAAACCTGGACGAGCAAGGTGTGGCCGTCCTCGTCACCCCGCTTGCGGAGACGCCGCTCGGTTCCCGGTTCGCCTCGGCGTTCAATGCGTTCATGACCCTTCACGACAATTTATACCCGCTCCCGACGATTCGCGCGCTCCGTCGCCAAATGGAACAAGTCGGCTTCGAGAACGTCCGTTTCATCCCGTTCATCCCAGAAGGTTCTTGGTATATCGTCATCGCCGAGCGAGGCGTTTGACACATCGCGGACACACGGCGAGCCGATTCAGATTTGAACTTGTCTCGACTCATTTCTATAATGGAGTAGAAGCATAAGAGACTATTCACATAGGGAGTTGTTCAACGTGTCGGATAAAAGAGTTGCAGTCATCGGCGCCGGGCCAGGAGGCCTCGCCGCCGCCATGATATTGGCGAGTCGGGGTGTGGAAGTGACCGTGTTCGAGAAACAGCCGTTCGTCGGTGGACGGACGTCACGTCTACAAGTCGGGGAGTTCGCGTTTGATCGTGGCCCGACTTTTTTGAATATGCCTTACATTTTAGAAGAGATCTTTGAAGAGACGGGACGTAACCTTCACGACTACGTCGATATGAGACGGCTTGAGCCGATGTATGACTTATATTTTGACCGGGGACGACGCGTCTTATCGATGACGACCGACCGCGACGAGATGCACGAGGCGATCGAAGCGCAGTTCCCTGGCAACGGGGAAGGGTATGAACGGTTCATGGCTGAGCAGGCGATCAAGCTCTCGAAATTGATGCCGGTTCTGCAGACGGCGCACGACAAGTTGACGGACTACGTCTCGACGCGCGTGTTGAAGGCGTTGCCGTTTCTATCGATCGGCAAGTCGCTTTATGACGTGCTCTCGGAATACTTCACGAGCGAGGAGTTAAAATACGCGTTCACGTTCCAAGCGAAATATCTCGGCATGTCGGCTTGGGACTGTCCGGGTGGATTCTCGATTTTATCTTATATGGAGCATGCGTATGGCGTGCATCACCCGATCGGTGGTGTGAACCAGCTTTGTACGGCGATGGCGCGCGTCGTCGAAGAGGAAGGCGGTTCGATTCGTCTTGGCGAATCGGTCGACCGGTTGTTGCTCGACGGGAAGCGTGTGAACGGGCTCGTCGCGAACAACGTCCATTATGCGTTTGACGAAGTCGTCATCGGGGCGGATTTTGCCCATGCGATGACATCGCTCGTCCCGGACGGAACGCTCACACGCTGGAGTCCGAAACAGCTGCGGAAGAAGCGCTACTCGTGCTCGACGTTCATGCTCTATCTCGGGCTCGACCGGCTGTACGACGATGTCGGCCACCATACGATCCATTTCGCTGACGACTATGAACGGAACGTGAAAGACATGACGCAAGACTTGAAGTTGAGCGACGACTTCTCGTTCTACGTTCAAAACGCGTCAAGAATCGATCCGACGCTCGCACCGGCCGGCAAGTCTTCTTTATACGTTCTCGTCCCGGTACCGAACAATTTGTCCAACTTGCCGTGGGAGACGCTCGAGGCGAAGATGACCGAAAGTGTGCTCGACGCGCTCGAGACGCGTTCACCGTATCGAAACGTCCGCGATCATATCGAAGTAATGCAGGCGCTCACGCCGCACGACTGGGAGTCGTTCGGGGTGTACGAAGGAGCGACGTTCAACTTAGGGCATAACTTGTCACAAATGATGTACTTCCGTCCGCACAACCAGTTTGAAGAACTCGACCACGTCTGGCTTGTCGGAGGTGGCACGCATCCCGGTAGCGGCCTGCCGACGATCTTCGAATCGGCACGCATCACGGCTAACTTGCTTCGTGACCGGGCAGGTGTCGGTCAATGAAGATTAGTTTCGTCGGGGCCGGCATCGGGTCGCTCTACGCGGCCCTCTTGCTGACCCATAAGTATCCGGCGCTCGACATCACGATTTACGAGAAAGAAGATCGCGTCGGGGGCCGTCTCAACTACGTCGAGTTTGAGAACGGGGCCCGCGTCGATGAAGGCCCGACGATCGTGTTGTTGCCGAGCAAGCTGAAGAGCCAGCTGAAAGAAGCGGGCTTCCCGGAACAAGAGCTCGAACTGCTCGAAGTCGACCCGTTGTATCGTCTCCGCTACGAAGACGGGACGACGTTTTACAAGTATCGCGACATCGAGCGCCAAGCCGAAGAAGTGGAGCGCATGTTCGGAGAAGGGGACGGGTTTCGCCGCTACATGGGGCAAAAGCGTGAAGAATACCAAATCGGATTTGAGACGTTCCTAGACCGTGGGTACAAGGCGAAGTCGGATTTGTTTGAACCGAAGCTGTTGCTCCTCCTCATGCGGTTGAAAGCGTACGAGACCGCACACGAGAACATGAAACGCTTCTTCAAAGACGAACGTCTGCGCGTCGCCTATAGCCTCCAGACGCTTTACATTGGTGGGAACCCGTATGCGACACCTTCACTTTACGGACTCATCCCGTATCGTGAACAAGAAGAAGGCATCTGGTACGTCAAAGGAGGATATTTCTCCTTGGCGACGAAATTAGAACAAGAGCTGAAAAAGCGGGGTGTCACGTTCAACATGAACGTTGCGGTCGAACGGGTCATCGTCGAGAACGCTCAGGCCAAGGCAGTCGTTGTGGACGGGGTGCGTGAGACGTACGACACGGTCGTCGTCAACGGTGATTTCCCGCTCATGGAACGGCTCATTGACGGTGTCAAACCGAAAGCGTATGAACCGTCGAGCGGCACGTTGCTCCTGTACTTCACCGTAACAGGTGACATCGACCTTCCGGTTCATCAATTTGATTTGCCGAATGATTTTGCTGGTTCGATGCGAACAATCTTCGAAAATGGTAAACTAAGCGAGTATCCGGCGATGTATACGTTCAATCCGTCACGCATCGATGCGACGCTCGCGCCGGACGGGACGAGTGTGCTTTACGTGCTCGTGCCGGTGCCGCGCAAGTTAGAGCGCGAACACTTTGAAGCGAGCGGGACGATCGATCATCTCGTCTCGCGGATCGAGGCGATGGTGCCTGACTTTACCGACCGCGTCCTCGAGATGAAAGTTCGTACCCCGATGGACGCGGAACGGTTCGGGTTGTTTGAAGGGGGGAGCTTCGGCATCGCCCCGAAACTTGCCCAGTCGGCAGCATTCAAGCCGCAGGCGCGCCCGTACGCGCATATCGATCGGCTCTACGCCGTCGGTGCCTCGGTCCATCCGTGCGGCGGGGTCCCGATCGTCATGATTGGATCGCAACTGTTAGTGAAGAGGATGGAAGAAGAAATGGGGGCAGCGTACCATGACGACACAAGAAGCGTATCGTCAATGTGAGGAAATCATGAAGAAAGGCTCGTTGACGTTTTATCGGGCCTTCTCGTTGCTCTCAAAGCCTGACCGCCAAGCTGTGACGGCCGTCTATGCGTTTTGTCGAACGTTAGACGATGCAGTGGATGAATCGGATCGGCCGGAAGAAAGTTTGGCGGAGTTTTTGCAAGCGTTTGACCACTTTTTGACGGGAGCCGAACAAACGGACGCTTTATGGGTGGCGCTCCGTGACGTATGGGAACGGTATGAGATGGACGTCGAACCGTTCTTTGAACTTGCTGAAGGCATGAAGTGGGACTTACATAAGTCGCGCTACGCGACGCTCGAGGAGACGGAGCAATACGGCTATTATGCGGCGAGCACCGTCGGCTTGATGCTGTTGCCAATCCTCGTGCCACGTCCGGAAGAGGCGATGAAGGCTGAACTGAGACAAGGGGCGATCGACCTCGGCATCGCCATGCAATTGACGAACATTTTGCGTGACGTCGGTGAAGACTTGAACCGGGACCGCATTTATGTGCCCCGTGACGTTCTCGAGCGACACGGTGTGACCGAAGCCGATCTGTTGGCACGCACGGTATCACCTGCCTTCATCGACGTCTGGGAGACGCTCGCACAGCGGGCCGAAATGCTCTATGCGAGCGCTCGGAAGACGCACCGGCTATACCCGCCGGCGAGCCGGAAACCCGTCCAGGCCGCTGCACTGTTATACGAAGGCATATTGGATGCGGCCCGTCAAAACGAGTACGACGTCTTCACGAAGCGGGCATATGTGTCGACGCTTCAAAAAGGAAAGCTATTAGCAAGACTGTGAGTGACCGCCTATGCGGTCGCTTTTTTTCTGCACAAAAAAACCACTTTTGGCGGGGGACCAAAAGTGGCGTAAGCGTTATGTTGACCCGTTCATCGGGGAAACGAACGGATCGGCTTGTGATGAACACCTAAAGATGTGCCTCGTCTCATGGGGAATGACACGATGGGGCATCTTCGCTGAACCAGGATGCTTGATGGACTAAGGGGGAACATCAGATGCATGCTGATCCAGCTACGGCATACGAGTGGGGAAACTCGCTCATCACTTTTTCTCGGGTGTGACAAGTTCAAAACGCGATTGGCTCGGGGAAGCCATTCGATCGCTACAGGTGTAACAAACGTTACAAAACTGCTTGAACTCGAATATGATATTATCACGTCTGCAACTTGTCGACAAGTGTCGAATCTCTTGTTCACAAAATGTTCAAATTGTCAGAGGTATGTCCTCTAACATCGAGCGGGCGGCCAATTGTCCTGAAAGCGTGACCATCGGGCTACCACCGCCAGGATGGGTCGAACCGCCTGCGAACCAGATGTTCGAGACATCTTCCGAGCGGGCCGACGGACGGAAGAACGCACCTTTTTTCGAATTGGCAGACGTCCCATAAAGCGCCCCGTAATACGCATAAAAATCACGCGTCAAGTCGTGCGGGGTGACGCGACGGTGATACATGACGTCCGCATCGTCCCACTCGACGCCGAATCGGCGGAGGCGACGGCGGATCAGATGTTCATACGTCTCGGCATCGATGTCGGTCAAATGGGCCGGGGCGTTGACGAGGATGAACAAGTTGTCACCACCCTCGCCCATCGCCGGGTCGGTGTAAGAAGAGTTCGAGATGTAAATCGTCGGTTCGTCAGCGTAACGTTCTTCTTCGAACAGTGCCTGGAACTCGGCCTCATAGTCGTCTGAGAAATAGACGTTATGGTGCGCCAAGTTCAAGCGCTTGTTGAGTCCGACCATGATGACGAACGCCGAGACGGACGGCTCGACCGTGTCCCGTGTCGGCACAGGGAACGAGGGACGATGTTGCGTTTCGACGAGGCGCGGATATTGGGTGAGCAGTTCACCGTTCAACAGCACCGCGTCGCACGACAACACTTCCTCGTCATCGATGACGACGGCGTGGGCTTTTCCGTTCAACACTTCAATCTTCGTGACTTCGTGACCGAGTTTGAACTCGACACCGAGCTCGCTCGCCCGTTTGGCGAAACCTTTCGCAATCGTCCAATTTCCACCTTTCGCATAGTAGACGCCGTCGTTCAGCTCGAGGTGAGAGATGAGCGCGAACGTGCCCGGCGTCACATACGGGCTGCTGCCGATGTATGTCGCGTAGCGGTCAAGCGCTTGGATGATGCGCGGGTCCTTAAAGTATTTTTTATGGAGTGAGTGCAGGCTTGTGAGCGGGTGGACTTTCATCATGTCCGCCCAGAGGCCCGTATCCATCTTCGTCTCCATTCGGGTGAAGAAGCGGTTATTCGCGATATCGAACAACTTTTCGGCCTCGTCTAAGTATTCGGCGAGTTGGTTCTTGTCGGCTTTGTCCCCGGTCAAACGCCGAATCTCTTCTTCCATCTGTTCGCGTCCCGAGTGGAACGTCAGCGTCGACCCGTCCGGGAAATGATTGACCGTATGCGTGTCGAGTTTGACGAGTTCGAAGTAATCTTCCGGGTTGGCCCCGCTGTTTCGGATGACGGAACGGAACACATCCGGCATCGTGATCGTGTTCGGACCGAAATCAAACCGGTGGTTGTCCGTGATGACGGGCATCAATTTGCCCCCGACGTGTTCATTTTTTTCGATGACGGTCACGTCGTAACCGCGAGCCGCAAGCGTGACGGCGGCGCTAAGGCCACCGAGGCCGGCTCCGATGATGGCAATCTGTTTCATGGCTTTCTGCCTCCTAACGTTTTTCTAAGGGTACATTCGGCCTTTCCATGTAATCGGTTGTCGTCTCCATTTTCGGATGACCGCGCTCGACAAGAGAGCCAAGTAAGCGATGAGGCTGAACGGATGGAGCCAAAAAAATCGTCCGCCGGATCTCAAGTCGATGGCGAGTCTGGCGAGGAGGACGAATAGCACCCCTCCAAGCGATAGGAGATCCGGTCGGAAGAGGAGCGCGACAAACGCTGACAACTGGATACCGTAATACATAAAGAAATAAAGGGCGATGCCCATTGATTCATTCATTCCCTTGAATACGTTTTTTGAAAACCCGTTCCACACTTCTTCATTCGTCGCATACATGTCACACGTGATGTAAGGCGACACTTGGACGAGTGATGTCACTTTTTTTCGGCGTTTGAACTCCCGGCATAGGTCGATATCATCGATCAACGAGTCGTGGATCGAGGCGTGGCCGCCGACGTCGTCATAACTCTTCCGTTCGACAAGGACGTTCATCCCGTTCGCGGCCGCGAAAGCGGGGTGACGCACTTTTCGCCAAAACAGCGGCAAATGTTGGGCGATCAAGACGTGTTGCATCGGGATGAGCAGTTTGCCGAGCCAAGTCGGAGTCGGGAAGCGAGGGAAGCCGGACAAGAAGACGGCCTGTTCGCGGATGAGCGTCCCGTGCATGCGGCCGATGAACGAGCGGTCGATCGTCACGTCGGCATCGAGGAAGAGAAGAAACGGTTCGGCCGTCCGTGACGCGAGCTGGTGACAGGCGTGCACTTTGCCGGCCCAGCCTTTCGGGAGCGGGACACCGCGGAAGATGGTGAAGCGTTCGTCGTTATCGATTTCACGGAGGAGCACCTCATACGTCTTGTCTTCCGAACGATCTTCGTATAAATAGACGTGACAACCTGCCGGCAGGGCCGCTTTCAAACTTGCGATCAATTTCGGCACGTTCCGCTCTTCGTTACGAAGCGGGATACAGACGGCGGTGGCCGGGGCGGACACCGGTGCTGTGAGCGGTCGTAAAAAAAGTAAGTTGACGAGCGTGAAGACGAGCATGAGCAGGGTGAGCGAGAAGATGATCATCGGCACCCCCTCGCGATCTCGAGCAGACGCTCCGTCCAATCGGCGAGACTGCGCTTTGGCGGAAACAGTGCGACGTAGCGATCAGATTTTGAGATCACGTCAGCCCGCGTGTCGTCGTACAATCTTTCGAGCGCCTCGGCGAGTTCTTGTTTTTGTAGCCTGCGTGTATCCGAAACGACACGGTGGTTGCGAAACCGGACATAGACGACCGGTGCGGCGTGTGATTCGAACGCATAATAAATCGCGCATAGTCGCACGTCCGGTTTCGTGAGCAGCATCGTCGCCCCGGTGCCGATCTCGAGCGGACGATGTTCTTGAGGGTACTCACGTCCTTGTGGGAACATCCAGACCGACTTGCCGTCATTCAACAATGATCCGGCATAGGCGAGTGACGCGCGGACGTCGGACAGTTTTCCTTTCTTAATCGAGAACGCACCTAAGTGGCGGAAGAACGGGAAACGGCGCAAGCCGTCCTCATCCATCAACACATGGACGTCATGGCGTAAGTAATGTTCGTTCAACATCAATAAGATGAGCCCGTCCCACCACGAGCTGTGGGTCGCGAGGAATAAGCCAGGCGTCGGGACGTCATCAGCGCGCACGTAGACCGTATGGAAGAACGGACGGATTTGACGCTCTTTGACGAAAACGGAAAAGACATCATTGAACCATTTCTTTTTGTTCGCTTCGATCATGTCGGACCCTCCGTTCGATGAAGATGACCCCGGCCGTCACAATGCTGAGCGCGCCGATACCGTATAAGCCGGCGTTCACCGCCGTGACGCCGAACAAGGCGTGCAGCATGACGAACAAATAGCGTCCGTGCGTCAACAAGAGCGGTTCGGCCTCGACCTCATACCGATCGAGGAGCCAAGAAAAGATGAGTGACAAACCGAACCAACCGACAAAGTTTTGTGTCGGGATATCATAATATAAGCCATCGTTCGCCCATTCCCAATAGCCTTTCACGTTCGCCGCGACCGGATCGATCGCCATGTCGAGCCAGACGGCGAGGAACGGGACGAGCCAGAGCGTTCGGCGTTTGAAGTTGAACAAGCGAGCGACGGCGAAGCTTGCCCCGATGACGGCGAGCCAAGCCGCGCCGATCGTGATTGGGACGCCGAAGACGGTCGGCCCGAACGCCTCCGCGTACAAATATTCACTGAACGGGAATCCCGTTTTGACGCCGAGCGTCTCGACGGCGATCGATCCGAAAAAGATGAACGGGACGATGTAGCGGGCGTGACGGACCCCGTCCGCAATGACCCAGCCCCCGATGGCACCGGCAAGCCATAAAAACACCGGGTTCGCCCATTCGAGCCAACTCGGGAGTAAATCGAAACCGACCAAGATGAGGCCGATCCCATACCAAACGACAAACCATTTCCAAATCCATGGATAAACTTTCATTTCATCACCTCTCTTACCATTCTAAAGAGGTTTCTACCCGGCGTCTAATGAATGCGTGCACAAAAAACGAGCTCCTGTTGTAGGAGCTCGTCAGTTAGCCATACTTTTTCGTTTTTTGACGAACGAGAAGGCGATGAACAGAACGTAGAACGTAACGGCGATGAACCAGAACGACGGCCATTCCTTCCATCTTGCGAAAATCATATACGTCAAGTAGACGAGGCTGACCGTGATGATGAACGAGTGGCGCGGCAACGGGACGTCTTTGAAACTCGGGATCCGCACGCGGCTGACCATGAGTAGAGCGAGGCCGGTGAAGAAGATTGGTGTGAGCAGTTCGCTGACGCGATCGCCGAACGTCGTAACGACGGCGAGGAGCCCGCCCGCAGCTGTGATCGGAACACCTGAGAAATAGCTTGCCGTCACGTTTGTCGCTGACAAGTTGAAGCGGGCCAAACGGTACGCTCCGAATAACGGGAACAAGGCGGCGAAGAATAGGCCGTAGTTGCCGTAGTCGATGAAGAACGTGTAATAGGCGAGCAAGGCCGGAGCCACGCCGAACGTGACGACGTCGGCGAGTGAATCGAGTTCTTTCCCGAAGTCGCCCGCCACCCCGAGCATGCGGGCGAGCCGACCGTCGAGACTGTCGAGCATCATCGCGATGATGATCAAGAGCGTCGCGTTCGAGAAATCGCCCCGTGCGGCGTAAACGATGGCGATGACGCCGCAAAATAAGTTACCGAACGTAAACGAGTTAGGAACCCAGGACCGGATTCTTTCTTTCCACATAATATTGCCTCCATCTTTTTCATTGAGTGAACCAGCGACCGTTGATGAAACGTAGCAGGTCGTCTGGGGTAAGTTCAAGTTGGGCGCCGCGTTTTCCGGCTGAGATGATGATCGTTTCTTTCTGTTTGGCACTTTCGTGCAAGAAGACCGGGAACGGTTTTTTCGACCCGATTGGTGACACGCCTCCGCGGATGTATCCGGTGAGCGCCTCGAGTTCCTTCATTGGGACCGGAGAGGCTTTCTTCGCTCCCCATGCTTTCGCCGCCGCTTTCAAGTCGACGTCCATATCCCCCGGGATGAGGAAGAAAGCGTGGCGCTTTTGTTCATTCTCGAGGCAAATCGTTTTATATAATTGGTTGAGAGGCTTGCCCATCGACGCGGCGACGTGACTGGCTGAGACGTCAGATGGATCCACGTCGTACGTATGGAACGTGAACGGGATCTTTCGTTGCTTCAATTGCCGAGCGGCGTTCGTCAGTTGCATCAAGCCCACCCTTTCCATGAATGACTCCTCTAAGAATAGCAAATAGTGGCAGTGTCGGGCAATCGAACTCGCAAAGTTTTCGTGACAGGAAGGAGACAGAATGGGGAATAGCGAAATGAACAGTGATTCATTTATTAAAAGGGGGACGTTGAACATGGAAACGATTCAAATCACGCGCCATAACGGGGTAGGCTGGCTCAAATGGAATCGGCCCGAAAAGTTGAATGCGTTAAACGAGACGCTTTTGAAGGAAGCGGCCGAGGCGATGCAGGATCTTGTGGCTGACGAGGACGTGCGCGTCATCGTGCTCGTCGGGGAAGGGCGGGCCTTCTCGTCCGGCCAAGACTTGACGATTGAGAGCGATGCCGATTACGGGACGTATTTAGAAGACGTGTACCATCCACTCGTACGTGCGCTCACGTCATGCCCGAAACCGCTCATCGCCGGCATCCATGGGGTCGTCGCCGGTGCGGGGCTCAGCCTCGCGCTTGCCGCCGATGTGCGCATCGTGGCCCGCTCGACGAAATTCAGTTCGGCGTTCATTAAAATCGGGCTCGTCGCGGATGCGGGCGGACCGTATCACTTGAAACGGTTGATGCGCCCTGACCTGGCCATTAGCTGGATGTGGAGCGGGCGGACGATCGACGCGGAACAAGCGGAACGGTTCGGTCTCGTCACAGAGCTCGTCGAAGATGACGTCTACACGAAAGCGTTGACCGAGTACGCCGAAGCGCTCGCGAAACAATCGCCGGTCGCCGTTGAAGGAATGAAGGCGCTGTTCCGTGCCGAATCGTTCGAAGCGGGGCTCGAAGAAGAGATTCAGTGGCAACGAAAATGCGGACAGACCGACATCCATCGGCAAGCGATGCACGCCTTCTTGACGAAGAAGTAACACAATAGGCAGTCGGATTAGCAGAACGGTTTACCTCGCAAAAAATAAAAAAACCGCAGACAAATCTTGTCTGCAGCCGGAAGAGAGCGGATAGCCGCTCTCTTTTTTTATGAAGTTGGTTTCGCTTCGAACTGGAACCCTTTCTGTTGCCACGTCCCGTACTTCCAGCGACGGAAGGCGAAGAAGCCGCGGAACCACTCGTCGAGTGAGAAGGCGAGCCAAATGCCGAGAATGCCGAGCCCCATTTGGAGGCCGAACACGTAGCTGAAGACGACGGCCACGCCCCACATCGAGGCGATCCCGATCATGACGGGGAACCGGACGTCGCCGACCGATTTGAGCGAGCCCATCAAGACGATGTTCATGGCACGGCCAGGCTCGAGGATGAGCGTCGCCCATAAAATCGGAATGCCGACTGCGATAATATCCGGGTTCGAGGTGAACAAGCCGAGCAACGACTTCCCGAAGACGGCGAGGCCGAGCGACGCGACGAGTGAAGAGAACATGGCGATCTTCAGCGTCCGGACGGCACGAGTGTAGGCTTCCTTGAACCGTTTCCCGCCGATGTCCCGGGCGATGAGCAACTGTGTCCCTTGTGCGATGGCGACAGTGAAGAGGAAAGCGAGCATCGACAAGTTCATGACGTACACACGGGCGGCCAGGGACGCTTCTCCCATCGTGGCGATGAACCCGGTGATGATGATTTGGGAGAACTGATATGATAAGTTCTCACCGGCGGACGGCACTCCGATTTGGAGGAGCGCCTTGATGTCGTCACCTTGCGGACGAATCAATTCTTTGATCGGGAAACGGAGCATGAGACGCCGTTTGACGATCCAGAACAAGAGCACCATCGCCGCGAAGCGGGCGATGACGATGGCCCAAGCGACACCAGCGACGCCGGTCACCGGCAGGCCGAACCAGCCCGTGACGGCAAGCATCGCCCCGATCGCCGTGATGACGTCGATGAGGAGCGTCGCGAGCATGGCATGTTTCGTCATACCGTGGCTACGCAACACGGCACTCAATGCCATGATGAGCGCTTCGGTGAAAAGGGACAGACCGACGATCTGTAAGAACAACAGACCGTGAGCGAACAGCTCGTCGGACAAACCGAAGAGACGAAGGAACGTCTCACCGAACAAGAAGACGACCGTCACCATGACGACGCCGAGCCACATGTTCAGGCTGACGGCGGAACGAGCGAAGTCCCGGCTCTTCTTCATCCGGCCGGCACCGATCGCTTGACCGATCAAAATGGTCGCTCCGACCGAGGTGACGCTGAAGACGATCAAGAAGACGTTCAACAGTTGGTTGGCGACCCCGACCGCGGAGGCGGCGGCATCGGAATAATGGGCGAGCATGAGCGTGGCGATGATCCCGGTCCCCATATGGAGCGCGAGCTCGATGAAAATCGGCCACGATATTTTAAATAAACTGAGCTGTTCGGTGTCTTTGTTCGGCATGTGTATTCTCCCTTGTTTCTACAATTCTCTCTATGAAATATTTACGATTTAAAATTCACAAATGTCATGTTACTCCTTTTGAAATGAAAAAGAAAGGGATTTGGTAAATTATTTTCAACAAAAAAAACACCCGCCGAAGCAGGTGTTTGAGGAATATCATTTCATCTTCAAAATCGCTGTTCCGTACGGGGCAAGTTCGACTTCGAGCGAGTCCAAATCGCGGTCGTTGAGCAAGTCGTAAGCGCTTCCTGTATGGCCGAGCGGGTTGAGTACCGACGTCGTGTCTGAGTTATTGAAGTATATCAAATACGTCTCGTCTTTCGTGCAACGCTCGATGATGAGGGCGTTGTCTTCGTCATCGACAAGGTTGAAGCGATACGTGCCTGAATTGGCAAGTACCGGGTGATCTTTACGCAGTTGAATCAATTTCTTCGTGAAACGGAACAACTCACGGTCTTCTTGTTCTTCGTCCCATGGCATGCAGCGGCGGCAGCCCGGGTCTTGTTCACCTTCGAGTCCGATCTCATCTCCATAGTAAATACATGGACTGCCCGTATACGTGAGCATCGATGTCATGAGGAGTTTGAACTTGCCTTTATGGCCTTTCGCCCGGGTGAGGGCACGCGGCGTGTCGTGAGAGTCGATCAAGTTGAACGTCACTTCGTTCACGTTCATCGTGTTCATCATCTCGACGCGCGTCAACTCGTCGCGGAACTGTGATGCCGTCGTCCGGTCGAGCGCGAAATAGTTCAAGCTCGCGTTCGTGAACGGGTAGTTCATGACCGCATCGAACTGATCGCCTTGAAGCCACGGTTGGGCGTCATGCCAAATCTCACCGAGGATGTAGGCGTCCGGGTTCGCTTGTTTCACGGTGCGACGGAAGTCTCGCCAGAACGCGTGGTCGACTTCGTTGGCGACGTCTAGACGCCAGCCGTCAATGCCGAACTCCTCGACCCAATAACGGGCGACTTCTAATAAGTAAGCTTTGAGCGCAGGATGCTCGGTGTTGATTTTTGGCATATTCTTCTCGAACGCGAACGTGTCGTAGTTCGGCTTCGGCGTCGTCTCGATCGGGAAGTCGCGCAAGTAGAACCAATCCCGATACTCCGAGTGGGAACCGTTCTCGACGACGTCTTGGAACCACGGATGATGGTAACCGACATGGTTGAACACAGCGTCAAGCATGACTTTGATGCCATTCGCATGAAGCAAATCGACGAGTTCTTTAAATTTCTCTTTCGTCCCGAACTGAGGATCGATTTCCATATAATCGAGCGTGTCGTACTTATGGTTCGTCGTCGCTTTAAAGATCGGGCAGAAATAAATACCGGTAATGCCAAGGTCGACGAGATGGTCGATATGGTCGATGACCCCTTGGAAATCCCCACCGAAGAAGTTTGTGATTGTCGGCTCGGTGCTGTTCCATGGAAGTGTCTCTTCTGGATTGAGCGACGGGTCACCATTTCCGAAGCGGTCCGGGAAGATTTGATACCATACCGTGTCTTTCACCCAAGACGGGGCGTGGAAGATGTCGATCGGGTTGATGAACGGGACACAGAAGTAGTAACCGGTATCGTCGAGCGGTTTGTCTTCGAACCAGCCTTTCTCTGTGAATACGGCCGTCTCATTACCGTCATGAAGACGGAAACCGTAGCGGAGACGACGGAAAGGAGGCTTGACGGCGATGAACCAATAGTCGTATTGGTCATCGTGGCCGATTTTTTCCATCGGTGTCTCGAACGTCCGCCAGAAGCTCGGCTTGTCCGGGTCGAAGTTCCACATGGCCGGATCTTCCGAGTGCCAGTCGTAAGGATCGTTCCAAATTAAGTCAACCGATTGGATATCATTTCTTTTTGTATGAAAACGAATGTGAATCGTCTCCCGGTCATACTTGTAAACGAAAGGGGACATGGCGCGATGGTAAATAGCTTCTTTGATCAAGTGAAATCGTTCCTTTCTCTATTGGGGATATAACCATTTTACACTGTCGATTCTGAAATGAAACAACAGTTGCGAAAACGTTTGCTCAAGCAAAGGTTAATAAAGCGTTTACATTTTGTCAATCGTACATCACGATAATTATTGAAGAAACGACGACAAAAAATTAAAAAAGAGATAAATGGGTTAACGGCAAGAAAAAATCCTAAAAAAAAGACTTGTAAAACGCTTACACAACTGTATAATAAAAATTGAGGTGAGGATGCAAACGTTTTCACTGAGCGACTGATTTCGTAGCGGAGTTGAATAAAATCAGTCGTTCAGCGCGGTTGCGCAAATCTGACCATACTAATTTCCTTGGGGAGGTTTTTCATCATGAAGATGAAAAAGATGGTAGCAGGACTTTCAACAGCAGTATTCGCATTCGGTGCACTTGCTGCATGTGGTGGCGGTACGGACAACGGTTCGACGAATGAAGGCGGTTCTTCTAGCGAGAACAAGCCAGAAAAAATCGTAATCTGGGAAGATATTGATAAGTCGGAAACAACGAAAGAAGTTGCCAAAGCGTTTGAAGAAGAGCATGGCGTAAAAGTTGAAGTCGTCGAAGTACAGATGACAGACCAAAAAGACAAGCTCGCCCTTGATGGTCCGGCCGGTAAAGGTCCAGACATCGTCCTCGTACCGCATGACCAAATCGGAACGATCGCTGACCAAGGTCACTTGAATCCGCTTGCTGACGAAGGCGCACTTGATGCGTTCACAGATGCTTCGAAATCAGCTGTCATGTTCGATGGCCAAGCTTACGGTTACCCGAAATCAGTTGAAACACCAATTCTCATGTTCAACAAGGACTTAGTATCTGAAGCACCTGCGACAATGGATGAGTTGTACGAGTTGTCGAACGATGTGAAAGGTGACGGCGAATACGGTTTCCTCGGTCTTTGGGATAACTTCTACTTCGCACACGGCGTCATCGCTGGCTTCGGCGGTTACGTATTCAAGGAAGATGGCGGCGCGCTCGACCCGGCTGACATCGGCTTGAACAACGAAGGCGCGGTTGAAGGATTCGAGTACATTGGCAAATGGTACCAAGAAGGTCTCTTCCCTAAAGGGTTGATCGGCGAGTCTGGTGGCCAAGCGATGGACCAACTCTTCACTGAGAAGAAAGCACACACAGTCATGAACGGACCATGGGCCGTAGCTGGTTACCAAGATGCTGGCGTCAACCTCGGAGCGTCTGCAATGCCGACACTTCCAAACGGTGAGCCAATCAAGACGTTCATGGGCGTGAAGACGTATGCGCTCTCTGCTTACACAGAGAACCAAGAGTGGGCTGAAATGTTCCTCGCAGAACTCACGAACGAAGAGAACGCATTGAAGATGTTTGAAGCTTACAACGAGATCCCACCAGTAGCTGCTCTTGAGACGAACGAGACAATCACGTCGAACGAAGTAGCGAAAGCGGTATTCGATCAAGCGACAAACGCGATCCCAATGCCTAACATTCCTGAAATGGGACAAGTTTGGGAGCCAATGGCACAAGCACTTCAGCTCGTTGCAACTGGCAAGCAAGATGCACAAAAATCAGCTGACGATGCTGTGAAAGTCATCGAGCAACAAATCCAAGCGAACAACCAATAAGGAACTGAAATGACGGGGTACGCCAACTGGCGTTCCCCCTCATTTTCTAGAATTGAGCAAACGCTTGCTCGATTGATTTGCTCAAATTGAAAGGAGAAATTGAGGATGGCTTCAATTCCGAAACCGAACACGCCGGATCAACGTCCGGACAAACCGACCAACCATGCCCGGAACGCCGCATTACTCTCGATCATTCCGGGAGCCGGACAGTTTTATAACAATCAACGTGCGAAAGCAATCGCTTTCTTTATCGTCATTATGTCTTATTTCGCAGTAAACTACGATCTCTTTTTCAAAGGCGCGGGCGCAGGACCTGGCGACCGTGGTGGCCTTTGGGGATTGATCACGCTTGGCGAAGTAGCAGGACCTCGTAACGACCACTCCATCTTCTTGATGGTAGAAGGTATTGTCGCATTAATCTTACTGTTCTTCGGGATTGCGTTTTACATCTGGAACATTCGTGACGCATACCGAGTCGGTCGCATTCGTGATCAGCACCTAAACGTGCCATCGTTCCAAGTGCAGCTTCGCAACTTACGTGACCACGGATTCCCATACTTGATGTTGATCCCGTCACTCATCTTGCTCGTCTTCACTGTCGTTTTACCGCTCATCTTCACGTTCTTGATCGCTTTCACGAACTACCGCTACAATAACGCACCACCGGCGAAACTCGTCGAGTGGATCGGATTCAGCAACTTCACGAGCATCTTCCAAATCGACATCTGGCGTGATACGTTCGTCAGCGTCCTCGGTTGGACGCTCGTCTGGACGGTCGCTTCAACGGTCGGTGTCATCGCGATCGGGATCTTCCTTGCGGTTCTGTTGAACCAAGAAGGACTCCGTTTCCGTCGCTTGTTCCGTTCGATTTTGATCTTGTCATGGGCCGTACCGGCGTTCATCACGATCTTGATTTTCCGTTCGATGTTCAACGAATCGTTCGGTGTGTTCAACACGACGATCCTCCCGGCGTTCGGGCTTGACCCGATCAGTTGGATGACGGACCCGACGGCGACGCGAAGCGCGCTCATCTTGATTCAGTGGTGGCTAGGCTTCCCGTTCATCATGACGCTCATGACGGGTGTGTTGCAGTCGATCCCGGGTGACTTGTATGAAGCCGCGACGATTGACGGCGCAACAATCTTTGATAAGTTCCGCTTGATCACGTTGCCGATGCTCTTGTTCGCAACAGCACCGATCTTGATCACGCAGTTCACGTTCAACTTCAACAACTTCAACTTGATTTATCTCTTCAACGGTGGGGGACCAGCTGTGCCAGGACAGACGGCCGGCGGTACCGACATCTTGATCTCATGGATTTACAAATTGTCTCTCGGTGCCAACCCGCAATACGGACTTGCGGCTGCGATCACGCTCATCTTGTCATTCTTCATCATGACACTTGCCGTCATCCAGTTCCGTCGGACAAAATCTTTCAAAGACGAGGATATGATTTGATATGAAAAAACAAAAACGAATCAATCTGGCGCTCTCTTATGTCATCTTGACGTTGGCGTCGATCATCATCCTTTATCCGATGCTTTGGGTAGTGGGGACGTCGTTCAACCCGGGACGTACGATCACGTCGAAAATCATTCCGGACAATCCGACGCTCATTCACTATAAAAACTTGTTTGATCTAACGATTTCGGATTATAGTTTATGGTATGTGAATACATTGAAGATTGCCTTCATCACGATGGCACTCGCGGTCATTCTCGTTACGATCACCGGTTATGTATTCTCGCGTTATCGTTTCGTCGGACGGAAGAACTCGCTCATCTTGTTCCTCGTCTTGCAAATGGTGCCGCAATTCGTTGCCATCATCGCGATTTACGTGCTCCTGAACATGCTCGGTCTTCTTGACACGCATACGGCGCTCATCCTGCTGTACGCCGGCGGGGCGATTCCGATGAACACGTATCTCGCCAAAGGTTACTTCGATACGATTCCGAAAGAGCTCGATGAAGCCGCTCGGATGGATGGTGCCGGTCACCTTCGTATCTTCTGGCAAATTATTTTGCCGCTCGCGAAGCCGATTGTCGCAACGATCGCCCTGTTCAACTTCATGGGCCCGTTCAACGACTTTATCTTGGCATCGCTCGTCCTTCGTTCACCGGAGAAACAGACACTTGCGGTTGGTCTCTATAACATGATTTCTCGACAGTTCGACAACAACTTCACGTTGTTCGCGGCAGGCGCCGTCCTTTCGGCCCTCCCGATCGTACTCTTGTTCTTCATGTTCCAACGCTACTTCGTCTCGGGTCTCACTGCGGGTGGTACGAAAGGATAATACTCACTTAAGGGGGAAGCGATATGAGGCGAGGCGTCGTGCTCGTTCTCCTGTCGCTTCTTTTGTTTCCTACAATTGTCGGAGCGAAAGAAGCAGCAACATGGGAACAAGAACGCATGTACTTTATTATGGTCGACCGGTTCGTTGACGGAAATCCCGATAACAACGACCAAGTCGACAAAGATGACCCGAAAGCCTTCCATGGCGGAGATATTCGAGGCGTCATTGAAAAGCTCGATTACATCGAGTCGCTCGGTTTCACGTCCATCTGGTTGACGCCGGTGTTTGAGAATATGCCGGACGGCTACCACGGCTATTGGATTAAAGATTTTTATGAGATCGACCCGCAGTTCGGGACGAAAGAAGATTTACAGGAACTCGTCGACGAGGCGCATAAGCGAGACATGAAAGTCATCCTCGATTTCGTCGTCAACCACGTCGGCCCGGGTCATCCTTGGGTCGAAGAGAAGCCAGACTGGTTCCATGACGAGTTACCGATCGTTTTATGGAACGATCAAGAACAAGTCGAGACACATTGGCTCTTTGACTTGCCAGACTTTAAAACCGAAGACCCGGAAGTGAAAGACTACTTGATCGAGGCAGCGACGTACTGGATTGAAGAGACCGGCATCGACGGCTATCGCCTTGATACGGTCCGTCACGTCGACAAGCCGTTTTGGGAAGATTTCGTCGAAGCGGTGCGTGCGGTCGACCCAGACTTTTATCTGTTAGCCGAGGTGTTCGACCCGAATCCGCAGTATGTCGCCGAATATGATGACCTAGGCTTCAACAGCATCACGAACTTTACGTTTTATGACCGCGTCGCCAAGACGATGGCGCAAAAGCAGGCGAACGTCGACGAGATCGATGTCGCCGCAAGCTACGCCCAGACGTTCTTCAACGACCCGAACCAAATGGCGACGTTCCTCGACAACCATGACGTGGAACGATTCATGCACGTCGCTGAACGTGGCGGCGCCGAGTCGGCTGAACGCCGTTTACGACTCGGGTTGTTCGCCCTGTATGCGTCACCAGGCATGCCGATCGTCTTTCAAGGGACGGAGAATGCCCAAACAGGTGGCGCCGATCCGGCGAACCGCGACATGACCGATTTCCCTGGAAATGAGGACTTGCAAGCATACGTCGCGACGATGAACCGGATGCGCGCCGAATATCCGGTGTTCGCAACCGGTGAACAGCGAATGCTCGCGTCCGAAGACGGGATGGCCGTGTTCGAGCGCCGGAATGGCGATGATGTCGCCTTATATGCCATCAATATGAACGGAGAAGACAGAGAGATTCAATTCGAGGTAAGCGAAGTCGGTGAAGACACACGCCTTCGCGGTCTCCTGTTCTCACAACTCGTCACTGAAAAACGTGGCACGTTCACGATCAAACTTGCCGGTGAGAGCGCGAACGCCTACATCGTCGAGGAATCGGAAGTGAACATGTGGACGATTGGCCTGCTCGTCATCGCTATTCCAATCTTTTTGACGGGACTTGTGATGTGGAAGCGGCGCCGCAGCGCGAATTGATCGATGTCAGGGAACTTAGAACTAACGGAAGCAAGGGGGAGCACCATGCAAGTCACGATTAAAGATGTCGCGAAACACGCCAACGTCGCACCGTCGACGGTGTCTCGCGTCATCGCGAACAGTCCACGGATCAGTCAAAAAACGAAAGAACGCGTGCGCAGTTCGATGGAGGAACTCGGGTACCATCCGAACATCCACGCGAGAAGTCTTGCCAACCGCTCGACGCAGTCGATTGGTCTCGTCATGCCGAGCGCGGCGACGAAAACGCTGCAAAACCCGTTTTTCCCGGAAGTGCTCCGCGGAATCAGCACGAAAGCGCATCAGAACGGGTACTCGCTCTACATGACGACAGGGGTCACAGAAGAAGAGGTGTTGTCGGGTGTCATCGAGATGGTACAAGGGCGTCGGGTCGACGGCGTCATCGTCCTCTATTCGCGCGAAGACGACAAAGTCGTTCAGTATTTACGTCAAACGAAATTCCCGTTCGTCGTGGTCGGGAAGCCGTTCGGGGACGCTTCGTCGATCACCTACGTCGATACGGACAATTACTTGGCCGGCCGGGAAGTGACGAAACATTTGTACAATCTCGGTCATCGTCGCATCGCCTTCATCGGCGGCTCGGATAAACTCGCCGTCACGCAAGACCGCCGCAACGGCTATGCGACGGCGCTCATGGAAGCCGGTATCCCGGTGCGTGAAGATTATATCGCCCGCGCCGAGTTCATGACGAAAGGCGGCGCGAAGGCCGTTCGCGAGTTGCTGCACATCGAAGAACCGCCGACAGCCGTCGTCGTCAGCGATGACATGATGGCGCTCGGCGTCATCAGCACGCTCAGCGAGATGGGGTTAAAGATTCCTGAGGACGTCGCCGTCGTCAGCTTCAATAACGTCTACATCGCCGAACATTCGAATCCACCGCTCACATCGGTCGAAATCAACATCTTCGGCCTCGGGTTTGAGGCGACGAACTGCTTGATCGAACAGATCGGGGACAGTGCGCCGCCATACGGAAAACGCGTCATCGTGCCGCACTATCTCGTCGTCAGACAGTCGTGCGGACAAAAAAAGGCCGGACAACCGACTGAATAATTTGTAACCCTCTCGTCTTCGGATGAGAGGTTTTTTTCATGCATATTATAGAAGGCGTTACAATCAGACAAAAGTCACAACGTTACAAACAGATTACAATCATGAAAGAAATGCATGAAACGGTGTTGCAAGGGAACACATACATTACCGGCAGGATGGTAGAACATAACGAATCAGCCCAGCCAATAACCAAAAAAATAAAGAATTTGAAAGGGAGATACAATCATGGATAACAAACGTTACGTAGGAACTTACTATCAGGAGTCAGAACTCGTGTCAAAAATTGATGAGCTCCGTGCTCAAGGTCATCGTGAAGAAGACTTGTACGTCGTTGTGAAAGATAAATCGAACCTTTCAATGGTTCGCGGCGAAACGGGTGCAGAAGTAAAAGAAACAAAAGCATCATGGCTTGATCGCTTCTTCGGAGTCGCGGACGGTGCAGACGAAGTTCGTCACACGTTCGACAAACTCGGCTTCTCAGAAGAAGAAACGGCACGCCACCATTCAGATATCGAGAACGGCGGCTTCGTCCTCTTGCTTGATACAGACGATGGTGTCCTCGATAACGGACGGAACGATACGTTCGAAGGACGTACGTCAGCAGGCTACGGTTCAGAAGGGAACGAGGCTGGCAACATGACGGCTCGTGACCCGATTGGTACAGGTGTCGGAGTAGCCGGAACAGGTCTTGACGCGACGGGATCGCATCATGACTCGACGCGTCACCACGATATGGATGATGACATCCGCAACCGCACCGACTTGACGGACGAGCAGAAGTTGCAGTTGCATGAAGAACGTCTACAAGTGAACAAAGAGCGCGTCCAAACGGGCGAGGTTCGCGTCGAGAAAGACGTCGTCGAGCATGAAGAACGCATCGATGTCGAAGTCGAGCGTGACGAAGTGTATGTCGAGCGACGTCCAGTCGACGGTGACCGCGCCGCGACAGACCACTCGTTCGATGCGAAGAACGAACGTGACGAGATTCGTGTCCCTGTGACGGAAGAACGTGTCGATGTGACGAAGAAAGATGTCGTCGCGGAAGAGATTGTCGTCGGCAAAGAAAAAGTGAAGGATACTGAAACAGTACGGGAGACAGTCCGGAAGGAAGAAGCCCATATCGAGGGTGAAGATGACCTCCGCAAGCGTGACGGTGACCACACACGCCGTGACGACCGCGACCGCCTCTAATTTGACCAAGTACCTGAAGAAGGATGGTTCTCTCTAAAGGGACCATCCTTTTTTTACGACATACTTTAGGAGGAATGAGACATGAGACAAGCCATCATTTCTGAACTGTTCGACGATGCCACGGCGTTGCTCGCGCGGACGGTCGACTTGAAACGAGAAGGTTACGACGAAGGAGACATGTTCGTGCTCGTCAAACGTAAAGAGACGGGAGAGGCCGTGAAACGTCAATCGAATCTATACGTTCTCGTCGCCGACGACCCGCAGGCGATCGCTTCGCTCGTCACATCGAGCGAGCGTCCGGTCGAGCGATGGCTCGGCAGTATGCGCTTGACGCCTGAAAGACAGGAGACGTTCGCCCAGGCGATCGAGCAAGGAAAGTTGTTCCTCTACGTCGACGCGGAACAAGGCGAACGGCTCGAAGCAGAGACAGCGACCCGTCGAAAACAAGCGACAGACACCGAAGAACAAACGCTCGCCCTGCATGAGGAACGGCTCGACGTGAAGAAGCGAGCGGTCCAAACCGGTGAGCTCGTCGTGAACAAACGTGTCACCGAGACCGATCAAGAGATTGAAATCCCGATTCGGAGGGAACAGTTACACGTAGAGCGCAAAGACGGCTCGCTAGAAGAGATTGAAGACTATGATTTCGACCGACCGGGCATCCGGACGATCGACGAAGGCGATCACCTTCGGATTCAAGTCATCGAAGAGCGAGCGTTCATCGTCAAGCGACCTGTCGTCGTCGAGGAGATCATCGTGCATAAGCACGTGCGAGAAGACGTCGAAACGGTCACGGAGACGTTGCGCAAAGAAGAGATCGAGGTCCGGGAGGAAGGCGATGCCCGCATCGACATCGATTCATCACTTACAGAGCGAAAGGATGAGACATAATGAGCAGAAGACGATTTGTTGACACGTACCAAGACGAGGCGGCCCTCGTCTCGAAGATTGATCAGTTGAACCATGATGGCTATGACGAGAAGGACTTGTTCGTCGTCGTGCGAGACGAGGATAACGTATCGCTCGTCAAACGAAACACCGATGCGAAAGTGGAAGAGGCTTCAGCTTCATGGCTGCAAAAGTTTGCCGGCGTCGCTGAAGGCGAGCAAGAAGTGAAACGAGCGCTCCTCGACCTCGGACTCGCGGACGATGACGTGAACAAGGCGTACGGAGACATCATGAGCGGTGGTTATGCGCTCATTCTCGATGAACCGGATACCGGCTTCAACGACGGGGACAACCCGGCGTTTGAAGGGCATGAAGGCAATGCGGCGTTCGGCCGCGATCGCGACGTTTGATTTGGAACGGCTTCGGGGGAACTCGAAGCCGTTTTTGTCTGCCGTAAACTGTGAGGAAAAAAAGAAAGAAAAAGTTCTATGCAAACGATTGCATTCTTCGTTAAGTCGTGTAAAATGAGAGGTGAGATTGAAATACAGCGCTTTCATAGACAAACGGTTGCATGATTCCTTTGTCTATCGAGGAGTAGCCTTGTAGAGAAAAAGGAGTGGCAGACAGATGAAACGATTGTTTGCAGTCGATGAATGGAAAGTAACGGAAGAAGGGCTTCACCCGAAAGAGAACCGTCTCGCCGAATCGATCACCTCGCTCGGTAACGGGCATATGGGGATGCGCGGGAACTTCGAGGAAGATTACTCGAATGACACGCACCAAGGGTTTTATGTGGCAGGCGTCTATTACCCGGACAAAACGCGCGTCGGTTGGTGGAAGAACGGCTATCCGGAATACTTCGCAAAAGTGTTGAACGCAACAAACGTCATCGGACTTCGTGTTGCCATTAACGGGACAGCGGTCGACTTGGCGAAATGGGACGTGAAAGAATTCAAGCGCGAGCTCGATATGCAACGTGGCGTCCTCACGCGGACGTTCACATTGTTGAACGGGACGGAAGAGACGAAAGTGAAAGTCGTCCGTTTCTTCTCGATCGTCGATAAAGAAATCTTAGCGATTCGTTATAACGTCACGCCGATCAACTACGAGGCGAAAATCGAGTTTACGCCATACTTGGACGGTGACGTCGTCAACGAGGACTCGAACTATGATGAGAAGTTCTGGTTGCCAGTCGAACACGGTGTCGAAGAGCGTTTCGGTTTTGTCACGACGAAGACGAAAAAGCTCGATTGGCACGTGACGGCTTCGATGATTGCAGACGTCGAAGGCGCGCGCTGTGAAGTGCTCGAAGCGACCGACCTGTTCGTCGCGAACAAGTTCACGGTGACGGCGCCGGCCGGTGAAACGGCAACGGCGTACAAATACGTATCGGTCGTCACGAACCGTGACTACGAGATTGATGGACTGCAATCGGCAGGGATGCAACGCGTCGAGGCGGCGTTTGAAAAAGGATTCGAGACGCTGCTTGCCGAGCAGACCGACGCCTGGCTCGCGCGCTGGGAAGATGCTGACGTTCGCATTGATGGCGACGCCGAGGCGCAGCAAGGCATCCGCTTCAACATCTTCAATATGTATCAAACGTACACGGGTGAAGACTCACGTCTCAACATCGGACCGAAAGGGTTCACCGGTGAAAAGTATGGCGGTGCGACGTATTGGGATACAGAAGCGTATTGCCTCCACTTCTATTTAGCGACAGCCAAACCGGAAGTGTCATGGAACTTGCTCAAATATCGCCATAACCAATTGCCGCAAGCGAAAGAGAACTCGGTGAAAAACGTCGGGATGGAAGGTGCCCTCTATCCGATGGTGACGATGAACGGGGAAGAGTGCCACAACGAGTGGGAAATCACGCACGAAGAGATTCATCGGAACGGTGCGATCGCCCATGCGATCTTCAACTATACGAACTTCACGGGCGACAAGTCATACCTTGGCAAATACGGACTTGAAGTATTGGTCGAGATCTCGCGTTACTGGGCGAGCCGCGTCAACTTTGTGCCACACAAAGACGTGTATATGATCCTAGGCGTCACAGGTCCGAACGAATATGACAACAACGTCAACAACAACTGGTACACGAACTTGATCGCCGCGTGGACGCTCGAGTACACGCAAGAAGTATACAACTACTTGAAAGAAGCGGAGCCGGCTCGTCTTGACGAACTCGTGGCGACGCTTGGTCTATCGGATGAGGAGATCGCGAAGTGGAACGACATCCAAACGAAGATGTACTATCCGAAAGACGACCTCGTTCCTGACGTGTTCATGCAACAGGACGGCTTCATGGATAAAGAGCAGATCTTAGTGAAAGACCTCGATCCGAAACACTTGCCGCTCAACCAGAACTGGTCGTGGGACCGCATCCTCCGCTCGAACTTCATCAAACAGGCGGACGTGCTCCAAGGTCTCTACACGTTCAGCGACCGCTTCACGCTTGAGCAGAAACAGGCGAACTTCGACTTCTACGAACCGCGTACGGTCCATGAGTCGAGCCTATCGCCTTGCGTCTACTCGATCATTGCGGCAGAAGTCGGTTATGAGGACAAAGCGGTCGAACTATACCAACGTTCAGCCCGACTCGACCTCGACAACTATAACAACGACACAGAAGACGGCTTACACATCACGTCGATGGTCGGTTCGTGGATGTCGATCGTCCACGGCTTCGCCGGGATGCGCGCGCTCGACAATGAGCTAACGTTCAGCCCGATGATTCCGAAAGATTGGAACGGCTACTCGTTCAACATGCTCTGGCGCGGCCATCATTTGACGATCTCATCGACACGTGACTACGTGACGATCAAGCAGAACGGCGGTACAGCTGTCGACATCCGCGTCTACGGAAATGTCGTCACGGTACCGGCGAACGAAGCGGTGACTGTCGAAACGGTGAAAGCGTAATCAAATGTGTGCTCGCAACAAGTCGGCTTCGGCCGGCTTGTTTTTTATTCGGCACCGTCTACAGATTGGCTTATTTTAATGATAGGCAGCGCCTGGAATCTATGTTATCTTGATTCTTAGCTATTTTTGAAAGGGGAGACAAAACTTGACGGAAGCCGTTAAAGAACATGCTCGCATCGGAATCGTTTCGATTATTGGGGGAGTGTTCGTTGCATTATCCATGACATTATTTTTAATCCCGGCGGGGGTATACTCGACCGGATTTACAGGGCTCGCCCAAATCTTTACGCAACTGTTTGCGGGGACACCGTTTGAGCTTGGGGAAGGGATTTGGTTCTTCGTCTTAAACGTGCCGTTGTTGATTGTCAGTTACTTCATGCTCGGCAAGAACATGATGATTCATACGCTCATCAGCGTCGCGGCTGTCACCGTGTTCATTCGCGTGCTTCCACAATCGCAGCTCCTCTCGGACGACCCGCTCTTGAACGCCGTGTTCGGCGGGGTCTTGCTTGCGATCGGTTCGGGGATCACGATTCGCTTCGGTGCCTCGACGGGTGGATTCGATATCGTCGCCCTCATCTTGGCGAAGTTTACGAACAACTCGGTCGGCGTCTACTTGTTCCTTATGAACATGATGATCGCGCTCTGGGCCGGTGCTTTATTCGGATGGCAGACGGCGCTGTACACGATTGTCTTCTTGTATGTGACATCGAAAGTCATCGATGAGATTTATACGAACACGCAGCGGCAGACGCTCTTCATCGTCACGAGCCACCCGGATGAAGTGACGAAAGAATTGCACCAGCACGTCTTCCGCGGCATCACGCTCATGCCGGCGATCGGCACATACTCGAAAGTCGAGAAGGCGACGCTCATGATGGTCGCCCAACGCCACGAAGTGCGTGAAATCACGCGCATCTGTAAGGATGCCGACCCGACCGTCTTCATCAACATGGTCCCGACCGAAGATGTCGAAGGCGCGTTCCGACGCTAAAATGAACCCCCGCTGAGTATTCGGCGGGGGTTATTGTATAGTTAGCAATAAGAATGATAGAGGGGCGGTTGCGTGATGATCGGAGTCAGTATTGCGACGAAGTGGGAATATGACGCGACATTGGACTATTATGATGTAAAAGACGAGGAGCGTTTCAGTTACCCGTATGGCGAGTATTTCAAGAGGACGCTTGATGACGTCGAACTTATTTTCTACAGCACCGGTGTGCGGAAAGCGAATGGGGTCGGTGCCAATCAATATATGATGTCTCGGTTCAATTTAGCAAAGATAATCGTGGCTGGGACGTGTGCCGGAATCGACGATACATACACTGACTTGGATATCTTTGTGCCTCATCGCGCCGTTCAATACGATTGCACGGTCAAGGAAGTGGAGCCGCTCATCAAGCCATCGTTCATCGTTGAGCTTGGGATAGAGAATTACGGAGACGATTTTTTGACCGGTACCATCGCGACGGCCGATCGCGCGGTTGTGATGTGGAACGACTATTTGGAACTGAAGGAACACGGCATCACCATCGCAGATACGGAAGCAGGGGCCATCGCATATATCTGCAAGATAAATGACGTCGAATGCATCATCATCAAAGGCATCTCAGATTTCCCGACGGATGAACGCGACGCGAATCCAGTCGACTCGAATGCGGAACAAATCAAGGTGTACATCGCGAACACTCCGAAAGTCATGACTAAGATTTTTGACGACTATTTGTGGCGCTTTATTTGACTACGGTGAAGGATAAACAGGAAATCACTGAAATGAATAACAGTCGGTATTTTGCGGGCCGTTAACGAGCCAATTCGTAAAAAGATAATTGATGCGCCTTTTTTGTGTAAGGTGATTTCGAGGCGTACTACCCAATACAAGATTGAATAAATGTCATGGATCCGGCTGTTCAGGGCCAACAAACGGATTACCTTCTCCATCTTTAATGCGGCTACCATTAAGTTGGAGCGTCGGACGGCTTAAACTATCGGCCGCTGATGCCACTGAAAAAGACGAGAGGCCACCCTTGGCGCGAGCTATCGCGTCGCTCATCCGACGGCGCCGGAGACTCCTGAGGGATCAGCGAGCCAGGGGAGACCCAGCAGCGACAACGTCGCGATGCGGCTCCCTGCTCGCCCCTAGGAAAGCGGAGGCGCCAAGAGGAGGAGCGACAACATTCTGTTAGTCAACAATCTGACGCCGAGCAGCCGCTCGGCGTTTTTCTTTATAATAAGTCGGCGGCCAACCGGGCGAGCGAGGAACGCTCTCCTTTGATGAGTTGGACGTGACCGAACACGTTCTGTCCTTTGAATCGTTCGACCGCGTACGTCAACCCGTTCGAATACTCATCCAAGTACGGATGGTCGATTTGATACGGGTCCCCGACGAGCACGATTTTCGAGTTCTCCCCGACCCGGGTCAAAATCGTCTTGATTTCATGTTTCGTTAAGTTTTGCGCTTCATCGATGATGATGAACTGATCCGGCATGCTGCGCCCGCGAATGTATGTGAGCGCCTCGAGCTGAATCGACTTGATGCCGGCCAAAATGTTGCCGAGTTCATCTTTTGAGTTGGCGTTGAACAGAAACTCTAAATTGTCATAAATCGGTTGCATCCAAGGCCGCAATTTTTCTTCCATCTCACCCGGCAAGTAGCCGATGTCATTGCCCATAGGGACGACCGGCCGGGCGACGACGAGCTTGTTGAAGCGATGCTCGTCTTCGACGAGCGACAGACCGGCCGCGAGCGCGAGCAACGTCTTTCCGGTCCCCGCCTTGCCGAGAAGCGTCACGAACGGGATATCGTCACGGAGCAACAAATCGAGCGCCATCCGCTGCTGAACGTTTCGAGGATGGATGCCCCAGACGTGCTCGGCGTCAAGCGACAACGGCCGGACGATCGGTTGCAACGCGTCAACGACAGCGAGCGCGCTCGCTTTCGAGACGTTGCTTTTCAAGACGACGAACGAGTTCGGGTAGAGCGGATTTTTAGACAGCGCCGACACCGGGAGTTGCCGGACTTGATAAAATTCGTCGATGATCGACTGGTCGACCTCGAACTCCCGGTAGCCGGCATAAAGGTTTGTCGTATCAACGATGTGGTCCGTCAAATAGTCCTCGGCCTCGATTCCGATGGCGTCTGCTTTGACACGGACGAGTATATCTTTCGAGACGACGACGACTTTACGGTTATGGTCGTGCTCATATTGTTTCATTAATCCAAGCGCGACGGTCAAGATACGGTTGTCGTTCGTCATGACGTCGAACGGGAAGTCGACCGTATGCTCATGTCCGATCTCGACAAACAACCGGCCGCCGTTCTCAAGCGGCACCCCGTCATGGAGTTTACCGCTCGTCCGGAGTTGGTCAAGGACACGCGCCGTCTCTCGGGCGTTACGTCCGACCTCGTCCATGTTGCGTTTCTTCCCGTCGAGCTCTTCTAAGACGATCGCCGGGATGACGACATCGTGCTCATCAAATTGGAATAATGATAGCGGATCGTGTAGCAGTACGTTCGTATCGAGCACATATGTTTTTTTCATAGACTTTGCCGCCCCTCGCAAATTGTTGGTGATCAAGAGTTCAAGCTTGCCTTGACTTCACGGTCCAACTTTTCTGCTGCTTCTGCATCGTACGTCTTGACGATTTCGGGTTGTCCGAACGTCGCACCGTAGAATGAGATGTTTCGGACTTCTTCGACACGGCCTTCAAAAAAGCGAAGGTGTAGCGCCGGCACGACACCGGGTTCAAATTCGGCGACCGGAGATAACGTCGCATTGTACGCCGAGCCGTCTTCGATAAAGACGAGACTCGCTGTTTTTTCTTGTCGCAATAGCGTAATCAAATGTGAATTCTTCGTCAGGGCGAACCGAATCGTCTGTCGCGTCGGGGCCTGCACCCAACTGATGGCATGTGTCGTCGGCCATCGCTTCGCTTCGTCGAACGCGACTAAAATCGATAACGGCATATCGTTCAAGGCATTCTGTTGCGCGTCAGACAACTCAAACATCGCTTTACTTGCCATACACTCCCCTCCTCCACGGGTATATGAATTGCTTTCGCCCTTACCTCATTCATTCCCTGCTTTTCTATCGTGAAATCATGCTATAATCAAGAAAGAGGAAGGTGAGACCATGCGCGTAAAGTGCTCTCTTTGTGACAAAGTCGAAACGATTGACTCGTGGTCGTTCGAAGCGAAACGACTTCGCAACAAACCGGCCAAAACGTATATGTGCCAAACGTGCCAAGAACGTATTTCCGAACGAACGGCAGAGCGGAATGCGACCGGTCACTTCAACTTATATCCATCGTTCCGCCAAAAGCGGAGATGGTAACCAAAAATGGACGCCCCGCACTTGCGGGACGTCCATTTTTTAATGTGATTCGATGCCTTGGCGGCGGTTCCACCAGAGGCGTCCGCGATAAATCGCCAAGACGACGGCCATGACGGCGAGCACTTCTGGAATCGGCCATGTGAAGAAGACGAGCGCCATCGTGCCGGCCCCAAGTGCGAGCAACGTATAGACGACGAGTGACTTCCACCACGTCAACTGTTTCGCAAAACCTAGTTTGAACACAAGGATCGTCAAAACAATGACCGTGATGATCAACGCGTTGAACCCGACTGACAGATCATTCGGGTCAGTGCCGACCCCTAACAGCGAGGCGATCCACGGTACGTCAATTTGTGTGATGTCCATCGTTTGAGAAGCTTTCAAGCTGATAATCCCCCTTCAATTCATACACATTCATTCTACACTATCCAAAACAAAAGGGAACGCCTAGGCGCTCCCTTTGTCACTTATTCTTTACCAAGTTTACGACGCTTGTCTGCTTTCTCGCGTTCGTTCTTGTTCAAGACTTTTTTACGGAGACGAATCGACTCCGGTGTGATTTCACAGTACTCGTCATCGTTCAAGAACGTGAGCGATTCTTCAAGTGAGAAGACGCGTGGGCGCTTCAACACTTGAGTCGAGTCTTTAGAAGACGCGCGCATGTTCGTCAACTGTTTCCCTTTGACGGCGTTGATCGCGAGATCGACGTCACGGTTGCATTCACCGATGATCATTCCCTCGTAAACGTCCGTACCTGGCTCGATGAAGATCGTCCCACGGTCTTCAAGGGCACCGATCGAGTAAGCCGTTGACTTACCAGGCTCGATACAAACCATGACTCCACTGCGGCGGCCACCGATATCAGCAGAGATGAACGGACGGTACTCTTCGAACGTGTGGTTCAAGATTCCGTATCCGCGTGTCGCTGACAAGAATTCGTTACGGTATCCGATGAGACCACGTGACGGAACGATGAATTCCATACGCGTCTGACCGTTGTCGTTCGTGTTCATGTTCGCAAGTTCACCTTTACGGAGACCGATCGATTCCATGACTGAACCAGTGTACTCTTCCGGCACGTCGATGATGACGCGTTCGAACGGCTCGATTTTCGTACCATCTTCGTCTTCACGGATGATAACTTGTGGTTTCGAAACTTGAAGCTCGTAGCCTTCACGACGCATGTTCTCGATCAAGATCCCGAGGTGAAGCTCACCGCGTCCTGAAACGACCCATTGGTCAGGTGAATCTGTATTTTCGACACGGAGTGAAACGTCCGTCTCCAGTTGTTTCATCAAACGCTCTTCGATTTTACGTGCTGTCACGAAATCGCCTTCGCGTCCTGCGAACGGTGAGTTGTTTGTCATGAAACGCATTTGAAGCGTCGGCTCGTCGATGCGAAGGAGCGGAAGTGGCTCTTCTTTACCGACCGGCGTGACCGTCTCACCGACGTTGATGTCTTCCATCCCGGCGATGGCGATCAAGTCACCCGCTTTAGCTTCTTCGATTTCAACACGCTTGAGGCCGAAGTAACCGAACAATTTCGTGACACGAAGTTGTTTGATCGATCCGTCCGTTTTGCAAAGTGACACTGACTCGCCGACTTTGATTTTTCCACGGAACACGCGGCCAACACCGATTCGACCGAGGTAGTTGTCATAGTCGAGCATCGTCACTTGGAACTGAAGCGGCTCATCCGAGTTATCGATTGGCGCCGGTGTGTTCTCAAGAATCGTATCGAGCACGTACGTAATCGTTTCTTCTTGCTTCTCTGGATCAGGATCGAACGAACTTGAACCGCTGACTGCTGACGTGTAGACGACAGGGAATTCAAGTTGATCTTCATCTGCTCCAAGGTCGATCAACAAGTCGACGACTTCGTCGACAACGTCGAGTGGGCGGACCATCGGCTTGTCGATTTTGTTAACGACAACGATTGGACGGAGACCTTGGTCGAGTGCTTTCTTCAATACGAAACGTGTTTGCGGCATGCAACCTTCACGTGCATCGACGACGAGGATTACGCCGTCAACCATACGCATGATTCGCTCTACTTCTCCACCGAAATCGGCGTGACCTGGCGTATCAACGATGTTGATGCGCGTGTCTTTATAATCGATTGCCGTGTTTTTCGCGAGAATCGTGATTCCGCGCTCACGTTCGATATCGTTCGAGTCCATGGCGCGTTCTGCGACCATTTCATTCGTCCGGAATGTACCAGACTGTTTCAACAATTCATCGACTAGCGTTGTTTTACCGTGGTCAACGTGGGCGATGATCGCGACGTTCCGAAGGTTTGTTCTTACGTTCATGTAGTTAGTCCTCTCTTATTTAAAAAAGTTTCATCTTTTATTCAACTTAAAGAGTATAGCACACGTTCTACTACCTTTGTCGAGTGATATTGCCTGTTACCGTTTCCATTTGCAGTCTTTTTGCATACAATAGAGAAGAATAGAAAAAAGGGGGAATCTCCATGCAAGCCATGTTCGTACTCATCGCCATCGCTGTCGTTGCCGGTTTTGTCGGCATCGGCGTCGGCGTCGCCGAAGGAAGTGCCGCCATCATTATCGGTAGTCTCGCTTTAAGTGCGGTCGCCACTGTATTTGGAATCAATTTGCGTCGCCGCATCCTCACAGATCGACGTCCATAAAACAAAGGCTCGGGCAACGTCGCCCGGGCCTTTGTTTTACAGTTCACGAGTCAGGCAGATGCGGTCCCGTAACGGCAGGCCGTCTTCTTCGAGCGCTGCGTAGCCATGGTTCGGGAAGTAGTCCCGCTCGACGGAGTCGAAACGGAAACCGGCTTGTTGATAAAATCGAAGTTGAACGATGCTCGAATTGCCGGTACAGACGAGCATGTGCCGTGCTCCCGTCTGTTCGGCCCGACGGATTGCGTCTTGAAGCATTCGTTGTCCGATCGTTTGATTTTGGCGATCGGGTTTGACGGCGATATTGACGAGCTCAATCAAGTCGTCGTTACGCCGGACGAGCATATAAGCCCCGACGAGCTCTCCCCCGAGCATCGCCTCGTACGTCTTGCCCGTCTCGTACTGTTCCCGCACCATTTCTTCGTGAGGGTTCGCCAACACGAGCAAGTCGCGCACCCGGTCATACGATTCATTCGACGTTACCGTCAAGTCCGGTCTCGCTTCTAGAGCGGCCCCTTTGGCGATGACGTAATGTTTGACGACATCTTTGACGAACGTCTCGCTACCGGCGAGCACCGACGTCTTGCCATCATAGCGGACCGGCTCCCCATATAAGGAGACGACCCGTCCCCCGACCTCTTCGACGAGCAGTTTTCCCGCCGCATAGTCCCATGGCATATTTCGCATCGTAATATATCCATCGACACGACCTGCGGCGAGCCAGGCGAGTTCGAGCGAGGCCGCCCCGTGCGCTCGTGTGCCGACCGAGTCGCGCACGATGGGCGCGAGGATTTCTGGTGCGATTTGTTGATTCGGTGTGACCCACGTCGCATTCATGCTAAGGAAAGCATCGCGGACGTGATGCTCATGAATGGTCGTCAGTTTTCTGCCGTTCAACGTCGCCCCATGACCTCGACGAGCGACGAACAGCTCGTCGGCCATGACGTCGTATACGAAACCATATTCGATGACTTCATCGACCATGACCGCGACCGAGATTGCGAACATCCGTTTTTGATGGATGAAATTGAGCGTTCCGTCAATCGGGTCGACGAACCAGACCGTCCCCTTCAAGTCGTCAGGCTCGGTGGAAATGCCTTCTTCTCCGACGATGTGATGGTCGGGATACGCTTCACGGATCCGATCGACGATCAACTGTTCGACAGCGCGGTCAATTTCCGTCACTAAGTCGCCTTTCCCCGTCTTTCGTTCGATGCGATAACTCTCATCGATTTGAAGTCGAATGTATTCTCCCGCTTGTTTGATCAAGTCGATTGCAAACCATTCCAGCATGATAATCACCTCTATACGTATTGTACCAAACAAAAACCAGTATTCGCATGGAATACTGGTTGAATGGGTGGTTGTGGGTCAGGCTTCGAGACGCAAAAGTTCTTGGCGGTACTTCTCTAACCGATGCTTGCTAGCCTGGACAGTGGCATCATCTTGTGACGCCATCGCATCGAAGAGCGTTGCCAATTCGTAATCAATCTCTAAGCGCAGCACCGGAATTCTTTTTTCTGCGTCTTTTCTTTTGAATGCCTCGATCACTTGTTTCATGAGATGCCACACTCCTTTAGTTGGGCTACAAGTTACGGTTTAGTAAGTTGAATTGAGTATATCAGATGAGATTCAAAAAAGAAAGATAATTGTCTGACTATTTTGAATTTTTTATCTTAGTGAGTATATTCCCACTTCAACCAGTCCTAAACCTGAATTAACTGTTAGTGATATGTACCCTATTTCTGCAAGAATTAACAAAAAAGCATAAGAAAACGATTCTGTTCTCTCATGCTTTTCCGATTCATAGCTTTAGAATCTTCGTATTTGATTTTAACGCCGCTTGGACCGTACGATAGGTAGAGTATCCGGTCTGTTCGTCGTGTACCGCACTCAATTGTTTCTCTTCTGACTTGGATGTCACGATTTGTTTGAACGACCGATACGCGTCCAAGAACGCTTCACGATCGACGCCACTTTCATTCGCGAGTGCGACTTGATTGTAAAACTCGACGACGTCGATAAGCTCTTCTGTCGTCCAGTCTGGATTGATCGGATAATTGATTTGCATATTGTTCACCTCGACACCCATTGTATCAACAAAAAAAACTATTGCAAGTTGAGGTGGAAATCTCTATAGTTTTTTTGTTGCATCGTTTTTTATGACCGTTCACGAACAATAATTGGGGAAAGACATATAGCATGATTTGAAAGACCGACCTCATACACAAACTGATTCCAAGGAGGGCTTACTATTGAAACTTAAAGCTGCTACTCAGCTCGAGACACCGTTATTTGACACGTTGCTCACGCACGTCGACACGAACCCGATCGCATTCCACATTCCCGGCCATAAAGGCGGAAAAGGGATGGACCCGGAGTTCCGTGACTTCATCGGGGAGAACGCGCTCAAAATCGATTTGATCAACATCGCGCCGCTCGATGACTTGCACCATCCGAAAGCAGCCATCGCTGAAGCGGAACGTCTCGCAGCCGAGGCGTTTCAGGCCGATGAGACGTTCTTCTCGGTTCAAGGGACATCAAGTGCCATCATGGCGATGATCATGGGGGTCGTCGGACCGAATGAGAAGATCATCGTCCCGCGCAACGTCCATAAATCGGTCATGTCGGCACTCGTTCTCACAGGGGCGCATCCAGTGTTCATTCACCCTGAGTTTGATGAGACGTACGGCATCGCCCACGGCATCACGGCGAGCGCCGTCGAGCGTGCGCTCGAATTGCATCCGGATACGAAAGCCGTCCTCGTCATCAACCCGACGTATTTCGGCGTCGCCGGCGACCTCGAACGAATTGTCGCTGTGGCCCATGCCCAGGGCGTCCCAGTGCTTGTCGACGAAGCGCACGGCGTCCATTTGCCGTTCCATGACGAGCTGCCGCTCTCAGCGATGCAGGCGGGCGCCGACGTCGCGGCGACGAGTGTGCATAAGCTCGGTGGTTCGATGACAGGCAGTTCGATTTTGAACGTGCGCCGTGGTCTCGTCTCACCTGAACGAATTCACGCGATGCTGTCGATGATCACGACGACATCGACGTCATACTTGCTCCTCGCCTCGCTCGACGCGGCCCGTCGTCAACTCGCGACGAAAGGTGAGGCGATGAACGAACGTGCCTTGACGCTCGCACGAACGGCTCGTACAGCTATCAACGAGATGCCTCACTTGTCCGTCTACGGCCATACCGAACTCCACTCTGAGTCGACGTACGCGCTCGATGAGACAAAAGTGCTCGTCTCGGTCCGTGAACTCGGGATCACCGGGTTTGAAGTCGAGAAGTATTTACGTGAGACGCACCGTATCGAAGTTGAGATGTCTGATCTACTCAACGTGTTGTTCATCGTGACGAGCGCTGACAACGAATCGACGATCCAAGCACTGATCGACGGCATGCGCGACGTCGTCTCGGTGTACAAGCGGTCTGGCAACGACTCGTTGTCGATCATGCTGCCAGAGATCCCTCCGCTCGCGCTCAGCCCGCGCGATGCGTTCTATGAAGAGACGGAGACGATCCCGCTCGAGAACGCTGTCGGACGAATCTCGGCCGAGTTCATCATGGTGTACCCTCCTGGAATCCCGATCATCATCCCAGGCGAGCTCATCACGGCCTCGACGCTCGACTATATTACCGCCAACATCGAAGCGGGTCTCCCGGTCCAAGGACTTGAAGACGAATCACTCCAAATGATCAAAGTGATTCAGCAGACGAAAGCAATCCGTTAACACGAAAGCGAGCCGGTCCATGGACCGGCTCGCTTTGTTGTCATCAAAAGAAAAGGTGGCTTATGATGATCGAATTGCTTCCCCTACTTACCATTATAAGAAAACGCTTACATTTTTTCAAGAGAAGATTTCTCGGCCTCATCATGATTGATATCTTTTTCTTCCAGACAGAGTCGTAAAAACTCGGCCACATGATCGGTATCACGTAACGCGATGCCAAGCATCGGATAGAGCTGTCTCGGTTCTTCTAACGCATGCATGTCGAGAAGGGCGGATTGGCCGGTCTGCATGCAGACGACGAGCACTTTCCCCATAAATTGATGTGTATAGACAAAACCGAAATCGTAGCGTGACATTTCCGTCTCAATACCAGTGAAGCGAACACGGCTCGTTTCGGAGACAGTATATAATAACTCTTCATCGAACGCCATGACGTAGTCCCTCCTTTCTAACATCTCTATATATTTTTCCTTTATACTTGGGGTATGAAACCTAAAAGGAGGTTGCGTGATGCAAATCAAAACGGCGACGTCACGAGACGTACAAACACTAGTCCATTTGATGCACAAACTTTGGCCGGACGCGTCCGTTGCCGAACTGTCGGCTGAAGTACGACTCGGCCTCCGCTCCGACAAGATGCGATATTTCCTGGCCGTCACCGACGAGCCGATCGGATTCTGCCAAATGAGTTTTCGCTATGATTACGTGCCCGGCGCGACCGATGAACCGACAGCGTTCATCGAAGGCATTTACGTCGTCGGTCCGGAACGAGACAATGACGTGGCCACAAAACTGATCGAGACGGCAGCGGTGTACGCATTGTCACACGGATGTAGCGAACTCGCGTCGGACACTGAAATCGACAATACGGGCAGCCAGCAGTTTCACGAACGTGTCGGGTTTCGAGAAGTTGAGCGCACCGTCCATTACATTAAAAAAATCTCTCGCTACGAATAGCGAGAGATTTTTTCGTTCTTATTTAACGACGTGGATTGGCATACCCATTGCGATTTCTGCCGCTTCCATTGCCATCTCACCGAGTGATGGGTGAGCGTGGATTGTAAGCGCGATATCTTCAGCCGTCATACCTGCCTCGATGGCGAGACCAAGCTCGGCGATCATATCAGAAGCGCCAGTTCCCGCGATTTGAGCACCGATCAAGAGACCGTCCTCTTTACGCGTGATGAGCTTCATGAAGCCGTCTGGCTCGTCGAGTGCGAGAGCACGACCGTTCGCTGCAAATGGGAATTTCGATACTGTGATCTCAAGTCCTTCTTCTTTCGCGAGCGGCTCCGTGTAACCGACTGTTGCAAGTTCAGGATCAGTGAAGACGACCGCTGGGATTGCTGAGTAGTCGAGGTAAGCTGGCTTACCGGCAGCTGCCTCCGCTGCGACTTTCGCTTCGTATGAAGCTTTGTGCGCGAGCGGTGGTCCTGGAACGATGTCGCCGATCGCGTAGATGTTTTCGTTCGACGTTTTGCACTGGTCATCGATTTCGATGATGCCGCGGTCGCTGACTTTCACTTCCGCGTTCTCGAGACCGATGTCGCCAGTGTTCGGACGACGGCCGACTGTGACGAGGACGTAGTCCGCTTCAACAGACTGCTCTTCGCCGTTCACTTCAAACTTAACAGTCACGCCGTCTTCTGTTTCTTCGACGCCTTTTGCAAGTGCGTTCGTGTGAATTGTGACGTTCCCTTTTTGTTTGAGCTTCTTCTTGACGATTTGCGTCATTTGCGGCTCGAAGCCAGACAAGATGTCGCTTGCGCCTTCAACGACAACAACTTCTGTGTCGAAGTTCGCATATGCCGTACCGAGCTCCATACCGATGTACCCGCCGCCGATGACGACAAGTTTCTTCGGTACTTCAGAAAGCGCCAATGCGCCAGTTGAAGAAAGGACGCGTTTTGACCATTTGAACGAAGGGATCTCGATCGGAGTCGAACCAGTCGCGATGATCGCTTTTTTGAATTTGTAAGGAGTCGAGCTGTCTTCTGTGATGACACGAACTGTGTCTTCAGATGCGAAGAACGCTTCCCCTTGAACGATTTCAATCTTGTTGCCTTTCAAAAGACCTTTGACGCCGCCCGTCAATTTGTTGACGACCGATTGTTTCCAATCTTGGACTTTCGTGAAGTCGACTGAAACGTTGTCAGATGTGATCCCCATTGACGAGTGACCTTTTGCGTGCTGGAAGTTATGACCAGCCGTGATCAACGCTTTTGACGGGATACAACCGACGTTCAAGCAGACACCGCCGAAGTTTCCTTTCTCAACGATCGTGACTTTAAGTCCGAGCTGAGCACCACGAATGGCTGCGACGTATCCACCAGGACCGGCGCCGATGACAAGCAAATCAGTTTCTTGTGCGAATTCTCCTACTACCATGTTCTTATCCCTCCATCATTAGAAGTGCTGGATCTTGAAGCAAACGTTTCACCATGTTGAGAGCGTTTTGCGCAGTCGCACCGTCGATGAGGCGGTGGTCAAAGCTGAATGAGAGTGCGAGCACAGGTGCTGCGACGATCTCGCCGTCTTTCACGACAGCTTTTTCAGCGATGCGGCCGATACCGAGAATCGCAACTTCTGGGTGGTTGATGACAGGTGTGAACCATTGTCCACCAGCAGAACCGATGTTTGTGATCGTGATCGATCCGCCTTTCATGTCGTCCCCAGCAAGTTTGCCTTCACGTGCTTTACCGGCAAGCTCATTGATGTTTGTAGCAAGTGCGTAGATTGATTTACGGTCCGCATCTTTGACGACAGGAACGACGAGGCCGTTGTCCGTGTCAGCAGCGATACCGATGTTGTAGTAGTTTTTGTAGACGATTTCTTCGTTCACATCGTCGATTGACGCGTTGATCGCTGGGTAAGCTTTCGCTGCAGCAGTCAATGCTTTGACGACGAACGGCAAGTACGTGAGTTTCACGCCTTGGTCAGCCGCGACTTGTTTGAACTCTTTACGGAGTGCGACAAGTTTCGTGACGTCGACTTCGTCCATGAGTGTAACGTGTGGAGCCGTGTGTTTCGAGTTGACCATTGCTTTCGAGATCGCTTTACGGATACCACGGATCTTCTCGCGCGTTTCGAGTTCAGGTGTAGCTGACTCGTAAGGCTTGATTTCCGTTTTCGCAGCCGCTGCTGGAGCTACAGATTCTGTTTTCTCTGTTGTAGCTTCTGCTGCTGGTGCTTCACCGTTTGCAAACGCATCGATGTCTTCTTTCAAGACGCGGCCGTTATCGCCAGAACCTTTGACTTCACGGATGTCGACGCCTTTTTCACGAGCGTACTTGCGAATTGAAGGCATTGCGATGACGCGCTCCGATTTGTGAAGTTGGACTTCACGCGGGCCGTCTTCTTTCACGTCAGCTTGGACTGTCTCTTCTGTCTTCTCTTCAGCTTTTGGCTGTTCAGGAGCTGCTTCCTCTTCGCCTGCTGGCGCGTCACCTTCGATATCGAACGTGATGAGGACGTCGCCGACGACGGCAACTGTCCCTTCAGAGACTTTGACTTCTTTGACCGTCCCGTCAACTGGAGCTGGGATTTCAACGACAGCTTTGTCGTTTTGCACTTCAAGGAGGATGTCATCCTCTTTTACTGTGTCCCCATCTTTTACGAACCACTTGACGATTTCACCTTCGTGAATTCCTTCACCGATGTCTGGTAATTTAAATTCGAATACTGCCACTGGTTTTTCCTCCCATCAAATAATCATGTAAACACGATGAGGGAGACAATTCTCCCTCATCGCCAAATGAACACGATCAGAAGTTGATAACTTCCTTAACTTTTGCAACGACATCTTTATGGTCAGGTAACCATGCGTCTTCCCCTTGTGCGAAGGCGAAAACTGTGTCAGGTGCAGTCACACGAAGCACTGGAGCTTCGAGGTGAAGAATTGCGCGTTCTTGAATTTCAGTTACAACGTTCGCTGCGATACCTGCTTGACGCTGTGCCTCTTGAACGACGATCGCACGGCCAGTCTTTTTAACAGACTCGACGATTGTATCGATATCAAGCGGGCTCACTGTCATGAGGTCGATGACTTCAACGTTGATGTTTTCTTTTTCGAGTTCTTCCGCTGCTTTGAGTGACGTGTGGACCATCGCACCGTATGTGATGATCGAAACGTCAGTTCCTTCACGCTTCACGTCTGCTTTTCCAAGCTCGATCGTGTATTCGCCTTCAGGTACTTCGCCACGGAATGAACGGTAAAGCTTCATGTGCTCGAGGAAGACGACAGGGTCGTTATCGCGGATTGACGCGATCAAAAGTCCTTTTGCATCGTACGGAGTCGACGGGATGACGACTTTAAGACCAGGTGTCTGAGCCATCAAGCCTTCGAGGCTATCCGCATGAAGTTCAGGTGTTTTTACACCGCCACCGAACGGTGAACGGATTGTGATCGGCTGGCTGTAAGCGCCGCCTGAACGGTAACGCATCCGTGCCATTTGAGCTGCGACCGAGTCAAATACTTCGAAGACGAAACCGAAGAATTGAACTTCCATGATTGGACGGAAGCCTGTGAGACCGAGACCGATTGCAAGACCACCGATACCAGACTCAGCAAGCGGCGTGTCGAAGACGCGGTCTTCGCCGAGCTCGTCTTGGAGACCTTCCGTAGCACGGAATACCCCACCGTTTTTACCAACGTCTTCTCCGAAGAGAAGTACTTTCTCGTCGCGCTTCATTTCAACGCGCATCGCATCAGTAATCGCTTGGATCATTGTCATTTGAGCCATAACTTACTTCGACTCCTTTGCAGTATATTCTTCGAGCTGCTCTTTCAAGTTAGCAGGAAGTTCTTCGAACATGTTGTTGATGAAGTCCGAAACTTTTTGTTTTGGTTCTTTGTCTGCGAGGCTGATCGCTTCTTTCACGTCAGCTTTCGCTTGCTCGATCACTTCGTTCTCCATGTCTTCGCTCCAAAGTTTTTTTCCTTCGAGGAAGAGGCGGAAACGTACGAGTGGGTCTTTCTCTTGGTACTCAGTATCGAGTTCTTTCGTACGGTAACGTGTTGGGTCATCCCCAGCGAGCGTATGTGGTCCGTAACGGTATGTGAGTGCTTCGATGAGCGTCGGTGTTCCTTCAAGTGCGTCTTTACGCGCTTGTTGCGTTGCGGCGAGGACAGCAAGCACGTCCATTCCGTCAACTTGGATTCCGTTGATGCCCGCTGCTACAGCTTTTTGCGCGATCGTTTTAGCTGCAGTTTGCTTCTCGACAGGTGTCGAGATGGCGAAGCGGTTGTTTTGTACGACGAAGATGGCTGGTGATTTGAATGCACCCGCGAAGTTCAAGCCTTCGTAGAAGTCACCTTGTGATGAACCACCGTCACCAGTGTAAGTAATGGCGACGTTAGTGTTGCCGTTGCGTTTGAGGCCCATTGCCACACCCGCTGCTTGGATGATTTGTGCCCCGATGATGATTTGCGGCATCAAGACGTTAACGTCTTCAGGGATGCGGTTACCCGCCACGTGTCCACGTGAGAACAAGAACGCTTGATAAAGCGGAAGTCCGTGGAATACGAGTTGTGGGATATCACGGTAGCCTGGAAGGATCCAGTCTTGTTTGTCGAGCGCGTATTGCGTCCCGATCATCGTTGCTTCTTGTCCAGCCACTGGCGCGTAGAATCCTAGGCGACCTTGGCGGTTAAGTGAGATTGCACGTTGGTCCCAAATTCGAGTATAGACCATGCGGCGCATAAGCTCCTGAAGTTGCTCGTCCGTTACGTCGGGCATAGCGTCTTGGTTGACGACTTCGCCCTTCTCGTCGAGAATACGGAACGTTTGGAAGTTTTCTTCCACGTTTTGAAGTACCTGAACGTTGTTCATTCGTTTCACCTCATCCTTTCAACTATGAGACAATTGTCTTTTTGTGATCAAACACTACCTCAAATCTTAAGTGTATCTGTCCAAAAAAGCAATCTGTATTAACGTGATACAGGAAAGTAATTCTGCTCCTGCCGTTTCTTAGACAGTATAGAACGGGTTGTTATAATAACGCAAAAAATATGCTCACCTTATAAAAACGCTTACATGAACACATCTTTTCACTCATTTCGTCTCTGTATCATTTTCATTTCACCTTCTGTACCATCTCGAGGTTTTCTACATTAAATATGATATAATGAGTCATATCGAAATTTGGAAAGGAAGTTGTACATGTTAACGATGAAAGATGTGATTCGTGAAGGAGACGACCGGCTCCGCCTTCGTTCGAATGAAGTCCCGGTACCGCCAACGGCTGAAGACTTGGCGTTGCTCGACGAGATGGAGACGTTCCTCGTGAACAGCCAGGACCCGGAGATTAGTGAAAAATACGAACTTCGAGGCGGTGTCGGCATTGCCGCTCCCCAGCTCGGGGTCAATCGCCGTTTCTTCACCGTCCTGCTCGCAGAAGAAGAGGAGACGTTCAAGCTCTCGATTTTCAATCCGAGAATCACGAGTCATTCCGTCGAACAGACGTTTTTAAATGGCGGTGAGGGATGTCTGTCTGTCGACCGTGTCGTCAAAGGGAACGTCCCGCGCCATCGCCGCATCACGCTCGAAGGATTCGACCGCGACGGCAATCCGATCAAATTGCGACTTCGTGGCATGCGCGCCATCGTCTGCCAGCACGAACTCGATCACTTAGACGGCGTCTTGTTCTATGACCGCATCAACCCGACCAATCCACTTGAGACTTACGGTGAACCGATCTGAGGTGACGAATGTGAAAAAAAAGGCGCTGTTGTTAGTATTCCCATTTTTATTTCTTTTAATCGGAGGATGTGTCCGCATCGAATATGATGCCACCGTCCATTACGACCAATCGGTCACGCTCGAGACGACGTATGCGTTTCGCGACCATCCGGTGATGAAACTGCTCAATTTACGACTAGATTGGGATACGTGGAAACAACAAGCGAACGATAACGGTTACGCGACCCGCGACTACTCGAGCGAAGATGACTATGAAGGCATGGTATTGAAAAAGACGTTCGCGAGTGTCGATGACCTACAAAATATAAAAGAAGAATGGAAGACCGGTCCGGCCGGTATCCTCGTCCCGCCGGACATGGAGTTCGACGTCCAAAAAGAGGATGGCATCTGGTTCGACTCATACGTGCTCAATACGAACCTCGACCTTCGGCTCGACCGCATCGAGTTGCCGGGCGTCAATTTGAGCGGGTCACCGAAACAGCTCGCCGAACGATACGTCCGTCAAGCCGATATCCGCTTCAATTTGACCGTTCCGACCGGCGTGTTCGTCGAAGATGGGACCGGGCTCGACCCGCGTTCAATGAAACACGTCGAATGGCAAGTGTACGGCGGCCGGCAAAACAACATGACGCTCGTCGCCCATGTACCGAACGTCAAGGCCTGGATCATCACGGTCGTCGCCTTCGTCGTCTTCAGTTTTGCCAGTTTCTTCGTGTGGCGAAAATATCGGCAAAACGTCGGGGACCCGAACAAGACGTCGCTCCGGTCACGTCTGCTCGGTGTGATCATCATCGTTCTCGCCTTATCGATCATCATCGTGACCGTCCGGGAAGAGCTGACGACGGAACGGAAAGCCGAGGCGGTGCGTCAAGCGGCGCAAACTGACGAGTTCATTCCGACGTTCGCCGTGCACGGGCTGCTCGGGACCGACCGGACGTTCTTGCGCTTCTCGCAGTTCATGGAGCAGCGCGGCCTCGCCAAGGACGGCGCGCTCTGTACCGTCTCGACAGAGAGCGAGGTCGACTGTGTTATCAACGACTATAGCTCGAACCGTCCGATCGTCCGCATCGAGTATGAAGACGCCGAGGCGTCATTGAACAATCAGACGAAATGGTTGAACGCGGCGATCGAGACGTATAAATCCGAGCGCAACAAGTCGTTCGATCGCATGTACTTGATCGGTCACAGCATGGGCGGTGTCGCCGCCGCGAACTATATTTTGAACCAAGATGACTATTTGATCGACAAGTTCGTCTCGTACGACAGCCCGTTCGGCGGCACCCGCCTCGCCAACTTCGGTCTGTCGGCGAGCAACTTCGGTGTCAACACAGGGAGTGCCGCCATTCGCGACCTATCACCGACGTCAGACGGACTCCAGGCGTTCCAGTCCAAACTCGAGACGTGGCCTCGCTCCGTGCAAGTGTTGTCGTTCGCCGGGCGCGGCGGGGAGTTCAACTTGATCGAACCAACAAGTTCACTCCTGCTCGAGGAGTACACGAACAACATCACGACCGAGACCGTTCCGTACGACCACTTCTCGCTCCACCGGAAGACGGACGTACTCCGGGATACGGGCCGATTCTTATACGAGTACACGAACGAGTTCAATCCTGTCGAGACGAATTGACGCCAAATAACCCGCCTCCATCATGGAGGCGGGCTTTTCATTTAGTACGTCATCGTCCACGTCAGCTTCTGTAACCAATAAATCAAATATTTGCCGATCGGCAAATCGGTTTGAATCTCTTCGTACGCGAGCGTATACGTTCCTGCTTCGTTGTTCCACAACCGTTTGAAGTAGCCATCGACTTCAGTCATAAACTCCGTCTCGGTCGTCGCGACGACTTCGACGTCGGCTTCTAAGTTATAGTCGTTCATATTGCGCGCCGTGTAGTTGCCGGAGCCGATGACGACGACTTGTCGCTCCCCTTCGACGTACAACAATTTCGGGTGATACTGTTCGTCCCCGACTTCATACCACCGGATTTCGATTTGATCAGGATTGACCGTGTTCAGTTCGGCCGTCACCGGCAAGTTCGGCAGTCCCGACTTGTCCCGACCGAACGCGTTCGTGTTCGGGTCGAGGATGAGTTTGACGAACACGCCCCGCTCTGCGGCCCGATGGATGGCATGGATGATATCCCGGTCAGCCAAATAGAACATGCCGACCCAAATCGTCTCCCCTGCCTTCGCCTGGTCCATGCCGTCGATGACCGCATCTTCAATCTTCGACTCGGTCACGTAACGGATTTGCATCGGCCCGTCCGAGTCTTCTTCCCGAAGGTTCGCCAATTTCTCTTCGTCCGGGAATCTCGCCTCGTCTCCTTTCGAGAACTGGGCGATCGCTTCCTCGCCTTCAAGAATGTCGGCAAGAATCGGTCCGTCGAGCCGGACGCCGACGTTCGAATGATAGCCGCTCGCGTCATGCGGGTTCGCCGACAAGACGAACCCTTCATTTTCGGTCACCATGACTTTGCGATGGTTCGCCTTCACGTTCAAGAGCCGTAAATACGAACGGATCGTGATGTCTGGCGCTGTGCTCGCCATCGGGTTCGGCAACCAACCGTTCTGACTGTCCCCGAACCATTGAAACATCATCCGGTACAAAGTCGAGTATAAAATGTTCGGGTCGCGGAGCGCGCCGAGGTTCGTATAGACGATTTCAGCGCCCGCCTCTTCTAGCAAGTCGAGATGGTCGGCCGGATGCCCGTTATACGTCGTGTTGATCTCGTCGGTGATGACGACGACGTTCAAATCGGGATACGCTTCCATCTGTTCGAGGAGCGCTGTCGTCAGTCGCGCCGTGATGGTCGGATATTCACGGTCTTCATTCGAATAAGGATTGAATAAGAAAAAGTCCATGACGACATATTCCCGTGCCTCACGGATCGACCGTTCCACGTCTTGGAATATCTCCATTTCGTTCACTTCCGTGTCTTCCCCTTGGTACGTCAGATCGAACAAGAAGTCGATTTGATCGTCCGAGATCGCGACCGGTTCAGAAGCCCGTGACACCCCTTCCGGGAGCGGTTTTACTTGATGATAAATCATCGTGACGAGAAATAATAATAAAAATACGGCGAGGCCCCACTTCCACCAACTTCTTTTACGCTGTTTCTGTTTCATCGCATCATCCCCTTGTTTTTGTTCTCTAAAAAAACGGGCTGTAGTCGCCTACAGCCCGTTCGGTCATACTTCCATGATGATCGGTAGGACCATCGGGTGCCGTCTCGTTTTTTGCGCCAAGTACGGTGTGAGCGTGTCGGATACGAGTTGTTTCATTTCCGACCACTTCATCTGCTTATTGGACAAGCCTTGTTCGACCGTCTTTTTGAGCAAACGTTCGCCGTCTCGAATCAAACTGCCCGACTCGCGCATATAGACGAAGCCGCGGGAGATGATGTCAGGTCCTGAGACGAGTTTACGTGTCTTGCCATCGATGCTGATGACGACGACGACGAGCCCGTCTTCTGAGAGGATACGGCGATCGCGCAAGACGATGTTGCCGATGTCTCCGATACCATTTCCGTCAATATAGACGGCGTTCGCTGAGATTTTACCGGTGATGGCAGCAGAGTCGGCATCGACGGCGAGCACTTCACCGTTGTCCATGACGAAACTGTTCTCTCTCGGAATCCCGACCGATTCGGCGAGCTCGGCGTGTTTGACGAGCATTCGGTACTCCCCGTGAATCGGCATGAAGAATTTTGGATTGAGCAAGCGAATCATGAGCAATTGCTCTTGCTGTGAGCCGTGGCCGGATGTATGGATGTTCGTCAACTTACCATAGACGACGTCTGCTCCCGCTTTGTACAATTGATCGATCGTCTTCCCGACCGAGATGGCGTTACCTGGAATCGGTGAAGAAGAGAAGATGACCGTGTCACCTGGGATGATTGACACTTGACGGTGTGTCCCGTTGGCGATACGGCTGAGCGCGGCCATCGGCTCCCCTTGTGAACCGGTACAGAGAATCGCCACTTCATGCGGTTCGTAGTTCCGCATTTGATTGGCTTCAATGATCATACCTTTTGGTACGTTGATGAAACCGAGCTCTTGCCCGATCGTCATGACTTTGTCCATCGAGCGGCCGAAGATTGCCAAGTGGCGTCCCGTCTCGGCACAAGCATCGACGACTTGTTGCAGACGGTAAATGTTCGAGGCGAACGTCGCGAAGATGATGCGGCCTTCCGCCTTCCGGAACGTCTCGCTGATCGTGCCGCCGACGACTTTCTCACTCATCGTGAAGCCTTCAACTTCTGCATTCGTCGAATCGGACAACAGGCAGAGCACGCCTTCCTTTCCGATGTCTGCCATTTTGGCAAGATCAGCCGGTTCGCCGACTGGTGTGAAGTCGAACTTGAAGTCGCCGGTATGGACGATGTTCCCTTGCGGTGTCTTGACGACGACACCGAGCGAGTTCGGGATCGAGTGGGTCGTCCGGAAGAACGAGATGCTCGTCTTACGGAACTTGACGATCGCGTCCTCATCGATCTCGTGAAGTTCCGCCTCGCGGAGCAATCCATGTTCTTCAAGTTTCACTTTGATCAATCCGAGCGCGAGTTTCGTCGCATAGATCGGCAACTTCACTTGCTTCAAGAGGAACGGGATGCCACCGATGTGGTCTTCGTGCCCGTGGGTAATAAATACCCCTTTGACTTTGTCTTTGTTTTTGATCAAGTACGTATAATCTGGAATGACGTAGTCGATTCCGAGCAAGTCGTCCTCCGGGAACATGATGCCGGCATCGATGACGATAATCTCATCTTGGAATTGAACGACGTACGTGTTCTTCCCGATTTCGCCGAGTCCGCCTAACGCGAACACAGCAGTTTGGTGGTTCTTTACAAACTTCATTTAATCTCTCCTAACTCCAATTAGTTGTTTTTCATCTATGTGAAACATAAGTAATTCGCACAGTCTTGTTACGTTCCGTAAGATTCTTTCTTCATTATAGCTCATATTGTGACAACATTTCACTAAAGACGTCAGATTGAGGGCGGTTTCTCGATTTCATGTTATGCTTTCTAGTGTAGCAACAACTCATAATTAGACAGAGAAAGCATGGTGAGTCAAATGGAAGATAAAAAAGTCGTCTTTTTTGATATCGACAGGACACTCCTTCACGATGGGACGTTCATCCCCCCTTCGACGATCAAAGCTATCCAACAACTTCGTTCGAACGGGGTCGAGACGTTCATCGCAACCGGACGCGGCCCGGCGATGCTATCCACGATCCCGGCACAAGTCGGAATCGACAGCTTCGTCTGTTACAACGGTCAAATCGTCGTCCATAAAGGGGAAGTCGTCTATCGGAACGCGTTACCGACGAGCGCCCTCGACCGTCTGACAGGCCATGCCGGGAATAACGACCATACGCTCGTCTATCTCGGCCAACACCGCGGAGTCGCCACGAAAGCGAACGACCACGTCGTCGAACAGTCTCTCGGCGAGCTCGATATGCCGATTCCGACTTATGAACCGAATTTCCACGTCGAACAGGACGTGTATCAGACACTCCTCTACTGCACGCCCGAAGACGAGCATCATTACGTGGACACTTATGACGAGTTCGATTTTATTCGCTGGCATCCCCACGCCATGGACGTCATCAATCGCGGGGCAAGCAAAGCGGACGGGGTCCGGCACTTCATCGAGGCGAACGGATACCGCCTCGAAAACACGTATGCGTTCGGCGACGCGTTGAACGACTTGGCGATGCTTCAATACGTCGGGACCGGGATTGCCATGGGCAACGGCCGGGCCGAGACGAAAGCGGTCGCGGATTATGTGACGAAGTCGATTCTCGAGGACGGGATTGAGTACGGACTGAAGAAGATGAACCTCATTTGAAACAAAACGAGAGGCAGACGCCTCTCGTTTTTATCTGGACCGGAGTGTTCGTTCGAGCCGGTCGAGGTCGGTATCTTTCCCGATGATGATCAAAATGTCTTCTGGAAGGATCATCTCGTCCGCCTGCGGAGAGATGATCACGTCATCGTCGCGGCGAACCGCCACGATGTTGACCCCGTATTTGGCCCGAAGGTCTAAATCGATGAGCGATTTGTTCGAGAGTTTATCCGACGCCTTGATCTCGACAATTGAGTGCTCGTTTGACAGCTCGAGATAATCCAAGATGCTCTGGCTCATCAACCCGTTGGCAATCCGGACACCCATGTCGCGTTCCGGATGGACGACATTATCGGCACCGATGCGGCGCAATACTTTCTCATGGTAGTCGTTCGTCGCTTTAACCGTGATGATTTGGACGCCAAGCTCCTTCAAGATGAGCGTCGTCAAGATGGACGCTTGAATATTTTCTCCGATCGCGACGATGACATGCTCAAAGTTGCGAATCCCAAGGCTCTTCAATACGTTCTCATCTGTCGTATCCGCGATGACCGCATGCGTCGCCACTCCCATGAACTCGTTGACGCGTTCTTCGTCCGCGTCGATGGCGAGGACGTCGTATCCGTTCGCTGACAGCTCACGCACGATCGACCCGCCGAAACGTCCTAACCCAATGACTGCAAATTCACCTGTCATACCTCATACATCCCTTTCTAACAGCGCGTTCTGTTCTCGATTCTTCGTTCAGTGTAACTGATTCCCTCCGAAAAGACTACACAAAAAAAGACCGGGAAGACCCGGTCTTACGCTTTGCCGCTCGAGCGCTTCCCTCGCACGTAATCGTTGTCGAACAAGAACAGTCGAAGCAACAAATAAAGTGCCGGGACGAGCAGGAGCAAACCTAGAATGAAGACGACGACGAGCGCGATTGCCATCGACTCGTTGACGACACTGCCGTTAATGTCGATGTACGGATACAGGATATACGGCAAATGCGTATAGCCGTAACCGAACCACGCCATAAAGAACTGGCCCATGACCATGAGGAAGGCGATACCGTAGTTTCGCTTCAAATAGACGAGCGCGACGGCTACGACGAAGAAGATGAAACTTGCGGCGAACCACCACCAGTTACCCGCCAAAATCCGTTCGTAGTGCCAAGCCGCTTGTGACTTAAGTCCGAAGAAGACGAGGCCCGAGGCGATAATCGTCGGGACACTCCAGAATAGCGCCCATTTCCGGACGAGCCCGATCGCCGTCTTATCGCCGGCTTTATCTGCATAGAACAAGAGAAACATCGAACTGATGTAGAGCACCGAGACGATGGCGAGCGTGACGACGGTCCACGAGTAGAAGTTTGTGAACAACTTCATGCCGTCGAAGAAGACACCCGCTTCCGTCTCGTTGATAAACCCGCCTTGACTGACCGTGAGCACGGTCGACATCGAGGCCGGAATCAACAAACCGGTCGCACCGTATAAGAACATATAGAACGTGCTCTCTTTTGAACCGTAGTTCGCGAACGCATAGAAGCTACCGCGAATCGCTAGAAGAATCAACACGACCGAGGCCGGGATGAGAAGTGCTGTCCCGTAGTAGTAGGCCGTGTCCGGGAAGAACCCGACGATGCCGACGAAGAAGAAGACGAAAAACACGTTCGTCACTTCCCATGTCGGAGACAAATACCGTGCAATCAGACGGTTGACCATATGGTCTCGCTTCGTGTACTTGCTATAGAAAGCGAAGAATCCTGCACCGAAATCAATCGATGCGACGATGAGATAGCCGTATAAGAACGTCCATAAGACGGCAATCCCTAGTTCTTGAATCTGCATGTCATACCCTCCGATCACACTTCATCGGCAAACATCGCTTCACCGCGATGTTCCGATTGTTTTAGTTCTTTCCCGACTGGGTTGTCCTTGAACAGACGAGTCAAGACGAGCACCGTGACCACGCCAAGAACCGCGTAGAGGATTGCGAAAGCGACAAGCATCCAGCCGACGTTCGCCGACGTCGTCGCCGCCTCGCTCGTGCGCATGAACTCATAGAGCGCCCAAGGTTGACGACCTAACTCGGCGAAGAACCAGCCGAACTCGATGGCCATCATCGAAAGCGGACCACCGGCCGCGATGGCAATAAGCATCGGCTTACTGAATTGATTCAACCGTTTAATATACCGTCCGAGCACGAACAGGAACGAGATGAGCGCGAGCAACATCCCAATTCCGACCATGGCGTCGAACAAGTAGTGGACAATGAGCGGCGGTTGGTCCTCCTTGGCGAACTCATTCAAGCCCGTCACTTCATAGTTCGGGACACCACCCGCTAAAATCGAGAGCGCATACGGGATCTTGATGGCCCCGCGCACTTCGTATCCGCCTTGACCGTCATCTTCGAGCCAGCCCCCTAAAATGAGCTCAGCTTCGGAGGACGTCTCAAAGTGCCATTCGGCAGCCGCCAACTTATCCGGCTGATATTTCGCCAAATACTTCCCTGAGAAGTCACCGACGAGCGCTGTCGCGATGGCAAAGATCAATGCGACCGTCATCGTGAGACGAAGCCCGCGCTTATGGTAGGCGATTGTCGCTTGATCGAGCTTGTTGCGATGGCTACGGAGCAATTGTACTGCCGCAATCGCCGCCAAGATGAACGCTGACGTCAAAATAGCCGACGTCAATACGTGCGCCATCTTCGTCGGCATCGCCGGACTGAACATCGCCTCGATCGGGCTCACATTCGCAAGTTTCCCGTCGACGATATCAAACCCGACCGGTTGGTTCATAAAACTGTTCACGGTTGTAATGAAGAAACCGGAGAACAATGCCCCAACCGCGACCGGAATCCCGATGAGCATGTGGTGCCATGGGTTTTTAAACCGGTCCCACGTATACAAATAAATCCCGAGGAAAATCGCCTCGAAGAAGAAAGCGAACGTCTCCATGAAGAGCGGGAGCGCGATCGTCTGACCGGCAACACGCATCAAGTTCGGCCACAGCAAGGATAATTGCAGTCCGATGGCCGTCCCTGTGACAACACCGACCGCGACGGTCACAACATATCCACGCGACCACCGTCGGGCCATGAGCGTGTATTTCGGATCTTTCTTCTTAATCCCTAAAAATTCAGCCAATAAAATTAAAAGTGGAACCCCGACGCCGAGTGTGGCAAAAATCACATGGAAGCCTAGTGTGAGTGCCGTTAACGCCCGACTCATCAGGACAGGATCTTGAAACATCTATTGATACCCTCCTATCTATCTCTATCGCTTCAAACCGATGCCTGAAACGCCAAATCAATGATGATTTCCATTGGATAACCTTATCATAATGATTTTATATAGCGCTGTAATGTCTCAATGCTTGAGTTCGCAAAATGTTCACATTTGAGCAAGCTTAACAAAATCGTCGCTTTACAATCATATTGAATTCCCTTTTTCTTCACATCGGAAGCATCATTTCACACATTGCCAACAAAAAAAGCGGACGTGATCGTCCGCTACTGTCACTTGATAATAGCCGTTCGGAAAAAGTGGTCGAACAGTTCGATCGCCACATCGATCGCCCGCTCGTCCGGATTGAGCGTCGCCTGGTGGAGACCAGAGCCCATGTCATTCACACCGAGCCATACCATAAAGCCAGGTACTTGTTTCAACATATATCCGAAGTCTTCACCTGTCATCGCCGGGACGCATGTCTTGTACGAATAACCGATTTCCTCGACGGCTTCTTCAAACTGGAACAAGTACCGTTCGTCGTTGACGACCTCGTGGTACCGGTTACCGAACTCGAGGTCGATGTGAACGTTATACGTCATCTCGACGCCGGCGATCACTTGACGAATCCGGCGCTCGAGGACGACCATCTCTTTATCGGACAAGGCGCGAATCGTTCCGTCGAGTTTCGCCGTCTCCGCGATAATATTCTCTTTCGTGCCGGCTGAGACTTTACCGATACTAATGACGGCACTGCCCATCGGGTCGATGTTGCGTGAGATAATGGTTTGCAGTTGCATGATGAGCGCCGCTTGAACGATGACCGCATCGATACCGGCGTGCGGGAAAGCACCATGTCCGCCTTTACCGTGAATCGTCAAGTGAAGCTCACGCGCGCTCGCGAACAACACGCCTGGACGCGAAGCGACCGTGCCGACCGGATATTCCGGTGCGACGTGTAGGCCGAACATCGCGTCGGGCCGGAAATGATAAAACATCTCGGACATCGCCATCGGTTCCGCTCCGCCCGGTCCTTCTTCAGCCGGTTGGAAAAAGATCACGATATGATGGTCGAGCGGCTCTTCGACCGCTCGTTTAATGAGTCCTAAAGCAATGGCCATATGGACGTCATGCCCACAGGCGTGCATCATCCCTTCGTGGACGGACGCGAACTCGAGCCCGGTCTCTTCATAGATCGGCAAACCGTCCATATCGGCCCGGTAACCGATCGTCTTCTCGCCGACAAGTCCGTCGACACGGACGAACAGCCCGGTGCGCCAATGAGAGATGTGCACACGCGGTGATTCGAGCGAGCGAATCAACTGCTCGAGCGTCGCTTGCGTCTTGAACTCTTCATACCCTCGTTCCGGAATCAAATGTAACTGTCTTCTTGCATCAATCGCCCAACTCATTCCACACTCTCCTTTGTCACTTCTTCCACTACTTCCCAAAATGCCCGCACTTGCGCCAGTTCGAGCATCGATTCGGTCGACAGCATCCACGTATCGCGGATGAGCGGCGTCCCGTTCGACGACGTGAGCGGAATTTTATGGATCGCCTCCACGTCTCGAATCGTCGACTCCGGCAGGATGGCAAAGCCGATTCCATGGAGCGCCATCTGTTTACACGTCTCGATCTGGTCGACGACGAGCGTCGTCATCGGCGGGCTCGAGAACCGCTCTTGCCACCATTCTAATATCTCTTGATAGTATGTCGAGTCGCTCTTGAACTGGATGAACGAGCGCTCGTTATTTTTAAGTTGCTTCAAATCGGTCATGCGCATATCGACGAGATGGAGCGAGTCGGAAAAGAGCCGCATCTTCTCGCCGCGCCAGTCCGGGTTACCCCGGATGATGCCGATATGGAAATTCTCTTCGAGCATGTAGCGCATCATCTCGCTCGACCATCCCGTCACGAGTTTGACGCGAACGGACGGGTAGCGCTCGACGAACCGTTTCAACACACGCGGCAACCAATATTGCCCCATGATGGAGGCGACAGCAATCTTTAACGTACCATACACCTCACCTTGCTTTGCCGTCAACTCTCCTCGCAGCTCTTGCTCTTCGCTATACATTTTCTTCGCAAAATCGATGATTTTCTCACCGTCCGGGGTGAGGGCGAGACCGCGTGTCGAGCGGACGAATATTTTCTTTCCCCACTGATGCTCGATCGTGACGAGCCGTTGACTGAGCGCCGGCTGCGACACAAAAAGTCGTTCTGCGGCTTTCCGCATATTCAATTCCTCGGCGAGGACGATTAACACTTCCACTTCTGATACTTGCATGACGTCACCTATTTCTCTATCGTTTCGAAACCTGTATACTGGATACGTTATTGCTTCACTGTATCATATCATGTTTACCCATACATTTTGAGTCGTCAGGAGGAACATTGATGCAACGTCACCATTTCGCCTTTATCGTCGCCACCGTCGCGACGCTCGGCAGCCTATATTACTCAGAGGTCATGCTCTACTTACCGTGCAAGTTATGTTGGTTCCAACGTATATTTATGTATCCGCTCGCCATCTACTATATGACGGTCATGTTCACGAATCGTTCTGTCAACCGTCTGTTCGTCGGATTGATGGCAGGGACAGGCTGGGCGATTGCCCTTTATCACGTCGTACTCGAACGCATCCCAAACGGAAACGCGTTTTGCAGCAACGACTGTCTCATCCGTTGGGTGAATTATTTTGGGTTCGTCACGATCCCGCTCATGAGCTTGATCGCGTTCACACTCATCTTGCTCATTCAATTCGTGCCCTCACGTAAAAAGTAACGAAAAGAGAAGCGGTCGCCGGACCGCTTCTCTTTTCGTTACTGCCACCACTCGTCGTAGAGCGAGGCCGGCATATGATGTTTATGGCGCGAGCGTTTGAAAATTGTTTCGATCCGCTCTTTGACCGTCGCATCGACTTCTTTTCCTTCAAGGTAGTCGTCGAGCTCGTCATACTTCATACCGAGGGCGACTTCATCCGGGAGACCAGGCTTGTCGTCTTCAAGGTCGGCAGTCGGCACTTTGTAAATCAAGCTCTCATGCGCTTCGAGTTCATGAAGGAGCGCCTTCCCTTGACGTTTGTTGAGTCCCGTGAGCGGCGTCAAATCACAGGCACCGTCGCCGTGTTTCGTATAAAAACCAGTGACATATTCGGCCGCATGGTCTGTCCCGACGACGAGCGCCCCGTATGTCGCCGCGATGTCGTATTGGACTTTCATACGCTCTCGTGCTTTCGTGTTGCCTTTATGGAAGTTCCCGAGCTCGAGACTAGTCGCTTGTTTGAACGCTTCAGCCGAAGCGTCGACGGCCGGTTTAATATTGACCGTGAACACCTTGTCTGGACGGATGAAATCGATCGCCCGCTGCGCGTCGTCCTCATCGTGTTGCTCGCCGTAAGGGAGACGGACCGCGTAGAACGTGTAGTCGTCACCGTCTTCACGTAACTCTTCCATCGCAATCTGACAAAGCTTTCCTGCTAGCGTCGAGTCCTGACCTCCAGAGATACCGAGAACGAGGCCTTTCGCCCCGGCCCGTCTCACATACGCTTTCAAAAAGTCGATGCGCCGGCGTACTTCCTTAGCCGGGTCAATGTTGGGTAACACATGTGTTGATTCGATGATATGCTGCTGCATCAATGGGTTCCTCCCTCGTATTCCATTCGTTTGTCTCATTGTCTGACAATGAAACTTTATCGTCAACTTCTTTCATTCCCGAAACCAAAAGACGGAAACCTCGGTTCCCGTCACTTCTTTATTGAATTCGGAACGATGCCACGTCTCCGCCGATTGGTGTCAGCTCGAGGAAGAGCGACTGTCCTGATGTCGGTTCTTCGTCGAGGAGCACACCGAACGTGAATCCGCCCGCTGTCGGTTGTGACGCCCCTTGTGCAAAGACGGTATGTCCATCCGAGACACTCCATTCAAACTCTTCGATCGTCGTGTACCCCGCCACTTCAATCAACGTGCCGTTACGCTTGATTGACACGTCACGGAATTCACCGTCTGTCTGGGCTGGTTGATCACTCGGCTGTTCACTCGGTTCTTCCGCAGGTTCTTCCGAAGGTTCTTCGGTCGGCGCTTCTGTCGCCGGTGCTTCGACCGTAAACGTCACTTGATCGGTCACAGCCATCTCTGGCGCCCCTTCCACTTGAGCAAGGCTAACGAAGTCTGCCGTATAGTTTCCGGCCGCCAACGCGAGCGGGAACACCTCGTCAAATACTTTCGTCTCGCCCGGCTCCCACGTCTCTTCGATGATCGACTCTGTGAACATATACTCGCTGCCGTAATCAAAGACGGTCGTTTCACCGTTCATGACCATCAACTGGAAGCGTTGTGACGAATTGAACGTCACGTTGACCGGTTCTTCGTTCGGGTTCGTCATCGAGACTGTCGCTGATAACTGTTTCGACGCTGCATCATAGCTGACGTCGGTCTCAAGTGACAACAACGCAGGCGGCGCCGATGTATTTCCGTCCACATCACTCGAATTTTCTTCTTCTTTCCCACACGCTGCCACGACGATGAGCAATGCCGCGACCGCGACGAGCAACCAAGTTTTCTTCACGTATCCCACTCTCCTCTGAAAAATAAAAAAAACGTCTATAGCACTAGTGTATACGTTCGTGCAGACGTTTGTAATCTATTTCCTAATATTATTTACCTTTTTTATGAAACTTGGAGTGTTTCGGCGTACTGTTGTAAACCAGTCATGAACAACGAGTCAGCGACGTCGATGTCTGAACGAACTTGTGCAGAGATCGAGAACGTCTCACTATGGATTGACTCAAAGATGACGGTGATGATGCCATCGACCACTTCCTTATAGGCTACGAGTTCAGGTGTTTCTGCAAAAAGCATCATGAGTATGGCTCCTTTTTCGATATGAGATATACTCAGTGTAACAACGTTTTCAAAAAAATAACGTCCTATCGTTCGACAGGACGTCCGACCTAGTCGACAACATGTCGAATCCATGGAATGAATTGCTAGCCGTTTGCAAATAGAGACTTCTTTCCTATAAGAAAAGAGAGGAAGAACGCAATTTGTCCCCCTCCCTTTACCTATTCTTGTAAAAAATGACGAAGTTCCGTTGTCGAATGATTTATTTCGCTCGATTCGAAATTTGTTGCCAGACCGTCCCAAGGGCGGTCTCGCCGCTCGTGATCCGCTCTTTCGCCAGGCGGGCCTGGAGTGAAACTTCAAACTCGGCGTCGTCTTCGGCAATTTTCAATGCCGGTACAGCCTGTTCGTCGCCGCAGTCGAACAAGAAACGGGCCGCCCGCCAACGGACGAGCTTGCTCTTATCTTTGAGTGCCTCGATCATCGACGGCTGCGATTGTGGAAGCGCCCAATCGGACACCGTGTCGCCCGCTGTCCGGCGCACGATTGGCGATGGATCGACGAGCGCCTGCTCGATATACGTGACGTATTCCTCACGGTTTTCTTCGAACATCCCGATCATGACGACCGCTTGACGCCGAATCGCCATCACCTTGTCTTCGAGCGCCCGGCGGAAATAGACCATATTGTCTGCCGAGACGTCTAACTCGTCCAAGAACGCGAGTCGTGTCTTCCAGTCATCGGATTGAAGCTGATTCGCATTCGCTTCGTAATCCGCTTCGCGGCCGAACGCTCGGGCGACGATTCGAGTGACCCGATCCTCAGGATAAGCGGCCTCGAGTTCTTCTTGGGCGACCGTCCCGACTTCTTCTAGTTCACCGTAACGCGGGGCCTGCTCGACCCAGCGTCGGTCCTGGATGACATTTTTCACTTGCGCTTGTACCTCGATCGCCGCATCGACGAAACGTTTCGAAAGACCGATCCGCTTCTCCTCATCCCCTTTGACGAGTTTCAGTTGCATCGGCACGTCGAGAACGAATTGGACGGAAACGTGGACCGGTTCATAGTCCGCTGCCAGTTTGCTCACAGACACTTCCTCGACATCCTCTCCGAAAGCGCGTCGAATCTCGTTCATGACATCGTGCCAATCATGCTTCGGATGACGCTCGACTGCCAAAAAGTCTGAGACGGCGTAGACGGATTTGACACCGCGGAGCGCGACGATGTCACGAATGGTGTCGGGCATGTCCTCGCTCGCTTTGTCATATGTGACGCCACGGCCCGTGAAGGCCGGCTCGACGATGATCTTTAAGTTGTTCGGGCTCGGCGTCGGTTCGATTGCTACTAGTTCCATTGTCATCACCTCACTTCCAATCGTGACGAAAACAACAAAAAAACGCAAGCGAGTCGCTTGCGTCGTAAACATCAAAATAGGGCAATGAACTGTTGAAGCGAGTATGTCTCGCCATCGGCGGTGAACGTATCGTCCTCGGCGATCGGCTCGAGGAAGAAGTGCTTCTCCCCGTTAGCTTTCACGTAACCGAAAATGTGACCTGTCTGATAGAACATCTCTACAATCGTCACTCGCCCGAACGTCATCCCGTCATTGATGACTGCCCGGTCCTCTAATTCGCCGCCGTTGTACAGTTCAATATACGTTTCCATGTGTTGTCGCTCCCTTTGTGTTTGTTTTCACAATTCATTTCTATCAAACATACGAAGGGAGTTCAAGTTAAGATTTTGCGTGGCGCTTCCAAAATTCAATCCAATTATAATACTCGGATAACACTTTCTCGATTTGAGCAATCGACTTCTCATCCTTCAGCCCTTCAGTACCAATCTTTTCTTTACAATGCGTAATAAAGATTTCATTTCCCGGCAAAACATTTGCCTTATTTGTGGCAAATACTTGACGGAGGTGAATTTGACATCGGGCTGTCCCGAGTATGCCTGGAGACGCCCCGGCAATCATGACCGGTTTGCCTCCGAGAGGCGAACCGGGTTCGAGTGAGAGCCAGTCGATCGCATTTTTCAAAACGCCGGGAATACTATGATTGTACTCCGGGGTCACGACGAGAAACCCATCCGCTTCCCGCACCGATCGCTTGAACGCCACGACGTCTTCCGGCTCGTCCGGGTCGATCAAGTCATCATTGAACAACGGCAACTCGATCGACTCGACGCTGACGTCAAACCGGTCACGCCCGAGCTCGATGATCGAGTGCAGGAGAGCCGTGTTATAAGACGCTTTTCGTAAACTTCCGGAAACGGCGACAAGCTTAAACTTCTCCATGAGATACCTCCTCGAGCCATGCGTTAATGAATTTCGCTTCCTCTATCGGTGCTTCCATCATCCCCATGTGACTGACCGGCAGACTCCGTTTCGTATGACGATCCGCTCCTATGAACGCACGCGCCTCATCCATGTTCGGGTCTTTATCGCCATATATGAACAGGCCCGGCAACAACGTATCTCGCACTGTCTTCGTCTCATCGACGCGGTCACGGATGGCACGCTGGGCAGACAGGATCCCATCTTTTGACATCGCATAGCCGATTTGTTTGGCGCGTTCGATCAACGTCGCTTCCGAGTCTTTGGCGAACACGCCCGGTACCATCGTATCGATGAACGGGTTGACGCCTTCTTCGACGACCCGTTCCATCGCTTGATTGCGTTTCTCTTTCGCCTGATCCGTGTCCGCGGCTGCGGTCGAGTGAATCAAACCGAATCCCGACAGCTCTTCACCGTAACGGCGGACGAGGTTCGTCGCGATATATCCGCCGAACGAGTGACCGAGCACGACCGGCCGCTCAAGCCCTCGAAGTCTAATCTCCTCAATGACCCAATCCGCGAACTCGTCCATCGTCTCTGGTCCGGCCTCACGCCCGTCATGACCCGGCAACGTGAGGGCATAGACGTCCGCCTGCAAGAGCGGTTCCAACTCCTCAAAATACGCCGGGGACCCGCACAGCCCGTGTAACAATACGACTTGTCTCATTATTTGTCCTCCTTTGTCAGCCATTCGTCCCGCAACAACCGATACATCGTCAAATCCATGAACCGGCCGTGACTATAGGCATAATCATGCAATAATCCTTCTTTGGTGAAACCGAGCTTTTGGACCAATCGGTTCGATCCGTCGTTTTCAGGGGCGACGAGTGCCGAAATCCGATGAAACTTGAACTCGTTGAAGCCGTGCTCGATGACCGCCGTCGCCGCCTCAAAGGCGACACCTTGACGCCAGTGACTGCGCGCCACTTCGAAGCCGATCTCGGCCCGGTAATATTGCGGCGTCCAATTATGAAATCCGATCGTGCCGACGAGTTCATCAGTCGAACGGTCACAAATCGCCCAACGGATCGCCTTGCCTTGCTGAAACTGGTCTTTAAAATACGCGATGACATTTTTCGCTTCGTAGACGGCGAGGAGCGGGTCGGACCCGTAATAGCGCATAACCTCGTCCGTCGACAAGATGGCATAGAGCGCCCGCGCATCACGGGGTTCTAATTCTCTCAACGTGAAGCGATTCGTAGCGAGCTCCGGAAAACTCTTTCTCAATCCCCACATACTGAACCCGCCTTTCTTTTTACTTTCTTCAATTATAGCTTGTTTTCCTCAAAAACCATCAGTTGAACCTTCTCGAACATGGCGTCCTGTAAACGAATTTGGTAAAATCAAGTATAGCGACTTCAAACTGAGGAGATCATTATGTCAAAACAGTTGTTCTACATGAAACAAGACCGAGATTTGCAACGTTTCACACTGCACGGGGTGACATTGAGCGATGTCGCCGAGGCTCTCTCGCTCGCTCGCCCGATGATTATTTGCCGGACGGACGTCAAAGGGATGCGCCAATCGACCCGGACCCGTTTCCGTTATATCGAGGCGCATGAACTCGCTACGTTTTCAACACGGTATTTGAACAATCAGACGACGTTCACCGCCATCGACTTTCCCGACTATCATGTGCTTGAATCGTTATCGGACCACGAGATTGCCGAGATTCTGTTTTTAAGCCATATGGAACGAGGGTTGAAAACGCCGTTTCTCCACTCGATCCAAAACGAGATCGCCTTCTTCAACGAAGCGAACGACCGCCACAGTAGCCTGTACATAAAAGACTGGGCGTCGATCAATCGCTTCATGCAGAGCATCTTGCAAAGTAAACTCGACCGTGACATTCGAAATATCAGCTTCGTGCCGATTCCGCTCCCGGTCATCGATGAGTTGCTCGCCTTGGCCCCGCAAGGGTTAATCATTGATTTCGATCATACGAAACGCAGTTTGTTCAACCGACAAGTCACGATCTCCTTTTACGTGGCCGGACGCTACGAAGACATGTCCGTCCTCGAAGAAGATTTTGATGCGAAAAAAGAATCGATCGCGTTGAAAGGGCAACTGACGTATCGACGCCGCACATGGGAAGTGGAACGCTTTTAAGGTCATCCGGGCATCAAAGCGAAAAGAACCTAATCTTTTCAGGTTCTTTTTTATTATCCCGCCATTCTCCCTCCCGTCCTAAACCGCTTCATGGCGCCATAAAAAACTATTTTTAAATTTTGATAACAAATTGTCTAAATTTTTCGTTAAATTGACTCTTTTCTTTTATTCCGAGGACGGTATACTAGGAATAACCTTCTTGGAGAATGGAAGGCAATATAGAGAAAGCGAGGTGAAAATCTATTCATCACGCGGATGGATAGATACACGAAATGGAACAACTGAAAGTACAGGGAATTTCTTCGTTCACCAAGTTTGCGACGAATGGAAAAATGCTGAAATTGAAAGATGCTATTGCCGGCGAGCAACGAATTTCGCTGCAGGAAGCGACCGATATTCAAGTATCGCTGCTCGACGAGGACCATTCGCGCTTCACTATATTCGGTCAGTCTAACCCGCTCGTGGAACTGACCCTCCCTCACCATTCTTGTGACGTGCTCCACGCTTGGCTGTTGCACAAGCTAAAACGACAAAAAATCAAATTGGCTTCGAACGCGTAACGAAAATAAGCCGTCTCCCGTTTATTCAAGGGAGACGGCTTATTTTGTGATGATTTCATCAAGTGAACAGCGAGACGATCCAGCTGATTAAAATCCCGACGAGTGCGAAATCGGAGTCACCGAACGTCGTACTCTCGAATCCGAGGTTGCCTAGAAGCGGCAACAGCAAGGCAGGCAAGAAACTGATCAACAATCCGTTCGCGAATGCGCCGAGCAAGGCACCTCGACGTCCTCCGGTCGCATTTCCGAACACCCCGGCCGTCGCTCCCGTGAAGAAGTGGGGGACAAGCCCTGGTACGATGACCGCAAGACCGAAGAGCGGTAAGAAGAACATGGCGATCAAGCCGGCCGTGAAGCTCGCCAAGAACCCGATGATGACGGCGTTCGGTGCGAACGGGAAGACCGTCGGACAGTCGAGCGCCGGTTTCGCGTTCGGCACCATCTTGTCGGCGATCCCTTTGAACGCTGGGACGATCTCCGCGATCAACATGCGGACACCCGCGAGGACGATGTAGACACCCGCAGCGAACGTGATCGCTTGAATGACCGAGAAGACGATATAGTTCGATCCGCCCGATAGCTCACTTTCAATGAACGCCGGACCGGCAAACAAGGCGACGACGACGAACAAGAGCGTCATCGTCAACGAGACGGCGACCGACGTATCGCGAAGGAAACCGAGTTGTTTCGGCACTTTGATCTGTTCCGTCGAATGCTCTTTGTTCCCGGCATATTTCCCGATTGTCCCAGAGACGAAATACCCGAGTGAACCGAAGTGTCCGACCGCAAAGTCGTCCGAGCCCGTGATTTGACGGACGAACGGTTGCAAGAGCGCCGGGAAAAGAACCATACAGAGCCCGAGCAGCACCGAACCGACCGCGACGAGGACGACTCCGTCTAAGCCTGATACCGACAAGATCGCAGCGAGCAAGCTCGCCATGAAGAGTGTGTGATGACCCGTCAAGAAAATATATTTGAACGGGGTGAACCTTGCCAAGACGATGTTCATGATCATCCCGAACACCATGATCATCGCCGTCTCGACGCCGAACGCGTCTTGGGCGACGGCGACAATGGCTTCGTTGTTCGGAATGACACCGCGAATACTGAACGCCTCATCGAACATCCGTCCAAAGATGTCGAGCGCGGCAATGATAACACCAGCCCCCGCGCCGATGATGACAAATCCCATGATCGTCTTCAACGTCCCCGAAACGACGGAAGCGACGTCTTTCTTTTGAAGCATGAGACCGATCAACGCGAACAGACCGACCAAAATGGCTGGTGTTCCCAGTATGTCCCGCATAATCAAATCAAGCATACGTTATTCCCCCTCCCTGTCCCGAAATTGTTCGTTAAAGCTTGTCGCTCAACTGGGCTTTGATTTGCTCGATATCCATCACGTTCTCAAGTGCGACAATCGTCCGTGTCCCGTCATCTAACGTCGTGATGATGTCTTTTGCGCCGAGGTAAATATCCGCCGGTTCCGTCCGAGCCGTGGCAATGTCCGTGTGCGACACTTCCGCTTCTTTCCCCATCTGTTCGAGCGCTTTTTTCACGTTCAACTCCATGATGAAACTTGATCCTAACCCGTTCCCGCATACTACTAAAATCTTTTTCATGATTTATTCCTCCTCCGAATATTTAGTGATGACTTGTAACATTTGTTCAATCGACTCGGCGTGTAATACTTCTGACAAATCGGTACCGTTACCGAGCAGCTCCGTCAGTTGCGCCAGCGCTTTTAAATGGGTCGTCTGATCAATCGCCGCGAGGACGAAGAAGAGACGGACGGGCTTGTCGGTCGGAAAGACGACCGGTTCTGTAAGCTTCAAAACGCTCATGCCGAGCTCGCGGACCCCGTCTTCAGGACGAGCGTGTGGAATGGCCACGTCCGGCATCAATACGATATACGGGCCATGCTGTTCCACGTTGTCAATCATCGTCTCGACGTATCGTGTCTCAATCGCCCCGTTGCTTTCAAGCGGACGGGCCGCGAGACGGATCGCTTCTTTCCAATCAGTTGCACGTTCCAATAACTGCACATTGTCGTGCGTAATCAATTCATTCAACACTGGTTGTTCCCCCTCTGACCTCATCGGGTTTTGATTCGGATTGAGCAACATTCGCAACGCTTGCTTCAATTGCCTTTCATTCGTGACGTTTGCATATTTTTTCACGATGGTCATGACGTCGTCGATGTGAATCGGCTCGTCTGATATTCGGTTGAAAAAACGTTGACCGACCTCTTGCTTCAAGGCAACTTGTTCGAGCCGTGTCGGCAATGTCGGGACGAGCATGACGTGGGCCACCCGCTGAATCTCGCGAGGTAGTGGCACGGTCGTGAAGACGATGTCGACGAGCGGGACGAACCGTTCAACGTCCCGTTGTGAAATCGGCGGCAAAAAGATAAACTCCGGAAACTGGTTTTTCAAGATGTGATCAAGCATATGCGAGACGCTGACCCCGCTCGGGCAGACGACGACCGCTTTCATCTTTTCATCGAGATGTTGTCCTTGACGATGAAGATGGGCGGCGAAGTGAAGGGTGTAATACATCACTTCGATTTTAGGGACGTCTTTGCCTAAAAGTTGACGGAACGGATCGAGCGACCGCTCCACGAGAACGTTCAATACTTGGTGCTCTTTCATCACGTACCGTTCCAATTCTCTCGGCGCCTCCAGACCGGTGTATACGCGTTGCATCGTCGCTTTCGAATGAAGGACGAGCTTTTCGCAAAGCGCTTCCCGCTCGATGATGAACGTACAGCTCAACGTTTCGAACCGTTCAATCACTTCCATCATGGCGGCCGCCAAATGCTGTTGCACGTCTGCTTCCATCTCTTCTTCCATTTTCGGCCCGCTCTTGACGAGCATATCGAGCGTCACCCACAAGTGAGGCACTTGATCAAAATGCTGCCGTAACGATTCATCCGTGTTTTCCGCTAAAATGACGTCCTCTTCATCGAGCGGCACGATGCTTGAGAGGCGTTGACCAATCAAGAGGAAATAGGCGAGCTTTTCCCGGTGGCTCTCAACGAACTGGAATTGACGCATCTGTTCGTATGACTCGATTTTGTTTCGCCAGCGGTCGAGTTCATCTCGCCACTCCGCGATAACAGTGCTGACGAGACGTTCTTTCGTCGATAGCTCCATCATTCGTTCGACGGCTCGATACATGTAGAGCGCCAACGTCTGAGGGTGACCGTTGAAGTGGTACCCGAGTCGCCGCGTGTAGGCAAAATCGAGTCCAAAGTGAGCCGCGCTTTTCTTCACCCCGTTCAAACTTTCTTGAACGGTAAACTTGGACACATCGAGCAACTGTTGGTAATGGACGGCCGATAAGAACTCTCGGTTCGTCAACGTATAGAACACAATCAACAACTCTCGTTCTTCCTCCGAAAAGACAAGGTCGGCGCGTTCCATCTGTTCGACGATACGCGGGTCGTCACGAAGTTGAATCGACGTCTTCTCGATGATCAGTGGAGGAAAATCATTGTCGCGCAACCACTCTTGAATGCGATCTAGTTCGTATTCGATCGTCCGTTTCGAATAAGGCAACATGACAGCGAGCAGCTGCAGTGTCACGTTGTTCTCATGCATAAGAACTTGGATGATCCGTTTGCTTTTTTCGTTTAATAACATGGTAGAGGCCTCCTACAGCTTTAGTATACGGCAAGCGACGCATAAAAATGTAAGCGTTTACGACAGAGTTTTCGGGTCGGTCCTCCAAAAATTCTGTCTGATGCGTACACATAAAAAAGCGAGGGAGCTGCTGCCCCCTCGCCGTCCCTTTATTCTGCCGTCGGGCTGATCTGGTTGCGGCGATAAATTGTCACCCCACCGTGCTTTGCCTCACCCACAACTTGAAAAAGCCATTCTTTTTCGATCAATATCGAGCGTACCGTCAAAAAATCTTCTTTCGGAACCGTGAGCTCCTCTACGGAACCGTCGAGCAACGCTTGCATGCGCTGTTCCCATTCATTCATGTCGCGCTCCCCCTCTCCTTCTCATTGGCCCAGGCGAACAATTGCTGTCCTGTCTTGACGACGTCCCCGTCGACATATACGTCATTCGGAACATGCGTGACGCCCGAGACCGTCCCGTTGGCGGCCAAGATGACGTCGTCCCCGAGCTTATCTTGTAAATAACGAACCGCGAACGCGACGACTGCTTCGTCCGACGTCGCATCGACTTGAGCGAGTGCGGCCTCGTACTCGACGTCCCTCTCATTCCGTTCCAACAAGACGCGCCCACCTTGAAGAAGGGCGTAAGACGGCAATGCGTCGACATGGAACACTTCGTACGCTTTATAAGCCGTTTCGTCACATGACAATAACGGAATGAACCGCCTAGCAGCCGTCCACTTCTTCAATTGGAACAACGTGCGCATCGGGGTGAATGACCGGGCCCCGGTTTGATCTTTCTCCACTAAAATCGTCGGTACGTCAGCCATGTCCGCTGCATGGCGGTCCATGAACAACCAATGTCCGACTTCTACGATGAGTATCACTTACGTTTCCTCCCTAACCACCACTCCGAGGCGGCGATGACGACGAGTGCGACAAGCCATCCTCCAAGGACATCACTAAAATAATGGACGTTCAAGATGACCCGACTAAATGAGACGAGAACGACGAGAGACAGGACGAGGCCGATTGCCCAAACCGATTTGTCGCTGCGATACATCGTAAACGCAATCAACCCATAAAGCGCGAGCGACCCAGAGGCGTGACCGCTCGGGAAACTATACGTCGTGGCGTCAAGCGCCGCATCGATGAGCGGACGTTCGATCCCGTAGACGAGTTTCAACGCTTGTGTCAACATGAGCGTCCCGATGACGACGATTGGCAACCGGAACGCCTCGATCTTCTCTCCGTTCCATAACCAAAACAGCATCCCGATAAACGAGAGCCCGATCAAGACGCGGACGCTGCCGAGCTCTGTGATATGGGCGAATATCGGTCCTGACAGCGGTGCGACCGTCTCATATATGAAGTCATCAATCGGAACGGCCGCTCCTAAAACGACAATCACCGAGACGAGAGCGTAGCCCATCGTCCCGGCGATTGTTAGCATCTTCGCTCGGCCGTTCATCAATACAGTCCTTTTCGTTCCCGCATCTCTTCTTCTCCGAAGTCGGTCATGTCACGCAATCGGTGCGCGAGACGACCCGATGCGTTCGCGGCGATAGCGCCGACGAGGTCATCCATGAACGTATGGACTTGACCATCATCCATTTTCGTGTCGAGCTGTTTGATGATCCCGATCTTCGCTTTATCTAAGTAACCGAACGTCGTGACGGCGATCGAACCATACGTGTTGACGGCTCCGATGGCAATCGTCTCATCGACCCCGAACAGTCCTTCATCCGAGGCGACAATCGACAAGAGCGGTTCCGACAGTTGACCGCGCTCGGCTAATATATCGAGTTCAGAGCCGACGAGGATGGCGTGTTGGAGTTCACGTTTTTCAAGCACGGCCTCGACCGAGTCCATGCAATCTTTTAGCGATAAATGGGGCGAGTATGGGGCTTGCATTTGATAGACGATTTCACCGATCGATTCAATCGATACACCGCGCTCGATTAAACGGGCCCGGGCGGCCTCTCTGACGTCTCGTGAGTGTGGTACTTTTTTCATAGTTTGCGCAGGCACTGGTCCCGCTACACATCCTTTCATATCGAGAGCGGCTGACGCTCTCATCGTACTTGATTCCATTATACTGAAAAATTGAAAAAAAGACTAAGCCCGCTTTGACTTCCCTTGTTAAATCGTTCATCATAAATGAGAAGACCACTATAAAGGGGGAACTGGAATGAAGATTGGGGTAGTCTTATTTCCATCAAAACAAGTTCAAGACTTCGCCAACTCGTATCGTAAGCGTTACGATACGAAGTACGCCTTGATATCACCACATGTGACCATCAAAGAGCGGACTGAGGTGGACGAAGCCGACTTGCCAAAAGTGCTCGAATATTTACAACAAGTCGCCGAGGCGACGAAACCGATTCAACTGAAAATTGATGGCGCCCGGTCGTTCGCGCCGACAAACAACGTTCTTTACTTAAAAGTGTTGCCGACTCGCGAACTCACGACGTTGCAACAAAAATTGCATGAAGGCGTCCTCGATCAGCCGCCGAAATACGAATTCCTTCCGCACATTACAATCGGACAAGACCTCGCCGATGCCGAACTGTTCGACGTACTCGAACGGATGCGGATGGAACAAGTTCATTTCGAGGAGACAGTCACTCGGATGGCCCTCATGTATGAGCTCGAAAACGAAACGTGGAACGTCTATGAGACGTTCCGGTTCCGCGGGTAATATTAAACGCTCCGGTCGACGAATCGACCGGGGCTTTTCTGTTGTTCTGCTTCTAACCATTCGTCTTGCCGAGGCCGAATCCGTTGGACCCGCTTGATGCGTGTCACCGGCTCGATGCTTGCCCGTTCAGTTGGTTGGACTTGGCGATTCCCGTATTGGACGATCGTGAAATCAATCTGATAAGGACCCATGACTTCCCCTCCCTCACAAGTCCTTACCCGAAACCGTTCCACGATAATACAAAAAAGGGCGCATTAGCGCACCCTTTCCCAAACTTATAAAATATGGTAGCCGCTGTCGACGTGAATGACTTCGCCCGTCACGCCGCTGCCCATACTAGACAACAAGAACAAGCCTGTCGAAGCGACCTCTTCTGCCGAGACGTTGCGCCGGAGCGGAGCCTTCTGCTCGAGCTCCGCCAAGATGCTGTTAAAGTCGCCGACGCCTTTGGCCGAGAGCGTACGGATCGGTCCCGCTGAAATCGCATTGACCCGAACACCGTGCGGGCCGTATTCGTTCGCCAAGTATTTGACGCTCGAATCGAGAGCGGCTTTTGCGACACCCATCAAGTTATAGTTCGGCACGACGCGTTCGCCACCGAGGTACGTGAGCGTGATGACAGAGGCATCTTGTGCGAAATAAGGTTTCGCGGCCTTGACGACGGCCGTCAAGCTATACGCTGAAATGTCGAGCGCCTGAGCGAATTGACCGCGCGTCATCTCTGAAAATTCACCGCGCAACGCTTCTTTGTCAGCGAACGCGATCGAGTGGGCGATGCCTTGAATCTCGCCTGCCTGCTCGTGAATCGACCGGAACGTCGTGTCGATCGCTTCGTCATTCGTCACATCACACTCGAGAAGGAGCGCTTCTCCTTTTAGTTCCGCCGCAAGCGATTCGAGACCAGCTTTGAAGCGTTCGGCTGCATACGTCAGGACGAGCTTTGCGCCCGCCTCGTCAAGTGTCTTCGCAATCGCCCAGGCGATTGAACGTTTGTTGGCGATCCCCATGACGACATACGTCTTATTCGTTAAAGTTGGATAGATTGACATCATAAACTCCCCTTTTTAGTACCTGGTGATAACATCTGTTATTAGATTACAGAATGGTGTCTGTTTTGTCAACCGACTCGGAACGTATTGCGATTTTTTTTGGTTATTGTAATATAAAATACGTATAGAAAGGGTGACACGACTCCTCATGAACCGCATTCAATCATATTTTAAAAGCTTAGACGCGACACTTTTGACAATCGTCTTCCTATTGATGGTCATCAGTCTCGGCGCAATTTATACGGCACAACCGATGCTTCCGGTCCGTCTGCAAGGGATCAACTTCGCATTCCAACAGGCGACATGGTACGTCATCGGCTTCGTCGCGATGCTCGTCGTCATGACGATCGAATACGAACAGCTTCGAAAAATTCATTGGTACTTATACGCGCTCGGCCTGATTTTACTCGGCGGGCTCATCCCGCTCCGCGACACGACGCTCGTTCCGAACATTAACGGCGCGTACGGCTGGTATAACTTACCGGGCTTCAGTTTCCAACCGGCTGAATTCATGAAATTGTTCTTGCTGATCACGATGGCGACGATCATCTACGACCATAACAAGCGCTTCGGGACGTCTCAGCTCGACACGTGGCTCCTCGTGAAGCTCGTCCTCGTCACGCTCCCACCGCTCGGGCTCATCGTGACCCAACCTGACCTTGGGATTGGTCTCGTATTGATCACGATGCTCGGGGCGGTCATTATCGTTTCCGGAATCGGTTGGAAATGGCTCCTCGGGTTGTTCACTGCGGCCGGACTCGCCATTGGCGGGTTCATGTACTTGTTCTTCTTACAGTTTGAGACGCTTGCTAAAATCTTCCCGGGACATGCCTTAAACCGATTCCAGGCCTGGATTTATCCGTACGAGTATTCTGATGACCTCGCGTTCCAGCTCATCAAGTCGCTCCAAGCGATTGGGTCTGGTCAAATGTTCGGGGCCGGATATGGCCAAGGGCTCGTCTACTTGCCCGAGTCCCAGACCGACTTTATCTTCGCCGTCATCGCCGAGCACTACGGCTTCATCGGCGCTGCGATCGTGATCATCGTCTTCTTCTTGTTCTTGTATCGCATGATCCATATCGCGCTCGAATCGAGCAGCCCGTTCGGCAGTTATATCGTCACCGGCATCGTCGCCATGTTCACGTTCCAAGTGTTCCAGAATATCGGCATGACGATCGGGGTTCTCCCGATCACCGGTCTCCCGCTCCCGTTCGTCAGTTACGGCGGGACATCACTGCTTATGAACATGATTGCCGTCGGCCTCGTCATGAACGTCGCCTCGAAATCGAAAACGTATATGTTCGATGATGATTAAACAACAAGCCCCGGCTCATACGAGCCGGGGCTATTTTTAAGTGAGGAGCTGTTGAAAGTCATCCGGTATCGGGGCCGTCACGGTCACCCGTTCGTCCGTCAACGGATGACGGAACGTGGCATCGAGGCTATGGAGCGCATGACGCGGGAGTCGCGTGTCGCCCCCGTACATCGTGTCCCCGATGAGCGGATGACCGAGATGGCGCAAATGGACACGGATCTGATGCGTCCGTCCCGTCTCGAGCTGAATCGTCAAGGCGGACACGTCCCCGTACGAGACAGTTTGCCGGACGTGCGTCACAGCGTGTTGCCCGTCCTCGGTGACGATCCGTTCCATGATGGAATGCTCGGCTCGACCGATCGGCGCGTCAATCGTTTGCGGCTCGACGGCGCCTTCGATGAGCGCGACGTACGTCCGCGTCAACCCGCCGCGTTTCTGAAGCTCACTGAAGCGGTGATGGACGTACGCGTATTTCGCGAACAAGACGACGCCGGACGTATCACGGTCGAGCCGGTTGATCACATGGATGGCCGACGACAATCCGATTCTTTCGTAATATCCGAGCACGGCGTTCGCGAGCGTGTCGGCCGGATGGAGGCGGGATGGAATCGTCGCGATGCCGGGCGGTTTGTCGACGGCGAGCAAGTAGTCGTCTTCATACAGCACGTTGAGCGGACGGCTTGAGCGGACCATCGCCGCGGCGGGGCGTTCAATTGGAAAATGGACTGTCACCGCATCGCCCGGTAATACGTCATAGCGGACGGTACGCGGTTCCCCATTGACGAGGATGAGGCCGCCATGCTTCACTTGGGTCAACATTTTTCGGGAGATCCCACAGTCTGTCATTAAAAAATCGCGCAGCGGGACGTTCGTCTCCGCGACGCGATGCAGCGTAAATCCGTACATCGGTTACTTCCCTTCTTCAATGAACGACTCGCGCACTCGTCTCCAGAACGGGAACGGACGGAAACGGGCGAACGTCACTTTTTCTTTCGCGACCGCACAGCGGATCGATCGGACGTTCGACCATGACAACGCTTCTTGATGGTCAAACGCCAGTTCGAACTCTGTTTTCGTGTGCGGCGCGATCTTCACTTGATGATGTTTTGGCAAGAGCAACGGCGACCCGATCGTCCGATAGACGAGGTTGTTGATCGACGCCATCTCCGTCACTTGAATCGCCTCGATCGACGGATGGACGATGGCCCCGCCGAGCGCCTTGTTATAGGCGGTCGATCCCGACGGTGTCGAGATGCACAACCCATCCCCCCGGAACGTCTCAAAATAGTCGTCTCGAATCGACAAGTCGCAGACGAGCGTCCGCTTATAGTTTTTAATCGTGCACTCGTTCATGGCCAGTTGCCGTTCGGTCGTCCCGTCCTCATAATCGATGAGCACCTCGACGAGCGGGTAAGAGACCGGCTCGAACGATTCGCTCGTGATCATGTCCGTCAATTCATCGAGCTCGTCCGGTTGCCAGTCGGCATAAAACCCGAGATGTCCCGTATGGATGCCGACGAGAAGCACGTCTTCCAAGCGGTCGACATATTCATGGAACGCTTGCAACATCGTCCCGTCCCCGCCGACCGACACGACGATGCGCGGTTCGTTCGACTCAGAATGGCCTGCCGCTGTCAACTTGTCCGTCAACTCACGCGCGATGTCAGCCGAACGCGCGTCTCCCCTTGCCACAATCGCAAACTGCATACTCTCTGCCCCCTAGTCTTGGTCCGTTTGGACGTTCATTTCTTTATCCCGGAACACTTGCTGTGCGTCTTGAATCTCGACTCGGAGCTGGCTCATTTCGGCGTCGAGCAAGAAGGCCGCTTCGGCAGCACGGCGTAGCCGCTCCTGCACTTCTTTCGGCATATCTCCGTCGTATTTATAATTGAGCGAGTGTTCAATCGTCGCCCAAAAGTTCATGGCGAGCGTGCGCACTTGCACTTCAACGAGCGTCGGAAATTCACCATGAATCGTCTGGACCGGGTATTCAATGATGATGTGGTACGAGCGATACCCTGATTCTTTTTGGTTCGTGATGTAGTTGCGTTCTTCGACGATTTTAAAGTCGGTCCGATGGTGGAGCAGTTCGAGCACATGGACGATATCGTCGACGAACTGGCACATGATGCGCAGACCGGCGATGTCCTGCATCTCGGTCGCCAAGTTGTCGTAGGCGATATGCTTCCGTTTCGCCTTCTCTAGGATGCTGCCAAGAGGTTTGACACGTCCCGTGACGAACTCGATTGGAGAGTGCTCGTTTTGTGAGTTGTATTGCTTACGAATCGCCTTGAATTTCACTTTCAGCTCGTCGACCGCAATTTGATACGGCACTAAAAATTGATCCCAATCCATTGATTGCATAGGCTGTCACCACTTTCGTTCGTTTCGGAAATTCGTGCTTTTTTCCGTATGTATCCGATAGTATGGTATCATAAACGAACAATTGTTCATAGAATGGAGCGACGACAAATGACCCAAGAAGTGGAAATTGAATTTAAATCGATGTTGACGAAAGACGAGTACGAGGCGTTGCTCGACGCTTATCAACTGGCTGACCAAGTGAAATGGCAAGCGAACGACTATTTCGATACACCGACGTTTGAACTGCGCAACCATGGCGCGGCTTTACGGATCCGCGAGAAGAAAACCGGTCTCGTGCTGACGCTCAAGCAACCTCACGATGTCGGACTGCTCGAGACGCATGCACCGCTCACTGATGAAGCGGCAGAAAACCTGTTCAAGTACGGCATCGTTCACGATGAACAGATGAAAGAAGCGCTCGCATCATTCAACCTGACCGGTCCGCTCGAACACCTCGGACGCCTCGAGACGAAACGGGCCGAAATCGAGACGGCAGAGGGGTTGCTCGTCCTCGACGAAAGTAATTATTTGGAGATTCGTGACTATGAAATAGAATTTGAAGTGACGGACGAGACAGCCGGGCGGATCGCCTTTGAGCGCTTGCTCGCCAAACACGGCATCCCGCTTCGTCCCGCCAAAAATAAAATCGTCCGGTTCATGGAAGAAAAGATGAGCCGGAGTGAAGGTTGAGCAGATACATTGCCAACCTTTTTTTGTCGTTGCTACAATGAGCATACGATATATTTGATTCTGTTTACGAGAGGAGGCGACACAATGGAACTTGAACAATGTAATGAGTCATCCTGCTCACTGGAAGAAACTCCTATCCAAGTCACATATAAACCATTAGAGTTATTCTATTTCGTGGATATATCGGACCCAGATGGACTTCACGTGATGACACTCATTAAAAAGCTCGAGCTCGAATACGGTCATCTGATTCGTTTTCGAATGGTCTCGACAGTTCCGAGTTGTGTTGGCGGATGTCAAGAAGAGGTTCGCCTTCTCACGATGATCAAGGCTATGGAATTACAAGGGAAACGTCATGCGATGCGTTTTTTGCGTCACTTGCATATTAACGACATTTTTTTGAACAAAACGACGCATGACGCTGATTTATGGGAAATCGCTCGCTCGTTTTCCGAATATGGTCTCGACATCGATGAGCTGGCGGCTGACATTCAGTCCAACCAACTGTTAAGCGCCCTCGCCGTCGACCACCAGATTTTAAAAGACTGGGAAATCGAGACGCTACCGGCGCTCACATTCGTCACGCGTGACGAGGCGCTGAAAATCGAAGGCGTCTATCCTTACGACGTCTATCAAGCCGTCATGGCCGAACTGCTCGGCTACGTCCCGAATCGCGAAACCGATTGGGACGTCGAAAAAGTGCTCGGTCATTACGACGCCTCGACGATCACCGAACTCGCGTTCATCCTAGAACTCGAGAAGCCGGTCATCGAACGAGAATTGAAAAAGCTGTCGCTCCAGCAACGTTGCCGCCCCGTACCCGGTTGCAGCGGACAAGCCTGGGCGACGAAAAAGTAATCCGAAACGAAAAAAAGCCCACGGCCGGGGAGCCGTGGGCTTTTGACGTCTCAAGCGGGGACAAGAGGCGTCAATCTCAACACCCGGGGAAGGTGTCGAGACGGGAGAAAGTTTACGGTCAATAAAGGGGTTTGTGATTGATTTCACACTTATAATATACCGAGCAACGCCTGTATTGACAAGCTGTATGTTCACTTTGTCACATAATGTTCACGCAACGTGACGATTATGAGAACAAGAGCGACTCCATCTCATCGAGGACAGACTCAAATTGATCCAACGCTGCTAGAACAGGTGCCTTCGTCGTCATATCGACACCAGCCGCTTTCAGCACTTCGATCGGATAATCGCTCGATCCCGCTTTTAAGAACTGATCGATATAACGGCGGACCGCTGGCTCCCCTTCTTCCATGATCTGCTGTGACAAGGCCGCCGATGCCGAGATGCCCGTCGCGTATTGATACACGTAATAGTTGTAGTAGAAGTGCGGGATGCGGGCCCACTCGTAAGCGATTTCTTCATCGATAACAATCTCGTCGCCGAAGTAACGTTTGTTCAATTCCAAGTACGTCTCGTTCAAGTATTCCGGTGTGAGCGAGATCCCGTCTTGGGCCGCCCGGTGAATCATATGCTCGAACTCGGCAAACATCGTTTGACGGAACAGCGTGCCGCGGAACGTCTCAAGCTGGTTGTTGAGCAGGTATAGACGTTCGGCCTTATCCGTACGTGTCTTTAACAAGTAGTCGTTCAAGAGCGCCTCGTTCGTCGTCGAAGCGACTTCGGCCACGAAAATCGAGTAATCTCCGTAAGGATACGGCTGTGTCGCCCGTGTGTAATGGCTATGAACCGAGTGCCCGAACTCGTGGGCGAGTGTGAACAAGTTGTTGACGTTGTCTTGCCAGTTCATCAAGATGAACGGCTGCGTGTCGTACGCGCCAGACGAGTAGGCGCCGCTGCGCTTCCCTCGCGTCTCCCGGACGTCCACCCATCGCGAGTCGAGTCCATCTTTGACGATTTGAACGTACTCGTCGCCAAGCGGGGCCAGACCGTCGACCATTAAGCGCTTCGCTTCTTCATAAGAGATTTTCATCTCTACGTCTTTGACGAGCGGTGTATACAAGTCGTACATATGCAACGCATCGACACCGAGCGCCCGTTTGCGGAGCGCGACGTAACGGTGCAACAAGTCGAGCCGCTCATTCACCGCTTCGACGAGCCCGTCGTATACCGATTCCGGGATCGCGTTATGATGAAGCGCCGCTTGGCGGGCGTTTTTAAACTTTCGGACCGTCGCGTAGAAGTTGTCTTTTTTCACACTCCCTGACAGCGTCGAGGCGAACGTGTTCAAATAGTCTTTATACGTGCCGTACATCGCCTTGAACGCCGTCTCGCGCACGTCGCGGTGGCTTGACTCCAAAAATGTGATATAGCGGCCGTGTGTCAGTTCAACGTCTTCGCCTGCCTCGTTCTTCACTTTCGGGAATTTCAAATCGGCGTTGTTGAGCATGCCGAACGTCGAGCTCGATTGCCCGAGCACGTCTCCCGCCTGGGCGAGCAACGCTTCTTCGGCTTCCGTCAAAACGTGCGGACGCTCTTGGGCGAGCTCATCGAACGCGTGCCGGTAGACACGGAGTTCATCATGCTCGTTCATGAACGCCTCGATCCGACTTTCCTCGATCGCGAGCAGTTCCGGTGTCATAAAGGCGAGTTGCGCCGAAATTTGGGCCGCTAGCGTCCCCGCCCGATCGTTCAACGCTTGATAATGGCTGTTTGCCGTATCCTCGTCATAACGCATATGGGCGTATGTATAGAGTTTATGCAGTTGGCGCGAGAGTTCGTCCCGCAGGCTGAGCGCGGCATAAAGCGTGTCGGCCGAGTCCCCGAGCTTCCCTTTATATTCCATGAGCGCCGGCACGTTCGCTTTGAGCGCTTCAAAATCCTGCTCCCACGCTTGATCGTCGGCATAAATCGTCTCTAAGCTCCACGTCTCTTCGACGGGCACTTGTTGTCGTGTTAGTACGTCTGACATATGTCCACTTCCTTTTCTCAGTTTGTATACGATTTCGCCATAAATCGCTGAAACCCTTGAAACAATCGAACATCGCTTTGCAGCGCCGCCTCGAGTGTCCTCGGCACGGGCCACTCCTTCACGTCGGGCGACACATCGAACACGTTCAAGAGTTGTTTCCATTGTACTTCAAACACTTCAAGAAAGTCGCTTGTCGGGGTCACGCCGAACTGAAGGCATGTCTTCTCTATGCTCCACTTCACCGAATCGTTCGGGAACGAGCGCCGATTCAAATATAAGACGACTTGAAAATCGAACGGGTGAATGTGGATTCCCCAAAGGGCCGGAAGCGGCAAATAGCAACACGTCGGCAGTAGCGAAGGCAACATCCCGAGCGGATAGAGCCGCTCGAGCACCAAACGTCGATAAACGGCGGTCGGATAAGGCGGCGTGACGCGGCTCCTCCTGACACGTTGCGTCCAGCGGTGAGCGTCAAACCGATAATACGGCTCAAACGGGGAGGCGTTAAAATTGTCTACCGGGACCCAATTCCCTTGCCCCCTCCTAAGTGAAGTCGGACAGCCGACGAACCTGTAGAGTTGACGCCCGGCTGGAACGAAGAGCGCGTGTTTCCGTGCCAGTTCAGTCCGCATCCACGGTGAGAAAGCTGGCACCGGATCTGGCCGCATCCCGCTCGCGAGCCAGACGACCTGAAAACCAGCACCCGTGTAATGCGCTGTCCGTTGCCAGTACGTCTCGGCGTCGAGCGGCGAGGCCTGTACTTCGACGATGAGCGTCTCGGTGTCGTTTGACGCCACCAAATCGGCCCGTCTCCCGCCGACGGTCACTTCTTGGTCGACGGCATAGCCGCGTTGTTGCAACCATTGCCTCACGTTCCATTTATCCTGTTGGTGACCCGTTGATTCTCCGCGTCCACATGAATGGACGTGAGCGAAATGAAGACGACGTTTCACCCCTTCCTTCAAGATGACACGTTCGTGACAGTCCGGGCACGAAAAAGGGGCAAGCGCTTCGATTTGCCTCCGGTTCGTGATCCGGGTGTCCACGTACTCCCCTGTCCGACCGATCGCATATCGCATGTCGCTTCCCCCTTATAATAATGGTGAAAACATTCGAGCCAACGACTCGACTAACTTGATCAGAAATGGCCGTTCTGAAAAAGCGGCCAAGTCTAGTTCGTGTGACCCTTCAAAATCTTTGTACAAGTCTTGTTTCAGTTGATGGACCGAGTTCGTATTATAAAGGAGCGCGTTCACTTCAAAATTCAAGTGAAAGCTCCGAAAGTCCATGTTCGCTGTCCCGATCGTCGCGAGCCCATCGTCTACGACGATGACTTTCGAATGCATGAACCCTTCCTCGTATAAATAGATTTTTACCCCGGCGCTGAGCAGCTCCTCATAATAGGAGCGACTCGCATAAAAGACGATCTTATGGTCCGGATAGCTCGGCAGCACGATGCGGACGTCGATGCCAGAAAGTGATGCCGTCTTGAGCGCGCTCATGATGTCCTCATCCGGGATGAGGTAAGGCGAGGAGATATAAACCGACTTCTTCGCCGCGTTGATCAAAGCGAAGTAAATCGATTTCATCGTCTCGTACGGCTCATCAGGCCCGCTCGCGACGATTTGAACGCCGCCGCTCGCGCTCCGGACCGTCTCGAGTGGCTCGAGGTAGAACGGCGTGAACAGCCGTTCCCCGGTCATGTAGTACCAATCTTGTAAAAAGATGAGCTGTAGCTCTGACACTCCTTCACCTCTGACGTACAGATGCGTGTCGCGCCAAAAACCAAACTTCGAATGTTCCCCTAAATATTCATCGCCGACGTTCAGTCCTCCGGTGAACGCCTCCGTCCCGTCGATGACGACGACCTTTCTGTGGTTCCGGTAATTCGTCTTGCTCGAGACGAGCGGCAAGACGACCGGGAAGAACGCTTGCACATGGACACCCGCTTGGCGCATCTCATCAAAGAAGGAGCCACTCGTATGAATCGATCCGACCGCATCATAGAGGAATCTCACTTCGACGCCCGATCGTGCCTTGTCGATCAAGATCCGCTGAATTTCCCGAGAAATACGGTCTTCCCGAAAAATATAGTATTCGAGGTGGATATGGCGTGTCGCCCCTTTTAACGCCGGCAACAGCTTGGAGAACTTCTGTTCACCGTTCGTCAAGATTTGCGTGTACGTGTTCGACGAGACCGGCAACTGATTCAGTGACGACGTCAGATGCATGAGCTTCTCATAATCGTCATGTGTGAACATGAGGGACGGCGAGAGCGTCATCGCCTTTTGCCGGTAAGCGAGGTACGTCTCTTCGTCAAGCATCGCCTTCTCTTTGAACATACGTTTCCGGCGATAGTTTTGTCCAAACACGAAATAAGCGAACAAGCCGACGACCGGGAAACCGATCATGACGATTGCCCAAATGAGCGTCCGCTGCGGATTTCGGTTCTCGAGCAAGATGACGAGCAAAATGCTGAACGTCGTCAAAAAGACTAGAATCGAGAACAAGCCGATCACTTGCGAGCTCCAGTAATATGATAATACGGCAATGAGTCCTGCGAGCAAAATAAGGGATAAGAATACTTGTATGCGTCGCAACATATTATAAGCTGACCTCGTTTCTGTCATGTATTATCATTAATTATACAACGTAACGTCATTATTTAGAGGGGAGCGGAAGAAATATGGGTACTTTTCTCATTACCGGGGCGACGAGCGGCATCGGACGTGCCGTCGCCTTGCGTTTAGCGGAGGACGGCCATGACGTGTTCGGCGTCGGACGGGACGAGGCACGAGGCGAAGAAATCGAGGACGCCTCTCCTCGCATCACGTTTTTAAAATGTGATTTATCCGAACCAGATGAAGTCGAGGCGCTGATGGATGGTTTGAAGGACCAAAACATCACGCTAGACGGCTTGTTCAACAACGCCGCCACGTTCGGCCGCCCCGGGACACCGGAACGACTACCGGCGTCTGCGTTTGACGAGGTGTTCGACTTGAACGTGAAAGCGACGAACCGGCTCATTCAACGCGCCCTGCCGCTCTGCGCGACCGGGGCGAGTGTCGTCAACAACGCCGCTATCGTCGGTCACGTCAAATTCCCACCGATGCTCGGTCCATACGCTGCCTCCAAAGCGGCCGTCATCGCTTTGACGAAGACGTTCGCCCATCGGTTGAAAGGAAAAGTACGCTTCAACGCCGTCTGTTTCGGTCCCGTCGACACGCCGCTCAGTCATAAGCTGTACGGCGGAGAGGCGAAATTTCACGAAGCGATGACCCATCATTTCCGGGGCAATGCCGCCAAGCCGGAAGAAGTGGCCCCAGTCGTCACGTTCTTGTTGACCGCCGGGTCGAGCTATTTGAACGGTCAAGCCATCACGATCGACGGAGGGTATAGTCTTTCGTAACACAAACAAGCAGGCGAGCGCTCGCCTGCTTGTTTCATGCGTTTACTTTTCTGGAGCGCATGAGCTGATTTTGCAAATACGCGCGTTCTCGTTCGTGCATATCGTCCCAGTCGATCACGTCCTCGAAATAGTCGATGATTCCTTCGAACGCTTGAAATGAGGACGGATGGGCTTCGAGACGGGCGATGCGAATCGCTTCGAATACGGAGGCCATGACGAACATGTCGTGACTCGCATACGTCTTGACGGGGGCGAACGCTTGGAACAACGTGGCGTCAAGCGGTTTACGCTTTGCATGCCAATCGCTCTTCCCGTTCGAGAAGACGAAATCGCCTTCTGGCATCCGGCTGAGCTCGCGTAAAATGTCCCCGATGTAATGGATGGCATGGATGGCCGTATTCGGGTCATTGATGCCTGGCGAGACGCCTTTTAACGCGATCTCACTCAGCTTCTCGATAACGAACGCCGGATCTTGGATGGACGAACGGACTTCTCCGATTTGAAACAGTTCCACGTCATCTGCTTCCCCACCGACCCAATACCCGAGTAAATCTCCTTTCGCGACGAAGTCCCCGACCGCGACGACCGACTCAAAGCTAGTCGGCCGGTCTTCTTGTTTCTCACTCGCAAACAGTTGGATGTAACCGGTCCGCGAGGCGTAGACGGCCTGCCCTTCGAACGCATGGACCGAACGCGTCGGTACGATGCTCACCTCGTCACGCTCGACCGCCTCTCGCTGGCTCTTGATGACAGCGAGCGCTTCTCGATGCAGCGCTGACAACAACCGCTCCGCTTGAATCGAGACGCTGATCGTCTGGATGAACTTGACGAACGCCCAAATCGAACCGATGACGAGGAGAACGCTCACGCCCGAGGCGAGCACCGCGTCATCATCGGCCGTCCGGATCAAGAACAAGTTCGAGATGCCATAGACGGTCGTCATGATGAACAGGCCGAGCGTATGCTTCGCGGCAGCGTTCGTCAAAAAATTGTTTACCGTCCGGGGCGAGAACTGGGACGAGTACGTCGTCAAGACGACAAGAATCGTCGAAAAACTGAACGTCATCATCGTCATCAAACTCGTGAACGACGAGGACAGCACGTTCGCTGCCGAGTCTTTCTCTAAGTACAGCACTTCCGGTAAGATTTCACGGAAGAACCCTCCAAAATATTGCGTCAAAAACGTCAACACGATCCCGCCGAACCCGTATAAGAACGGGACGAACCAAGCACTGTCTGACAACATCAAATGAATCCGCTTCAGCATGAAGTCACCTCTTCGTTATGTATCAAAATGGTAAAAAAACCGCCTGTCCACTTGAACAGGCGATTTGAGTTTAAAAATAGTGACGTACTTTCGCGAATACATCTCCGTCGAGAATGAGTTTGCCGTACTCCTCAAGCATAGCGAGGGTTTGCGTACTGAACGACAAGTATTCCGCGAGCAGGCTGAGGACGTTCTCTTCCTCTTCCGGCTCCATCTCGTCCGGGAAATCGACCCACAAATAGTAGCGATTTTCGTAATGGAATAGTTTCAACGTAACGTTGTTCAACGTATCACCGGCCCGTTTGCTGAGAGCGATGATCGATTCGAAATCATCGGTGTCCATCGCGAGCGGAGCCCACGCCTCCGGCTCGGCTTCAACTTCATCAAGTTCACTCAATTGATCTAAGACGTTTTGTTGTTCCCGTGCGTCATCGATTGCCGAGCGCAAGAGTGAGCCGAGCTCTGAATCATCTTCCGCGTCGATCACGTTCTTGGCGATCGTGACGGTCACTTCGAGTCCTTTTTCAAAAGCTTGTACTTGTATCCATAGTGGACCATCAAACGAGATGTCTTCCCGCTCATGCGCCTCGTCCATCATTTGCCAGAACAGCTGCTCACCACGTTCACGGTTGTACCAGATTTCATCCCGGGCGAAACCGCGTTTCTCGATATCGACATAGGTGATGAAAAATTTGACGGTGTTGTCATTGATGCGCTCAATTTTCACGATTGTCCACTCCCTTCTCACCTCACTCCTACTACGATCCTTAAGGAGGAGAGGGGAAATTGTCTTGTTATCATAGTACCCTCTTATACATGTGTCAATCTTCAGATGATGGGGTTGTTACCCCTATTTTATCGGAAAAACGAGATAATAAAAAGCACACTGCTTAGACAGCGTGCTTTCTCATTCGTTGACAAGCCGTTGCGCTTCTTGTAGTTGGAACGTCCGAACTTTTCGCGGCAAGAATCGACGAATCTCATCTTCGTTGTACCCGACTTGGAGACGTTTTTCATCAATCAAAATCGGACGTCGTAACAGTCCAGGATATTCTTGAATCAAATCGTAAAGTTGCTGGAGCGAGAGCGCATCGACAGAAACATCAATTTTCGAGAAAACTTTTGAACGGGTCGAAATGATTTCATCGGTCCCGTCTTCTGTCATACGTAATATTTGTTTAATCTCATTGAGTGAGAGCGGCTCTGAAAATATATTCCGTTCCGTAAATGGGATATCATGTTCTTCGAGCCAAGCCCGTGCTTTGCGACACGATGTGCAGCTCGGGGACGTATATAATGTGACCATGTTCGTTCCTCCCTGATCAAATGTTCGTACTTTTTTAAGTGACTCTTTTTGTATACCCAAAAACTCGTCCACTTAATTATAATAATTCTTATTAATTGAAACATCAATGATATTCTTTCTCATTGAGGTAAGAAAAGAGGACGCATCCGCACGGATGCGACCTTGATCGACTAGGAAGCTGGTATTCGAGAAACCGGTTGTGACACCGTTTCTTTACCAGGCTTCACTTGTAAGTCTTTCAACTTTTTCTTGAGCACTTCCTTCAACAATTTCTTTTTCTGTTGCAACACTTTGTCACGCTCTTTCATGGTCTCTCACCCCCACTGCCTTAAGCAACAGCCCGACCATTACTGAATCTGAAAATCTTGAACTTACACTAAATCTACAATTAAATTATAGCATATCCGCTTGAAAAATGTTGCACATTCTTCAATATTTTCATCATTTCCCACGTTACAAATTTGCATTTCTTTACCGATTCCCGTATAGTTAATAGAAATAACCTTTGAAATCGCCAAGGAGGAGAGCGATGATGAGAATCACTTTAGAAACGATTATGCAGCACCCGGTCACCCAGAAATATTTGACACGATCCGGCTTAAAACACGCCGTCGACGTCTGCGAGCGCGCTCTCGAATTGGCGACGCGACGAGGTCTCGACACAGACTTGGCGACGAAGGCCGCCTTGCTCCACGACATCGGCCATTATGAGTGGTATACCGAAGGCAAGTGGAACTATGACTTGTATCGTCAAAATGATATTCATGCGATCAAAGGGGCCGAACGGGCCCACAAACTGTTAATCCGACTCGGGGAAGACCCGGCCCGGGCGAAAGAAATCTCTGTTATGATTTTACTTCATACAGACTCCTATTTGCCGCCTAGCCGGATTCAGCGCACCCCACTCCAGCAACTCGTCCATGACGCCGACACGTTCGTCGAACAGCCCGGCGGATTGCACCACTATGAGACGATGGACATCGAGGATGCGCTCGCCCGCGTCCGTATCATCGATTCGATCGTCGACCGGCTCTCGAACTTGCCGCGCATCTCGAACGCCTGACACCTCGGAAGTTTCCGAAGGTGTTTTTTTACGCAAAAAAACCCTGAATCATGAGATTCAGGGTAAACGCGTTACACGAGTTGTGCTTTATACGCTTCGTATTCTTCATCCGTCAACGAGACAAAATGTCCTGGCTCGACTTCACGGAGCGGCGGGATGCTTGAATCTTCATCCGAACGTCCGACGGCACCGAGTGACTTCGACTCATAGACGATCCGTTTACGTGTCCGCTCATGCTCTGGATCCGGAAGTGGGATCGCCGAGAGGAGTGACTTCGTATACGCGTGAATCGGGTTATCGTACAGGAGCTCAGCCGGGGCGAGCTCGACGAGGTGGCCTTGATACATGACACCGATGCGGTCTGAAATGTACTTGACCATCGACAAGTCGTGGGCGATGAACAAGTATGTGAGATCACGGTCTCGTTGCAATTCTTTCATCAAGTTGACGACCTGGGCTTGAATCGACACGTCAAGTGCCGAAATCGGCTCATCGGCGATGATGAAGTCCGGTTCGACTGCGAGGGCACGGGCAATTCCGATCCGCTGACGCTGTCCGCCCGAGAATTCGTGCGGGTAACGGCTCGCATGTTCTTTCGTGAGACCAACCGTCTCGAGAAGATCATAGACACGGTTCATCCGGTCTTCATTCGTTTTCGCGAGACCGTGGATATCGATTCCTTCAGCGATGATGTCAGCGACCGTCATCCGCGGGTTGAGCGACGCGTATGGGTCTTGGAAGATCATCTGCATCGCACGGTTAAACTTCAACTTCTCCGCTTTCGACTTCTTGTCGTGAACGTTTTCACCTTTGAAAATAACGTCTCCGTCAGTCGCATCATATAATCCGATGATCGTGCGTCCAGTCGTCGATTTCCCACAACCAGACTCTCCGACGAGACCGAGCACTTCACCTTTATAAATATCAAACGAGATGCCGTCGACCGCTTTAACGACGCGGCCTCGACCAATTTTAAAGTGCTGCTTCAGGTCTCGTACTTCTAATAATTTTTCACGTTCCATTATTCAGCACCACCTTTCACTAGCGATTTCGCAAACGCGCTGTCTGGACGATATTTGAGCGCCAAGTCGATGATCGCTTGTGGCGGTGTCACTTGCGGTGCTTGCGGATGCAACAACCATGTCGCCGCGTAATGCGTGTCACTAATTTGGAACATCGGTGGCTCTTTCTCAAAATCAATCTTCATCGCGTACGGGTTACGCGGTGCGAACGCATCGCCTGTCGGCGGGTTCAACAAGTTAGGAGGCGTACCCGGGATGGCCGGGAGCGCTTCGTTCGGGTCGTCAGTCGGACGCGGCATCGATCCGAGCAAGCCCCAAGCGTATGGGTGACGTGGCTCGTAGAAAATCTCATCGACCGTTCCTTTTTCGACAATTTTACCGGCATACATGACGGCGACGCGGTCAGCCATGTTCGCGACGACGCCAAGGTCGTGCGTGATGAAGATAATGGCTGTACCTGTCTTTTGTTGAATATCTTTCAACAACTCTAAAATTTGGGCTTGAATCGTCACGTCGAGCGCTGTCGTCGGCTCATCGGCGATCAATACTTTCGGGTTACAAGCGAGCGCGATCGCGATAACGATTCGCTGACGCATTCCACCAGATAATTGGTGTGGGTACTGCTTGAGACGAGCCTCAGGGTTCGGGATACCGACGAGTGTGAGCAGTTCGAGCGCACGCTTCTTCGCATCTTCCCCTGTGAGCCCTTGGTGCTGTTTCAACCCTTCAGCGATTTGTTTAAAAATCGTCATCGTCGGGTTGAGCGACGTCATCGGATCTTGGAAGATCATCGCGATGTCGCGGCCACGGATTTTAAGCATTTCTTTTTCCGAAAGTTTTGCCAAGTCTTTCCCTTCGAACAAGATCTCTCCGTTCGTGATCTCACCTGGCGGGTTCGGAATGAGACGCATGATCGCTTTCGATGTGACGGATTTACCAGAACCCGATTCACCTACGATTGCGAGCGTCTCGCCTTTTTTCAAATCGAACGATACGTTGCGAACGGCTTGTACCGTACCAGCGTACGTATGGAACGAGACCGCTAAGTCTCGGACAGATAAAATCGTTTCCATGCACGAGTCCCCCTCTTTCTAAATTATTTACGCATTTTCGGGTCGAACGCATCACGCAAGCCGTCGGCGAGCAAGTTGAAGCTGACCATGAGCAAGACGATGATCGTCGATGGGATGACGAGGAGGTACGGGAACGTCCGCAACTCTTTGTATCCGTCATTGATCAACGTACCGAGTGACGCTTGTGGCGGTTGAAGTCCGATCCCGATGAAGCTGAGGAATGCCTCGAAGAAGATGGCAGATGGAATCGTGAACATGAGTGTGATGATGATGGCACCGAGTGTGTTCGGGATCAAGTGTTTGAAGATCAAACGGTTGCTTGAAGCGCCGAGCGTACGGGCTGCCAATACGAACTCTTGGTTTTTCAGTTTCAAAATTTGACCGCGGACGAGTCGACTCATCCCAATCCAACCGGTGATCGTCATCGCCAAGATGATGGTGAAGACCCCTGGGTCAAAGATCAAGATGAACAAGATAATCAAAATCAAGTTTGGTACACCTGTCAAAATCTCAACGAACCGTTGCATGATGTTATCGACGCGGCCACCGAAGTAAGCCGAAATACCACCGTACGCCACACCAATCACTGTATCGATGATGGCGGCGACGAGACCGATGAAGAGCGAGATCCGTGTCCCTTCCCAAATCCGTGACCAAAGATCACGGCCGAGGTAGTCGGTACCGAACCAGTAGTTCTCTTCGACGTTCTTTTGTTCGTAAAAGTCGATGTCACGGCCACCGAGGTTGGCCATCCCGTCAAATCCGGCCCATTCAAGTCCTGTGACTTTTGGCGGAAGTTTCGCTTGCGAGATGTTTTGCGTATACGCGTCGCGTCCTGAAAGCATCGGTCCAAAGAGCGCGAGAGCGACGAGAATTAAAATAACCGATAGCGAGATGATGGCCGCCTTGTTTTTCTTTAAGCGCATCCATGCATCTTGCCAAAAGTTTAAACTTTTTCCTGCAATACGTTCAGCGAGCTGTTCGTTCATCTCGACAGGTTGGAACATGTCTTGGTCGAACTGCTCGTAATTCTTTTTATTTTCAATCATCAGTTATCCCCCCCAAGACGAATACGTGGGTCAACGACTCCGTAGAGCAAATCGACGAGTAGAATGATCAAGATGAACAGCGCCGAGAAGAACAAAGTCGTTCCCATGATGACCGAATAGTCATTCAACGTAATCGACGTAACGAACAATTCACCAAGTCCTGGCACGGCAAAAATTTTCTCGATAACGAACGTCCCTGTCAACAAGGCAGCTGTCATCGGTCCAAGAATTGTGATGGCCGGGATGATCGCGTTTCGAACCATGTGTTTCCATACGATCGCATTCCCTGTCAGCCCTTTCGCTTTAGCGAGGGTGACATAGTCTTGTCCGGTGACTTCTAACATCTCGGTCCGGACGAAACGGGCAATCGATGCCGTCACACCGAGTGACAACGAAATGGTCGGCAAGATGGTATGGGCCGGTGAGTCCCAGAAGGCGACTGGCAAGATGCCCCACTTTACGCCCACATAGTACTGAAGGAGGGCTGCAAAGACGAACGACGGGACGGAAATCCCGATAACAGATACGAACATTGAACCATAGTCAATGACCGTGTTGTGACGAATGGCCGCCACGATCCCGAGCAATAGTCCTACGAACGTACCGAGTATCAATGCTTGAGCACCTAACTGGGCCGATGGACCGATTCGCTCCAAAATTAATTCCGTCACTGGCCGGTTGGCCGTACGGAACGAGATGCCGAGGTCGCCTTGTAAAAGGTTCCCCATGTAAGTAGCATAACGAACCGGAAGCGGATCATTGAGTCCATAACGCTCGTTCAAGATTTGAATTTGAGTATCCGTCAATTTCTCCTGGTTTTGATACGGTGAACCTGGTAACAGATCCATCAGGAAAAATGTGAACGTCGCAATCAAGAAGAACGTGATGAGGCCGTAAGTCAGCCGCTGCAAAAGATAACGTCCCATAAATAAAAACCCCCTGTTTTTCTAAATATTTCTATGCTTGCACCAACAGCATCACTATGACATATTTCCCTGTTCTTGAATTCACAAAATGAAAGGAATTTTCTGAAAGAATAGGTCAAACGTCATCTCAAGGCTCTTAGTACAGCACATGAAAATCGCAAAGTACTCACTTTATAAAGTATTCTGAATTTTCACTGTTACTCCATTATACTTTACCAACAAAACATTTGAATAGTTTTTTCTCTTTTTTCTAATTTTTTTTTAGAAAACGGGGGACATGCTGTCGCATGCCCCCACGCTCTTTAGTTGATGTCGACGTATTTGTACTGGTAATCAGCACCGAATAGTTGACGGTTGAAGTTTTCGATGTTTGGACGAATCAAGTAAGCGACGCCAGCTTGATAGATCGGCATGATCGCTTGATCTTGTTCGATCAAGAGTTGTTCCGCTTCTTTGAACTTGTCGTAACGGGCATCGATTGACGTTTCAGCTGACGCTTCGTCGATGAGACGATCGTAGTCGGCCGAGCTGTAGTTGATGTCGTTTTGACCGTTGTTCGATGTGAAGATCCCAAGGTTTGTGAGCGGATCTTGATAGTCAGGACCCCAAAGGGCGAATGACATTTGATAATCCCCACTCGCTTCACGCGCGAGCTTGTTGTTGAACGGTTGCTGGGCGATGTTGACCGTCACGCCTGGCAAGTTTGACTCGATTTGGCCTTTCATGTACTCAGAGATTTGTTTCGATACTTCCGAGTCGAATGAAAGAAGTTCGATCGTGAGCGATTCGCCCCCAGTCGCTTCTTCCCAAAGCGTTGCCGCTTCGTCTGTGTTCGTCTCGAAGTATTGAAGACCTTCTGTGTAATCCGTACCATCTTCATATTTAATGAAGTCTTTCGGGATAAACGATGTTGTGGCAACCGAGCCGTTGTTCAAGAGCTGGTCGATGATCCCAGACGGGTCGACTGCGCGTGCGATCGCTTTACGAGCGTTCACGTCAGCGAACACTTCATCTTCGTGATTGAATTTGAAGTAACCGACGGCTGAACGAAGACCCGTGTTGAAGTCTTCGCTGTCTTGGAAAGCAGCGACTTGTTCTGAGGCGAGACCGGCGTAGTCGACTTCACCAGCTTCGAACAAGTTGACGACTGTTGACGTCTCTTTGACGACACGAACATCGACTTTGTCGAGAGCGACGTTGGCGTTATCCCAATACGTGTCGTTCTTTGTTAAGACGTAGCCTTGCTCACGATCCCATTGTGACCATGTGAACGGACCGTTGTATAGAAGGTTGTCGACATTCGTCGCGAAGTCCGAACCTTTTTCAGTTGCGAACGCTTCGTTGATCGGTGTGAACGTACCGAACGATGTGAGTGAGAGGAACGATGGATCTGGACGCTCGAGTGTGACTTCGAGTGTCTTCTCATCGACCGCTTTCACACCGAGCTCTTCTTTTGGAAGATCGCCCGCGTTGATTGCGTCCGCGTTTTTAAGTGTGCTCATGATGTACGCGTACTGTGAACCTGTATCCGGGTCGACGGCGCGTTGCCATGCATACACGAAGTCGTTCGCTGTGACCGGATCACCGTTTGACCATTCGGCGTCACGAAGTGTGAACGTGTAGACGGTCTCGTCCTCGTTCAATTCTGGCTCACCTTCTGCCATCGCTGGTACGGCTTGACCGTCTTTATCTAGGCGGTAAAGTCCCTCCATCGTGTTCGCAATCAAGTTGAATGCGACCGCGTCTGTGGCAAGTGCCGGGTCGGCTGTCGTAATATCAGACGTATCCGTCAAGCGGAGTACTTTTTCTCCGTTCGAAGACGAACCGCCGTCAGAGTCTCCGCCAGTCGAGCAAGCGGCGAGTACTGAACCGAGTGCTAAGATGAGTGTCATCATGAGCAAAATCGATTTTTTCTTCATAGTGATTTTCCCCTTTCTAACTATATGGCTTGGCGCATCGTCGGAACGTAACATCTTACTTTTTTTCTTTAATTTTTTGAATATTTCATAAAGTATCCGACGAAAGAACGTTAGGGCTATTGTAAAAAATTTTTAATCAAACTGTCAACTAGTTGATAAACCGCTCTCATTTTTCAAACTTCTCACTCGCCAGACGGATAGAACTACTAGTATCATAGAGCCATGAAGGATAGGGACTGATTTTGGTCATCCAGTTGAAAGGAGTTTGACACATTGAAAAATTTTAGAGCGATATTAATCGTTTTATGTATTGTCACAATTACATACACGATTTGGTCGTATGTATCGTACTATCGCCCAGAGACGTTTTTGTTCCATGTGAGCGGCGGCTTGTTCGTCGGCGGGATGATCGTCTTCGCGATCGGCATGTTTTCAGAGATGGGCGCCTCGGGTCTGTTCGACGGGATCATGTATGGCTTCAAACGAAATCGTCGGGCCAAATTGAAAGAGATCGATCCAGACTATGAAGAAGACGAAGAAACGACACTTGAGGAACGGGCGGTTCGGAAACAGGCGGCACGGCGTTGGATTGTTGTCGGCATCGCGAGCATCCTCGTCTCGTATGCTTTGTCGTTCGTTTGACCTTCCCGTTTTTTAGTCCATATGCTAAACTGAATACAGCATCTAGGAAAACATCGTGAAGAAGACAAGTAGGTTAAACCCCCTTCCCCCAGAGAGTCTGCGTGGCTGCGAGCAGATGGAAGTGGTTTAAGCGAATGGACTTTGGAATGGCTCGCCTGAACTTGTAGTACGGCGAGACGGTTCACGCCCGTTAACGCGTTCAAGTGGCATGAAATCATGCAAATTTGGGTGGCACCGCGGTTATTCGTCCCGATTATTCGGGCGGAAGACCGCGGTTTTTTATATTCTTTGGAGGTGCAATCATGGCAAAAATCTTTTCAGGCATTAAACCGACCGGCGTTGTCACGCTTGGCAACTACTTAGGGGCGATGAAACAGTTCGTCGATCTTCAAGACGAACATGACGCCTTTTACTGCGTCGTCGATCTTCACTCCATCACCGTCCCGCTCGACCGTATCGAATTGATGGACAACACGCGGAAACTGGCGGCACTCTATCTCGCTTGCGGACTCGACCCGGAGAAAGCGACGATTTTCGTCCAATCGGAAGTGAAGGCGCACGCCCAGCTCGGTTGGATGTTGACGTGCATTTCCGGGATGGGAGAACTCGGGCGGATGACACAATATAAAGACAAGTCGCAAGGTGGCGATAACGTCGGTGCCGGTCTCTTCATCTACCCGACGCTCATGGCAGCGGACATCCTTCTTTATGGAACGGAGCTCGTCCCGGTCGGTGATGACCAAAAGCAACACGTCGAATTGACGCGCGATTTGGCGGAACGGTTCAATAAGCGCTACTATGAGACGTTCACGATCCCGGAGCCGCTCATTCAAAAAGAAGGCGCCCGCATCATGAGCTTGACGAATCCGGTGAAAAAGATGTCAAAGTCTGATGCGAACGCGAAAGGATACATCTCGATGCTCGACGAACCGAACGTCATCCGTAAAAAAATCAAGAGTGCCGTCACCGACTCGAGCGGTGTCATCAGTTTTGACCGGGAGAACAAACCGGGCATCTCGAACTTGCTCGAGATTTACTCGCTCGCAACAGACACGCCGATCGATGAACTCGTCGAAAAGTATAAAGACTCGAATTACGGCACGTTCAAACAAGACGTCGCCGAAGCGGTCGTGTCGTTGCTCGAACCGATTCAAGCCCGCTATCATGAGCTCGTCGATTCAGCCGAGCTCGACGCCATCTTGGATGCCGGCCGTGAGAAAGCCGAAGCCGAAGCCAACAAGAACCTCGCGAAAATCGAGAAAGCGATGGGGCTCAGCCGTAAGCGCGCCAAAGTGAAATAAAGTTAAACTGCCGCACCGCTCATTTCGAGCGGTGTTTTTTTACGCACAAAAAAGAGAGACAGGCGTCCCTGTCTCTCTCGGTGAAGTGTAATCTTATTCTTTACCTTCGATGAATGCCCACTTGTACGAGTAGTCAGCGCCGAACGCATGTTCAACGATGTCTTTCACGTATGGCTTCGTGAGGCGAGCCGATCCACGTTGGTAAACTGGCGAGATTGCGCTCTCTTCAAGAACGATTTTCTCTGCTGCAGCAAGGTCAGCCCAACGCTGTTCAGCATCTGTGCTTGTTTTCGCAGATTCGATGAGTGCATCGAACTCTTCGTTCGACCACTTACCACGGTTGTATGGTCCGTCAGTGACGAAGAGGTCAACGAACGTCATTGGATCCTGGTAGTCAGGGCCCCAGCCAGCGAACGACATTTCGAATTCGCCTTTGCTTTCAAGGTCAAGTTTGTTGTTGAACGGCTGTTGCTTGATTGTGACAGTCATACCTTCGAGGTTCTTCTCGAGCTCACCTTTGATGAACTCACCGATTTGCTTCGCAGTCTCTGAGTCGTAGTTCAAGAACTCAAGCTCAACTGTGTCTGTACCGAGTTCTTCAAGTCCAGCTTCCCAAAGTTGTTTCGCTTCTTCTGGGTCGTAGCCACCGATGTCTCCGTTGATGTCACGGAAATCGTTGCCGTCAGGACCTGTTACGAAGTCTTTCGGTACGAGGTAGTTCGCAGGAATCGATCCGTTCGCGAGGAGCGTCTCAGAGATTGCTGCTTTATCGTATGCGCGATCGATCGCGTTACGGATGTTTTGGTTGTCAAGCGCTTCTACAGCTGAGTTGAATTGGAGGTAGAAGAGTGTAGGTTCTACGACAGTAGAGAAGTCTTCGCTGTCTTGGAACTGGGCAACGAGCTCAGAAGTCAAGCCAGTGCGGTCCACGTCACCGTTCTCGTACAAGTTGACGCCCGTTTGGACTTCTTTTACGACGCGGAAGTTGATCTCGTCAAGTTTGACTGCTTCTGCATCCCAATACTCTTCGTTTTTAACCATTTTCCAGCCTTGTTCGCGCTCCCAGCTTTCGAGTTTGAACGGTCCGTTGTAGAGAGTCGTTTCTGCAGACGTACCGAGGTTCTCGCCTTGCTCTTGGTCGAACGACTCAAGTTTAGGCATAAATACGCCGAAGCTTGTGAGACCGAGGAAGTAGTCAGCCGGAGCTGTCAATTTAACTTCAAGTGTTTGGTCATCGACAGCTGTGACACCGACAGCGTCACGCTCGCCTTCGCCTAAGTTGTAAGCTTCAGCGCCTTCGATGATTGACATAACGTAAGCATATTGTGACCCGTTGTCTGGGTTGAGTACTTCTTTCCAACCGTATTCGAAGTCGTTTGCCGTTACAGGCTCTCCGTTTGACCATGTTACGCCTTCACGGATTTTGAACGTGTACGTCAAACCGTCTTCAGATACTTCGTGTGATTCGGCAACACCTTCAGTTGGGTTGTCTTCGTCGTCCATGCGATAAAGACCTTCCATAACGTTGTTCAATACGTTGAACGATACTGAGTCAGTAGCGAGCGTCGGGTTAAGTGAAGGAATATCTGAACCTTCGAGCAAGTTGAGGACTTGCGCTTCATCCGGCGTACCTTCTGAACCAGATCCGTTTGAACCTGTTTCGTTGTTTGTTGTGTCTTCCCCACCCGAGCAAGCTGCTAGAAACGCACTCGAGATGAGCGTTACTGACGTTGCTAAAGCAAAACCTTTTTTCTTATTCATTGCGATGACCCCCTGATTTTTTTCGGTTTAACAGAATGAACGATGGTAGAAAATTCAGTCATTTTTCACTTTACAAAATTTGCTACCACAATCCCGTTGAAGCAATAATACAATATTCTGATAATTTTGCAAAGTATTTATTTTGATTTTTCTAAAAAATTTTTACCATAGTCGAAAAGCCCGCCTAAATAGGAGGGCACTGAAAAACCTCCGCTCTATCCGAGCGTGAAAAGAAAAAAGGGTGATTGGACCGACTCAAGTCGGGACAATCGCCCTTTTTCCGTGCCCTTATCCTGTTTTTTCTTTATGGAGGCTGATTATCCGCTTCAGGTT